>Ga0210401_10005491_pt1 | contig 13026 bp, 12 predicted proteins | sample IncBWH32MmetaG_FD_150866 | JGI IMG/M metagenome (GOLD analysis project Ga0210401, IMG submission 150866) | Forest soil microbial communities from Barre Woods Harvard Forest LTER site, Petersham, Massachusetts, United States - Inc-BW-H-32-M | ecosystem: Environmental > Terrestrial > Soil >... | reverse complement strand
GCCGACGGGGAAAACGCGGTGCTCGCCCTCGCCGGGCGCGGGGTCCGGTCGTCGGTGGTGCGCCTGCCGCCGACCGTGCACAGCTCGCTCGATCACCGCGGCTATATCCCGGCCCTGATCGGCATCGCCCGCGCCAAGGGCAGGGCGGGTTACGCCGGTGACGGGTCGAACCGCTGGCCCGCGGTTCACACGCTGGACGCGGCGCGCCTGCTCCGGCTGGCGGTCGAGGCAGCGCCGGCCGGGTCGCGGCTGCATGCCGTGGCCGACGAAGGCGTGCCGTTCCGGGAGATCGCCGCGGCCATCGGCCGCCACCTGGGCGTGCCGGCCGTCAGCATCCCGCCAGAGGAGGCAGAAGGCTACTTCGGGTTCCTCGCGATGTTCGTCTCCCTCGACAACCCCGCCTCCAGCGCGCTGACCCGAGAACTGCTCGGCTGGCAGCCAGCCCATCCCGGGCTACTCGACGACCTCGGCCAGGGTCACTACTTCCAGCCCGAGTCATGATGCAGAAAATCCAGTATCACCAGTACGGCGGCCCCGAGCTCACCTAGTACGGACAAGCGCGGGTGCACATCCCGGCGTCCGCAACAAGGCCACGGCCAGATCACTGTGACCCGCCTCCGCGGGACATCGGTCAATGTTGAGCGCCTAACCGCCCGCCACGTCAGTGATAGGGTTCCTGCACATCTATGGCGCCGACGTAACGGAAGGCGCTTCGTTTAGTGACCCCTCAGCGCCACCCGTCCCAGGTGCCTGGACAGGCTCCATCACGGCAGCAGGCTCGCCCGCAGCGCCCGTCGCTCGCGCGGCGTGCCGTCGGGGTGCTCCGCGAGCTGTTCCCTGAGCCCGCGGAGCCGGAGCCCCTGCGCGTGCCGCGCAGCCTGTCCCTCCTCCTCCTGGCCGCCGCGGTCCCCCTTGGGGTCCTGGTAATGCTGGTGCGCGTCGCGGGCCCGGTCCCGGCCTGGGACAGTATCTATGCCGAGGACCTCAGTATCTTCCTGGTTCAGGCGCTGCAGCACCCCTGGCACCTGCTCGTCCCGGCCGCGGGGTACCTTCAGCTTGTCCCGCGGCTGATCGCTCAGTTCGTGGTCTATCTGCCGCTGCGCGACGCGGCGGCCGCCTTCGCGATCAGCGGGGCGCTGGTCACGACCGGATGCGCGCTGTTCATCTTCCATGCGAGCGCGGGACATGTCCGCTCCGCGGTGCTGCGAGTCGTGCTCGCTCTCGCCGTGGTGCTGCTGCCCGTCGCGCCGCTGGAAATCGCCGACAGCGGCGTCAACACCCCCTGGTACCTACTGTTCGCGCTGTTCTGGGCCGTGCTGTGGCGCCCGGGGACGCGCGCGGGGATGGCCGGCGCAGCGGCGGTCGGCTTCCTCACGGCCGCTTCCACCACGATGAGCGTCGTCTTCGCGCCGTTGCTGCTGGCCCGGGTCATCGCGTTGCCCCGGCTGCGCGAGCACGCCGTGACCGCGGGCTGGGCAGCCGGCTGCCTGCTGCAGGTTCCCTACGTCGTGAGCAACTTGGGCAGCGCCCAGTCCCGGGCGGCTCACCCGGCCTCACCGGGCCCGGTGCTCGCCTTCTACGGGCACGAAGTGGTGCTGCCCGCGCTCGGCTGGCACCTGGCCTGGCGGCTGCAAGCTTTCGCCGGGCGAAACGGCGCCACGCTGATCATCGGCGCAATCCTCGCGGCCTTCTTCGGGTGGGCCCTGCTCACCCAGCGCGGGCAGGCCCGGGTGTTCGTGGTGGCCGCCCTGATAACCGGTTTCCTGTCCGCCGCGTTCGGCGCGACCCTGAGGTCGGGGGTGACGACAAGCCCGGTCGCGGAGAACTTCGAGTCCGGTTCCCGGTATACCGCGCTTCCCATCTTCCTCATCGAGGCCGCCGCAGTGGTCGCGGTCGGCTCGTTCATCTGCCACGGGCAGCAGAGGCTGCGGACCGTCGCCGCGGTCGCGGCGCTGGTCGGGGTCCTGTCGGTCGGCTGGATCACCGACTTCCGCTACCAGGGCTTGCGAAGCAGCACGACCAACTGGCCGCCGACGGCGACTGCGTGGCTGCACGCTTGCCAGCGCACGCCGGACGGCGTCATCCGCGAACGGACTGGGGCCGGGCCCAGGACGGCAATCCCGTGTGCGAGCCTTCGCCGCTTATGCCGTGTTGCCCGTTCCTGCGGCGCCGGCGCCCCTGGTCGCGCTGGCCGGGAGAGGGCTGCTGACCCTCCAGGCAGCAGGGGCAGCTGGCAGGCGGCTGCCCGGGCCCGGAGGCCCAGCCTCGCTCGCGACCTGTACGGCATCGGCTGCGCTGGCCCGGCCGCCTGCCAGCGGTGGGAGATCACGGCACCATCCTCGCCCTCGGTGACCTGCCAGCGCCGCGCCGGTCACCAAGATGTCCACGACGGCGCCGCCCTGGCCACGTCTCCTCACCGCGGGAGGGGCACGATTAGAACCGACAACGTCAGGACCGACAGCACGGTCGGCAGCAGAAGCGACCCTCCGGCTCCAGGGGACCTCACGCCGTAGGCCAGGCCGAGCACGTCCCGAAGAAGCCAGCAACGTCGGCGCATAGGTTGCTGGCAGCGAGATGATTACGGAGTGCGGAACGGCCGGGGAAGCAGGCGGAGGCGACGCCGCAAGGGCCCCGGCGTTGCGCGACACGGGCAGGACAAGGCGCGCGGCGGACCTTAGTCGCTTGCGCCAGTATTACGTTGCGAGATGAGCCGTATTGGGATCACGAGCGGCACCGCTGGGCGTACCCGCCACCGGGTTCAGCGTTGAGGACGCCCGCCCGGCGCGGGTGCGCGGTCGCAGCGCGAGGCACTTTCAGGTCGGTCACGGGATCGGTCATCGCTGACTGGTGCCACACGGGTCCCCGTTCTCCCCGCGCCAGAACGATCAGGAGCGGATAAAGGCCAGCAAGTCGGGGTTGAGCACGTCGGCGTGCGTGGTCAGCATCCCGTGGGGGAAGCCGGGATAGGTCTTCAGCGTGCCGTTCTGCACGAGTTCGACGGCGCGGGGACCCGAGGTGTCGTGGGGGACGACCTGGTCGCCGTCACCGTTCATGGCCAGGACCGGCACGGTGATCTTTTTCAGGTCCTCGCTGTAGTCCTGGCGGATGAACTCCGAGACGCACTCGTACTGCCCCTTGGCGCCGCCCATCATGCCCTGACGCCACCAGTTCGCGATGACCGGCTCGGAGGGGTCCACGCCCGGCTGGTCGAAGTTGTAGAACGGCCCGGACGCGACGGCCCGGTAGAACTCCGAGCGGTTCGCGGCCAGCGCCGCTTGAAAGCCCTCGAAGGCTGCCTGAGGCACACCGGCCGGATTGGCGTCGGTCTGCAGGACCGACGGGGTCACCGCGCTGACCAGCACCACCTTCGCCACGCGGGACTCGCCATGGCGGCCGACGTAGCGCGCCACCTCGCCGCCGCCGGCGGAGTGCCCGATGTGGATGGCGTCGTGCAGGTCGAGGTGCTGGGTCAGGCCGGCCAGGTCGTCGGCGTAGTGGTCCATGTCGTTGCCCTCGCTGACCTGCGCGGAGCGGCCGTGCCCGCGCCGGTCATGGGCGATCACGCGGTAGCCGTGGTGCAGGAAGAACATCATCTGGGCGTCCCAGTCGTCGGACGACAGGGGCCATCCGTGACTGAAGACGATCGGCTGACCGGAGCCCCAGTCCTTGAAGAAGATCTGGGTTCCGTCCTGGGTCGTGAACTCGGCCATGGCTTGCCTCTCCGCTCTTCCAGACAATGACTCTTCTGACTGGAGTTCGACTCTAACAGTCAGGGTTGTCGCCTGACAAGCCAAGGGTGGCTCGACTGACTAGGATGCTGCCATGGACATACCAGCCGACCGGCCGCGGCGCGAGGAGTATGCCGACCAGACCCGCGCCGCGGTGATCGCAGCGGCACGCCAGCTGTTCGCCGAGAACGGCTTCTTCCAGACGAAGGTCGAGCAGATCGCCAAGCTGAGCCGGGTGTCTCCAGCGACGGTGTACGCGCAGTGCGGCGGCAAGCAAGGCCTGCTGCGATTGCTTATGGACAGCTGGACGCAATCCCAGGTAGTCGCCGAGTCTTACCAGGAGTCACTCGCCGCCGCCGACGCCGTCCTCATAATGCAGACCCTAAGCGCCGCCTACCTCCAGATCACCAAGCAGTGGGGTGACGTCATCCGGGTAGTGATCGACGTCGCGCCGCACGACGGCGAGTCCGCCGCGGTGCTCGCCACCGCGCAAAAGCGGCACAACCACAATCTCACGGAGATCTGCCGCCATCTCGAGGACATCGGCGCCTTGCGCGACGACGTCGACGCACGGCTGGCCACCCGGACCATCACCTACTACTACGGCATCGACGGCCTGCTCCGAACCCGCGACGTGTTCGGCTGGTCGCTGGAGCGTTCGAACCAGTGGCTGCTGGCCCATGCCTCCGCCGCGGTCCTGCGGTCACCGTCAAGCGTCTGAGCCCGGGCTGACCGGCAACGGGCGCTGCCCTCAACCGGGCCTCGACAATGACGGACGACCGAACAGACCTGGCTACATTGGTCACACTGGCCGCATTCTGCCCGTCCAACAGCGCTCAACGCTACTACCGAAACGCGCCACGATGAGCAATATTTCAGCGGGTCAATAGGTAAAGGACACATGGCGGCCAGGCGGCCTGCCGCAGGCCACGGATGCTGCGGTGCTGGCAGCCGGTGCGTGTACCTGGCTTCCGGACGAAGAAAACAGCCTCCTGCCCCGTTAAGGCGCGGTCGGTGTAGAGGGCCGTTGCCGCCCTCCGGCGTCGCCGCTATTAGACGGGGATAACGGGCACGATATCGGACCGGCAGCTTGGCCCTGAACGCCTAGTCATGCCCAATACGCGCCCAGATCAGCCAAATCAGAGGCGTCTTGACTTCTCAGGGCGTGGTAGCCCGGTTTCCTGAAAAGCGAATGATCCGTCGCAGTCCGGCTCACTTGATGCGTCATCTGGTCGATGAGGCAACGCCAGAACTAGTGCTGGTCAGCGAAGCCGATTTCATCGCTGCTCAGGACGTCAACGCCGCCGACCGCTCCGCGCCGCAGGGCGGTCCGGTGCTGCGCCGGTACCTGCTGGCCGGGCTGCTGGCCTGCGGTGTGTGCGGGCGGCGGATGGAATCAGCCTGGTCCAACGGCAGGCCGGCGTACCGGTGTCGGCGCGGCCATGCGTTCGCGCCTTCTGCGGGGCGGGAGTGGGGATATTCGCGTGACGTCACTGCTGGGAGCGGGCATCATGGCCAGATGGGTACCGCTCTCGTCCGGCGTCGATCCGGCAGCTTACTGGTGCTGTTGTTCAGGCTGGTGATGCCGGGGGACGGCGCATGAGGTTGCCGCCTCAGGGCGGGCTGCCACCGGTGGATACGGTGACCGGCGCCGTTGTGGGGATCGCGTGTGACGAGTCCGGTTTCTCCGGTACCAATCTGCTCCACCCGGCCACCCCGGTGATCACGCATGCGAGTGTCGACCTATGCACCGGCGAGGCGGTCGAGCTGATCACGGCGCTGCGGTCCAGGTTCCGGTTCTCGCCGAACGAGTTCAAGTCCGGGCAGTTCCTCCGCAACCCGGCTGCGGGCGAGGCCCTGGAGTGGCTCCTGGCGGCATTGCGCGGCCGGGCGCACGTCCATCTGGTCGACAAGGAGTACTTCCTCATCACCCGAATCGTCGACCTGCTGCTTGCCGAGCCGTCATACGCGGCCGGTACCCGCCTGACCCAGGACCAGCGTCCGGCCGCCCTCACCCTCTACCGGGCCGGGCATCTGGCTGGCAGCGACTGGCGCGTCTTCCTCGCCGCCTTTGTCGACCTGGTTCGGGTCAAACGACGGCATCGGCCGGATCCCCTGGCCTTGGAACGGTTCTTCCAGGCGCGGGATGCGCTGCTACGAGACCGGCTCGGCGCACAGGCCAAGGATGTCCTCGACGGGCTTAGCCGCACTCGGGTGCAGGCTGTGCTGACCAGGCTGTTCGCCGGCGACCAGTCGATCCCGCCACCGCTGGAGCCGATGCTGCCGGCCCTGGCCGAGACCGTATTGTTCTGGAGCGGCGGCGGAAAGCGACAGGTGCTGGTGACCCACGACGAGCAGAGCGCCCTCACGGCCGGCCGGCTGAGTCGCCTCCAGCAGGTGCTGGCCGACGGCGTCGGCGCTTCACCGCCCGACGATGCCGACGAGACTGGCTCGCCGGCGGCCGGGATCTCACCCCTGGCCGGGCTGATAATGGTCGACTCCCGCGACGATCCGCGAGTCCAGGTCGCCGACCTCCTGGCCGGAGTGCCCCGACGGCTGCCGGAGATCGTCGACGACCGCCCACTCCAGCCGTTCCTCTCCCCAACCTCACTACGCGATCCCCCGCGGGGTTCGGACCGGAGATCACTGGAAAGGGACCCGCCTTCGGCGGGCACCTCGCCAGCGGCCTACCGGCGTTGAGCACGGTCGCTCGGCGAGGATGACGCCACAGAACTGAAACATATGCGTGCAGCCGCCCGTTGCGGCAGCCTAGCTTTGGCCACAAAATAATCGGCATCGTTCGGCGCACTTCCCAGTACGAATAACAATGTTGAATTGATGATCGCTGCGACCGCTGATGACATACAGCCTGGCGTACAAGTATACGAACTCGCAACGTCCTCAATTCGGCATGTGAGTGAGATGCATGTCGGACCCCTTCATGTCATGCTTGATGACGACGACGGCGAGCCGATCTTCGAATTCCGTGATGTCGCGTTCCTATAGCGATTGATGGGAAGTACGTTACGCGGGCAGGCGGCCGTCCAGCGATGCGCCTTACGATGCGAGAATGGTGAATTGCGCACCACACGGGGATGAGCCTGCCTCCGCACGAAGGTCGTTGCCAAGTGCTCCGCCAGCGTACTCCCCGGGGAATACCGCCATGGTGGCGCACGGAACTACGTACGTGCTCTTGTCGCCTCGCAACGATGCAGCAGAAACGTGGGGCTTCGACTGTACAGGTCGACGCTGGACGAATTCTGCGCAGCGCTCGCCTTTGATGGCGGCCGACCGTCCACGACGCACGTCCGCTGGTACACCAGGTCCTTGGACGCGTTCTGGTCTCATCCCAGCCGGGCCGAGGTACTCGCCTGGGGCGCCTAATCCCTATGACAGCGACCCGGCCGGGACCGCGGACGCCGCTCGCCCGGCCATTTACAGAACAGGATTGTGCCGCGCGCGGCGATCGTGCCTGGCACGGGGGATCACTGGCCTTGAGTACCCCGCAGGTCGGCGTGGCTTATGTGAGCCGTGCTGCGGGGTGCGAGCTTACCGGTGCTCCGGAGACGGCCTTACGCATTCGGATCAACTGCGTGGCGCCTGTGGCGTTGCCGATTGGATTGCCGCGTCCGATTTGCCGAAGGTGCGGCCGCTATATCTGGGTGTTACTGCCCGGTGGCCGCCTTGAATTTGACCACCAGCTCGGCGGGCACCCGTCCGCGGTCTTTTACCTCGATGCCCTGGACCCTTGCCCACTCACGGACCTCGGTGGCGTTCAGCCCGTTCGCCGGAGCCCGGTGTACGGTTCGCGCTGGCCGACGGGAACCGTTGGGCCGCCGGGCTGCGCTGACATAACGCGCAAGTGCGTCCCGCAGGGCCTGGGCATGCTTCTCGTTCAAGTCGATCTCATACTCCGTACCGTCGAGCCCGAAACGGACGGTGCCTTCGGCGGCACTGCCGTCAAGGTCATCGATGAATAGGGTCTGTATCTTCTGGGCCACGGGATACTCGATTCCTCTCACTGATCTCTGGCGCACCAGTGTCGACAATCCAACACCAGACCAGCGTACAGCCACGCCGACGTGCCCAGCCACTACTGGCCCGCATCAATCGAGCCACCTCAGCCGGAAGATCGCGTTGCGATTCTTACAATACCAATTACTGAGCGTTATGCCTTTAGCGTTATTTTCAGAACGCATGCAACCTGCCGACTAGGCGTACGTGTTACGCGATAATCTGCTAGCGGTCGCGAACGGCCGTATTTGCCGGTTCGTAGCGCCCTCGAATCGCCGCGCGATGGATCGGACCTGGCCTCAGGACACGCTGGCAGCGCGGCAGCGATTGCCGCCGCATTGCCGATCCCCCCGGCCGACGCGATGTCTGCTAAGCCGCTGGCCGGTCATGTCGGCTTGCTTATGGCGTTTCGGTTGCTTGCGGCGCGCCAGGAGCGGCCACCATGCGGTCGCTCGTCATGCCGGCTGCCGCTTCGGCCAGCTGGTAGCCGACCTCCCCATGCTCGCTGAGATCGAGGCCGGCTTCCTCGTCTCCGGGACTCACCCGCAGCCCCACGGTGCGGTCGGTGACCCACAAGATGATCCAGGTCATCACGAACGGGTAGGCGATCCCGACGACGGCCAGCACCGCCTGGCGGCCGAGCTGGGTCCAGCCCCCGGCCTCGCCTGCGGCGTTCACGGCGAGGCTGGCGAACACGCCGGTGAGCAGGACCCCGATCGCCCCGCCCACCATGTGGACGCCGACCACGTCCAGGGAGTCGTCGTAGTGGAATACGTCCTTCAGGTGAACCGCGCCGTAGCAGAGCAGGCCGGCCGCGGCGCCGATGATGATCGCTGCCCACGGCTGCACGTAACCGGATGCCGGGGTGATCGCGGCCAGGCCGGCGACGGCACCGGCCGCGATGCCCACGCCCGATGGCTTGCCGCGGCGCCACCACTCGATGCCCATCCAGGCGAGCATCGCGGTGCAGGCCCCCAGCTGGGTGTTCACCAGTGCATAGCCGGCGACCTGACCGGCCGACAGCGCGCTGCCCGCGTTGAAGCCGAACCAGCCGAACCACAAGATCCCGGCGCCGAGCAGCACCAGCGGCACGCTGTGCGGCCGGTCCAGCGGGTGGCTTCGCCTCAGGTAGAGGGCGGTGGCGAGCGCCGCCGCGCCCGCCAGTTCATGGACGACCGACCCCCCTGCGAAGTCGATCGCGTGCAGGCCGCCAGAGCCGAGAAACCCCCCGCCCCACTCGGCGTGCGCGAACGGGCTGTAGACGATCAGCGACCACAGGCCGATGAAGACCAGGTAGCCCCGGAAGCGCATCCGCTCGCAAAACGCCCCGGCGATGAGCGCCGGGGTGATGACGGCGAACATCATCTGGAACGCCATGTACACCAGCGACGGAATCGTGGGGGCGTAGCTGTTCGGCGTGCCGTTGACCCCACGCAGCCCCACCCACTGCAGGCTGCCGATCACCCCCCCGTGATTTGCGCCGAACGCCAGCGAGTACCCGAGGATTACCCATAGCAAGCTGATCACGGCGATCGCCACGAAGGACTGAACCATCGTCGCGATCACGTTCTTCGCGCCTACCAGCCCCCCGTAGAACAGCGCCAGCCCCGGCATCATGAACAAGACCAGCGCCGTCGAGGTCAGCATCCAGGCGGTATCACCAGCATTGACGTGCATGCCAACCTCCAATGACGGCAGCGCCTTTGCCCCGGCATTCCCTCGATCACCGTAGCCCATTGCCGACGCGCGCACCTGAGATCGCGGGTGCCGGGCATATCGGCCTGAGGGACCGACGCCGCGAACGTCCATGCCCTGTCTCGCGTCTCGGGCGTTCGCATCCTCAAGCGGGGCTCGCCTGCCAGGTACACGGTGATCCGACATACCTCCTCGCGGCAGTTGAGGATGTTTCGCGGCAGCGTCAGGATCTCTTGAAATGGGCAATGTGAGCGAACTGGGACCGAGCCGGCGACGTTACTGGAGCGCCCCGCCAGGAAATTCCTCGCTACAGAAACGTCGCGGCTTTATACTCGATGAATGCTGCAATGGTCAGAGATAATCGACTCGATCGCCGGCCAGAATGGATTCTCTGGCGTTGTGTCAGTAAACCGCGACGGGGAGATCGAATTCGTCAAGCCATATGGACTCGCGCACCGCGCGCACCAGATACCGAACACCGCCGACACCCGGTTCGCGATCGCCAGCGGATCGAAAGGGCTGACCGCACTCACCGTGGTCAGCTTGATCACAGACAATGCGCTGAGCATGTCCACGACCGCGCGCTCGGTGCTGGGCAGGGATCTCCCGCTCATCGGCGGCGGCGTCACGATTGAGCACCTGCTGGCGCACCGGTCGGGTATCGGTGACTACCTCGACGAGGAGGCTGGCTACGACATCACCGATTATGTGCTCACCGTGCCGGCCCAGGATCTTGCGGCAACCGAGCAGTACCTGGCGGTGCTCGACGGGCATCCAGCCAAGTTCCCGGCTGGCGAGCGGTTCTGCTACTGCAACGGCGGCTACGTCATCCTCGCGCTGATCGCCGAGCGGGTCAGCGGCACTGCCTTCCACCAGCTCGTGCGGGAGCGTGTGTGCATCCCGGCCGGCATGGCCGACACAGGGTTCATCCGTTCGGACGAACTCCCCGGCCGCACCGCACTGGGCTACCTGCCCGTCGCGGGCCGGTCCAGGACGAACGTGTTCCACCTGCCGGTCCTGGGCAGCGGGGACGGCGGGATCTACTCCACTGCCGCGGACATCGCCTCCTTCTGGCAGTCGCTGTTCACCGGAAAGATCGTTCCTGCCGCCTGGGTGGCGGAAATGGTGCGGGCCCGTAGTGACGTCCCGTCGGAGTCGATGCGCTACGGCCTTGGCTTCTGGCTCGGAAGGCACAGCGACACCGTAATTCTCGAGGGATTCGATGCCGGTGTCTCATTCCGGAGCGTGCACGACCCGAAGTCAAACGTAACGCACACAGTGATCTCCAATAGCTCCGATGGTGCCTGGCCAATCACCAAGCGCCTAGATGAATTGCTGGCCGCCTGACTTCGCGCTCCAACGTCCGGGTAAGGCTCTCCAATCTAACCAGCCGACAATCTCTCATCGGCAATGTCGAGCGTCTTCAAGGGCTCGGGCCGCGAGGAGACGCGGGCGCGTCAGGTACCGGAGGTCATGTAGGCGGCGAGGATTTAGTTCGGGGTGGTTCAGATTGTGGTCGGCCCGGTCACCGGGCTGGACCAGCACGAGGCTCGGCTTGGCCCGTATGTCCACCGCGCCCATCGGCGGTGCCGCCCAAGGCCTGGGCTGCGCCTGGTCATGATGGCGGTGCCGCGAGACGTGGCCGCGCCCGCTCACCACGTGCCGCGGGGATCTTTATACCGTCCGCGGCATCTGGCCCGTGCCGGAAGATGGGCGGGGTCTGATGCCGCAAACTGGGCGTGGTCGCGGATGTATCAGGGCTGGCTGTGGGCGCTCCGTCCTGGTAGGACGCGTAGGCGTTCAGGGGTCGGCGTGGGCCGTACCCGTGCCGGGAAGCTGACAGCAACGGCGTCGGCCAGGTGACTGGCAGCCGTTGCGCCGCCCGGCATGCTGAGCGCAGCTGGTCGTGTCAGGAGCTGGGGAGGCGAAATGGCTGCCATCGTTATCCGGGAGAACGCGAAGGCGACATGGGTGCCCGGCATGGCCAGCGTGCGCGCCAAGGCGTGCGACATCGTCCGGCGGGCGGTGGATTACGCGGCCGCTGCGGTCATGATCTGCGCTGTCGGCACGGCCCTGCTCGAGCTGGCGGCGCAGATTGCCAGCTTCCCTGCTCCCATCGCGGTCACCGCGTTCACGGTGATTGCGGTGACCTTGTTCCAGTCGCTGCGCCGACACCGGCGTGCCTGGGCCAGGAACCGGCACGGCCCGCGAACCCCGCACAGTGCCCAGCGGTAAGCCGCCGGGATCTGACCGTGTACCCTCCCCGAGCCGGGCTCACCGGCACGACCGGCCGCCCCGGAGCAAGCCGACCAGGGATGCGTCCGCCGCGCTCCAGTGAACCGGCAGCGGCACGGGTCGTTTAGCCGGCAAGAGCTGCCACGGCGGCCCAAGCGGCTACACCGCAGCCCGGCTGGCAGGGCACTTGGGCCACGCTCAGGCTGCTCACCGGTGGCCGGCCGTGCCAGAGCAATGCCGTGCTACGGCACGACAGCACCAGCCCTGTCAAGCTCCAAACCCATCCGGACGGTTATCAGGCAGATTACGCAGGTCGCCGTCAGACCGGCATTCATGAGATCAAGATCGCCAAGACTACGCCGGCCGATTAGTGAGCCCGGCAAGTGCCCGCACATGGCGGAATGACAGGACTTCCCCGCAGGCCAGGCCCTGAAAGCGCGGCCTAACCCCAAACGCAAAGGCTGGATACACATGCCTGTCGGCGACATGAGCACCCCGGGCGCTACCCGGTAAGGATCTGCTCCCTCAGGATGTCTGCGTGCCCGCCGTGCTGGGCGAGTTCGCGCAGCACGTGAAAGTACACCCAACGCAGCGGGAGCGGGCCGCGCCAGTAGCCATAGACCCTGTCGTCCAGCCCCAGGGATGACGTCGCACGCCGAGATGACTCGCATGCCTCGCGGTGTGCTTGCTGGACGCTGGCGACGGTGTCGTCGTCATGGAGAGTGAACGACTCGTCCGAGGTCGCGGGGATACCGATCTCAGCACGTGACCGGCATGTGACAGCTTCGTCAAACCAGACCTTCTCGAGGAAGGTCGCGTGCTTCACCAGGCCCAGCAATGTGGTCCGGGAAGGCACCAGCGACTGGCGCGCCTGCTCCTCCGTCAGCCCGTCCAGGCAGTGATTGAGTTCACCGCGGTGCTCGTCGAGGAACGCCTCGAGCTGGGCACGGGCTGGCTGATTGATGACATCCTCAGCGAACGTCCCTGGAAGTGAGGGCATAAGGGAAGCATTTCAAGAGCGCCGCCCGCGAGCAAACGGTTCCGGCACCACTTCAGCCACACCTGGCCGGACCGCGGCGGCCCCGAGCGCAACCTGATGGAACTCAACGGCTGGATCTCCCCGCAGATGCTCCGCCGCTACGGCGCCAGCGCCCGCCGGACCTACGACCGCATCATGACCGACACCTGACAACACCGCCAGTGACCACGCCAGCACTGGCCTTAGGCGCCGCCTCGCCGGGTCGTCCTCGCCCTAGGAGATCAAGGAAGGACGCGAGCCCGAGCAGTCAACTGCTGGCCAGCCACGCGGGCTCAGCCGCGAACCTGCCCCCGCCGGCCCGCCCGTTACCCCCGC
>Ga0210401_10005490_pt1 | contig 13028 bp, 11 predicted proteins | sample IncBWH32MmetaG_FD_150866 | JGI IMG/M metagenome (GOLD analysis project Ga0210401, IMG submission 150866) | Forest soil microbial communities from Barre Woods Harvard Forest LTER site, Petersham, Massachusetts, United States - Inc-BW-H-32-M | ecosystem: Environmental > Terrestrial > Soil >... | reverse complement strand
GGAGAGGTCGCCGCCGGTGCCCCACGTGCTCGCGTCCCACGGCCGCGCGTCCACATCGCCAAGCGCCGCGGGCTCGTGATGTTCGAGCGCGTCGTCGAGCCGCACCAGCGCGACGTTCTGGCGGGTGCACTCCTCCACCACCGCCTCCAACCACGCGCGGCCCTCATACCACCAGTGGCCGAGCAGCTCGGTGTCCAGGGCGCACACGACCAGGCCGCCGCCGGGGTGCTCGCGCCCGTCGCGCTGCAGGCGCGCGGCGGCGTGCGCCACGAAGTCGGCGGCGTGCTCGTGCGCGAGCGCCAGCGCCTGCGCGTGATCGTAGGCGCCGCCGTCGTTGGCCCACGGTTGGTGGTGGTGGATCGTGTGGTGGTGGTAGTCGCGGTAGCGCTCGTGCGAGGGGTAGCCCGCGTCGCTCCACACCCGCGCGATCGTGACGCGGTCGATCGGCACACACACCACCCCCGACGCGCCGAGCAGGGGGCGCAGGTGCGCGGGCGCGCCGAGGCCGAAGCGGCTGGTGAGCTCGACGCACACCGCCCGCACCCCCGCCTGCGCAAGCACGGGCTGGAGCGCCTGCGCGTGGGCGCACTCCGGCAGCCAGAAGCCGCCCCGCCAGCCGGCGCCGAAGCGGGCGCGATGGGAGGCGACGCCGGCGCCCACCTGCAGGCGCACCCCCGCCTCGCTCGCGAGCAGCGGCAGCACGGCGTGGGTGGCGGCGGAGGTCCACTGCGCGAACGGGGCGAACGCCCGCAGCAGATCGCCGCCGCGGCGCGCGAACCGTTCCAGCGCCCGCTCGTAGTCGCCCCACGCGCGCTCCAGCTCGCGCGCAAGCGTGCCATGACCGCCCGCGCGCAGACCGCGGGCGTCCTCGGCGTGCGTGAAGCGGCGGGTGTCGTCGATGAAGCGGGCGAACCGCTCGCCCACGCCGGCGGCCTCCAGCTGGTCGCACAGCACCGGCGTGAGCGACACCGTCAGCGGCGCACCCCGCTCCAGCAGCTCCAGCAGCGGCAGGTAGCAGGTGGCGAGCGCCTCCCACAGCCACTCCTCCCCGAACGGCCACGTGCCAAAGCCCTCGACGTAGGGCATGTGAGTGTGCAGGAGGATCGCCAGCTCGCCGCGGGCTCTGCTCACGCGCGGCACACCGCCACGAAGTCGAGCGCGCGATCCAAGTCGCACTGCCCGCGTGGGCGCAGCGCGAAGTCGCTGGCGGCGATCGCCGGGGTGAACCACCCGTAGAAGCCTCTGGTGAGGTGCAGCCGCGGGTGCACCGCGTCCCAGCCGAGCGCGAGCGCGAGCTGATGCGCCCGCAGCTTGCGTGCGTGGAAGAGCCCGAACAGCGCGACCGAAGGGAAGTGCGCGCGGCACAGCTGCTCGAGCTCGCGCGCGCGGTACTCATGCACGTGCCACGGGTTGTCCGAGCGAGGGGCGCCCTGCGGCGCGAGCGTGAGCACGTTGGGGGTGGAGAGATACACGACCCCGCCGGCGCCGACCAGCGCGCGGAAGTGCTCGAGCGCCGCCTCGGGACGGTGGAGGTGCTCAATCGTCTGCAGAAACACCACCGCGTCGGCGGGGGCCGAGAAGGTTTCGATCAGCTCGCGCGCGAAGCTGAGGTTGGGGCGCCGGTAGCGGCGGCGGGCGTGCTCGTAGGCCTGCGGGTTGGCGTCCACCCCCACGACACTCCTCGCGGCCCCCGCCAGCACGTCGGCGCCGTAGCCCTCGCCGCACGCCATGTCGACCACGCGCATACCGCCCACCTGTGCGGCGATCCACCGGTAGACGACCAGGTGGCGGCGATACCAGTAGTTCTCCTCGGGCACGTCGGGGAGCGTGCGCTCGCCGGTCAGCTCGAGCGGCGGCACGCCGAGCGGCTGGTTGCGCTGCACGTATGTGGACCCCGACACCGCGCGCGAGTATATGGTCCGCCTGTGAGCCCCTCCCTCACAGCCGAGGAGATCCGCGACGTCAACACCCGCTACCACGACGTCGCGGCCGACCACTACGACGCCAAGTGGGGGATCGACTTCGGCGAGATCGGCCGGCGGCAGGTGGTGGCGAAGGTGCGCAAGGCGGTCGGCGAGCCGGCGGGCGGGCCGGCGGTCTACGGGCGGTCTCTGGAGATCGGCGCGGGGACCGGGTACTTCACGCTCAACCTGATGCGCGCGGGGCTGATCGAGGAGGCGACCTGCACCGACATCTCGCCGGGGATGCTCGCCACGCTCGACGCCAACGCGCGACGGCTGGGGCTGGAGGTGCACACGGTGAGCGCCGACGCCGAGCGGCTGCCGTTCGCCGATGGAAGCTTCGACCTTGTGCTCGGCCACGCGGTGCTCCACCACATCCCCGACCTGCCGCGGGCGTTCGCGGAGTTCGCGCGCGTGCTCGCGCCCGGCGGCACGTTGGCGTTCGCGGGGGAGCCGTCGCGCTACGGCGACCGGCTCGCGCGCGTGCCCAAGCGCGCGGCCGGCACGGTGGCGCCGCTATGGCGGGCGGCGCTGCGCGCACGTCCCGCCGGGTGGGCGGGAACCGGATCCGGCGGCGCACCCGACGCGGCACTGGAGAGCGTCGTCGACGTGCACGCGTTCGCGCCGGGGGAGCTGCGCGCGTTCGCGCAGGGCGCCGGACTGCGACAGGTGCGCGTGCGCGGCGAGGAGCTACTGGCCAACTGGTTTGGCTGGACCAACCGCACATTGGAGGCGACCGCCGCGCCCGAGGACGTGCCGTGGGCGTGGCGCCAGTACGCCTACCGCGGGTATCTCACACTGCAGGAACTCGACCGCCGCCTGCTGGAGCCGCGACTGCCGGCGGCGATCTTCTACAACCTGATGGTGTCGGCGCGCCGGGGAGGTTGAGCATACTCGTGTTACGCTTTGTGCGGTCAATGTGCTGATTGCGTCTGCACAGCACCTTCGGGGGACTCGGGCGACCGAGTCCCTCTTTCTTTGTGGGGATAAGCTCCTGGTGACTGCCGGAGCCGTCTTTGCTGCAGCCACCGGGACGCACTGCTATCGCGCCAGCCGATCGATGATCAACATGGCGATCAGCAGAGCGATGGTCAATGTGCTCACAGCCTCTGCCATATGCACCTCCTTTCTCCGGAGCGCACGGCCCCGGGGCTGTCCGGAGGGAGATGCTGCCAGCCCTGGCACATCGCCACAGATGAGAGGCTACGCAGCGACGGCGACGGTACGCTCGGCCGCCCCGCCCGCGGATACCGACCGCTCACGACGCCCGCGGGTTCATCCCCGCCTGACGGTTTGCAGGCTTAGACTTCGTATATGGCGGATGGGCTGCACCGCGACTTCCCGCTGTTCCCGCTCGGCATCGTCGCGCTGCCGACCGAGAACGTGCCGCTGCACATCTTCGAGGACCGCTACCGCACGATGATCGAACGGTGCCTGGCGGAGCGGCGCGAGTTTGGGATCCTGTGGATGGCGGAGGACGAGCTCAAGCCGATCGGCTGCGCGTGCACGGTGGAGACGGTGCTGGAGCGGCTGGAGGATGGGCGCATGAACATCCTCGCGCGCGGCACCCGCCCGTTTCGCCTAGTGGAGCGCCAGGACGACCTCCCCTACCCCGCGGGCGTGATCGAGTTCCTCGACGAGCACGACGAGCAGGCCGACGACGAGGTGGTGGGCGTCACACGCCAGTTGTACGCGGAGCTGGTGGAGCAGGCGACCGACAATGCCCTATCCGACGAGGAGATCGAGGCGCTCGACGCCTATCGGATGGCGGCGACGGTGGAGTTCGGCGCCGACGCCAAGCAGGAGCTGCTCGAGCTGCGCTCGGAGAACGCGCGGCTGCGGCTGCTGACCGCGCTGTTCCGCGCGGCGATCAAGCGGATGGAGCTGGTGGAGCGCGCCCAGGCGTACGCCCGCTCCAACGGCAAGGTGCGCTTCGGGTAGCTCGCGCCGACAGGTGGCTCACACCGGCTGGGAGGTCGAGCGAGGTGGCTCACACCGGCAGGTAGGTCCGCAGGGTAGGTAGCTCCGCAGGGTAGGTAGCTCACACCGGCTGGGAGGTCGAGCGAGGTGGCTCACGCAGGCAGGTGGCAGACCTGCTGCTGCACTTCCAGCACCAGCAGCGCGAGGTGGTGAAACGCGGCGGGGGCGCGTGCGGAGTTGTCGGCGAAGCGCACCGTGCCTTCGGCGTCGCGCACGTAGTAGCTGAACACCGACCGCGGGCGCGGCGCCAGTGACAGGTGCTTGACGGAGGGCGATTGCAGTTCTTCGGTGACACCGCGCGCCTCGATCAGCTGCGCGTCGCTCAGTTGGCGGACGGGGCCGCCGTCGCAGCGCACCGCGCCGCCTTCGTTGACCAGCACCGTCAGCGTCCGCCGCGGGGCGCCGCCCACGCGCTTGACGAGGAAGAGGTCGGGGAGCGTCACGCTCTCGCCGCAGCCGCAGAGGACGAGCGCCGCCGGGAGGGTCGCCACGAGCGCCGCCGTGAGCGCCGCGGCGATCCCCGCCCTTCTCACGCCCGCACCGCCCCCGCCGGCGGTGCCGGCGGTGCCACAGTGATCACGCTCATTGGCCAGGCTGGTCGCATCGCCGCGATTGCGACCTTCACGCCCGCACCGCCACCCCGCCGCGGCGAGGGTCGCCCGCGCCGAGCAGCGCGCCGTCCTGGCGCTGCACCGCCTGCACGCCGCCGAAGAAGAGGTTGAGCTCGTGGAACGCCACCACTTCGCGACCCTCAGCCTCCAGCGCGCGCGCGTCGATCCCCGGCTCCACATACACGAGGCCCTCCTCATAGTGCGCGCGCGGCGCCCGCACCGCTTCGGGGGCGCTCAGACCGCGGTCGACCACGCCCACGATCGTCTGCAGCAGCGCGGAGCGGATGCGGTTGGAGCCGGCGCTGCCGAGCACCAGCTCGACCTCGCCCGCGCGCGTGACGATCGAGGGCGCCATCATGCTCGGCATGCGCCTGCCGGGCGGGTGGCGGTGAAAGCCGAACGGGTTGAGATCCTGCTCGCCCATGATGTTGTTGACGTGAATGCCCGTCCCCGGCACCACCACCCCCGAGCCCTCGCCGTTGGTGGTGGTGACGCTGCACGCACGGCCCTCGCCGTCGAGCACGGAGATGTGCGTGGTCGCGCCCAGGCGGCTGTAGAGAAAGCGCTCGAGGAAGCCGTCCTCGTCGAGCCCGTCGAGGAACGCGGGCGTGCGCTCGTGCTGGGCTGCCTCCATCGCCGCGACGATCTCGCCGAGCGTGGGCAGGCCGGGGGCGCGGTCGAGCAGGCCCAGCGCGTACGCCAGCAACGTGCCGCCGGCGGAGGGCGGCGGGTTGGTGAGCACCTCACGGTCGCGGTAGGGCACCGCGACCGGGGCACGCAGCTGCGCCCGGTAGGCGGCGAGCGCCGCGGCGGTGAGCGCGCCTCCGCGCGCGTCCAGCCAGTCGCTCACGGCGGCGGCGATGTCGCCCCGGTAGAAGGGGTGCGCGCCCTCTGCACCCAAGCGTTCAAGCGTGTCGCCCAGCTCGGGGTTGCGCAGCACCTCGCCCTCGCTCAGCACGTGCCCGCCGGGCGCCCACAGCCCGGCGCACTCCGGGGTGGAGAGCAGCAGCTCGGCGAGGATCTCCGCGACGTACGCCTGCCCGGCGTTCAGCGCCACTCCAGTGCGCGCCAGCGCGGCCGCTGGGGCGGCGAGCTCGGCGAGGGGGAGCGTGCCCCAGCGGGAGATCGCCTCGCACACGCCCGCCGGCGTGCCGTAGACACCGCACGAGGCCGGCCCGATGTGGAACACCTGCACGGCGTCGCCGAAGGAGACGTTTATCGCCTGCAGCTCAGCCGCCTTGCCGTCGGCCGCGCGCGAGGGGGCCTCGACGAAGAAGTCGAGCAGCGCCGGCTCCCACCCGCCGCCGGCGACGAGCAGATAGCCGCCGGCGCCGAGGCCGGTGAGCAGGGGCTCGGCGACAAACGAGACGAGCATCGCCGCGACCGCCGCGTCGACCGCGTTGCCGCCTTCGCGCAGCACGCGCGCGCCCGCCTCGGCGGTGAGCGGGTGGCCGGCCGCCACCACACCTCGCTCGCTGCTCGCGCTCATTGGCGAAGCGTAGTGCGCTCCGCGGTCTGCGCTGCTCAGCCGCGCGGCATGAACTCGGGCACGTCGAGCTCCTCGACGGCGAGGCCGCCGCGGCGCTCGCGCCGGCCGGCGGCGCTCGCCGCGCTGGTGCGCTGCACGCGGGGCTCGCCGGCGGGCTCCTCCAGGCGGCCGCGGCCGGAGAGGCGGGGGCGGCCCTGGTCGTAGCCGGTGGCGACCACCGTCACCCACACCTGGTCGGTGAGCTTTTCGTCGACCATCGCGCCGAAGATGATGTTGGCGTCCGCATGCGCCGCCTCCGCCACCGCCTTCGCCGCCTCGTTGACCTCCCACAAGGAGAGGTCGCGCCCGCCGGTGATCGACAGGAGGATCGAGCGCGCGCCGTCCATCGAGGTTTCGAGCAGCGGCGACTCCACCGCCTTCATCGCCGCCTCGGTCGCGCGGTGCTCGCCGCCCGCGCCCATCCCGATCCCGAGCAGCGCGTTGCCGGCGCCGCTCATGATCGTGCGCACGTCGGCGAAGTCGAGGTTGATCAGCCCCGGCAGCGTCACGAGGTCGGAGATGCCCTGCACCCCCTGGCGCAGCACGTCGTCGGCGACGCGGAACGCGTCCACCATCGAGGTCTGCTTGTCGAGCACCGACAGCAGCCGGTTGTTGGGCACCACGATCAGCGTGTCCACCTCGTCCGCCAGCGCCTCGATGCCCCGCTCGGCGGCTTCCGCGCGGCGCGTGCCCTCGAAGCCGAACGGCTTGGTGACGATCGCCACCGCCAGCGCCCCCACTTCGCGCGCGATGCGGGCGATGATCGGCGCCGCGCCGGTGCCGGTGCCGCCGCCGGCGCCCGCCGTGATGAAGATCATGTCCGAGCCCTTCAGCAGCGCCTTCGCGCGGTCGTAATCCTCCATCGCGGCGGCCCTGCCGAGATCGATGTCCGAGCCCGACCCCAGCCCGCGCGTCAGCTCGGCGCCGATGTGCAGCGTGATGTCGGCGGTTGACTGCTGCAGCGACTGCAGGTCGGTGTTGATCGCAAGAAACTCCACGCCGGCGACCTCGGCCTCGACCATGCGGTTGACCGCGTTGACACCCGCGCCGCCCACGCCCGCCACGCGGATCACGGGGTTGATCACCGGCTGGCCGCCCGGAGCGGCGGTCGCGGCGCGGGACTCCTCGCGCGCATACACGTCCACCGGCGGGATCTCGCTCGCGGAGGCGTCGCTCGCGGCCGTCTTCGTCGCGCCGGCCTTTGTGCGTCCCGCGCTCGTGGCGGGGGCGGTCGCGGCGGGGGCGGTCGCGGCGGGGGCGGTCGCGCGGGCGGTCGCGGCGACGGCCTCGCCGGCGGCTTCGCTCGCCGCCGGGGGCTCCATCAGGTTGCCGGGGATCTCCGCGGAGAACACGTTGCGCAAACGCTCGCGCGGGCTGGGCACATCGTGCGGTTGGTCGTCGGGTTGCGCCCGCGGCTCCTCGGCGCTCGCAACCGGCTCCGCCGCGGTCGCCTCGGGCTCGGACGGCGCCTTGCGGTCGGGCTTGTCGGGCTTGTCCGAGCCGGTCTTCCTGGCGGGCTCCTCCCCCCCGGCCCGCTCCAAATCCACATTCTCTTCCTCGGTCTTGCTGAACAGCGCCGCGAGTGGGCCTTCGCGCATCGAAGCGCGTTTACTCTGGGACATGCGCCAGAACCTCCTTCGTAGCCGCGTCGACGGGCGGCACCCGCGCTCCGTGCGCCAGCACCTCCCGCGCGAGCTGGCGGTAGGACTGGGCGGCAACCCCATCGGGCTCGTACTTGAGCACCGACATCCCCTTCACGGGCGCCTCGGCGAAGCGCACCGTCTTGCGGATGCGCGAGGCGAACACGCGATCGCCGAAGTTCTCCTCGAGGATCTCGATCGCCTCCTTCGCGTGGATCGTGCGTGAGTCGACCAACGTCGGAAGGATACCCTCGATGTCGACGTCCGGATTGAGGTTCTCGCGGATCATCGCGAGCGTGTTCTGCAGCTGGATGAGGCCGCGCATCGACAGATACTCGCACTGCACAGGGACGATTACCTTGTCAGCCGCCGTCAGCGCGTTGATCGTCAGCAGGCCAAGCGACGGCGGCGTGTCGATGCAGATGAAGTCGTAGTCCTCCCTGATCGGCTCGAACGCCTTCTGCAAGGAGCGCTCACGCCCGATCATCGTCGACATCGCGATCTCCGCGCCCGCGAGGTCGATCGAGGCGCACGCGATGTCCACCTCGCGCCGGCGAATCACCTCGCGGATCGACGTTTTGTGCACCAGCACGTCGTACATCGATTTCTCCAGCGTGTCGGGGTCGATCCCCTGCGACATCGTCAAGTTGCCCTGCGGGTCCATGTCCACGCACAGCACGCGGTGGCCCTCCTCCGCGAACGCGGCGGCGAGGTTCAGCGTGGTGGTCGTCTTTGCCACCCCGCCCTTCTGGTTGGCGAATGCGATGACCTTTGCCCTTGTCTGCACGGCGGGCTCCGATGCTCGATTGGTATCCGGGAACGAGGGCCGCGCCTTCGCCGGCCCTCCGAAACTTGTCCTCGTCGGTATTCGCACGCGCGTGTGCGATTCCTGCACGGCGGCTCGCCGCGGCGTTCGACCCGGGTGGGGAGGGGTGTTGTCTATTGCTTTTTTGCGCTCCAACCAGCTTCGCTTCGTAAAGTCGACTGGCCACGACTACGATCACTCCCGTGTCGCCGGCCAGCGCCCCACTCCTCGCGCGGCGGCTGCACGGCAGGAGCGTCTGTGTCTGTGCGGGGCCCGGCGGGGTGGGCAAGACCACCACCGCGGCGGCGCTGGCGCTCGGGCTGGCGCAGCGCGGGCAGCGGGTGGCGGTGGTGACGATCGACCCCGCCAAGCGGTTGGCGAGCGCGCTGGGCGTGGACGAGCTGGACGACCGCCCGCGGCGGATCGAGCCGGCGCTGCTGGCCGCGCACGGGATCGAGTGCAAGGGGGAGCTGTGGGCGACGATGCTGGACGCCAAGCGCACGTTCGACGCGCTCATCGCCCACATCGCGCCCGACGAGCGCTCGCGCGATGAGGTGCTGTCCAACCGCATCTACCAGGAGGTCTCCGCCTCGGTGGCCGGCACGCAGGAGTTCAGCGCCATCGCCAAGCTGTACGAGCTTTACCGCGACGGCCAGTTCGACACGATCGTGCTCGACACGCCGCCCGCCCGCAACGCGCTCGACTTCCTCGACGCGCCGCTGCGCATGACCCGCTTTCTGGAAGGCCGCTCGGTGCGGATGTTCCTCGCCCCCGGCAACCTCGCCGCACGCCTGGTGGGCCGCGGCAGCGGGCTGGTGTTGTCGGTGTTTTCCCGCTTCACCGGCATCGATCTGATCGGCGAGCTGGCGGAGTTTTTCGGGGCGCTTGCCGACCTGCTCGACGGCTTCCGCGAGCGCGCCCGCACAATCGACCAGTTGCTGCGCGACCCCGCCACCGCGTTCGTGCTGATCACCTCGCCCGAGCCCGAGCCCGCGCGCGAGGCGCTGTTCTTCGCCGAGCAGCTGCGCGCCGCCGGGATGGCGCGCGCGGCGTTGATCGTCAACCGCGTCCACCGCGACGGTTTGGAAGGGCACTCCGAGGCGGAGGTGAGCGCGCTGCTGGCCGAGCGGCTGGACGCGCGTCTGGCCGCGCGCGTGGCGCACAATCTCGCCGACTTCGACGTGCTCGCGCAGCGCGACCGCGCCACCGTCGCGCGGCTGTCGGACGCGCTGGAGGATCCCGCGCCGATCCTTGTGCCCCACCTAGACGGGGACGTTCAGGATCTCGGCGGTATCGACCGCGTCGCGCAGTTCCTGTTCGCCTCCTGACAGGCGTCGTGCCCTGATCGGGCCTTCGCGCGGGGCGACCCGCCGGCCCTCCCGTGTGACGACTTGGCCGTCCGCCGCGGCGGACGGCCCCTCCTGCGTGGGTTCGCGCGCCGCCAGCAGCGCGTCGGCGCACGCCGCCAGATCGGGGGGCAGATGTCCGCTCACCACGTCGCGCAGCACCGCGCGCAAATGGCCCGCCAGCTCGGTCACCAGCGCGTCGCAGCTGTCGTGCTCAATCGCGCGGCCGGCGATCACGTCGTGCTCCAGCGCGATCGCCTTCAGCACTCTGCGTGTCAACGCCGGCCGCTCCTCCGGGGTCGCGCAGAGCGCCGCCAAACGGCCGGGCAGCAGCCCGCCGGCGGAACCCTCCGGCTCCAGCAGCGCGCGCAGCGCCAGCAGGTGGTCGCTCAATGCCTCCAGCTGCGAAGTGCGTTCGCATCCCATCTCAAAGCGCGCCAGCGCCCACGCCAGCTCGGGGCGGCCGATCGCCGGAGCGCGCGTGCCGGCCAGCTCGGGCGCCACCGCGGCCAGCCCGTGCAGCGTCTCGATCAGCGCCACCTCGCCGGGGTTGGTAAACGCCGCCGCGTCCAGCTGCGCCAGCGCTCGGCGCACCCGCTCGCCGTCCAGCTCGAAGTCGGTGCGCTCGCCAAACACATCCTCCAGCAGCGTCTGCAACACCACTTTGGCGCGCGCGCCGCGGTCGCCCCGGCCGATTTGCACGTCGCGCTGCAGCAGATAGCGGTCCAACCCCTGCAGGCACTCCAGCAGCCGCTCCGCCGCCGCGCAGCTGTCGAGGTCGGCGAGCGACGGCCACCGCTCGGCGATAAACGCCTCGGGGAGCGGGCGGTAGCAGTAGAGCTGCGCGCCTCCCCGGGCCGCGCGGGAATCCAGCTCGAACGGCACCTCCGCGCCGGCGTCGACCGCGGCCTGCAGTCGGTGGGCAGCATCGCTTACGAACTCGGTGAGGGCCGTCTGCAGCTGGGGCGAGCGCACGGGACGCTCACTTCGGCGCGCGGGCGGGCGCTCCTGCTCGGCGCAGTGTGTGTTGCAGCTGGCGCGGGTTGCACCGCGTGCGGTACGAGGGGATCGTCCGCGCGAGCCGGCTGCTTCGACGCGGGGATGGTGCGCTGGGCCTCCGTGCCCCGCGGCGGCGGCGGGCGCTGCGGTCGGCGGCTATGCCGCGCTGGCGGCGAGCGGGGCGGCGAGCGGGGCGCTCACCCGCATCCGATCCTCGCAGCCCTGCACGATCCAGCGCTCGCCGTAGGAGCGCATACCGTCGATGATCGGCAGCAGCGCGGTGCCCTTCTCGGTGAGCGCATACTCCACGCGGGGAGGCACCTCGGAGAAGGTATGACGAGCGACGATCCCCTCTTCCTCCAAGGCGCGCAGGCGCAGCGACAGCGTGCGCGGGCTGATCCCCTCCAAAGCCCGCTCCAGCTCACAGAAGCGCGAGCGCCCCTCGGAGAGCTCGCGGATCAAGAGCAGCGTCCACTTGCCGCACACGATCTCCGCCGTACGGCACACGGGGCATGTCTCGTCTAGCGCCATTGCTCTACTTTACCAAATGAAGTAGGAGAGCGCGGGCGGCAGGGCGGCCGACCCGCCCCCCGGCGACTTCAGGGCGCTTACGCCACAGTCAGCGGCGGCCGGCTGGGAGGGGCCACGTCACGCTGCGCCTGCTCCTGCGCGGAGGCGACGTCCTCCATCGTGGTGCCGCGGCGGCCGTCGGCCTGCACGAGCAGCTTGAAGTCGTGCGGGCTGGAGGCGACGCGCAGCGCGTCCTCGACCGTGACGCGGCCGGCCTTCAGATGGCCGTAGAGCGCCTGGTCGAAGGTCTGCATCCCGTAGTAGGCGCCCGCGGTGATCACTTCGTACAGCTTGCCGGTCTGGGCGGGGTCGACGATCATGTCGCGCGCGCGACCGGTCATCCGCAGGATCTCGCACACCGCCACCCGCCCGCCGTCGGCGCCGGGGACGAGGCGCTGGGAGATGACGCCCTTGACGGTGCCCGCGATCATCGAGCGCGCCTGCGCGTGCTGGTGGGGCGGGAAGAAGTCGAGCATCCGGTTGATCGACTCGGTGGCGTCCACCGTGTGGATCGTGGAGAGCACGAGGTGACCGGTCTCGGCGGCCGACAGCGCCGTCTGCACGGTCTCGTCGTCGCGCATCTCGCCCACGAGGATCACGTCGGGGTCCTGGCGCAGCACGCGCCGCAGCGCGCGCTTGAAGGAGGCGGTGTCCATCCCCACCTCGCGCTGGTTGATCACCGAGCGCTTGTCTTCGTGCACAAACTCGATCGGGTCCTCGATCGTGACGATGTGCTTGGACATCGTCGTGTTCATGTGATCGATCATCGCCGCCAGCGTCGTCGACTTGCCCGAGCCGGTGGTGCCGGTGAGCAGCACGATCCCCCGCTCCTCCTCCGCGAGCTCCCGCACCACCGGGGGCAGCGTCAACTCGTCGATCGAGCTGATCTTGTGCGGGATCGCGCGACACGCCAGCGAGATCACGCCGCGCTGGCGGAAGGCGTTGATGCGATAGCGCGCGAGACCGACGATTTCGAAGGAGAAGTCGACCTCGTGCTGCTCGGTGAATTCCTGCAGCTTGACGGGATCGTGCAGCAGATCGTGCAGCGCATGCTCGGTGTCCTCGGCGCTCAGCGCCCCCACCTGCTCATCGCGCCCAAGAATGCCGTCGACGCGGTAGAGCGGCGGCGCGTCGACCTTCAGGTGCAGATCCGAGCCGCGGCGGTTTACCAGCTCACGCAGAGCTGCCTGCACGTCGAACATGAGGGTCGCATCGGCAACGCCGAGGGACGGCTTGAGCAGCATCGACGATAAAGGCGCGCATGTCGATATAAAAGATGAAAAGGCCGATAGCCATGGCTATCGGCAACGAAAAAGTTCAACCCACTCCATGTTCCTCTGGGGTGGTCCCCAGCCGCACATGTGCGGCTGGGCCAGGTGGCGCATGCGCCACCTGGTGGGCGGGCTGCATGCAGCCCGCCCCGGGGGCGCGCATGCGCGCCCCCGCCAACCGGCGCATGCGCCGGTTGGAACAGCTACGCCACGTCGCGCAACTTCTGCGCCTCGGCGAGACTTTGCAGCTTCTTCAGCGACTGGTTCTCGATCTGGCGGATGCGCTCGCGGGTGACGTTGAAGGTGCGACCCAGCTC
>Ga0210401_10005489_pt1 | contig 13029 bp, 11 predicted proteins | sample IncBWH32MmetaG_FD_150866 | JGI IMG/M metagenome (GOLD analysis project Ga0210401, IMG submission 150866) | Forest soil microbial communities from Barre Woods Harvard Forest LTER site, Petersham, Massachusetts, United States - Inc-BW-H-32-M | ecosystem: Environmental > Terrestrial > Soil >... | reverse complement strand
GCAACAGATATGTTCAGCCTAAAGCCACCGCGTCACATCTCGACTTATACACTTAACCGACGTGACCAGCCGCGCTGACGACGTCGGTTCGTTGGGGTAAAGCGGACATGGTGACCGTGTTCGGCGGCAATAGTTCGAGCAGATCGTCTTCGTTCCTGACCGCAGCCTCAAGCGCGCGCCGGGCCATAACATAAAAATCTGTCGAGTACACTTCGCGGATGGCGCTTGCGGCGCGTCGGATCGCATCGCCGTTCCAGTGGATCGCGTGACCGTTCCCTTTCGCCTTCCCACCTTTGACGACATGCCGATGGGCCGAGGTTTCGATCTTGGTCGACCGCCGCCAGTGCGCCCAGACCGAGCCGGGATGGTTTAACGTGCGGCGTTGCGCAGCGTCGAGACCAGCGCGCCATGCTTCTATTGCGGGCAGGTTTTCGAGGATCAGCAACGCACGGTAACGCTCTTGGTTGTTGATGTCGTCGAGTTGGTGATCGACAAGCCGGCGGCCCATTTCGAGATTGTACCGGCTGCCGACCGGCCGGTTTGTGCCAGCAGCCTTCAGCACGGCGGTTCTGCCGGTCTGCAGGGCGCGCGCGACCGCGATCCAGTCATCGAAGTTCCTACGGCCGTGATCTCGGATGCGCTGCCATGCGGCGACGCCAAGGGTGACAACATCGTCGGCGCTGTCGCTCATCCGATGCCCGATTGCATCGAGACGAGGGTCACCTTCGCGCCCGCGCTCGATTGCGTGTTCAAGGTGAACGGGTAGGCCGCGATCGGTTCGGTCAGCGGAAGCGTCACCGAGGAGCCCAGCGAGAAGATCGCATTCGAACTGCCGGTGAAGAGGAGGAACGCGGTCGGTGACGAGGAGACCGGGCTCGGATAGGTGCCTGTCGGGTCCTCCAACGTCGCGCTGATGGAGTAGCTCGAACCGCCGGTCGAGATCACCGCGAAGCTGATCTCCATCGGAGTCGCGTGCCAGTTCATCAGCTTCCATGGCGATGAACCGGTCGATGACAAGGTGACGTATTGCGGTTGCAACGAGTCCTCGCTTGCGTCGTTTGTGCTCGTGACGCGGACAGAGTATGATGCTTCACCTATGAATGAGAAATATCTCACGCGTGAAGGAAAAGCAAACGATGGCCTACTACACATCGCAAGCGCAGGACGCCGCCGAGCGGATCAAGCAAGCGACGATCGCGGTCGAAGCGGCTGATGCCGCGTATCGCAAGGGCGGCGGCCTCGATGCGCTCAACAAGGCAAATGCAAAGCTCGCCGACGCGCACAGCGACCTGTATGTCGCCGACGGCGGCACGATGCTCGATCATCGGTAATGTTCCGTCGCCGTCCGATCGTGAGATGAGGCACCGATCCGAACCGATGGAGAAGTCAGGGAACGTTCTGGTTTCCCGGCCTGTTCCTATGTAGGGCCAGGTACTGGCCTGTTTTAACCCCTAGTGGCCAGTTTGATTTTGGCAGTGGCCTAGTTTGCCTTAGCGATGTTCAAGCTGATCGCCATTGAAGATGTGCAACATGCCGGAGAAGGCAGGGTGGTCTGCCTCCACTACATACCGAACGGCCCCGGCTCGGTTTGTGAAAACCGACACGATGAAGCCCGGATATTCGTAACCTGAGCGCTTCTTTACTCGGTCGCCTACTTTGAATGGTACGTCTGTCATTTTATCCCCTGTAGGCCGCCTCAGTTGGCGGCCTCTTTCATTGGCCTCAACTGATGCCAATCGATTTGCTCACCTTAGGACAGCACCTGGTGGAAGGTACTGTCGACCCCTGGTGTCCTAGTTTGAATCCGGCAGTGTCCTAGTTTCGCTGTGCGTGATCCGGATCACGGTAGTCCGCTGAGCCCGAGCCTACTCTCCTGCACATATAGGACGAGCGGATGGTCGCTTCGTCGAAACCAACAGGAGACGGTCATGGATACCCAGAAAGTTGAATTACGCGCTCTCTCGGACGACCGGCTCGATGCGGTGTCTGGCGGCAACAAGGAGGACAAAGAGCAGGCCGAGGCGCTCAAGATATTTGCCCAGGTACTCCAGAAGGCGGGTCAAATCTAAATCGAAGGAGAAACCCCTCCACAAGGACGGGTGGTACCTGCGTCGAAGCGGCGGCGGCTCGGGAGGCCGCTGCCGCCAGCGCATGGTGCTGTTGTCCAATTCGGGCGCGCTCGTGGCCGCGACCGAGGGCAGCACCAGGCCGGTGACGATGACCATCACGAACGGCGGGATCGCGACCGTGGAGCAATACGACCTTCGGATGCCCTGACGCCGCAACATCTGCTGCCGCAAGTCGCTATTGAGGGGCCCGCCAACGGCACTGAAGGAACATTCTGGTTTCCCGGTCTGGTCTGTTTCAACCCCTAGTGGCCTAATTTGATTTTGGGAGTGGCCTAGTTTGATTTGCGCCCGATATCAGTCGGCGTACAACCCAAAGGGCATCACTCACATCAAGAAGTGGAGGCAACGGATATGAAGTCGCTTTCAATCCTAGGTTCGGCAATCTGTATGGCTTTTGCAGCTTTGAATGGAGCCGCCTTGGCGGAAGCGCGGGTGGAGTCACTGGGTTATCAATGCCGCGCCGCCGTCCGCGCAGAGATGAAGGGACCTGATTGCCGGATGGCGCTCCCTCCTAGCCCCACTAGTCACTGCAATATACCTACTAATGCCGATGTCGAGGTTATGGACAATAAAATCGTTGAATGCGTCAAGCGGGGTGGTCCGGGACGACAATCAAAAACCTGATCGTGTAGAGGCCGCCTCAGTTGGCGGCCTCTTTGTTTTCCGACTCCAACCTGCCCAGCCCCTGCTCTGGGGCTGTCTTGGGGCATCGTTCGGAAAAATCTTGCATGGGGTCTGGCCCAGACTGAGTCATACCGTCGCTTCTGACGAAAAATTCAGAGTGGGGATCAATCGCCAGGCGGTCAAATAGGGCCTGCAACTCTGGCCGCAGGCCGTCGCCGCATAGCGCCGCTATAGAATGAAACTTGCGCATGTCGTGCTCCTATGTTTCGGGACACGATAGAAGTTCGTACGCAAGCAACCACCCGATTGCCGACAAGGTAAGGCCGCCTCAGTTGGCGGCCTCTTTCATGGCCCGAGCAGATTCCAGATCACCGCGAGCGCCGCGATCAGCGGCATGCACAAGATAGTGTTCCTGCGTTGGAACCACGAAATTCTCTGCACGTTTTGGTTGACGAAAATTCGGAGCAGCGGCAGAATTTGGGGGATGGGCGAGGCTGAACGACCAATATGCCCCCGATGCGGGGCTCGGCTGGTTTTGGCGCTACCTCCCGAAGGGAAGGGACAGCGCACGTTCCAATGTTTTGACTGCGACCGGCCTGATCCCTTGCAAAGCGACCGAGTGATAGGCTGGCTCTTAGGTGAGCTAGGCAAGACCGCGCTGTCCGGCCAAGAGTAAGGCCGCCTCAATTGGCGGCCTCTTTCATTGCGGCGGGCCGCTCATCGCCGCGACCGAGGGCAGCACGAAGCCGGTGGCGCTGCATGTCACGAACGCCGGGATCGCGACCGTCGAGCAATATAAGGCCTTTCGACCTAAAGTTAATCTGGTGCCACCGGCCTTCGTACCAGTAGGAATCCCGCCGCTGCCGCGATTGATCACCTTATAATATATCGATCAAAAGTAGTATCTTCTAGGTTGTGTCATTATCCGACCACCAAACCTCAAAACGAGGCCATCGATGTGGACCGTCTCGCGAAGCCGTTCTCGACTAGCGAACTCATTGCTGTCGTAACGCGCGAGATAGGTCTTCGCATCAGTCACTCCTAAGCGGTCAACAGCGGGCGCAGACGCGCAACCGATATGCGCCTGTCATTGGTCGGAGGCCGCCTTAAGTTGGGCTCTTTCATTATTAGCTCGGCACGCGCGGTCCGTTTTTGGGCTTTTTGCATTTCCGGTTTAATTGCTCCGGCTTGTGCCGGTTGATCGCCTGCATCATGCCGATTCTGGCAAACATCGTCGGGCCGTTCGATTCCGCAACGAGGATCAGCGCCTCGACCGCGGTCTGCCATGCGGGATCCTGCTGCTCGGCCTTCGGCAGCTTGGTGATGAACTTGCCGGCATCCTCCAGCGTGACCAGCTGGCGACCGCGGGGCAGCGGAATTGGATCATCGAACCGTCGTTTCCGGCCCCGATCAGCCACCGGGCCGCCAATCGTGCGGCATGCGTTCGCCCCGATCGAACTGCCGATATTTCTCTGCGGTCCAAGCTTCTTGATCCCGCCACGCCTGATAGCCGGCCTCGGTCCGCTTGGCCGAAAACACCTGCCATGCCCGTTCGAAGTCGGCGCGCGCCTGGTCAAAGGTGGCGGCGGTGCCAGATGTGCACTCGCCCGGCTCCGATCCCGGATAGAAACCGCAGCGCCAGCCCCATGGTGCCTGATCGTGCGGGATGCCGGATCGAACCGCGATCGTGCCGACGTGCACATCGCCGCAATAGATCAACCAGCATTCTTCGCGTCTGTCGTGGTCGCGGCGGCGGGTGAGGACGGGCATGGCGAGATGATTCCGCCGATCGGGCCCGAAGTGAAGCCGCTACGGCTAGATGCTGGCCGACGGTTCTGGGACCAAGTTTGGGGCCAATGGTGCGGCGGTACGCCTTCGACATGCCGTGAAACCGGAAAGCCAGTGTTACGTAAATACTGGAAGTGAACCGCCATTTTTCCACAGGTCTTACTAACCTCTTACTACTCGCATTTTCAGGTTGCGTGTGGCCGGATCGGCACCTCTAAGAACTCAAGAAACCATTGGGAGAGAGGGGCTTTTTGATGTGAGAGTGTCGGGACTGAAGTAGCGTCCTATGATCCCAAGTCATGAAGCGTGGGGCCCCGTGTCAAAATGGTTGAGTCTGGTGGCATCGGCTGTGCTGGCTCTGCCTGTGCTTCCATGCGTGGCAACGGCTCAGACGCCAACCAATGCCGGCCCGGCTAAGACAGAAGCCGCGCGCGCTGACGAGAAGCCTAACGTGCTGCCGACCATCACCGTGCGATCTCCGCGGCGATCGCCGAAGCCGCGTCCATCGCCGACACGTGACGCACGCACGCCGCTGTCCGTGACCTCAACGACGGCCGCAGCTGCCGCGGCGCCGCCCGCGGTTTTTTCATCGGGCGCCCCAAATGCCGGTTCGGGACCTGCTGGCGCCCCTAACATGGCAAGCCAGTTGACCGTCAGCGGCGAAGACCTCAATGCGCGCCCGGTAACGCGTCCGGGCGAGGTCCTGGAAGCGGTACCGGGGCTGATCGTCACGCAGCACAGCGGCGAGGGCAAGGCCAACCAGTATTTTCTGCGAGGCTACAATCTCGATCACGGCACCGACTTGGCGATCTCCGTTGATGACGTACCGGTCAACATGCGCACCCATGCGCACGGTCAAGGCTATGCGGACCTTAACTGGCTGATGCCGGAAACCATCAATTCAATCGATATTCGCAAGGGCCCCTATTTCGCCGACGAAGGCGATTTTAGTTCGGTCGGCAATCTTCACATTGGGCTGATCGACAGCGTGCCCAAGGCCGTCGCCGAAATCACCGCCGGTAGTTTCGGCTACAGAAGAATATTTGGGGAAAGCTCCGCCAAGACCGGCGACGGCACGGTGCTGATTGCCGGCGAGGCCGGCACGTATAATGGGCCGTGGGTCAATCCCGACGAAGCGCGCAAGCTTAACGGTCTGGTGCGCTACACGGAGGGGACGGCGCTAGACGGCTTCTCCCTCACCGGCATGGCGTATTCGAACAAATGGAACTCGACTGATCAGGTGCCGCAGCGCGCAATCGCTTCGGGCCAAATCGGGCTCTATGGCTCGGAAGACCCGACCGACGGCGGCAATACCAACCGCTTTGCGCTTTCGGCGCGCGTCGCGCAAAGCGATGACGCCGGATCGTGGAAGGCCAACGCCTTCATCGTCAAAAGCCAGCTCGATCTGTTCAATAACTTCACCTACTTCCTGACTGATCCGACGCTCGGCGATCAATTCCACCAACACGACGACCGCGTGATGGCCGGAGCCAACGCCTCGCGCACCCTGACCGGAGCTTTCGCCGGCCGGCCGATGCAAACCACGTTCGGGATTCAGACCCGCTACGATGACATCGATCTAGCGCTGACCGACACATTTCAGCGCAGCTTTCTCACCAGTGTGCGCAGCGACAAGGTCGGCGAGGGCAGTGTCGGTATCTATGCCCAGAACACGGTCAATTGGACGAGCTGGCTGAAAACGACGGTCGGCTGGCGCGGCGATTTCTATGAGGCCCACGTCAATTCCATCTTCGATGGCAACAATTCCGGCCACGTCAGTGCGGGGATCGGCAGTCCGAAATTCACCGCCGTGCTGGGCCCGTTCAACAACACCGAGCTGTTCTTCGGTGCAGGCGAAGGGATGCACAGCAACGACGCCCGTGGTGCCACCATCACGGAGGAGCCGACTGATCCCAGCATGAAACTGTCCGCTTCGCCATTGCTGGTCCGTACCAAGGGCGCGGAGACCGGTGTCCGGACCAAGGTCATTCCAGAACTTGATTCGTCACTCAGCATTTTTATGCTCGATCAGGATTCCGAGCTTGTCTTCAACGGCGACGCCGGCGACACCTCGGCGAGCCGGCCGAGCCGGCGCTACGGTGTGGAGTGGACCAACCGCTACCGCCCCAAATCCTGGATCGATCTCGATGCCGATCTGGCAATGACGCACGCCCGATTTGTCGGCTTCGACAGCGAGCAGGCCGCACTCTACGCCTCGCTTGCGGGATTTCCGCAGGCGCAGATTGGCAACGCGCTGGGCAATTACATTCCCAACGCACCCGCCATGGTGGCTTCAGCCGGTATCACGCTCGGCGAAAAGACCGGCCCGTTCGGGACGTTGCGCTGGCGTTATCTCGCCTCAAGCCCGCTCACCGAAGACAACGCGTTCCGCGCTCCCGCCACCAGCATTTTCAACGGGCGTATCGGCTACCGCTACGACAACGGCTGGCGCATCCACCTCGACCTGCTCAATCTCCTCAACACCAAGGCCAACCAGATTACCTATGCATACGGATCGCTGATCAAATCCGATAGCTTGTATAATTTGTGTTTCCCCGTGCAGGTTGCGCCGGCCGCTGTCTGCCGGAGCGGCGTCATGGATTTTGTTCTGCACCCAATTGAGCCCCTGGCGGTTCGGCTCACGCTTGCCGGCGTCTTTTAGTAATCTCGACCCAGCGACGAGAAGAAGGGATGAGCCGTGGCGCGCACTAAGCAGCGACCTCGAGATTGCTTGGCGCGGCGGAGCAACAGGCATAGGCGGTGCCGCCATCCTTCGAGCGCGGCACCTTGTCGAATTCGCGCTCCTCGGAGACGCGACCGGCGATCCGCACCTCGCACTCGCCGCAGCTGCCGCTGCGACAGGCTTAGTCGATACGCACGCCATGCGCCTCCGCGAGCTCCAGCAAGCTCACCGTCTCGTCGGTCTCGACGGTCTTGGTGCTCTTGGTGAAGGTGACGTGGTGGCGCGGCCCGGAGAGTTCGCCTCGCCGATCCTTGCAAGCGCCATTCGAATCCTGCGCTGGACTTGCGACGCGGCGCTTCAACCGGGAATGATGTTCATCCCAGTCGCTCGTTGAAGGAACCACATGAAGCCGATGACCATGATGACCGTTGAACCCGCCGGCAAAGCGACCTGTGTGTAGGCGGCGCCGCGTCGTATCAGAAACAAAACCGGCAACAGGCCGGCGACGACCGCGAGTTGGCCTAGTTCTACGCCGACGTTGAAAGCAAAAAGCGCGACAAGCTTTCTGGCCGGCGGCAATCCGAGATCGGTCAGAACGCTGGCGAAGCCGAAGCCGTGCATCAGCCCGAACACAAACGCCGCGATCCACACCCGTCGAGATACGACGGGGAAGAGATTGTTGATCGCCGCGACTGCGACCGAACTGGCGATGACGCTTTCGACGAGGCGCGAAGGCAATTCCACGATGCCGAGTGCGGCGGCCGACAAAGTGATCGAATGGGCAAGGGTGAAGGCGGTGACGACGCGCGTCGTCGCCCACATAGCGCCGCCGAGAGTCTCAACGGGCCGCCACACGTTGCCTGATCTCATCACCACCGCCGAAAGCAGGAGCGTGACCAGGAACAACATGTGGTCGTAGCCGTTCCAGATGTGATGCGCGCCGTGCGATATGAACGAGCGAATAACGTCGAGACGATTGTCGGATTCCAGATCAAGAACCGCGACCCGTGTTTCGGGGGTCATCACCGTCGAACGTCCAATGTCGCCATTGCTAACGTCGACAAGCCCGCGATGTTGCGCGTCCGAGCCGAACATAAGGTCGTATCCCACGCGAACCTGGCTGCCGAGCACCTCGCAGCGGCCCGTGAATGGAAAGATCGCGTAGTTTTCGCCGCCACGGCTATCGATTGCGATGGCGCCAGGGACGAGATCGCAAGGCGCTTCGGCGGGCCCGATCGAAATCTTATGGAGGACCAGAGATGAGAGCTCAGACTCCCGTTTGCGCAATTCCCCCCAGGTAACATTACCATCGCCGTCGGCGTCGAGGGCGTAGGCCAGATCGAGATCACGTACTGCGAGTTCGAGCTGACCCGAGACATGACCATCATGCACGGTTGCCCGCAAAAACCCGTAGCTTTGGGTATGCGCCTCGACGCAAGTGGTGGAAAAAAGCGCGCCTGAGAAGATGATGGCCGCCGAGAGGGAAAACGCTATGAAGCGATTCATAATTGCTTCTCAGCGATCTTGTCTTGCAGCGGCTTGATGCGCGTATCGGCGAGGCCTGTCTTTTCAATGAAGGCGAGGACATCGGCTGCCGCTGCCGGATCGTTGGCAGCCAGGGCCGTCTGCAAGACGAGACGAGCATCGCTCGGCTCCTTCTGGATCCTCCAGTTCGCAAGAGCTAATCTAAGCGCGGTCGCCGTGTCGCCCTGGACCTCGAGCTCGAAGCGAGCTTCCTCTCTCAGATGGAGTTGGACACCGCTGGCCTTCGCCGCGGCAAACCGGTCAGCCAGCAGCGCAGCCCAATGCGGCGCCCGCGCGTCGTTGAGGCGCTTCCCCGCGATCGCCAGACGCAGATAGACGATGTCGGCCTCGCTGCGACCGGCCAGCAGTGTCAAAACCTCCGCTGGCCTATCGGTGTCGAGAAGATGATCGGCGAAGGCGACCAGAGTCGGAATGTCACCGCCATCTGTGGTCGCTTCGGAGAACCGGAGGTCGGCCGCCTCGGTTTGGCCGAGCATGGCGGCCATGTCGGCACCGACGGCCTGCGCCCAGCGCCGCACCAGCGGCTCGGCCTGGCTGTTGATCTTGATTACTTGGTCAAGTCGCTCCAATGCCGTGCCGGCCGAGCCGGTCAACGCCTCCACCCGAAGCCAGCAGACGGCCGCCGCCGTCGCGCCTACCGATGGAGGGAGCCGGCGACAATCATCCTGGGCGTCGGCGAGAGCGCCAACCGTCTGGCGCACGAAAGCGCGAGTCAGGCGAGCCTGGCCGTTTCTCGGATCCAGGCGAAGAACAGCGTCAAGATCGGCTTCCGCGCCAGCGAAATCATGCAGGCTCTGCCGAATGACGGCGCGCAGCACGCGTACGTTCATCGGCGCATCCGGGATCGACCACCATGGAGCGAGGGCAGCCTGCGCTTGGCCATAGCGGCGCGGGTCGGCGCTGGCGCGTCCATCGCGGATGGCGACGCGCGCGACCTCGATCGCCAAAGCGAGGTCGTTGGGGTTCGCCGCGAGCGCGATCTGCGATTTGCGGAAGGCGGCCTGCATCGAGACCGCTGCATGTGGGACAGTGACGAGAACAGTCGCGTCATCACTTGGCCGATAGGGCGATGCCGAAGCTGTTGATGCGACGAGCGTCGCAACGGCCACGGCGATGATGCGATGGGTCATTGGCCGTCACTCGACTGGGACGGTGGAAGGATGAGCGTGGGTACCGGAAGGGTGCCTGCGAAGGCCCGCGCATCAGGAAAATCCGGGACGGGCTTTTCGTCCGCCCCGGAGGCTCGACGATTTAGGGTGACGGCGGCGACGTAAATTGCGACGGCGTCGACGGGGCGATGTTGCGTCCGTTATGCGGCGTCGCTGCATAAGGGAAGACGCTATTGTAGGTTATGTCGTTGTGATCAACGCGCGTGGCATTGAAGGTCGGGGGAACGTTGGCTACCGACGTACCAGCAGCACCTACGGCGATCAAACCAATGTTCACCACATCGTCGCCGAAGCGGCGGCCATTCGGCCAACCGCCAGGGATAAAGCCCCCGTTCTTGAACGGATCCTGCACCTGACTCTTCAGGACGTCGCCGCCAAATACGCCAAGGCGACTGAACCCTAGGGTACCAGCCAGGCGGGCCGGTGGCGTGGTTAGATCAACCTTGATCAGATCCGGAATGAAGATCTGGTGCAGCAAACCGGGGATGATCGGTGTGATGCCGAGCGCGCGCGAGACTTCCGGATTGTCAGCGTATTTGGCAAAACGCTCCGCGTCCTCGGTTGGTTTAGTCTCGCTGTAGCGATCCTTGTCGATTTCGGCGACAAAGACCTCGTTGAACAGAGGGTTGCCCTGACGGCCGACCTGCTTGAAGCGTCGGTCATCGCGATCGAAGCGTTGGTCATCGCGATCATCGTCATCGACAAGGCCCGGGTCCCTACGGCTGGTCGTTGCATAGACGCCGGCGATCTTGGCGCTTCCGAGCTGCGTGAGCGGGATGTTCAGCACGATCGTGTGGACGTTGAAACCGCTTTGGCTGTCGAACGGCTTGGTCGGGGTGTTGCGGTCCCGCCCAAAGGTGAACTCCAGATCGAAGATGGATTGGATGTCCCCATAAAAGCCGTCGTCGCGCTGTCCGGCAAAGGCCACGTGGTTGTTCTTGAGTGTAAAGATCGTGTCGCTCGTATAGGGATCGAGATCACCGCTAGTGGCAACGCCGGGCTTCGCCGGTTGATCGCCGTCGTTGTTCTGGTTGTAGAAGTTGGTCACGCGGCCCTCATTATTCGGTGGAACCATGCCCGTGCCAAGGACAGTGGACCTTTCCGGATGGCGGTCGTCAATCAGTGTGACCGTATAGGTCTGGCGCAGGTTCTGATTGGCGGGGAACACGCCAGGTCCGGCCGGTTCGACGCGCCCGAGGAACGACAGGATCGTCGCGGTATTCGCAAATTGGGTCTTGAAGCGGAACCGGTAGGTCAGGTCGGCCTTGCCCTCGCCGATATCGTTGTCGAGCGCAACATGAATGTCATAAGCGACACGGTCGTCGAAGCGAAAAGTATTCGGACCAATCCCCGGCTCCTCGAAAGGAAAGACCGCAACAGCGGTGGTCAGATATTTTTGACCAAAGCTATTCTGGCTGAGGAATGCATAGACGTCGGTGGTGTTGGCGGCCGCGTCGAGCGTTATGAGCGGCGCGTCCATGTGGCTTGAGGCGCCGGCCGGCGCGATGGCTGCGATGCTGATGAAGAAGACCGCGCCGAGCTTGAGGGCGAGGCGATGCGCTTGCCATCGCTTCGAGCGATGGTTGGTTTTCGACAAGTTGTGAGTGCTATTTATCACGACTGATGTCCTCTGCTAGAGCGAACAAGGCCGCCGGAATTCGATTTTCCGACGCCATTTGAGGAAAGCAGCTCAGCTCTTCCCCTGCGTCGGTACGGCGCGAGGTTCCGAAAAGTTTCAGCGAAAACGGCTTCGGTGAAAAAAGATGGATGACGCTGGCCGAAAATCACAATTTCGTTGTGTCATACCATTGCCATCTTTTTGCATGTTCGCGCATATCGGACGCCGAACTCGTGGCTCTATCCCCGAATAGTCGTCGGCGCGGGTTCGTGCGCTATCATTGCGGTCGCTTCGGTCTGGTTGCTCGAGCGCGGCCTCAACCTCAATTTCTTCACGTGACAGCTGATGCCGGGCGCGCTGATCTACGTCGCCGTGAGCAAGTCGACCTTGGTATTGGCCACGATCAGGCGATCGGCGAGGAGCTGCGCGAGATTGCGCATGATCCGTTCGCCGGCCCTGGGGTGGCGATCGCGGAAGCGCTCGAAATCGCCGATTGATATTTCGACCGCGCTCGCGGCGGCGTCTGCCAGCACGTCGGCCGAGCGATGCGGCTCCAATAGCGCCATTTCGCCGAACGCCATCCCGGCGGTCAGCGTCGCAAGCCTGACGCCGTCGGGCAGCGTGACGTGAACGACGCCGCTCCTCAGGAAAAACAGCGACGTTGCGGGATCGCCGGCAGCGATGATCTTCTCGTTCGCCCGATAGTTCCTGACCGCGCCAAGCGAGGCGAGTGCGGAAAATTCTTCTGCCGTCAGTCCGGCCAGCAGCGGCTGCTCGTCAAGTTCGATCGTATCGTGGAAGTCGATCGCCCCGCCATGGCGATAGACCACCTGGTCTTCGGCCCATTCGATCGCGGTATCGAGCAGATAGAAGTCACGCAGATTGGAGATGCCGTCGGTCCACTCGCGGACGATCTTCCAGCCTGCGGAAGAGCGTTTGATGCCTGACAGGATCGCCGTGACATGAAAATTCTCAAGCTCGCGGAATTCCTCCGCGAGGAGGCGGGCGCCCGCACGGGTCACCGCCGCGACCCGACGCAGGTCGAAGATGACGAATTGCGGACGCGGCTTGGCCGCAAGCCGACGCGAAACATAGTCGACATTGGAAAAGGACAACGTGCCCACAAGCTCGATGACACGCACATCCTGATGATGCGCGGCCAGGATCTTTTGCTCATGCGAACGCCGGACGCGGCGCGACGGGCTCTTGCCGATGGTATAGTCGGCGATGATGCTGTTGCGCGCATCGTCTGAGCGGTTGAGCATGTGCAGATCGTAATGCGACGACAGCGCCTCGCAAACCTTGATGCCGCGCACGCTGTTGCCGTGCTTGTCGAGCCGCGGCGAATAGCTGCCGAGGCCCAGCCGCGCCGGCAGCGCCGCCAGAATGCCGCCGCCGACGCCGCTTTTCGCAGGAATCCCGACGCGGTAGATCCATTCGCCGGCATAATCGTACATGCCCGAAGAGGTCATC
>Ga0210401_10005486_pt1 | contig 13031 bp, 12 predicted proteins | sample IncBWH32MmetaG_FD_150866 | JGI IMG/M metagenome (GOLD analysis project Ga0210401, IMG submission 150866) | Forest soil microbial communities from Barre Woods Harvard Forest LTER site, Petersham, Massachusetts, United States - Inc-BW-H-32-M | ecosystem: Environmental > Terrestrial > Soil >... | reverse complement strand
CAGATTGAGGCTGACGGAGATCGCGGCCACCAATAGCGTCAGCCTGATCGCCGACAGTGCCTCCGGATCGGACAGCGCCGAGAAATAAGCGCCCACTCCTTTGGAAAACGCCTGCGCAAACACCACGACCAAAGGCAACACCACAAAGACGCTTAGAAAGACGATTGCAATCGCGATGATGGTGATCCGCACCACCCGCGGTTCGGACCGCACGTCATCCGCCGCCTCGAATGCGCGCACGCTCGTGTTCTCCGCGGGAGGCGCGAAGGATAGCGATTGCTGCAATTCCATCGTCATCGCCTTCGCCCTAGTGTGCTGGAATGCGCGTCTGCGCGAAACGCTGCAGCCGGTTGACGACAAAGATGATCAGGAACGATGCCACCAACATGACGACCGCGATCGCGGTGGCATCGGCATAGCGGAATTCCGACAGGCGGATCACGATCAGGAGCGGTGCGATTTCGGAGACGTTCGGCAGATTGCCGGCGATGAAGATCACCGAGCCGTATTCACCGACCGCGCGCGCGAAGGCCAGCGCAAGCCCGGTCAGTAGCGCCGGGATCAGGCTCGGCAGGATCACCTTGGACACCGTGTGCCAGCGGTTGGCACCCAAGCTCGCAGCCGCTTCCTCGATCTCGGGGTCAAGGTCGATCAGCACCGGCTGCACCGTGCGCACCACAAAGGGAATGCCGATGAAGATCATGGCGATGAAAATGCCGACCGGCGTGAACGCCACCTTGATTCCGAGCGCCGCAAGCGGCGCGCCGAGCCAGCCTTTTTCCGCAAACAGCGCGGTCAGCGCGACGCCGGCGACCGCGGTCGGCAGCGCAAAGGGAATATCGACGATGGCATCGAACAGCCGCCGGCCTGGAAAGCGGTATCGCACCAGCGCCCAGACGATGATTGTCCCCATCACCAGATTGACGAGGGCGGCGGCAAAGGCGAGGCCGAACGAAATTTTGAGCGCGTTCAGCGTGCGGCGGCTTAAGAGAATGTCCCAGAACTGATCGGGGCCAAGTTCGAACGTCTTGAGGAACAGGCCGGCCAGCGGAATCAGGACGATGATGGAGAGCCAAGTCAGGGTCAGTCCCATAGCGAGACCGAACCCCGGCAACGTGCTGCGTCGTCTCGCGCTCACAAAGCCCCCAGCCGGATCAGTTCCCGTAGATCTGATCGAAGATGCCACCCTCGCCGAAATGTTCTTTCTGCGCCTTGGCCCAGCCGCCGAACATCTCGTCGATCGTGAACAATTCGACCTTGGCGAACGAGTTCTCGTATTCCTTCGCAATCTCCGGATCGCGCGGACGATAGGAACTGCGTGCGGCAATTTCCTGACCTTCCTTTGTATACCAATACCGGAGATATGCCTCGGCGGCGGCGCGCGTGCCCTTTTTATCGGCAACGGTATCGACGACGGCGAGCGGCGGCTCCGCGAGAATCGATAATGGCGGCGAGACGATCTCGAACTTGTCCTTGCCGAACTCGCGTTGCGCGAGAAACGCCTCGTTCTCCCAGGCGAGCAGCACGTCGCCGACGCCGCGCTCGACAAAGGTAATCGTCGAACCACGCGCACCGGTATCGAGCACCGGCACGTTCTTGTAGAGGTCGGTGACGAATTGCTTGGCTTTCTCAGCCGAGCCGGATTTCCTCTCGGCGTAGCCCCACGCGGCCAGATAGTTCCATCGCGCACCGCCGGAGGTCTTCGGATTGGGCGTGATGACGCTGACGCCGGGTTTGATCAGATCGTCCCAATCCTTGATGGCCTTCGGGTTTCCCTTGCGCACCAGGAACACGATGGTCGAGGTATAGGGTGAGGCATTGAGCGGCAGGCGCTTCTGCCAGTCAGCGGCGATCAGACCCTTCGAGGCAATGGCGTCGATGTCATAGGCCAGCGCGAGCGTGACCACGTCGGCCCGCAGGCCGTCGATGACGGCGCGTGCCTGCGAGCCGGAGCCGCCATGCGACTGCTTGATCTCGACGCTGTTGCCGGTTTCCTTCTGGTACGCCGCGGCGAACGCCTTGTTGAAATCGACATAGAGCTCGCGCGTCGGGTCGTATGAAACGTTGAGCAAGGTCACGTCGGCGGCTAGCGACGAACCTGCCCACAACAACAGTCCCGCAGCGACGGACAGAAGACGACGGATCATCTCAATCTCCCTTTGCCTTGACGGCAAACATCGACGTCGCGGCGCGCGGATATAACTCGGGATCAATCGCGCTTAAGTCAACGAAACCGCATTTCGTTGTTTACAGGGGCAGCAGCGGCATTGTGCTACGAAGTCTTCATCGTATGGATGCCGCATTCTGTCTTGGCCCGGCCGCGCCAGCGGCCGGCACGCGCGTCTTCATCCACAGCAGTCCGGCTGCTACAAGGCATACATCCAACCGACCGATAACCCGATGCGACAAGTGGATGCTGCGGCAGTTTGGCATCCCTGTAGATCGCCTCAATCTCCTCGCGCGACACATTGGCGAATGGATTGAATTTCAATCTGACGCCATCCTCCTCGACGACCGGAATCTCCGCACGAAGGCCGCCCTGAAAACGCTTGCGTCCGTTGATCCAGGCGGAAAATGGCTTTAGCGCCCGCGCCAACGGCTCGACTTTTCGGATGCGGCAGCAGGCGTCGGGATCGCTAAACCACAATTCACGGTCCGGATCCTGGCGCGACAAATCCTCTTCCAGGGGCTTGATTGAGCGGACATCGCTCAAGGCAAGGGCGGCAATCAGTGTGTCACGATAGGCAAGCGTCTCCTCAAACAGCCAGCCGGTGTCGAGGAAGATCACGGGGATTTTGGGATCGACGTCCGCCATCACCTTGAGCAGCGCCGCCGATTCCGTACCGAACGATGAGACCAGCGCGAGCCTCTCGCGGCCGACGATTTTTAGCGCGGTCGCAATCACTTCCGAAGGCGAAGCGTTTCGCAACGCGTGATCAAGCTCGGCTGCCGCGGGCAAGCCATTCGCCGGTTGGGCGGATATTTGATGCGCGAGGGCGTTCATAGGCCGGCACTTTCGGAATGACGAAGCTGCATCCGCCGGTTCAGCGCCGTGACGCGGCCATCGCCGGTTGGCTGGTAAAACACCGAGTAGCGGCTTGTGGTCTGGGCAAAGACTTCGGCATCGGCCAGCTTCTTGACCTCGAAGGCATCGAAGCCGGCGCGCAGCATGAACACGAACTGGTCGCGCAGCACCTGACCCGTGGCGCGCAACTCGCCGCGATAGAGAAAGCGTTCGCGCAACAACCGCGCCTGGCTATAGGCGCGGCCGTCGCGGAAGGTCGGGAACACCAGCGCCACCACGGCAAGCCGGTCGAGATAAGGCACGAGGTCGTCGACGTCGCGGTTGTTCGGCCAGACCACGCCGGTCTTGCCCAGCCGACGCGCGATCGCCTCGGGGTCTTCGAGGAACCGCTTGGCCGAAATCAGGATCGCACCATCGTCCGGCAGCGGCGCATCGTCCGCGACAAGGACGAAAGCATCGTCGGTGATTTTTCCGTCTCTAACGAGTGGCATAAACTCGCTCCCTGAAGGGTTCGACGCCGAGCCGCTTCACCGTATCGACGAACAGCTCGTCGGGACGGGCGCGCAGCGCAAGATAAGCTTCGACGATGTCCTCGATCACGTCCGCGACCTCGGCATAGGGCACCGCCGGCCCGATCAGGGTGCCGACCTCGGCGTTCTCGTCGGCGCGGCCGCCGATCGTGATCTGGTAAAATTCCTCGCCGTTCTTCTCGACGCCCAAAATGCCGATATGGCCGACGTGATGGTGACCACAGGCATTGATGCAGCCGGAGATGTTGATGTGCAGCCGCCCGATCAGATTGGCGGTGTCGTGATTGGCGAAGCGCCGCGTCAGTTCCTGCGCGATCGGGATCGAGCGCGCGTTCGCCAGCGAGCAATAATCCAGCCCCGGGCAGGCGATGATGTCGGACACCAGATTGACGTTCGGCGTGGCGAGACCGATCTTGTCCAGCGCCTTCCACAGCACCGGCAGGTCGCGCCGCGCGACATGCGGCAGGGCCAGATTCTGCTCATGGCCGACGCGGATTTCGCCAAAGGAATATTTGTCGGCGAGATCGGCGAGCGCATCCATCTGGTCGGCGGTGGCATCACCCGGCGGTCCGCCGACCGGCTTTAGCGACAGCGTCACGATCGCATAACCCGTCACCTTGTGCGGGAACACCGAATTTCGGCGCCAGGCCTCGAAATGCGGATCATGCGCCGCCTTCCGCAGTTCGTCCGGCATGTGCGCAAGCTTCTCATAGGCCGGATAGGTGAAGCGCGAGCGGATTTCCTCGACCACGGCGTCATCGAGCTTCAGCGCGCCGTCACGGATCTGCTGCCACTCCTCCTCGACCTCCTGGGCGAACCGCTCGATGCCGAGCTCGTGCACCAGGATCTTGATGCGCGCCTTGTAGATGTTGTCGCGGCGTCCGTACTGGTTATACACGCGCATGATCGCCTCGACATAGCTCAACAGATCGCGGCCATGGACGAAGGGGCGGATCGACTTGCCGATGAACGGCGTGCGGCCGAGCCCGCCCCCGACCAGCACCTCGAATCCGGTCTCGCCTTGCTCGTTCCTGTGCAGGCGCAGGCCGATGTCGTGAACCTTGATCGCCGCGCGATCGTGGGCTGAGGCGGTGATCGCGAATTTGAACTTGCGCGGCAGGAACGAGAATTCCGGATGCAGGGTGGTGTATTGCCGCAAGATTTCCGACCAGATGCGCGGGTCTTCGATCTCGCCCGGCGCCACGCCGGCCCACTGGTCCGAGGTCACGTTGCGGGTGTTGTTGCCGGAGGTCTGCATGGCGTGAATGCCGACTTCGGCGAGATCTGCCAGCGCGTCCGGCAACTCGGCAAGCTTGATCCAGTTGAACTGGATGTTTTGCCGGGTGGTGAAGTGGCCGTAGCCGCGGTCATAGCGGCGCGCGACATGCGCGAGCTGGCGCAATTGCCTCGACGACAGCGTGCCATAGGGGATCGCGACGCGAAACATATAGGCGTGCAGTTGCAGATAGACGCCATTCTGCAAGCGAAGCATCTTGAATTCGTCCTCGGTGAGCTCGCCGGACAGGCGGCGCTTGACCTGATCGCGAAATTCCGAGACGCGCTCGTGGATCAGCGTGCGATCGAGTTCGTCATATGCGTACATGACAGACGCCTCTTAAGCCTGTACCGGAAGGCCGATGGTGACCCCGGCCGAGCGGATTTGTTCGCGCAGATTGCCCGGTCTGATTTCGCCGCCGTCCTCGACTTCGACCGGCGCGATATAGGCGCCGACCGCGCCGACGTCGTCGGCGACGGATTCGGCAAGCAGCGTGCGGGCGTCATCGGAGGTACGAACGATCGCGGCATCCGCAAGCTCCGCAGACCAGCCCTGCGCGACCGTGCGGTAGACCACGATGCCGTCCCAGGTGCGGTTGGCCGTCACCACGGAGGGACCGGTAATCTTGATCTTCTTCTGTTCGAGCGGAGAGGTCATGCGGCGGCTTCCAGAATTTTCGAGATGATTTGATTGAGGTTCTGATCGCGCCAGGGCGCGGAATGCGCGACCACGTCGCCGATGATGAGGATGGCCGGACCACCGTCGATCTTCTCAACCAGGTCCGGCAGGTTTTCGAGCGTGCCCACGGCGGCTCGCGCGTCCGGCCGCGTTACCCGCGCGAACACGCCGACCGGGGTCTGCGGCGAGCGGCCCGCGGCCAGCAGTCCGGATCGGACCGAGGGTGCCGCAGTCATGCCCATATAGACGACGACCGTCATCCTGGTGTCGGTGAGGGTAGACCAGTCGACGGCTTCGGCGTCCTTTGCCCGGTGCGCGGTGAGGAAGGTGATGCGCAGTGCTTCGTGACGGTAGGTGAGCGGCACCTCGAATTGCGCGGCGCCGCCAAGGCCAGCGGTAATGCCCGGCACCACCGAATAGGCGACGTTCGCTTTGCGCAGCGCCTCGATCTCCTCGCCGCCGCGTCCGAACACGAAGGGATCGCCGCCCTTCAGCCGCACCGCGCGCTGGCCGGATTTGGCAGCCTCAATCATCAGCCTGTTGATCACGTGCTGCCCGATGCCGGGCTTGCCGACCCGGCGGCCGACCGGCACGCGCGCGGCATCGCGGCGGATGCGGTCGAGAATTTCTGAGGACACCAGCTCGTCGTAGAACACGACGTCGGCGTCCTGCAGCGCGCGCAGCGCCTTGATCGTCAACAGATCGGGATCGCCCGGACCGGCGCCGACCAGCGTCACATGGCCTTGAATCTCGCCCGAGGCCTGCGCGCCGGCGAAGGCGGAAGGATCAGCGATGTCGTTCAGCGCCGCTTCAGCCTCGTCCTTGCGCCCGTCAAGCACCAGCGCGCCGATCGGACCATCGACCACGCGCTCCCAAAACCGTCGGCGCAGCGCCATCTCGGGAATGCGGCCGTGGATTGATTTGCGGAAGCGCGCGATGAAGGTAGCGAGATCGCCGACCCTAGCGGGCAACATCGCCTCGATGCGCTCGCGCACGCGGCGCGCAACGACCGGCGAGGCACCGCCGGTGCCGACCGCAACCACCACCTCGCCGCGATCGACGATCGCGGGAAAGATGAAGGTCGAATGCTCAAGATCATCCATCACGTTGACGGGCAGACCGACTGACTTGGCTCGCACCGACATCGCCACACCGATATCGCCAGCGCCCGCGCAGAAAATGGCGACAACGCCGGTGAGATCGACGGTCAGCGGATCGCCTTGCGCAAACTGAATTCGCTCCGCATCGGCAGGATCAAGCCCGCTGATGTCGTGATCGCCTGACGTGGCGTACCAGCGGATGCGCGCCCCGGCCGCGGTGAGCAGACGCAACTTCGCCCGCACCAGTTCGCCTGCCCCGACGAGCAGCACCGGGCCGGTTTGCAGATCGAGGAAAATCGGCAGGTAGCGCATGCGGTACTCGCTTCCCCGCATCGGGGGTTGACTGGAATTATTTTCTATATATGTCTCGTCTGACGCCCGCAAAGAGAAAATTATTTCTTCTCTACTGCAGTGCAACTATAGAATTTTCGCCTCCAGACGCCAAGGGCCGCGAGATGCATCTTCTCAACAACGAATCCGCTCATGACCGGTTGCGGTGGGCGCCCCCGGCAAACGGCAACGCCATCCAACAAATTCCGCTTCATGGACGCAGCGATGCGCCGTCGATGGTTCAAACCATGGATCATCTGGACGCGCTGGAAGCACAAAGCATTTACATCCTGCGGGAAGCGTTCGCGCGGCTGAAGAAGCTGGCGCTGCTATGGTCGCTCGGCAAAGACTCCAACGTGATGATCTGGCTGGCGCGCAAGGCCTTCTTCGGCCGCGTGCCGTTCCCCGCCCTGCACGTCGACACCGGCAAGAAATTTCCGGAGATGTATGCGTTCCGCGATCGCTACGGCAAGGAATGGGAGCTTGATCTGCGCGTCGAGCCCTGCCCGTCGATCGACGCCGTCGACCCGACCCTGCCGCCGGCGGCGCGCTCGGCCGCGCGCAAGACCGAGGGGCTCAAGCTCGCCCTCGCCAAATTCGGCTTCGATGGTCTGATCGCCGGCATCCGCCGCGACGAGGAGGCGACGCGAGCGAAAGAGCGCGTGTTCTCGCCGCGCGGCACCGAAGGCGGATGGGACGTGCGCGATCAGCCGCCGGAATTCTGGGATCAGTTCAACGCCGCGCCGCCGCCGGGTGCGCATTTGCGCATTCATCCGATCCTGCATTGGACCGAGGCCGACATCTGGGCCTACACAAAGCGCGAGAACATCCCGATCATCCCGCTTTATCTGGCGAAGGACGGCAAGCGCTATCGCTCGCTGGGCGATGCCGACATCACCTTCCCGGTCACCTCCGATGCCTCGAACATCGTGGAAATCCTGGCCGAGCTGGAAGCGACCAAAGTGCCGGAGCGTGCGGGGCGCGCGCTCGATCACGAAACCGAAGACGCCTTCGAGCGGCTGCGGGTCGCGGGCTATCTCTAAGGCAACATTGGCGTGAGCGCTGCCATGAACATGATCCTCCCCACGCCGATCTCGGCAACGCCGAACGGCACCACGCGCCCTCAAGTGCGCATCGTCATCGTCGGCCATGTCGATCACGGCAAATCCACTTTGGTCGGGCGGCTATTGCACGAGACCGGCAGCCTGCCCGCGGGCAAGCTGGAAATGCTCAAAGCCGTCAGCGCCCGGCGCGGCATGCCGTTCGAATGGTCGTTCCTGCTCGACGCGCTGCAGACCGAGCGCGACCAGGGCATCACCATCGACACCACCCAAATCCGCTTCCGCACTGGATCGCGCGACATCGTGCTGATCGACGCGCCCGGCCATGCCGAATTCCTGCGCAACATGATCACCGGCGCCTCGCAAGCCGACGGTGCGGTGCTGATTATCGACGCGCTCGAAGGCGTGCGCGACCAGACCAGGCGGCACGGCTATCTGCTGCACCTGCTCGGCGTCAAACAGGTCGCCGTGGTCGTCAACAAGATGGACCGGGTCGATTTTTCGGCGGCGCGCTTCAACGAGATCGGCGCCGAGATTTTTGCGCATCTGACGGGGCTCGGCGTGACTCCGACGGCGGTGATCCCGATCTCGGCGCGCGACGGCGACGGCGTTGCCGCGCGCACACCGAGGATTTCCTGGTATGACGGCCCGACGGTGGTCGAGGCGCTCGACGCGCTCGAGCCGGCGCGGCCGCTGGAAGCGTTGGCACTGAGATTGCCGGTGCAGGCGATCTACAAATTCGACGACCGCCGCATCGTCGCGGGCCGGGTCGAATCCGGCAACCTTGCTGCCGGCGACGAGGTCGTCATCATGCCGGCCGGCAAGATCGCCAGGATCAAGACGGTCGAGAACTGGCCGGTCACCCCGGTCACGGGCAAGCAAAGCGCCGGAAGGTCTGTCGGCATCACGCTCGATCGCGAGCTGTTCATCGAGCGCGGCGACGTGATCTCCCATGTTGGCGCAAGTCCGCGCGACACCCGACGGCTGCGCGCCCGCATCTTCTGGCTGCACGACAAGCCGCTCGCCAAGGGTGAACAGTTCCTGGTGCGGCTCGGGACAAGAGAGACCCGCGCCACCGTGGTCGCGATCGAGAAGGCGGTCGATCCCGGCGAATTGTCGTCGACCGAGAACGCGTCGATCGCCAAGAACCATGTCGGCGAGATCGACATCTCGCTGGCGCATCCGATCGCTGCCGATCCCTATAGCGACAATCCGCGCACCGGACGCCTGGTGATCGAGGTTTCAGGCCGCATCGCCGGCGGCGGGCTCGTGCTGTCGGTCGATGCCGGGCAGCGCGCGGTACCGATCGATATCGTGCCGGTGGAATCGGCGCTGCGCCCCGACGAGCGTTCGGCGCGCTATCATCATAATGGCGCCGTGGTCTGGCTCACCGGATTACCCGGCTCGGGCAAATCGACATTGGCGCGCGCGCTGGAGCGGCGGCTGTTCGCGAACGGTGGCTCGCCGATCCTGCTCGACGGCGATACCTTGCGCGCAGGGCTGAACGGCGATCTCGGCTTCTCCGCAGCCGACCGCAGCGAGAACATTCGCCGCCTCGCCGAGGTCGCGACGCATCTCGCGCGCAACGGGCACATCGCGATCGTCGCCGCGGTGTCGCCGTCCCGGGAAGATCGCGCGGCGGCGCGCCGGATTGCGGACACAGCGTTCCGCGAGGTCTATATCGCAACGCCAGCCGAGGTGTGCGAGAGCCGTGATCCAAAGGGTCATTATGCCAAGGCGCGTGCGGGGGCGCTGAAAGCCTTTACCGGCATCGGCAATGACTATCAGCCGCCAACCTCGAGCGAGCTCTCCGTCGATACCTCGGCGCTCTCGGTTTCGGATGCGACCGATGAGATCGAGCGGATGCTCGCCACTTCCGGCATTCTGTTCGACGAACCCGTCGATCTCGCCGCCAATATCTAGGTAAGCCTCCGATTGCTTCCGCAGGTCGTCGCTCGGCTTGACCGGGCGATCCAGTACTCCGCGGCGTGCATTTGTGTGAACAAACGAGCGACCCGGACTACTGGAGGCCCCGCTTGAAGCGGGGCATGACGACGGTGGGTCATCAAGACCACCGAAGGGCCTTCTCACGGCGTAGGCTTTGGCGCTAAAAGGGCCTTGAAAGCGGCTCCCTTGGCGCGCTTTTGCTGTTCCCACCCCGAAAAACAGCGCCTCAACGCCGTTTCTCACGAGAAAAAGCCTATCATGAAGCGTATCGATGCCCACGGATTGAAGATCGCCCCCGTCCTTTACGAATTCATCGCCAAGGAAGCGACGCCCAGGACCGGGATTTCGCCCGACGCGTTCTGGGCCGGCCTTGCCGCCATCATCCGCGATCTCGGTCCGAAGAACCGTGAGCTGCTCGCGTTCCGCGACACCTTGCAGGCCAAGATCGACGGCTGGCACCGCGCTACCAAGGGCAAGTCGTTCGACATGAATGCCTACACCGCATTCCTCAAGGAGATCGGCTATCTGTTGCCCGAGCCGCCGACCCATCAAGTCGAGACCGCCAATGTCGACGAGGAGATCGGCAAGATCTGCGGGCCGCAGCTCGTCGTCCCCCTCACCAACGCGCGCTACGCGCTGAATGCCGCCAATGCGCGCTGGGGAAGCCTATACGACGCCTTCTACGGCACCGATGCGATCCCGCACGATCCGAGCGAGGGGGCCAAGGGTTTTAGCAAGGCGCGCGGCGACAAGGTGATCGCCAAGGCCAAGGCGTTTCTCGATTCCGCAGCGCCGCTTGCGACCGCAAGCCACACCGATGTCACCTCCTACAGCGTCATCGCCGGCCAGCTCGCGGTCAAGCTCAAGAGCGGCAACGCCACCGCGCTGAAGTCCAACGCGCAGTTCGCCGGCTTCCAGGGCGATGCGGCCGCGCCTTCGGTGATCCTGCTCGTCAACAACGGCATGCATATCGAGGTCAGGATCGATCGCGGTCACGTCATCGGCAAGGACGACCCGGCCGGCGTCGCCGACATGATCCTGGAATCGGCGGTGTCGACCATCCTCGACATGGAAGACAGCGTCGCGGCAGTCGATGCCGAGGACAAGGTGCTGGTCTATCGCAACACGCTCGGCCTGATGAACGGCACTTTGTCCGCCGATTTCGAGAAGGGCGGCAAGACGCTGACGCGTGTGCTCAATCCGGACCGCGTCTACAAGACGCCCGACGGAAAAGAGCTGAGGCTGCACGGCCGCAGCCTGCTTCTGATGCGCAATGTCGGCCATCACATGTTCACCGACGCCGTGCTCGACGAGAAGGGCGAGGAGGTTCCCGAAGGCATTCTGGATGCGGCGGTGGCCGGCCTGCTCGCGATCCACGATCTCAAGGGCAATTCGAAAACGAAGAACAGCCGCACCGGCTCGGTCTATATCGTCAAGCCGAAGATGCACGGCCCCGACGAGGTGGCGTTGACCTGCGAATTGTTCGCTAAAGTCGAGAACGTGCTGGCGCTGCCTGAGAACACCATGAAGGTCGGCATCATGGACGAGGAACGCCGCACCACGGTCAACCTCAAGGCCTGCATTCAGAACGCATCGAAGCGCATCATGTTCATCAACACCGGCTTCCTCGACCGCACCGGCGACGAGATCCATACCTCGATGGAAGCCGGCCCCATGATCCGCAAGAACGACATGAAGGCGCAGCCCTGGATCAAGGCCTATGAGGACTGGAACGTCGATGTCGGCCTGATCGACGGCCTGCCCGGCCACGCCCAGATCGGCAAGGGCATGTGGGCGGCGCCCGACAAGATGGCAGACATGCTGGCGCAGAAGATCGCGCATCCGCAGGCCGGCGCCACCACCGCCTGGGTGCCCTCGCCGACCGCTGCGACCCTGCACGCGCTGCATTACCACCAGGTCAACGTGGCGGCACGCCAGCAGGAACTCGCCAGCGGCGGCCCGCGCGCAAAACTCTCCGACATCCTCACCATTCCGGTGTCGCAATCGAATTGGGCGCCCGACGATGTCAGGCAGGAGATCGACAACAATTGTCAGGGCATTTTGGGCTACGTGGTGCGCTGGATCGATCAGGGCGTCGGCTGCTCCAAGGTGCCTGATATTCACGACGTAGGCCTGATGGAAGATCGCGCCACGTTGCGCATCTCCAGCCAGCATCTGGCGAACTGGCTGCATCAGGGCGTCATCACCAGGGACCAGGTGATGGAATCCTTGAAGCGCATGGCGGTCGTGGTCGACGGCCAGAACAAGGGTGATCCCTTGTACCGACCGATGGCGCCCACTTTCGACGGGGTGGCCTTCAAGGCGGCCAGCGACCTCATCTTCAAGGGACGCGAGCAGCCGAACGGCTATACCGAATACATTCTCACCGCGCGACGCCGCGAAGCCAAGGCGGCCACGAGCTGACATCGGAACGTTTCAACGGCCCATCTGTTAGAAAACCATCCAACGCAAGAGGAGATGGCAATGGATTGGAACCGGGTCGAAGGCAATTGGAAACAGTTCAAGGGCGCCGCCAAGGAGAAATGGGGCAAGCTCACCGACGACGATCTCAACGTGATCGAAGGCCGGCGCGATCAGCTGGAAGGCAAGCTGCAGCAGCGTTACGGCTTCGCCAAGGACCAGATTCACAGGGATGTTGACGACTGGTTCAAGACGCTGAAATGAACATCCGCAGCAGGAATAAAGCCCCGGCCGAACGCCGGGGCCTCTTGTTGAGGACGTCATTCTGGGATGGTGCGTTAGCACCAGACCCCGAATCTCGAGATTCTCCGATGTGCAGAGCACATCGTAGTTCGATGCTCCCGCATCGCCCCCGGAATGACGTCTCAGAACACCGCGATGTATTTGAGAAGCGAGATCACGCCGAGCACAATGACGATGATGCGGCAAATCTGTTTGGCGCGGCCATCGATCGGCAACATGTTGATGAGGTAGAGGACGAGAATAACGACCAGAAAGGTGATGAGTACGCTGACCAGCATCGAGGGCCCCCTGAAGGTACTTTGGAAACGCCGTTAATGTTCTGTTAACGCGTGACGGCAGGCCCAAGTTCCCGCCGCGGAA
>Ga0210401_10005485_pt1 | contig 13031 bp, 21 predicted proteins | sample IncBWH32MmetaG_FD_150866 | JGI IMG/M metagenome (GOLD analysis project Ga0210401, IMG submission 150866) | Forest soil microbial communities from Barre Woods Harvard Forest LTER site, Petersham, Massachusetts, United States - Inc-BW-H-32-M | ecosystem: Environmental > Terrestrial > Soil >... | reverse complement strand
CTGGTGCCGGCGACACAGACGCCGAACAGATCGCGCGCGGCGCGCGCCAACGCCGGGTAAACCTGGGAATTCTCGCCTTCGGTGTTCGATTTGAAGAGAGCGTGTGCCTCTGCCACCAACGCCTTCACCATCTCTGGCGTCGGCAAATGACCGGTCGACACAAAAGGCACGCCGGCTCGCTGCTCGCTGCGAGCGCGCGTCTGCATCTCTTTCCTCCAGGCGTCGTTCGGAAGGTTGAAGCAAACAGCGTCACGTGCTCAATAGCATTTAGTTAGCTATTCTGATCTTCGGCCGAAATGAGCTTGTGGCTATTCTGTTTACCACTTCCGATCATCGAAATTGGATCGCAAAACAACCAGGACTGTCAAGGACCTTTCGCGACCAATCCGCGAGAGCACAAGGCCAGCGTCAGTTTGGAAATGAGAGCTGCCGACCTCTCAGATATGTGCACGAACAAGGGCGTGCACGACCGTTCTCGCCGTTAGTCCCATGTCTCCTACTCGATGCCCACGGCAAGTGCGAAAGGAGGCGTCCACTGCTGGGGCAATTCGTTGACTGATGGTTGACGCAACTTGCTTGAACGCCGTCAAGCACAAGAGTTAATGCGCCTTTCTTGTACTCGGGCATACGGTTTGGGTGACCGGTATTTCAGCTTAACGGCCAGCGCAGGCGACGCCAGGGCGAGCCGGAATGAAAGCCGCAACCACAGCGACTGCGAAAGCTAATAAAAAAACGCCCGAAATTCAAAGAATTCATACGCTAGCCCACACATCCGCCGCGCTCGGCTGGCCCAATCTAGCGGCTAGCCTATAAAACTAACGAGCAAGCCGTTTGTGGCGCAATTGGCCCTATGATCTCGGCAGATACCCTGCGGGGTTTGATATTGGGCTACGGCGTTTGATTTGATTTCAAAGAAATCAAACACCCCATCAGCACGGGAGGGGGATTCTCGACTCCCGCGACATACCGATTGCCACGAAAGCTCAAAACAGTGAGCGTCGTGCGATCTGACCTTCGCGACCGAATAAGTTCAACGCGAGTGTCGCGTAGGCCAAAAGGAGAGACTTAGGCCAACGCTTCGCTGAACTAGCTGAGGGCACCCTACCCTCTTCACCCCGTTCTCTCTTGCCGGATCAACTTTCGGCAGTCTGGCTCGGATGAGGAAATTTATGGCGCGCAAGATCATCAATGTCCGCTCATGGTAGATGCCGATATTTATTGAGTTTCGACGGCGACAAAACCTAGTCCGCATGTGGTGAAGATTCGAGGCCGAACGTGATATTTGTGGACTTTTGACTGCGACACCAATTACGTTACCTGCACCTTCTTGGTTTCATTTGTTTTCATGCCTTTTACGTTTGGGCACTCAACCAGTAGCGGACGCGATTTGAGCGCAATTTGTCACGGCGACACGGTTTGTCTTCGCGTAACTTAGCTTATCAGATGCGGACGCTCCTCTGTCGCCGTTAAGCTGTAAAAGGTTTTTTGCGCAGGCGTGTCCGCGATCGAAGGCGTGCAGCCCGAAGGGCGAAAAAGCACGCCGCAGATCGCCGGCCTTGGCAGAGACGCTGCGCTACGCCCTGTGGGGCTGCGCTCCGCTTACGGCAACGTTTTGCTGAGAATGCAGCACAACGAATGCAAATGCTGCGCCTCGCGGCGGGCGACCACGATCAATTCCCCCTATTCGTCATCCAACTTCTGTTCATCGGACACTTCTTGCATCATTTGTTGCCGATTAGCCTCGAGCTCGCCGAGCGTCCATACACATCTGGCGTAAAGAACGCTTCGTCCTCGCTCGTCCTCCTTTCGCGTCTGAACCAGCCCGAGCTCTTCAAGCTTCCTAACCGCGCGCAACACGGCCTGCCGGCAAGCATCATAATCCAGGCCTTTGAAGGCGCCGAGCGGTTTGCTGCGGGCGTACTCGGCGAGCCGACGGACGGTCCACCAATTTCCATCGTTAAGCAGCATGAGGACCAGCGACTGCCTTAAGTCGTCGACACCCAACGGATCGCGCATCACGTCAGGATCATTATTTGCCGCGTGAGCCCTGGTTGTTTTGGAACACGCGCGCGCCCCGCGTTTGCGCCGCCGATCCTTCTCTTGCCTGCGTTTTTTCCGGAAGTCCTTGAGTTTCTCGGCCCCGCAATCGTGCGGGTGAAGATGCCATAGGCCCAGACGGGCATACTCCTCGAACCTCAATCTAACGCGTTCACCTATCAGTGCTGCCGGCGTGCCGTTGGATCTAGACCAAGCTGGCCAATTGTTGTCGGCCGCATAAATAAGGCGCTCAAGCTCATTTCCGGCGATCCACAGCGCCAAACGTTGAGCCTCAGGTCCCGTCAGCCCGAGCTCAAGGAGCAGTTGAAGGTCAGAACGACCAACGGCATTGTTAGGCAGGTGGCCGCCATGGCGATCCTTGATCAATTGCAAAACTTGACGGCGACGCACCGACCTAATTCGGTCCTTGTGGGATTCGGGTCCCCCCGCTCCCCGTTTCATGGCTCGCCGGCGTCGCCGCCGTTCCGCGTGGCTTTCATGCCCGGGTGATGTGAAAAGCGAACAGGGCCCCCTTTCTTGGCGCGGCACGGGGCCTTCTCACCGTCAATCACGGTCGCAGCCACCAGCTCCAGCTGACCGCGCAGAGACCAGGTCTTGGCGCCCGCGCGCCACATCTCGATCACGCAGTCGGCATCAAAGCCGCGAGCGATCAGAATGCGCGCCGACTTAATCAGTGGTGACGTGCAAACGCATAATCTTTCGCCGTTGAAATCCGCGCGCCATTTACAACGGCTCGGGCTGAGCGACACAAAGACTTGCAGGCAATCGTGAGGGGCGCTATTTCGTTTACTGACTGGGCTGCCAAGCTGGTCAGTACCTCGGCCTCGCCGTTGTTAGAGCAACGTGCGGGGCTCGCGCGCGTTTGCGAGGACAATTTAAGCGACCGAACCCGAGCGCGGCGGGGTTACTTTCAGTGATTTCAGCCAGCGCAGCTTGTCATCGTTGTCATAATAGACTTGGCGGCCCACTACGATAAAGGCAGACACCCTTCCCTGTCGGCGCCACTTGCGCAGCGTTTCGCGAGCAACATTCAGTTCCGCCGCAAATTCGTGCTCTGCGGTGTAGCCCGGAATGCAGTGAGCTTTGGTCGCCTTTTGGTGAGGTTCAGTCATCGCTATCCCCTGGGGGTTGTTGAAATACCCGCAGGAGATCGCAGATGCCGACGGCTCAATCATCACCAGATAAATCTGGTGGATGTGTTCGGCCTCGCCGAAGCAAATCCCTGACGACGGCGACGTTCACCTTCTTTCGCGAGCCGAGATGGCGAAGCGACCGGCCAACAATCTCTACAGCTCGCCGCACAGCTTCATCGTGGACCGACCGTTTGCTTCCGTCCGAAATCTCCACCTTGTAAGGACGTACAGCCGTGTGGGGACGTCGGCGCAGTTCCTTGACAATTCCGAACGCTAAAAAAGCCGCAACATGATTGGGATCGTACCAAAATTGCTTGCTTTTAGTCTCCCGAGAGAGCGGACGACCACGAGATCGTTTGGTCAAATCGACGAACCGCAAGTATTTTTTAGGCCGTCGGTCGTCCGGCAAGAGTATTTCATCCAAGCATGCAGCAATTTGAGGCGGCCAATCGTTACGCGGAATGACCGTGCATAACTTGAGCAGGTATCCCCGCTCGTCCATGTCCCGACCCTTGGCGCCATCGAATGCAGACAGCATCAATTCTTGGATAGTCAATTCCTCGACGCCATTAGCGCAGAGATCTCCAGTGCACGAACCGTCGTTCATGTTGCATCACGCTTCAGCACAATAACCTCCGCGCCAGCTTTCCCTGCATTGGCGATGACGGTCGTGATCTTGGCCGCCGCTTCGCGCAGGGGATCGTCAGCCAAATGCGCGTACCGCTGCGTCGTTCGGACTTGTGTATGGCCAAGGAGCCGCCCAATGATCGGAAGGCTCAAGCCGCCCCCTGCGCCGACGCTCGCGAATGTGTGGCGCAGATCATATAACCGCGCGTCGGGGCCAAGGCCGGCGCGCTTCCGAACGAAATGCCACAAGTGCCACATGGCCGCGATGTGCTGGCCTGGACGATCGCCAGGAAACACCCATTCAAGAGACCGTCGTCTCTCCCGGAGGTCTGCGACAAGTTCCATTGCAGCCGGACTGAGCGGCAACTTGTGGACGCGGCGTTGCTTAGTGTGAGCCGATGGCTTGATCCAGTAACCGGCCTCGGCATCAAACTCGGCCCACATCGATTTCATGGCTTCGGCCGGGCGACAACCTGTCAGCATAATGAGTCGGGCACAATCAGCAGCCACGCCATCATACTCGGCCAACGCTTCGCTAATCGCCGCCAACTCTTTCTGCGAGAAGAATCTTTCTCGCCCCTCCTCATGGTTGCGTTCGATGCCCTTGCATGGATTTCCTAGGAGTGCATTGCGCCAAGCCAGCGTCTCACCTGCCCGAGGTATCAATGCAAGGCTGAACATCTTGCTTGCAACGGTAAGAATTCGATTGGCGCGAACGCGCCGTGGATTGCCGCTACGTCCCAAGGATTGACTAATTTTTTCATGCATTTCAGCAATGTCGCCGCCGTGTACGTCGGCGATCTTGGTGTGCTTGCCAAGGTGAGCGACGATTTCGGCCAACATTCTCTTCTCGTCGGCCATGCGCCCAGGGCCACCGGCTCTTCGGGGCAGCCAGTCCTTAACGTACCGATCAACCAGGTCTTGGACTGTAGGCGCTTCGCGACGCTCACGTTTGTCGCCGGCGGGATCGCTACCGCGGTCGATAAGTTTCCTGAGTTCCTTAGCGCGCTGACGCGCCGCGTCAGGAGACCACCGCGGGAATGGTCCAATCGTGTATCTCCGCTGGCGCCCGTCGATCCGATAATCAATAAAAAACGACTTGCCCCCGCCGGGATAGCACCGAATGCCGAATCCGGAGGCCTTCGGGTCGTCATCCCACCACATTTCGCCCCTGACCAGCGACAGCACCAGCTTTTGGTTGAGTCTGACGGGAGTCTTACCGTGGGATGGGTTGCTTTTGTCGGCTTTGTTCGCTTTTTCAGGCAACTGGACCCTCCGGTGCGTCAACAAAACGTCAACATATCGAGGTGCCATGACGTACCTCGGCGTATCGCCAGCTACCATTTAAGGCAACCAAAGTACCTTGATAATCCACGGACTTTTTCGCGGCTGCAACGAAAACACGTCAACCAGGGGCTCGGTCAGGGAGTATCGTGACAGGCTGCAAAACCGTGTACCCCGGTTCAATTCCGGGCGTGGCCTCCAGCCTTCACAAGCGTTAGCGCAGCGAAGGCTGCCGCGCCGTAGCCTTCTCTCAGGCGGAGGCGGGCTCTCGCGCTTGCCACGGCTCGACAAGCCAGCCCAGATGACGCCGCCGTGCGAAATGACGGTAAGTCCAGCGGAAATTTAGGGCTTTTCGCGCTTTCAATGCCGGGCGGCCTTTGTTATATGCGCCCGCACACACACGAGCAGGCTATTCCCCGGTAGCTCAGTGGTAGAGCAACCGGCTGTTAACCGGTTGGTCGCTGGTTCGAATCCGGCCCGGGGAGCCAACAAAATCAAAGCCTTATTCGTTTCTAGCATTCAAGGTTTTCCGGTTTGGGTACGTCCGGGGTGCGGCCACGGGGCGGCTCAAGAACGCAGCATTCTTGTTTTTTTGCCTTCGTTGCCGCGAGCATTGCCGTTCTGGCGTTCTGGATCGCGAGCATAGCGTTACTCTTTCAGTTCGCGGCGCCCCCGACTAGAAGGGACGAGTGTCCTTGATCTGCCCCAATTCCGCGCAACGGTGATCGTGTGATTTGCTGAAAGGCGGCTTGCTGTGACTATCTTGGCCGCAACCGACGTGCGCCATGAATTTTTGCGCCGATCTCTCGTAGGCGTTGGTTTGATTTGTTTGGCGCTGTTCCTCTGCCAAATCAGAGAAAACATCGTTGAGTGTTTTAACTCGCTACCTAGCCCATCGGTGTGTGCCGACTCGCCGATAGCAATGCCGCATATTGATAATCCTGACTTCGCCGACGGCTCGAGCTCGCGCCTTCCATCGACCGTCATCGTGACTCCGACCACAAGTGCCGCGAGCATCCAGCCGTGCAAACCTGGGTCGGAGCGTAGTCCGGGTTAACTTCCGCTCGACGGAAACGGCAGAAAGCCGATGCTGGTGCCGCCCCATGTCGGATGCTTGAGCGTCGTGCCCTTGCGGCCGCATTCCATGCAACGCGCGCACTGACGTAGCTTGTCGCTCGGTGCATCCGCGCCCCACAAAATGACCGGCGCCGCAAAAGCCATCGGCGCGTAATGCGGACAGCGCTCGCAATACACCCACCACCGAGAGCTAGAGCGCTGCAGCTCACCCAGCGTCGGCCGCGGACCAAGCGGTGACTTGTGAGTCTTTCGGACGACCAGTAGGCGTAGTCTTGCAGGGAGCGTCGTTCGCCGCTCATATCGGCGAGTCAGATAGGGGCATACGACGCGGAAGCTAGGCGCTAGGGATAGTGTGTTGAACCGGCAGGTCGGGAATTAGCGCCCGACCCGTCGGCCCTACAGTCTTAGCCTCCCTGCTGAACGGCCTTAACTAACTGGGATTTTACGCTTTGCAGCTCCTGTCCGAGCTGCTGGGCTTGTGAGTTCCCGGATTGCTGCATCTGTTGAGCAATCCCATCAATGAGTTTTTCCGTGCGCTGATTTTGAGGAGACTGTTGGACTTGAGAAACCACGTCCGAGAAAGGATTGGAGGCCATTTTTAGTTCTCCTTTAGTGGAAAAAGCCCCCGAGCTGTAACACTGGAACCGAATGATCCGTTCCTAGTTTCGAGCGCGCCGCAGGTGTTAAACTTTGTGCACAGGAAAGCGCGGGAACAAGCGGACGCCGCCCCGCGCTAAACATCCATGTGTGACAGCGCGGGACAAGCTGATGCCCTTGCTCGCATCAACCTTGTTGCGCAGGCCACCGTGCGTGATAGCGTTACACTGAGCGAGTAGCCGCCGTGGAAGAAGGGGCCTGGCTGTGCGGATCATCGCCGCGTGCGCATTGGCACTGACGCTTGCCGGCTGTGCAGGCCAGCAAGCAGATCCCCAAGCCCAGGCTGCAAACGACGACGCGCGATGCCAAGCCCAGGGTGTAGTGCCAGGCTCGCAAGATTATATTCAATGCCGAAAAAACTTTGACGACCAACGCGCTCAGATGCGAGCGGCTCAAAGTCGGCAATCGCAGCGTTAGCGCGGGGCAAGCGGATGCCGCCCCGCTCTTATCGCTATGCGCTGGCGTGCAAGTATCGCTGAATGTTCTCCAACAGAGCCAGTTCGTTTTCCCTTATCAGCCCGCGCTCGTATTCAAGATACATATCGAGCATCTGGGTAATGCCCTGGCGCGTGGTCGCTTGGGTTTCCACCAAATCGAAAAGCTTGTTCTCATAGACGTCGTCGGCCGCGTGCTGCCGATCAGACCACGCCTTGTGTTCGGGCGCATGGCATCGTGGTTCACCCTCGCAACTCGCCTCGAAAGCCGCGTGCGCAATTTTGCACGCTTCAATTTTCGGCAGGACAGGATCGCCTGCCGATTTGACCGGCAAACTGATATCGAAATCGCGCGCTGCGGATGGTGCTTAGCCTCGAAGGCGTCGACTGGAAGACCAGTTCACGCGAAGCCGTTCTATCGGGTCGGAACTGCCTGCAAAAGGCCGCCGCCCGGATTTGTCACCGGGGGCTTGATAGTAACAGTAAAATGGAAGGAGCCGTTGCTGCAGGCTTCCGTTTGGCCCTGTCGCAAGCCGCCTGTTGTAGGATCTGAGACATTGCACGTCGTTCCCTCGGCGGTCCCGCAGCCGTACTGCGATGGCAGGCTGACGTTGAACGGGGCGTCGATTGTTTTTCCATTGCCAAGCGTAACATAGCAAAAGCATGCACATGCATGCGTGCCATTGCCTTTTGTTTGATGACGGACAGTCGCCGCGCTGCCCGCTGTCGGCAGAGCGAAGGTTACTGCGCAGAGAGCGGCGATTTTCAATGAATTTTGGCGCGCAGATTCGATTTTCATGATCGTCTCCCTTCCCAACGGTACTGGCCACCCGGACAATGAAACTCCTACTGCCTTGGAATGCTGTGACTTTTGTCACGTTCAGGGGATACTAATTTTATAGTTCCCGCCTCCTCCGATTGGAGGAGCACCACGATTGAGAGTCAGCTGAAAGCGCCGGGGGGAGCCGTGCCGGCGGGGTATTAGACCGGCACCGGCAACTGCGGCCCGGTGTTCTTCACATTGCCGACGGCCTCACCGACCGGCCAGATTCTCAGCGCATCATCCGGGCACGGTTTCAGCAGCGCGAGTAATTCGTCATCGGTCGCGGCTTCCTCGCCAAGCCACTTTGGCCAATCCCGCTCAAGCAGGATCACCGGCATCCGATCGTGCAGCTCGGCCATCAGGTCGTTCGGCGCGCATGTCAGGATCGTGCAGCTCAGAACTTCGCCGCCGGACTTTGGGTCCTTCCGCCGCGACCACAAGCCGGCCATCACCATCATGCCGTCCGTCACCGCGATTGTGTAGGGCTGCTTGTCTTTGACCGTCAGCTTTTTCCATTCGTAGAACCCGTCGGTGACGACGAGGCAGCGCTGCCCGCGCTTCCAGGCGTCGCGGAAGGCTGGCTTGGTCGTGAAGTCCTCCTCCGATCGACCGTTGAAAGTGCTGTACGAAAGCCTATCATCTTTCGCCCAATGCGGCAGCAAACCCCAGCGCGTCATCTTAGGATGCGCTTGCCGTCCTCCGATCGGATCGCGACCAGCATCGGCACCGTCGGTGGCTCATTCCAATCAGCCTCGAAGTTCGGTGCCGGCGCGGCGGCGTCGAACATGAGCTTGATCTTGATCTCAGAATAGTCGCTGGAAAGTCGAACGCGCCCGTACATGACCAATCAAGAGGCCGCCAACGGAGGCTGCTAAGACTAAGGCCCAAGCGTGTGGTGCGCCAGGGCCTTTTATTACCGGCTTCAGACAGAGGAAAGCCAGTGCCGACTTCTATATGGGTATCAGCAGGTCTAAAAAACAGGCCAACCGAAGCAACCTAGGAGCAGCACTTGCCCGGCCCGAATTGGTCGCGCGCCCTGTCCCTGCCGCTGCCGCTTGACGATCCCGACCGTCATGGATCTGGTCACGCTCGCCGATGTGCGGACGCTGCTCGGGCATCTGCCAAAAGAGACGCGGGCAAAGTCTACGTGGCAGCATGTCGAGAGTGAGCTGAAGAAAGCCGCGGCCGGCGGCAACACGGCGCAAGTCTCGATCGCGCTGCAGATGATGCTACAGCTTGAGCATATCGAGTATCGGCTGAAATATGCTGTGTGGACGGACGACACGGGGGGATGTCTGGGGGCTGGGGGGCTTGGAGACAAATGCCGCCCGTCCGAATCCACAACCGGGCAAACGGCGCTTCGTTCCGAAGTAAGCCACAGGTTACCGCACACTAATGTGTGATAGCGCGGGGCAAGCCTTCGCCGGCCCCGCGCGCGGACATCAAACAAAGCTGGGACGAGCTACGGAGCCTCACCCTCTGCGGTCATGCACGCGACATACTTATCACCTGCGAATTTGTGCCCTTCAGTGCATTTTTTGAGGGCCGCCATACGCTTGTGGTTGAGGATCATCGTGTCGCCGGCGTAGTAGTCGCCATCCTTCAATTTCATCTCTTGCCCGGGGGTCAAATGTATCGGCGTCGTCGGCCCCGGCGCGTAGTAGTCGCCCTGTTTCGGGTTTTGGGCCTGCACCGGCGCCGCGATCGACAGCGCAAGGATTGAGGCCACGCAGAATTTGCTAATGAAGTTCATTTTAAATCCTCCGTTTTTCAATTGCCACTGAAAATGGCCGAGGCGCCCCCTCCTTGCCATCATGGCTATTCTCGCACCGGTCAATATAACAACGCAACGGCGTAAGTACTGTGACTGGGACCACGAGGCACTCGACATTAGCACCGCCGGAGAAGCGTAAACAAAATTTATGCTGCCGGCCGGCGTGAGCGCGGGGCAAGCGGATGCCGCCGTAGGCGGCGACGCTCGATCGCGCTGCAGATGATGCTGAGCCAGATAGCCGTGGAGTGAAGTGCCGGTGAATAAAGTGGGCCGCGCGGCGTTAGTCGTAGAGTGCCACTACGACCCGAGGAGGCCGCGATGAGGTATTTATCGTTCGCGCTGGGATGTGTTGGCGTCGTTGCCGGGATGGCCACGCCCGTCCGTGCCCAAAACTACCCTTGGTGTTTGCAGTCCGGTGCATTTTTGGGTTCAGTGCACTGCACCTATCCTAACCTCGAGCAGTGCGTTTTTGACCGGCAAGGACTTGGCGGGTACTGCAGCCAAAATCCCGAATACGCTCCGGCGCAACCCGCCACGCGACCCCGGGGTGGTGGCCAGGCGACACGAGGCTGAGCGGGGCAAGCGGATGCCGCCCGGCGTATTAGACCGGCATCGCCAATTGCCGCCCGGTGTTCTTCACATTGCCGACGGCTTTGCCGACCGGCCAGACTTTCAGCGCGTCGTCAGGACACCGCGCCAGTAGCTCAAGTAATTCGTCATCGGTCGCAGCCTCCTCGCCCAGCCACTTCGGCCAATCGCTCTCGGCAAGGATGACGGGCATCCGATCGTGAAGCTTGGCCATTACGTCGTTAGGGGTGCACGTGAGGATCGTGCAGCTCAGCACTTCGCTGCCTGACTTCGGGTCCTTCCATTTCGCCCATAGCCCCGCCATGACCATCACGCCGTCGTCGGCCATCGCAATCGCATAGGGTGCAGCATTACGGTCGAAGATAAGATATACATCGTCGAAGTGTTTGCCGCGGGCAGATGGTGGAAAAGAGAACTCATCATCAAGATAGACGGTCAACAAGTTGCCAGCTCCAACAACTGAACTTGCATCGACGCGTCGACAATGCTTTGCGCGAGCCGGCCAGCCCTACGCGATCGCAATGGTCGACGGCATGATCCTGACGTCCGCTCCCGATGAGGTAATTGTAGCCCATGCCAGATGCTGGCACGATCTGGCCAACGGTCCAGGCTGCTAGGGATAGTGCTTAAATGAAAGCGTCCGCCAACTGAGGATACTCACATGACCAGTCGACAACTTGCTTGGGTTCTTGGCGGCCTGCTGCTGGGCGCAATCATTTGGATTGTGCTGCGCACCGTTGCCTATATCCACGGTCACAATCATGTAGTTTTGACAGCGTCGGCATTTGTACTGATCGGCGGCCTGCTCGGATGGATCGGCGTTAAAATTCTTCGGATCAAATAGGTTTCCGGTCTGGTCGCACGCCAGGCGGCCTATAGGAGAAATGCCATGTATCGCGTCAAAGCGAAATTACCGAATAGAGGCGTCTCTGTAACAAGCCACGAGACCGCAACGGAGACGCTCGGCATGGTTCAAAAGATTCGGAAGGAAGGTGGCGAGGCATCCGTTGAAGACCGCTTCGGCAAACAGGTGTCCGATTCTCTTTTGTCCGATTTAGTCGCCAGGGAAACCAAATAGTCGGCCCAACACTGGTCCCGCTCCCTGCCCCGACCACTGACAATCCCAACGGTCGTGGATCCGGTCACGCTCGCCGATATGCGGAAGCTGATCGGGCATCTGCCGAAAGAGGCGCGGGCAAAGTCGACGCGGCGGCACGTCGAGGCGGTTCCGCCAGGCTCCCGGTATGCGACCGATAGTGTGCCGCCCGGGTCGATCGATGCGGTCTCGATTCTGCACGCGATATGTATGCACGTGATATGATCGATAGCGGTGTAGAGCCAGCTAAAAAATAGACGAAATCGGAGGAAATAATATGTCGAGGAAATTTGCCTTAGTTCTATTCGCGGCTTCCATGCTCACTGGATCGGCTCATGCGATGACAGTCCGGAGTTCTTCCCTCAGTCATGCGCATTTTCCCACATGCTCTGAGGGTTTGGTCAAAACGATTTGCGTATGCCGCGCCGAAAACAACATACGCCGTCATGCGCTTTGTCGTTCCGGCCGATATTGCCACACCTTCAACGGCGCGTGCACACCGTAACCTGATCGTCACTGCCAATAGGCCAAATTTGATGACGAAATGAAATAGGCCGCCAACTGGGGCGGCCTATGTTCATTCAAATACGGCGAGTCACGCCGGGCACGAGTCCAGGCCGGTACAATTGCCTAGCGTAAAAAGCACAGAAACGCCCACAAATGCCGAGGCCTCAAGTGCTTCATCCGAGACTTCGCAGCGAAGCAAAATCTGTTCGTCATCGATCAAATCGGGTTCCATATTGTTTTGCATGTTGTCTCCTTTCGTTAGATCGCCCTAGATTCGTGACTAACCGCGGTCGCGCTGCCGTCTTCGTCGCTCGGCGACTTAGTCCAAGCAGTTTGCCCGGGTGAAGCGCCGTTGGCGATAAGCGCGGCCTCCAACCATCCCTTGGCCATCTGGAGAAAGATGTCGCGCTCGTCGTCGGTCTTGGCGCCCTCTGCCCAGCCGATACATTTTTCCACGTACGCCCGATATTCCTTCGCTGAGGGCATGATACCAGACCCAAGTGGAACCTTGACGAATCCACAACATGCAAATCGGGTTCCGGTTCCGCAGTTGGTGCTGAGTTTGGAAGAGTTTGAAAGACGCCGAGTGTCGGCCGAGATAACTGCTGCGCTACCCGAGTTCCGGCGGCTCATTCCTCTGCAGGACCGCCTCGCGTGCATCGGCGACTTTTTCCCAGGCGCTAGCCTGTAGCTCCAGTGCTCGGCGATCCTGCGGATCGGTCATGCGTGCTGCCATTTCACGGCACTTGGCCGCAAATTCTCGGTATTCGGTAACAGTCTTCATGGAACTCCCCCAGGGGAGTACCGCTATCCGAGACGGAACTTTCCGTCCACGTCATTTGACAAAGATGGATGCCACCGTGAGTTGTCGCAGTCGGCCACAGCCGGTCCGACAGGAACGAATCCCCACCGCCGCTGTTTACGCCGTGTCTAATTGCGCCCGGCTGGGATCGCGGGGATGTCAACCACCGAC
>Ga0210401_10005484_pt1 | contig 13033 bp, 12 predicted proteins | sample IncBWH32MmetaG_FD_150866 | JGI IMG/M metagenome (GOLD analysis project Ga0210401, IMG submission 150866) | Forest soil microbial communities from Barre Woods Harvard Forest LTER site, Petersham, Massachusetts, United States - Inc-BW-H-32-M | ecosystem: Environmental > Terrestrial > Soil >... | reverse complement strand
TTCCTCTGTTTCATGCAGCCGGCCGGTGAAGTCTATTTTATGCAGGCAAACGATCGCTTCGCGGTAATGCCGTCGCTGGAATTGGAGCATGAAGCGGATGCGCGCTTTGGCGAAGGCACCTATTACGCAAAAGTGGACACGGCATTGCCCGAACGCCAGTCACGCTGGCCGCGGAAGAGCGGGTCCAGCGGGACCAGCGGGTCCAACGGCGAGGATTGAACAAACGCTTTTACGGCAAGTGAAACCGCGTGCGCGGATGCCGCAATGGTTTACAAAATATTCGCCGCCAATTCCGCCAGTTCAGAGCGTTCGCCTTTTTGCAATTCAATGTGCGCGGCAATGGCGTAGTCGCGAAAACGGCTCACAACATAATTGAACCCGTTGGACGAGGAGTCCACGTACGGATTGTCAATTTGATATGGGTCGCCGGTAAAAACAATTTTCGTTCCGTTTCCGACCCGGGTGATAATGGTCTTGGCTTCGAGCGGCGTGAGGTTTTGCGCCTCGTCAATGATCATGAACTGGTTGGCAATGCTGCGCCCGCGGATGTAACTGAGCGCCTCGACAACGATGCTCCCGCTGCGCATCAAATCGCCACTTCTGCGATGGTCATGGCCCATGTTCAGGTCGCTCAACATTTCAAGCGCGTCGTGGATTGGCTGCATCCACGGCGCCAGCTTTTCTTCGAGAGAGCCCGGCAAAAAGCCGAGCTCTTTGCCCATCGAGATCGTGGGACGCGCCACGATGAGACGGCGAAATTCGCGGTCGTTGACCACGCGCTTTAAGCCGGCGGCCATGGCCAACAACGTCTTTCCCGTTCCCGCTTTGCCCATCAGGGTGACCAATTTGATCCGGTCGTCGAGGACCGCATCGAGGGCGAAATGCTGCTCGCGGTTGCGCGGCTTGATGCCCCAGACGCCATCCCGGCAATCAACGATTGGCACCAGCTTCGTTCCCGTTGGATCCACTTTGGTAAGCGCAGCTTTTTTGGGATTTGATTCATCCGTAAGTGTGCAGTACTCGTTTGGAAAAAGCTTTCTGCCGTTGTCCATGTGCAGTTCTCCTTTGGCCCGAAATTCCGTCATTTTTTCGGTGGAGACCGACAGGTCAATCATGCCTGTGTAAAGATCGGTAATGGAGACGTGGTCGCTTTCGTAGTCCTCAGCCTGCAAGCCAAGCGCATCGGCTTTGATGCGCAAATTGATGTCCTTGGAAACAAGGATGGTAGGATTTTTGGGCTGTGCTTTTTGAATGGCGGAGGCAAGCATCAGGATCCGATTGTCCACGCTGTCGCTCGCCAGGGCGGCGTGACCGTTCTTTTCGGCGCCGTTTTTATGGAAGACGATCTTTAACTGCCCGCCGTTGGGAAGTTCCACGCCCTCGCTCAAATGACCGTCCACACGGAAGCGATCGAGCATTCGCGAAACCGACCGCGCGTTTTGGCCCAATTCTGTGGATTCCCGCTTAAAACGGTCCATCTCTTCAATGACTTCAATGGGAATAAGCACGCTATTTTCCGCGAAACTCATCAGCGAATGGGGGTCGTGCAGGAGAACGTTAGTATCAAGGATGTAATTTTTCACAAACCGGAATTTTACCACGCATGCGCCAAATTAACACAGGCGCACACGATATTTGACACGAATTTTACAAAGTTTCACAAAAATAATTGATTAAAATATCGGGCATAGCCGGGTCAGGCCTGCTCCTTGCCAAAGTCGGCGGCTTTTGTCTTGTTCATTCTTGTATGCCATCTTTTTACTTCTTTGTGTCGCGCCGGCAGCTTGTAATGGCCCGAATAAAGGAAGTTTTCCAGCATCCCAAACAAGTCGAAATCCACAAACCGGGGACGTTCATCGAGTAGAAACGGCTGGTGCGACAGGATGATTTCAAAGGGAACGAGCTGGTCTTCCAGTTTCTTGAGCCAAACGTTTTTGTCCTTGCGCCATTGGTCAACGCAGCCGCGCCCGAATTTTCGTTCTTTGAACCGAAGAAAATCGAGTTGGTCGGCTTTTGGAACGTTCTCCTTCCAATAAACATCGTTCAAACGAAATGTCGCTCCTTCAATTTCACTCTCGATGAAAGTCCACAGGACCGATTGCACGCCGCGCCAGCGGGCGGGGAATATCCCCAATTCCAATTCTTCGTCGAGGTATTTGGCAATCACCTGCGAATCATCATCGACCTCAAAAATGACATTGCTGCCATCGCGAATGATCGGCACGGCGTAATATCGTTCGCGGGTCAGCTTCCAGACGAGAGAGCGGTCCTGGTTCGGAATGTTTGTGATTTTGAAGGGCGCCCCTGAGAATTCTAAAATCCGCCGCTGCACAATGCAGAACGGGCTCCACGGAAACTGAATCAATTCGATCATGTCAAAGTCGCAAACTGATTAAGGCACTGTAGAGTTGCCGGGGCGCGTTGACAAGAGTTTTTCCTGCGGAGTTGATTATTAATTCCGCGTTTGCAAAATGCGCGAATGGTTTGTCTGGGTGGGAACGAACTGGCATCAGACCGGATTTGATCAACAATTGCAGACGAATTGGTGGTATGAAGTCACCTTTACGGCGGGTCTCCATGACAACCAGGTGTTTTACAGCGGCTTCAAGGCCGGGAGCGCAGGCAATTTGACGAGTTTTACCTCGAACCATACCTATAATGCCCCCGGTAATAGCACTCCGGCTGCGATTGTGCCGGCGATGCAAATCGACGACAACACGCACGACACGACGACTGCCGGCACGCAGAAAAATTGCTACATGGCGGAATGGCACATTGACTGGATGTACGAAAGATTGCCGTAAATTCGTTTACAGCAAAGCCCTGACCCGGCTGGTTTCAAACCCCGGCCGGGAAGGGTCGTGCCAGCCGCAATAAACTCAAATTCAGGTTTAATTTTATCAAACATGACAATGAGTGGAAAATGGAGGAGGAACTGTCCCACCATCAATCGGGAATGTTTTTTCGGATTGATTCCCTGATTTTAGCGTAACTCATTATGCTCTTGGCGCTTACAGAGGAATGGAACTGTCCCAACTGATTTTTTTGGGGACAGTTCGAACGAGGCAAATCACTAAACATAAAAATGGAGAAAGTATGGGAATGGATACGTTGAATCGTTAAAATGTTAGAACGGAAGATGGAAGATAAAAGTTTGGACGGGGAAACACGCACCGAGACGGGCGGCAGCGCCACGTGCGACCTATCACTGGCAGGCGGGACGCCTACCGTACGCAGTCTTTGCGGCCGGTGGCTGAGTTTTTCTTCGATTCGGTTCATTTGGCTCATTCCGCCCTTTTGTGCTCTTTTTGGTTTCACTGCCATTTACTCATGCCATCCGGGCATGTTCAACAGGAACAATCGAAACTTTTTGGAACTTTGCGAAACTTTTTGGAACTCACAAACGTTTTGACAAACGGCGTACTGCCTCTAGACTGTCGAAACCGGTTGGGGTCGTAGCTCAGTTGGTAGAGCACCACAATGGCATTGTGGGGGTCAGGGGTTCGAATCCCCTCGGCTCCACCATCCGGTTTTCCTCTGCAAACATGGTCGTTGAGTGATCCCACCAATCCGCAACAAATTTGCTGGGAATAATTCGGCGGAAATATTCGTTGCTGGCCATATACTATGACCATGTCAAATCGGAAATACAGCTCAGGACTTGCCGGCACCTTTCTGCTTGTGACCCTGGTGCCGTTTTTGCTTCCGATTGCCAGTTCCGCACATGAGAGCTATCTCGACGACGGCGTGATTAAAATCGGCGTGGATTCGACGAAAGGAGGTTCGATTACTTGGCTTTCGCTTTCCGGTTCTTCCAATAATATTGTCAACAGCTACGATTTGGGGCGGGAGGTCCAGCAGTCGTATTATGCCGGGCCGAAACCTTACGATCCGTCGAATAACGTAAACCCTGGCTGGAAGAACTGGCCGTGGAACCCTATCCAGTCCGGCGATTCGTACGGGCACGAGTCGGTCGTCCTCGCACAAAGCAACGATGGTCGGACCCTCTATGTCAAATGCCGGCCAATGCAGTGGGCGCTAAATAATGTTCCAGGCCAGTGCACCCTCGAATCATGGATCACTCTTGCCAACAACGTGGCAATAGTCAGCAATCGTCTGGTCAACATGCGTACGGACACCGCGCAGCACTTTCACGGCGCAGACCAGGAGTTGCCGGCGGTTTACACGGTCGGCACACTTAGTCGGCTTATCAGCTATGCCGGCGACGCGCCGTTTACCGGCGACGCGCTGACAAATTTGGCGGATCTCCCGCCGCCCTGGCAGTACTGGAACGCGACTGAGAGCTGGGCCGCGCTGGTGGACAGCCACAATTGGGGTCTGGGCGTCTATAATCCGGGGTCGGCGTGGTTTGTTGGCGGATTCGCCGGCACACCAGGAGTGGGCGGTCCCCATGACAACCCCACCGGTTATATCGCGCCCATTAAATACGAGATTTTGGATACGAACATCGTTTACACGTATACCTATGACCTCATCGTCGGGACGGTGTCGCAAATCCGTGACTGGGTTTACTCGCAACCCCGCCGGCCGGGCTTCAATTTCGTCTTCAATTCCGATCGTTGCGGCTGGACATACAATTTGACCACCGACGCGGGGTGGCCGGTCACCAATTATGTTACCGTGAGTCTCGACAGTTCCGACCCGCAAATGTGCGCGCCGCGCACCGCGTTTTATGCTACCAACATGCCGACGGTTTACATTCGTGCCGCGTATCAAATCGGCCAGCCGGCAGGACGCGCGTTTGGACAGGTGTTTTGGGAAACTGATGGAATTGGCAGCTGGTCGGAGGCGCGAAGCGTCACTTTTCCAGTCGTGGCTGATGGACAGTTCCACACGTATGCCGTGAACCTGGCCGCGTCGAAGAATTATAAAGGACTCATAACACAGTTCCGCTTTGATCCTGCCTATAATGGCCGGGCCGGGGACCTGGTGAAAGTGGCGGCGATTTCTTCGTCTCCGATTGGTGGCAGCGCCACTGGCCAATAATTTGGGCGGAGCGGGAGCTCTGCCCGACCGATGCAAAAGCGCGAGTGCGTTACTTTACCTTGCGCTGGTAAGTGACCAGAAAAATTTGTGTTCCAGCCGGGCTCTTAAATTCCGCGGGACGCGGACCTTCTCCGAGTTGATAACAGACTTTTAGCGTGTCACCGCTCAATTCATAAATGCAGGGGAAACGTTTGCCGGCGTTGGGTCCTTCGGTGCCAATTATGTCGAGGGCTTTCGGTTTGGCGGTCGGGTCGATCGTGTATGTTCCTTTATCAGCGTTTTCGGCGTTCACCACATATTTGCCGTCATCCAATTTGAGAGTGATGATTTTTGCCGCCAGCGGCGGGAATGGGCTGCCGCCGATCTCCGCGCTGGCAATGGTCCATGTGCCCTGAATATTTTTAACGTCATCGCCTCCGTTCCCTGCCGAAGCGGGCATTGCTATGGCAATTGTGAACAGGATAAGAAGGATACGAATGTTCATACGAAAAGGTTGTTAAGGGTGGACGTTTACTGAATTTGTCGGAGGAAATTCAATTGCCTGCAAATCGTTTGATGCTTCGATGTTTCCCTGGGCCGCGGCCTTTGACAGCCAAAAAATTCCCAGGACCTCATTTGTTTCGCATCCGAAGCCATGCAAGTAATGAAAGGCCAGGCTGTATTGCGCCGAACTGTCGCCTTTTGTGGCATCGTGCTCCAATTCTTCAATCTTTCTTACGTCAGCTTCGCGCCGCCGTTCCCTGGCTTCCTGTTTTTGCTTTTGCATGGCCGCAAGCAGTACCGGGTTGGGGCCGCAGGGAGTGCCATAATCCAGTTTGCGAATTGTCTGCGAGCCGCCACTTTCAGTTTTATAGGTGTAGTCTCCGACGTACCACGCCATAAGATGTTTGTCTGAGGGTATTATTGCGCCTGGAATCGCCGGGTAGGGAAAATTCGTGATGAGAAAATCATTATATTCCCCGGGATGCGCATAATTGCCCCAACCGTTCGGTGGATAATAGAGTGTGCCTAAAAGACCCCAGTCTCCCTCGATGCGAATGCCATCGCGGGTGATGTCTACGATTTTCCCGCAAAATTCGACGCCGTTCATTTTTACATAATTGGTCTGACCGCCGATGGCCCGCCACGGGTCGTAGGGAACGAATGACGCGCGCCAATCCGGTCGCTGGGCGATTGCAGGCTTGCATGACAGGATGCATGCGAGCAAGCCAAGGCAAAGTGAAGCTTTCACGGTCAAATGATTTTCTGGTGCTGGTTTTTACCGGATAATCCATTGAAGCACTGGCAGATAATTTGGGCAAGGGGAGTTTTGGGTGGGTTTGGTGTGCTTGACAAAGCATGATTGTTTGGTGTCCACGCTTTAGCGTGCTCCAGAACAGCCTAAAGGCTGGACACCGAACACGGGGCGTTTTGTTTTCGACGACAACCAGCCAAGTACGCGACGGTTCCTCCCATCCGATGGGAACGGAGAGGGAATAGCAGTCGGCCGTAATTTATAACTCAGAAGCCAGACGGCGGTCACAGGCCTCAGGGCTTTGGAGCACCGTAAAATAAATGTAAAGTACGCTTGACACTGTGACAAGGATGCTTTACACTGGCACCATCATGAATAAAACAACTCTCGAATCGGTTCAGCCAGGCAGGAATTATTCTTTTCGGGCGGATATGAAACTCAATGCGTGGGCATTTGTGGCTGTGGGGTTTGCTTTCGCTTCACGCATCGTCATCAGGACTCATCCTGAATGCGACCTTTGGTTGCGCGCGGCGATCGCGGTGTTGCCGCTGCTGCCCAGTCTGCTTTATGTGCGGAGTATTGCACGCTGGATTCGCGGGATGGATGAACTGCAACAACGAATTCAGCTTGGCGCCTGCCTGTTTGCGACTACGGGGACGATTTTTATCGTGCTGGCCTACAATCTTCTCGTCGCCCAGGGAATCTATCTCGCGCGACTTCCGCATGGGCTGGATTGGGAGGATACATTTGCATTGGTCATACTCCTTTACATTTTTGGCAACTTCATCATCAACCGCCGTTACCGATGAAAAGCAAATTGCGCGAACTGCGCGAAGCCAGGGATTGGTCGCAATCCGATCTTGCGGACAAACTCGGCGTCTCGCGCCAGACCGTGAATGCCATTGAAACGGAGAAATATGATCCGAGCCTGCCGTTGGCATTTAAAGTGGCGCGCATTTTCAAATTGAAAATCGAAGACATCTTTGAGGCGAATGGTTCATTATGATCCGACGCGATTATCTTTTGCGCCAACTCGAACAGTTTGTCGTGGTGCTGGAAAAATTGGCCGGGCTGGGGAAAGCCGGAAAATGGGACGAAGCTTCGAGCGTTGCCGGCTCACAATTTAAGGCGCTTGCGGGCGCGGAGCCGGCCGAATTGCTTGCGATGTCGGATACGGACTTGATCGCGCATTTGTCCGAAGGCAACACCAGCTATGGAATTCATGAAAGATTCTCCATGGTGGCCCGGTTGTTTAAGGAAAACGGCGACATTCTCAGGGCCCAGGGCAGAATCGAAGAGAGCCATGCGTGCTATCTGAAAGGATTGCATCTGCTCCTCGACGCGATTGCAGATGATCCGACGGCGCCGCGTCCCGATTTTTTGCCGACCGTCGAAGCGTTCGTTATAGGTCTCCACGACTCAAGTTTGAATCTTGAAACGAACGCGATGTTGATGCGCCATTACGAACAACTTCGAGAATATGCGAAAGCTGAGGACAGCTTGTTCAATATGCTGGATGCTGAACCGGGCAACGTTGAACTTCTGGATTTTGGCATTAGGTTCTACGAGCGGCTACTTCGAACGGATGACGAAGCTTTGGAATTGGGAAATTTGCCACGTGCTGAGGTTGAGGCAGGATTGGTGGAGTTGAATGGGAGGAAGAGGGAATTAATGAAGGCGTGATTAATGAGATTTGACGTGCGATACAATAATTAAGATCCCGATTATTATCAGAATCAAAATCAATTGCAGCGTGCCAATCAGTTTCCAGTCTTTACCGTTCATGGGCTGTAGGCGCCAAACTGTGGTTCAAATTTAGATATTTTGTCCACCACAATTTCAACTGTAGACAATTGTCCGAAGCTCTGCATCCGCAGACGGTTCTCACTACTTTTTCCGCAGGGGCCAACTCCCACTGGAATTGCGCAGGCATTCATTCAGGTTCTCATGGAAACGAGGGGGCGGCATTAGGGAAGCGGGCCTGCGGCGGGATCGGCGCGGTCGGACGTTGGACAGTCTCTTACACATTTTTTCTGTATAGGCTGTGAAACGGGGAACGAAGCGATTTTTCGGTCAAAAACAGCGATTTTATTGGGGAATTCGAATATTTCCGGGTGGGAAACGAAGCGCTGTAGGACTATACATGTATTACGTCAAGTTGTAATGATACGTCGTCCAGCCAGGGAGGCCTGGTTGGGACCCAAACAGCGTTCCAACCTCGGCGGTAAGTGAAATTTAGCCATGATTCGATGGAGGAATATCGGTAAGCTGCTGTTGTGCTGTTGACTTTAACAACAACGTATCGGCCTGCAACGGATCTCGGCTATTTGCTCCGCAAGAATCCGGCGCGTTTGCAATCGTTTGAGCTGACGTTTGGCAAAGCGCATGTGTTTTATCCGGAGGCGACGGATGCACGCTGTACGGTCGCTTTGCTCGTCGAAGTGGATCCGGTGGGTTTGGTGCGAAACCGGCGCGGGCCATCCGGCGAAGGCGGCGCGCTGGACCAATATGTCAATGACCGGCCATACGCGGCTTCTTCATTTTTGAGCGTGGCTATTGCGGAGGTTTTCGGCAGCGCTCTTTCCGGAAACAGCAAAGAACGCCCTGAACTTGTTGAAACACCGCTTCCATTGGTCGCAAAGTTATCAGCCGTTCCATCGCGTGGTGGTGAAGAATTCCTGCGGAAGCTCTTCGAACCTCTTGGTTACAATGTTTCGGCGACACGCCTTCCGTTGGACGAACGGTTCAGCGAATGGGGTGAAAGCTCATACTACGCCGTTGAACTGCAAGGCACGATTCCGCTGCGGCGGTTGCTGACACATCTTTACGTTCTCGTCCCGGTGCTGGACAACGATAAGCATTATTGGGTGGGCGATTCTGAAGTCGAAAAGCTTGTCCGGCATGGCGAAGGCTGGCTGGGCTCGCATCCTGAACGTGAGGTGATTACTCGTCGCTACCTGAAACATCAACACAGCCTCGTGGATGACGCACTTGCGCAATTGCTGGATGAAGGCGAACCCGACCCGGATACGACGACCGAGTCCCGGGCAATGGAAGAGGAGGCTATCGAGCGCAGCATCAGCCTGAATGAGCAACGCCTGGGAGCTGTCCTGGCGGCGTTGAAAGCAAGCGGGGCAAAACGAGTCCTTGATTTGGGCTGTGGGGAAGGGCGACTGCTGCAATTGCTTCTTGCGGAAAAACAATTCGCCGAAATCGTCGGAATGGATGTGTCGTTTCATGCGCTCGAAGCGGCGAAGGATCGTTTGCATTATGACCGTCTGCCGGCGATGCAAAGGGAACGCGTCCGCCTGATGCACGGCTCGCTTATTTATAGGGACCAACGCCTTTCCGCTTTTGATGCTGCGGCGGTGGTCGAAGTCATCGAACATCTTGACCCGCCACGACTTGGGGCTTTTGAACGTGTTCTATTCGAGAGCGCGCGTCCAAATACTGTTGTTGTCACGACGCCAAATCGCGAATACAACGTAAAATGGGAAACGCTGCCGGCCGGGAAATTTCGTCATCGCGACCATCGGTTCGAGTGGACTCGGGCGGAATTTCAGGCGTGGGCGAAAGGCGTTGGGGCGCGCTTTGGCTATAGCGCGAAATTTCTAGCCATTGGGCCGGATGATGCGTCGGCTGGGGCGCCGACACAGATGGGAATTTTCGAGAGGAGGCAATCATGAGTACTTGCCACGACCGTGCTCAAAAATATAGAAACGACTCACGCTCGAATGACGAGTTAATCCAGCTCGTGCTAACCAAGGATGCCGACGCCGATAACGATGAATATTGGCATCCGGTTTGGATTCTCCAGCACAGACTGCCCGAAATAATCGAGCTTGTGAGAAAACGGGTTAAAATTGGTGACGCCAAATTACGGGAAACAGCAGCGACTATTTTAGGGCAGAATGGAGTCAAAGATAAATTGGCTGTAAACGAATGTGTTGACCTTCTGCTTGGGATGATTCGCCCCGAATCTGACGACGCTGTTTTGAGTTCTATCGCGCATGCAATTGGCCATCTCCATGATCCGCGATGTATTGAGGCTCTTTTGTCGTTAGAACAGCATCCTAACGCTGATGTTCGCTATGCTGTTGTGCATGGGTTGAGCGGTTATGACGATTTGCGAGCCATTAAGGCACTCATCAGATTATCTGCCGACCAGGACCGGGATGTGCGGGATTGGGCCACTTTTGGAATCGGCTCAATGATAGAAAAGGATATTCCAGAAATTCGCGAGGCGTTGCTTGCCCGTTTGACCGAAGCCGACGACGAAATTCGAGGCGAGGCACTGGCAGGACTCGCCCAAAGAGGCGAAACGAGAATTGTTGCAACGTTGCTGCAAGAACTGAAATCACCGCCCGACGTTTTAAGGAAATGGGAGCTAATCGGTATAACCGCTGATTCGATCATTCGCTCTGCCACAACAAGTGGAGACGAAAAATGGCTTCCAGCCCTGGAAAAAATGAAGACGATGGGAGTTGGCGATTCAACGGCAATCCAGTCGGCAATTGAACGCTGCACGCCGAAACACCCATGAAAATCACGATTCCAGAGCTGTCCTTCGTCGTGCTGATCGGTGTATCCGGATCGGGAAAATCCACATTCGCGAGGAAACATTTTAAGCCGACGGAAATTCTGTCATCCGACGAATGTCGAGGGCTTGTTTCCGACGATGAGAATAATCAGGCGGCCACAAAGGATGCGTTTGAAGTGCTGCACTTTATTGCGCGCAAACGTTTGGCGGCCGGGAAATTGACGGTGGTGGATGCGACCAATGTTCAAAAGGAATCGCGCAAGCCGCTGGTGGAGATCGCGAGGGAATTTCATTGTCTGCCGGTTGCCATTGTTTTTGATTTGCCGGAACGTATCGCGCATGACCGGAACAAAACGCGCGCTGACCGCGATTTTGGGCCGCATGTGATTCGGCAACAATCGCAGCAGTTGCATCGCTCGCTTCGAGGGCTTGAGCGTGAAGGTTTTCGGCATGTTTATGTGTTGAAGACGTTGGAAGAAGTTGAAGCTGCGGTTATCGAGCGACAACCGTTGTGGAATAATTTAAAACATGAGCATGGGCCGTTTGATATCGTTGGAGACGTGCATGGTTGTTTTGATGAATTGGTTGAACTGCTGAAAACACTGGGATATGGAGTCGATGAAAGTGATTTCAAGCTTCAACCTCCGGATGGACGGAAGCTTGTGTTGTTGGGTGACCTTGTGGACCGGGGGCCAAAGATTTCCCAAGTATTGAAACTCGCGATAAATTCCGTCGAAAGTGGTGCGGCGCTCTGCGTGCCGGGCAATCACGATATGAAGCTGATGCGAAAGTTGCGCGGGCGCGATGTTCAAGTCACACATGGGATGGCGGAATCACTGGCGCAGTTGGACGCCGAACCGGAGCCGTTTCGCGCGCGGGTCGCGGATTTCATCGATGATTTGGTGAGCCACTACGTTTTGGACGGAGGCAAATTGGTGGTGGCCCATGCCGGCATGAAGGAGAACATGCAAGGGCGCGGGTCAGGCGCGGTGCGCGAGTTCGCTCTATACGGCGAGACGACGGGCGAGACCGACGAGTTCGGTCTGCCGGTACGCTATAATTGGGCGGCGGGATATCGCGGCGCGGCGACGGTGGTGTATGGTCACACGCCGGTACCTGAACCGGAATGGTTGAACCGTACCATCAATATTGATACCGGCTGCGTATTCGGCGGAAAGCTGACTGCGCTCCGGTATCCGGAAAAGGAATTGGTTTCCGTGGCGGCGAAACAAACTTATGCCGAGTCGCGCAAGCCATTCCTCCCGGCTGAGATTCAGGCGCCGGCGATGACGGCGCAACAGCAGCAGGACGATTTACTCGATCTTGCCGACGTTACCGGCAAACGGATCGTGAGCACGCGCCTGCAAGGCAACGTCACTATACGGGAGGAAAACAGCATTGCCGCGCTCGAAGTGATGAGCCGGTATGCGGCAAATCCGAAATGGCTAATTTATCTGCCGCCGACGATGTCGCCAAGCGAAACGAGCAATGCGCCGGGACTGCTCGAACATCCCGCCGAAGCGTTTTCGTACTTTCGTCATGCGGGAGTTCCGCGCGTCATTTGTGAAGAAAAGCACATGGGATCGAGGGCGGTGGTTGTGGTTTGCCGGGATGAAGATGCCGCCCGAAAACATTTTGGTGTGACAGGCGAAGGGATTGGAATCTGTTATACCCGAACGGGCCGGCGATTCTTCGATAATGCGGCGCTGGAAAAAGAATTCCTCGAGCGCGTGCGGTCAAATGTAACGGCCGCCCATTCATGGGAGGAATTCAAGACTGATTGGCTTTGCCTCGACTGTGAGCTGATGCCCTGGTCGGCGAAGGCCCAGGAGTTGTTGAAGCAGCAGTATGCCGCCGTGGGCGCTTCCGCGCGAACCGCGCTTTCGGCCGAGGTTGCCGCGCTTGGGCAAGCGGTCGCGGCCGGACTTGAAGCGGGTCCGTTGCTTATGCAAGCGGTGGCGCGCCAAAAAATGGTTTTGGATTACGTAGAAGCGTATCGCCGGTATTGTTGGCCGGTCAATTCGGTCAATGACTTGAAACTTGCGCCATTTCATTTGCTCGCGACCGAAGGGAAGGTGCACGTCGACAAACCGCACGACTGGCACATGGAAATTTTGTCGAAACTGTCCGGTGACATCATGATAGCCACGCCGTTTCAGATTATTGAGGTGACTGACGCGGAAAGCGAAGCGAAGGGAGTTCGTTGGTGGGAAGAATTGACGGCGCGTGGTGGCGAGGGAATGGTCGTCAAG
>Ga0210401_10005483_pt1 | contig 13033 bp, 15 predicted proteins | sample IncBWH32MmetaG_FD_150866 | JGI IMG/M metagenome (GOLD analysis project Ga0210401, IMG submission 150866) | Forest soil microbial communities from Barre Woods Harvard Forest LTER site, Petersham, Massachusetts, United States - Inc-BW-H-32-M | ecosystem: Environmental > Terrestrial > Soil >... | reverse complement strand
TAGATCGCGTATTCTTAAAGCCGCCCGACTCGCGTCTTCGGGTCGGCTTTAACGCCGGAGGGTAACTACAAATATATACGATTTTGGTGCAGAGTATGAGACAGAAGTGCAACGCGACGAAAAAAATCAAACTATCGGTTCATCGAAGTATCCGCGTTTCGCTTCGCCCTGAATTGGTCGGGCCATAAAGGCGCGACGAGTCCTTTGCTCTGGTCTGTGTGATATGTTGAGCCGAGCAATCAGTCTCTCAATCGTGCGGCGCTAACTCGGCTAGCAATTTCTCAAAGCGCGGGTCCTTTCGTAGTGGGTCCCAAGCGGGATCTAGCTTAAGTTCTCCATAATGCACTCCGGCTGGAGTCGTCACCGAAATAGTCAGCTTTTCAAAAGCGAGATCCAATTCGTCTGTCCATGCGTAGACTATCGCCAGATTCGAAACAAGAATCGGTCCATCTAACGCATCTTTAGAAATGGGTAACATTTCGACTGCGTGTGTTGCTTCTAGGACTGCCTCTTGTTTCCGACCCAATGCTGCGTCTACTAGGCTAAGCGCACTTAAGAGAGGCAAATTCCCAGGATCTCCTTCGACTTTTCGCTTTAACTGGTCATACGCCGACGCGAATCCAGCTTCCATGGTTGGTCGTTCTCCCTGAAGAGCAGCCAGCCAGATTACCAAGCATTCGCGAGGAACCAGCCCAGTTTCATCGAAAAGGTATAACTCCGCGTTCGAGCTTTTACCGATGATTTCTTTGGCAGCGATCCAGTCACGGGCAAGTGCGGCAGCATGAATACGCAAGGAAGCGAAAGTTGAGTCTCCTTTAATTGAGGGCGGAAGATTTTCCAAACAAGCGCGAAAGCCCACCAAATCCGCCTTCCACAAAAGCGAGTCCCCAGCCCTCGCTACTTTCAGAAAGTGACTATCAGGCTCGATTTCGATTAGTCGATCGCAGGTCTGCTCAAGCTCTCGATAACGGCGGAGATTCTCGTAATTTATCGCTAAATCATTGAGTAATTCTGGATCTCTGGGATCAAGAGTCACAGCCTCCTTTAGACGTCTGGTTGATTCTTCCCAGCGGCCTTGTTTGCGATCGATGTCGGCGTGTAATGCAAGCACCTCAGAATCATTCGGGAGCATTCGCTCAGCAATTGCTACGTGAAGTCGAGCCCGTTCATAGTTCCGATAGCATTCATAAAGGTGCCTAGCCGCCGCAATCTGAACCTCAGGAAGATCTGGCCGCAGACGCAAGGCCTCATTCACGGCTATATCTCCAATTTCGCGCCTCTCTGGTGTCTGATCAATCTGGTTCTCATACAGCGTATCGACAGCCTCGGCGATTCGGCAGAACGCGAGAACAAATTTCGAATCTTTTTTGGTCGCCTCATGCAAAAGGCTGATTGCCTTCAGGAGATCTTCCTGCATGCTTCCAGAGAAGATACTGTTCGCAATTAATTCATTTGCCTTAAGGTAAAGGTCATAGGCCTCCAAGTTGGTGGTAGGCTTTTCTTCGATGTCCTTCCGTTCTTTTGGAGACAACTGGGCGCTCAGCTTAAAGGCGACCGTTTGGGCGATATCGCTTTGGATTTCGAAGATATCTGTCAGATCTCTGTCATAACTATCTGCCCAAATCGTGTTGTCACTGCGGGCATCCACTAACTCGGTGCTAACACGCACATGATTCCCATCACGACGGACAGTTCCTTCCAGTACATTCGCAACGCCTAAAGCACGGGCGATTTCGCGCAGATCACGTTTGCTATCCCCACGGTACCGCATCACCGAGGTCCGGCTAATGACTTTAAGATGCGCGATTTTGGCCAGATTATTAAGAATCTCATCTTGTACGCCGTCCGCAAAGTAAGCGTCATCTTTATTCGCACTGATGTTCTCGAAGGGGAGGACTGCGACGCTCTTTCCAGCCGGTATCGCTTCGGTAGCTCGCTGGTTAAATAAAAATCCCTCGTGACCGGAGAAGAAAAACCAGGCAAGTAGTAATCCTGCAAAGCACAGACTCGCAGCCAACACCCACCGAATGGCCTGTCTTCTCGGCCCACCTTTTGGTACACTCTCAGCCACTTGAGCGCTGGCCGACCTCAGCTCGTCTGAAGTCAATCCTAACCCGGAACCAATCGCTTCTCTAACTCTTGGCAGCGCGTTCTGCAATTGGGCAGGATTTTGAAAACGCTGGTTAGGGTCTTTCGCCAACAGAATTTGAAGCAAGGCAATAATCGGTGTCGGCACACTCTTTAACTTTTCAATCGGCGGCTCGGCATGTTGATGCTGGTACATTAGCTCCGCAGCAGAACCCGAGAAAGGCGGCTTGCCACTAACCATTTCCCAAAGCGTGACGCCTAGTGAGTACAGGTCAGAACGATAATCGGTTGCGATCCCCGCAAACTGTTCGGGGCTGGCGTATGCTGGTGTACCTACAAAAGCTCCTACAGTCGAAAGGGTGTTCTCCTCAGCGATTCCTTTAGCCAAGCCCAGGTCGATAATTTTGACATTCTCTAATTTCCTGTCCCGCAGGTTGACCATGATGTTGCATGGTTTAATATCGCGATGGATAAGATGCTGTTTCTCAATAGCTGACAATCCCGCAGCGATTTGGCCTACGATTTCAATGGTCAGATCTATCTCAAGGTGGCCCGAACGCCGGATGAGCGTTGCCAAGGTTTCACCTTCGGCAAACTCCATCGCGTAATAGTAGTTGCCGCCGCTTTCACCCAGATGAAACACCGAGGCCACATTGGGATGCCGCACGTTGGCTGCCGCTCGGGCCTCTCGTACAAACCGGAGCCGCGCCAAGTCGTCGCCGAAGAACTTCGCGTTAATCAACTTCAGGGCAACGGGACACTGCAGATGGACATCAAAGGCTTTGTAGGTTATGCCCATCGCACCACGCCCGAGTTCGAGCGGCTTCCCGTCTGAGTTCTGGAGAACCCTGTAATGCTCGAAACGGAGTTCAGAAGAGTCAACCGACACTGAATCGCTTTGGGTTACGAGAGCCATACGCAAGGCGCAAACTGGGCATGGCGCGCTGTCGTCGTCTGGGAACAGCGTACCGCAAACCGGGCAGGCTCGTTTGCCTTGGATTGTCGCCACCGTATCCTCCTCGCCATTAGGACTTTACTCCGTTTGGCTCCGATGGCTTGCGGAAAAATCGCTCGTTGTCAGGCGGCCTACGATGGCATATTGACTGGTGGCCGAAGAAAAAGGAGCCGGTCGTGAGCCGAAGCTGGACTTTGAAAAGACTAATCCAAGGCTCTACCAAGAGACAGTTGACTTGATCCAGCAGTTGCCGCTGGGTCGGCGATAGGAGATGATAAACAAGATTTTAGCGACCGGTCTTGAGAGAATTCTTAGAGCAAGCAGGTGCAGAATGATTATTGCCATCACACGTGTAAAATTGATCGATGGTACAACCATGACGTTGGAGTCTTCCGTTACCGTTTTCGAAAACGACGATCTGGTCTCCTTCGACAAGGAATCGAAGAGGCTGAGCTGCGGTGAAGACTGGCAGGGTGAAAGCCTGAAGCATCACGAGAATCTTTGCCGAAAGATTTTGTCGAAGACTACAATCGAATAAGCCCAAGCAGCAGTCCCCAGCCAATACCGAAGCCAGCGAGAGTTCAGGTTGGCTTTTTCTCTCCCTATACTTGACTACCGCAAAGACCTCGAAATGCACAAGGCAGTCGTGGCGCTTCACTTCAGTCCGAGGCGGCGCTTTCGGTGGCTGACCTATAAGGGCTCGACGACTTCAGGCAGGATAATCAGGAACTCTCGTTAGTAACAGAGATAAGCTTGTCGCTTTTGTATATGTCTTCCGGCGAGATTGCCTTCTCTTCTGGGTCGATAGGCCTCCCATCCCGAAATGCGCGCCCATTGTTTAGCTTGTCTCTTGCTTGCTGAACTTCCTTTGGTCTGAGTTGGTCGAGGTAATTCTTGAGGGTGCGAAGAGGAGCGAGCGTCAATCCAGCCGCATCGTAGGCTTTCCACACCAACTTAGAGCAGTAGGAAAATCTATCCGTCCATGAAAAACCGAAATCGTATGGTTTGCAATGAAGCGCTGCAGCCGTGGCTAGTATGATTCTAAGTTTCTTAGGAGTCAGCTCCTCTCCGCGACTCCATCGGCGCACATACACGTTGTGCAGCACTTCTCCGTTTGCCTCAGATTCCTGCCATTGTGCGAGGGAAAGTACCTTGCCTCTTCCTGCTCCCTCATAAACCTTCCAGGTACCGCCCTCGTTGAAGACGATCCCACAATGCGTAAACACGTTGTCTACGTCGGTCCCGGCATTAGGAGATGACAAGGCTGCAATCAATCGGGAATTATCACCCCGCGAGCGAATAAAAACGATATCCCCTTCGCGAAGCTTCTTTGACCAGTTCTCGGCAGAAAGCGGCTTGCGTACGGTCTCGGCGCTAATCAAATTAACAAGCGCTAAGAGCACGGAGCATAGGATAGGCAGATGACGCGTCATAACATTGCTACAGCTTGCCGATCTGATGATCGCATCTTCAATTGGCCGGAAACCAAGATCGTTGCAGGAAAACACTTATAGTAGAGTCGTCGTTGACCCCGGCGCAATAGATTTAGGGCGCTTCTGGCCTGGGGAATAAAGCGACTGTCCTCTGTGACATAACTTGCATTTTGGAGTTTAATCATCAGTTAATCGGGCAGAAGCTCGATCAACCGATTGTCGGGGGTCGAATCAAAACCAGCCACTTTTTCTGTTTTAAATCGACGGAAGACGCTTTGGCACTTTTGATGTCAGAATGGCTGGTTTGAATCAGCACCTCCTTCCGAGCCGGGGGTCGAAATGGCTAATTTTGCCTCGGCTCAACGCAAGTATCGACCACCGGTTCCTCGATTGATCCCCAACTCACCTGCGTTCCGGCGCTGGGAGCATCGTCGATCAGTTAAATTATATATCGTCATTTGCAGGTGTACTTTTAGGACATTCGACATGCCCCTCCAACCCCGCAGTTATGGGGCCGACCAGGGCTGCTTTTATTCCCAAATAGTAGCCGGTTTTGAACCCTTTAGTTTCGACCATTAGTGGCTGGTTTTATGTCACTGACGGATTATAAAAAGATATAGAGATATGAGCTATCTTGTAACCGTCACATTCGACTTACACGAAGTTCCCGAAGAGGCTTGGGAGGAAGTATATAAGGCAGCCTATACGGCGCTTGCCAAAATTGGCCTTACCCACATAGCAACATCGGACAACAAAACCGCTGTTAGACTTCCAGAGTCTACGGTTATGGGAGAACTCCAGGGGGAATCGGCAGCAGGGCTCAGGGATAAAATCTGCTCAGATCTGGTAGCGATCTTCAAGGTCCAAAACCGAAAATATACGGTGCTTGTAACTGTTGGAGGTGATTGGGCGTGGGGGCGTCGCACAGGATAAGTGACGCCCCGCAGGCGAATTTCTATATCGGTGCGCGTCTACACCACTCCTTGTGGGCATGATCGAGAAGCTCCGTAAACTCGCCACGAACAGCTTCTACCACGCGGCTTACGAAATCGTCACTGCTATCTCCACCATGAATGTGGATGGTGCTGTTGATTGTCTGTGCGAATGTGCTGCTTCCGCCCAAGCCGTTCTTCTCCAGATTCGTCCGATTGAGCAGGATCACCGCCCCGCTTGTAGTGTGGCCTATCTGCAAACGAGATCTCGCCTGTCGATTTAATCGACCTGTACGCGGATCTTGAATCCGAGATTCTGCGCCTTACCTGAGGCTCTGCAAAATCGTTGTTAGCGGGTGCTGAGTTGTTCCCTGTTTAGGAGCCCGTGGGACTGTAAGGATGCAAGCTCATATTCTTGCGGAACCAGTAAGGTTGCCTGTTTTCCTGTTACCAACTCAAGGGGCCTCTCACCCGAGAGGCCCCACTCCTTTTTCATTCCCCTTCGCTATTTCTTTCGACACATGCTCTGGCGGCTGACTCTACGCCGTCGCTAAAGCCAGCCTCGTAAGTGCTACCGCTTTGCTGTTGTCTTCCATCATAGCCTGGAAAACAGTGATGGGATTGACAGTATTGGTCCCAACCAGCCCTAAACCCATCCTCATAACTTCTGCCTCCTGCAAAGACGCTGAACGCGGTCAGTAAAGCCGCGCAGGCGATTAATACTAACTTTTTCATTGTTTTTCTGTTGGAGCACTTTTGGCTCCCTGCTGCCCCCGTCCATCCGAAAACGAAGGCAGAATGGGAACCTTACTTCACACTCATCGATGTCCAGCAAAGCGGATGGCCGGTTTCCTCAGACTGACTGGTGAAGATCTGGATGCCATCAACCCCGGTGGTGGTGTTCCAAGTCGGCCCGTACTCCGAACTGGTCAGCACCATCGCATTCCCAGCACCATTCACCGTGGACGGGAAAAGCTTCAGCTGCCATGCCCCGGCACTGCCCACGATGTACTCCAGCTTTATCGTTATCCCGCTGACGAAGTTAATCGGCAGAGTCACCCACTTGTCCGCGTTCTCGTCTGAGAGCGTGTTGTGAATGCCCAAGAGAAACTGGTATTTCTTGGGGCCGTTTTGGCCCAGGTACAAGCCAAACACTTGGTGGCCGAATGGTCCGTAATTGGGATTCGGCGGCACCGTGGGAGACTGAGCAATAAACTGAATGCCCTGGGTCGGGCTGCCAGTGGTGCTGTGTCCCGGCGCATGAAACACCAAGGTGGTGGTGTAGGTCTGCCCAGGGTCTAGCTGTCCGTCACCGGTAAAGCTCACAAAAGCCCGCTGTACGGAGACATCGGGATCGCGAACACGTTGGTGTTCAGTGTGGCATTATGGTTGATTTTGTAGGCGGGGCTAGGCGAGTTGTCGCTGGGTTGAAAGATCCACTTGGCAAAGCCGCCGGCTGCCCGGTTCTGGGCGTGCCCTGGTCCCCAAGGATCTTTGTAATGGTTGGCGTTGTCGCTGGCCGGGTTGGCGGCGTAACTGCAAAGCGCAGCGCTGCTTAATAGGAGGATAACTAACTGTTTCATTTATTCGTTGTGTTTCTGACGGAGCAGCTTTTGGGCTCCCTGCTGCCCTCACGCAAAGGGCAGATAGAAACCTCGCGTTGGCGTACCCGGCCCCGTTCCACCAAGGGGGTTCTTTGCCTTAGTTTCTAAGCTCTATTGATCCGGCTTCCGCTCAAAATGCGGATAGACTTGCAGCCGTCCACACTCGTCAGTTTGGAAATCGTAGCCGGTTTGTTCTTCGTGCCAGCCCGTAGGACTGCCCGCATCCTCCATTTCCAGAATCTTGCCATCTGGGCCAATGAATTCCACCATCACGTACTCATTGGTGTGCTGTAGCCAATAGTGCTGGGCTGCTCCCATGGCGGTTGACCTTAAGGCTAAATGCAGCGGTGGCAGACCCGAACGCATTAGCCCGAGGTCTGAAGCATCCAGCGGATCACGAACAAGCTTGTAAGTTATCCACGTGGTATTAGGCGGTCTGTGTTTGGTGTTTACTTCCTTGATCCAGCCTTTCGCTTGAAGCTGATCTAAGGTAGTCGGCGCTTCCTGTTCGGTAGCGCATCCAGTTGCCAGCGCACAGAGCACTGCTAGTGCCGTGATTGAGTTTTTCGGCATCATCGGTTTACAAACTCTATCGGCACCCACACTCCACGGCTTTCGCCAGCCGGTCGCACTTGCTCCGTACCTCCGAAAATGTCCACATGGAGCACCGACACCTTAGTGCCAGCCTCTATGAGCAGACCTTTGCCGTCAGCCACGAAATGCGCCAAGGCCGTAAAATCGCGGGTCTGGTACATATCCATAACGGTCCCGCAATCGCCTTTGTCATAAGGGCCGACCACCATGTTATTCACGGTCTCAGCCTTCACGTTCCCGGTGGCCAGCGCCAAGGCTGCCACCGCCATCATTGTTTTCATTGTGTTCATTTAGCCGATTGGTTTCAGCTCATGGTAGTAGACTGATCCAATAAGTATGCAGGGTTGCAATTATGTATACAATCCGTACTCGCGTCAATAAAGACTTGCATACAAAACGCTGAGTGGCATACGAATTGGGTCTAACGGCGGCTCGGGTTCGGCATCACCTGAAGCGCCGTCACCGACTGGACGAATCCCCCCAGGGACGTGCGATCGCTCGCCTGCTCTGGCGGCGTGCAAATCTTGAATTACCGAGTCCGCGCCTTAATTGAGGCCGCCAGCACCGTCCCAGTTCGGCAATTCTTCCGGTCGCATCACGTTACGAAGAACAAACAACCGGAACTTGTCCATCCCGTCGATTACGCCCTCTTGACCACTCGCTCTTGCCAGCCCGCGCAGCTCGGCCAGGAAAAAACACCCGCTGTGCTTCGCGAAGCCGGACTAGCGCCATGTCTGAGGCAGGTGGCATTTGGTAAGCTCACCGCCATCGTGCGAAACTGCGGTGCATTGTGGGCCTACCCGGCTCATATCAGTGGGCTGTGAGACATGCGGGCTAGGCTTCCACGCCCAAGACTTCAGAACGTCGTGGAAGACCCGGTAATAGACTGCCCTCAGAACTGACCTGCCATTTGGAAAATCGGACTCTCTTTTTTTGCCTCTTTCAGGCCAAGAGCTTCGTTTCGGTGTAACTGATGGGTAAAACCTCCAAACATTACCAAATGTTAATGTTTGCATTCTTGTCCTCCGTTTGGCGTTTTTATATAGCTGAATTCTAGCGACCCGATTGATACGGGTGCCCGCCAATTGGCAAGCCGAAAAGCAGCCATCCACCACGACAACTGCCCGCAGGAACAACATGGTCTTTTCCAGACAAGAGAGACCGATGGACTACTCTGAGTATGTTCGAAAGGTCGGGTTCTATTTTTATGGTCCGCTTTCCCGCCTGAAAGGATTTCGCAGATTATCCGATTTGGCGGCGGAATTTACCGTTCTATTTGAGATAGTGAACACCCGGTTGCCCGTAGGTAGCCATGACATGAAGCAAAGGTTGAACGCGCTTTGCCGCATTCCGCGAATGTCTACGTTTGCCGTCGGTGCGATCATCAACCGCACGGTCGCCGACATGGCTCGTGACACGTGCTTCGTAAATATAGGAGTCTGGAACGGATTTACTCTGCTTTGTGGTATGGCCGGGAACCCAGACAAGCAGTGTATTGGTGTAGATAACTTTTCAGAGTTCGGCGGCCCAAAACAGGAGTTTATCCGACGCTTCAATGAAATGAAGAGCGACAACCATCGGTTTTACGAAATGGACTATCGGGAGTACTTCGCGAAAATCCATGCGGGCGAAATTGGTCATTACATCTACGACGGACATCACGGTTATGAAAACCAAATGATGGGGTTGAAGGTGGCGGAACCGTTCTTCGCGAATAACAGCGTGATTCTGGTCGACGATACTAATGAGGGTGCTCCACGGGAGGCGACCCTTGATTTTATTAATCACAGCAGGAACAAATATAAGATTTTGCTGGATGTTAAGACCCGTGCAAACAAACACCCCACTTTCTGGAACGGCTTGATAATATTCCAAAAATGCTAACTATCCGTCCTAGAAGAAGATCAGTAGATTGGCGGTGAAGACGTATCGCTACAAACAGCGAAGCCGAACAAAACAGGCAGCACCGAAAGCCCGCGTTATACGCCGGATAATGTCATTTCGAGCAAGCCAGGACCTCGCGGGGATAAGTTTTCACGGCGATGAGAATGACACTTGATGCAGTTTCGGCTGAATGGCTGGCGACATTCGAGCGCACGAAGACTCAGGCCGATTGGGATCGTCTTATGAGATACTGTCAGCGCATGCCTAATCACATATACTTTGCTGCCGTAGAAGCCTGCGCGGGCAGAGATAGCCGTTCCCAGCGGCTAGCAGAATCACGGCAAAGAGCGGCGGACTTTCTTGATTCATTGTAAAACGTTATGCCGAAGGAAGACAAAAACTATGAAGCTAACCGTGCCGGGTAAGACGGGCTATGTCCCGAGCGTGAATGGCGGCGATCCGGTTAGTGGTGGCGGTAAGGTCGCTGATGTCACAGATTGGTTACTAACAAAGCTCGCTGACATTCATTCTCGTGCTAATCAGATCATTAGCGACCATCTGGCTACTCTGTCAGGTTCTGGCAACTTGTAGCATGGCTTTTGCCGCATTTATAAGCCTATTCTAGCGCTTTTGATTCAAGATAGGTACATTCCCCGTGAAATACTTACCTTAGCCTCAGAACGGCTTAAAAACGATGCCAGAAGAATATGGCGACTTCGTGCGGAGGCAGTTGCTGTAATTGGGTAAAAAGCATGCCTTAGTCGAGATGTCAGCGGTCGCTCAAAACCAGCCACTAAAGGTCGAAATTAAGGGTTCAAAACCGGCTACTATTTGGGAGTAAAAACCGCAGGTATTTACCGGCGGATATTTCCATTTCCTGACAGCGTGTCCTGTCTCTCTGATCAGTGATGTGCACCAGTGGGCGCAGGAGCTTCGACCTCATATTGTTCGCCGGTGCCGAAGTCGATGGAGAAGATGACAAACAGATCAAGGTGAGGCGTATCGTGTGTCGTACCTAGAAGCGGAGCAATATCGAATCGGGTATGCGGTGAGGGTTTGATAGTGAAGGAAGGACCAAGCTCAAAGAGGTTCTGTCCTTGGCTGCCTTGTACTTTGTCTGAGACATGCCGGTAGCTGGTTTCTATCCCAACTTTCAAAGCCTCGCCGCGAATGGCATAGGAAGCAGCGGTAGAGAACCCGACCTCGCGTTCCCTATCTCCTCTGAGATCTTGATCGAAGAAGATGTTCGTGGCGAACTCAATGTATTTCCCTAGCTCTTGCCCGAGGAGCAATCTAAGCTCGTAAGCATTCGAAATATTGGATTGGCGTACTTCGTCTGCAACACCTGCAGATTCGCCAGGATCAGAACTCTTGTTTTGACCGGGTTGTACTGGGTACTGTCGCCCAATCCCGAAATCGTATTCGGCGAATAGAGTTGGGTTCAATGGAAGCTTTCCCCAATTTGCGGGTGCCCATCTGCCCTCGATGGTAGTGAATGGGACTTGACCACGGCCGTCCTGGCGTTCTTCGTCCATCTCGAATGCGATCTGAAACCGGTAAGGTAAGCCAAGCTCGAACTCCTGAGTAAACAGGTGGTCGGGTTTACCGTTACGAGGGAAGGTTCCGTGGTAATCGAGATCGACGTAAAAAGAATATGGCGGTAACACGTACACGTCGGTATCTGCTGAGAACCGGCCTCTTGCAGACCAGCGAGGTTGAGCGTAGGGGCTAACTAATTCTTCTCCGGCGGGACGACCGCTGACTTCTTGTGGAGGTAACTCAGTGACAGATTGGGTCAAAGCAGTTAGCGGCGCGGTGCCAACAAGGAAGGCAAGAGTAAAGGGGCGAAGCTGTGACCAAATTGAGAATCGATTCATCGAGAAATGCTCAGCTTCAATCTTCGGCATCGATTCTTGGTCGGTAGCCATATGAATAAATGAAAATCGCCGGGAACTTTGTTTAAAAAAGCCAATCCTCTATAAGGTTGGAATAATCCAGCCATCTTGATGCGATTCATGGCTGCTGCCGCTGATGCATAGTTCTTTTGACTTGCCCCATGCTAGTCAGACGCCTTATTTTGCGACAAATCTTTCCGACGGCCCGCGTCGAGATGCCGAGTTCCTTTGCGACGAGCTGACAGGGCTTGGCGCATGCGAGTTTGTAAAGCTCATCCCGAGTAACGGTTTTTGGGGTGGTCATAGCAAGCGATACTGTACCTATCGAATGCTGCTTCTTTAAGAACCTTCGATAGGTTAAAGGAATAACAGGCTAGCCGATATTCGGCCTCATTGCGGCGGCTATCATCCTTGGGCATAGGAAAGCTCAGGGACTGGCGCGAATGATCGACATCCTTGCATCCTAGTGTCTCCCTGAGTCATAAGCTGAAGGTGTGGCTAACACACGTAGATCCATGGAGGAGCTTGAGGAGATTGATGGAATCGTTGAACGTCTTCGCGAGTTTATCCGGTTCGGCTATGTGATCGGCTCGGAGGTGGCGCGCCGAATAGGCGTGACGGATGGGACGGGTTATTCTTGGCTCCAGGGCGAGTTTCGATCGGCGAACCCGAAACTCATCTCGGCTTTCTTGGACTCGATGTCCGTTGAATCGGATTCAGGAATCTGGCCAACTGGCTACCAATATCGGGAGCACAAGAACTGGCGAGGTATACCGAAGCCGCGCCGTTGCCCGTTTTGTAGCGGGTAAAGGGCGGAGTTCGAAATGTCTGGGGGAGGGTTTCATGGAGTTTGTCCCAATTGCGGGGCAACCGGACCAAAGCGGCAGAGCTATGATGAGGCGTTGAGGGCTTGGAATGGACATCGAAAGAGTCGACTTTAAACCGACGTCGGCTTTTTGTTCTGCCTTTCGTCGTGGCGGACAGAACTCTACTCTCGCTACGTCCAGTTTTTGTGTATTCAGGTTACTCGTGTTCGCCTCGAAGATTTGGAACAAAGCCGTCTGCGATTGGCGCAACCAAAGCATCATATATTTTATGCTGAGCGTGCGGGTAAATGAAATCCCAATAGACGTACCAACTCTCACCATTTTTGGTAAAGTAGTAAAATTTCTCGTAGAATTCGAAACCTTTGGTGTTAACTCCGCTGATAACATACCAGTTGTCCTTTACTAGGGAGTACTGAACACGGTCCCCTCCGGTTGTGCGGTTTTGAATCTTGGTATTGAAGAATGTTTCTAGGCTATCGTCTGGAGCTGCTGGGTGCGACTCTATGTACAGTTCAACTTTTCCGTCGGCGGATTGAAAACTCTTTGTTTGCACCACCCAGGAAGTATTTTGGTCCGCTTCTGGATGACGCTCAACAGGTGGAATAAGTCTAAGAAACGCTGGGTAGGTCACCGAATAACCCTCGACATCATCCCGATAGACTTTCCACTGGCTCGCGTGCGCCGTAGTAAGCGCACAAACGCTAGTTGCCAGCGCTAGTATGAGGATTACTGTTTTCATTGAGGACCTTTCCAAGTTATTGCGCGTCCCTAGCTGAGTATTCGAGGCTTGCTTCGATTTCGGTAGCTCCATAATATCAAAG
>Ga0210401_10005482_pt1 | contig 13033 bp, 11 predicted proteins | sample IncBWH32MmetaG_FD_150866 | JGI IMG/M metagenome (GOLD analysis project Ga0210401, IMG submission 150866) | Forest soil microbial communities from Barre Woods Harvard Forest LTER site, Petersham, Massachusetts, United States - Inc-BW-H-32-M | ecosystem: Environmental > Terrestrial > Soil >... | reverse complement strand
GCTTTGCCCTTGTAGTAGCCGCAGTGTGGGCAAACCTGGTGCGGCTGCTTCATTTCATGGCAATTCGGGCATTTAGCCAGCGCCGGCTTTTCCAAGAAATCGTGCGCCCGCCGCGTGCTTGTCCGTCTTTTCGAATGCCGTCGTTTTGGATTAGGCATAGCAATACTCCTCGTTCCCAGCCATCTTGGCCGGATTGTATGGGCTTTTGGCCCTGAAACCTATTGTTTTTTCAGCCAGTCCTGCTTCAGGCGCGCGAGGGGAGCCAATCGCGGGTCTGCTGCGTGCGTCTCACAGCGGCACTCTTCGTGGTTCAAGTTCGCACCGCAATTCGGGCACAGGCCACGGCAATCGCTGCGGCAAATCACTTTCATGGGCAGCGCCAACAGCACTTGTTCCCGCAATACATCGGCCAAAAAGAGACCTTCCCCTTCAAAAAAACCAATCTCCGCGTCATCCTCTTTAAGCCGCGCTTCTTCGGGCTTTTCACCCTTGGGCAACGGGCTGTAAAAGAGGTCGAACGAGCGGTGCACCTCGTCCACGACGGGCTCCAGGCAGCGAGCGCACACCAACTCGACCTTCGTCGCGATTTCGCCCGCGACGCGAATCTGCCCTTCGAGCAGCTCCGCGGTAGCGTTCACTTCCAGCGGATCGATCTGCTTCATTTCCGCGGTCTGGTAGTCGATGCTGCCGGGCGCGTAACTCTTCCGGATGATCTGTTTCCGGACGGCAAGGTCCTTGATATCAAGGAACATGTCTTCAGCGCCTCCGGCGCGAACACTCATGCCCCCTCATTATTGAGGGGGTTGGCTGCCAAGTCAAGGAAGCGCGGGGTTTGTCGCAAGATTAGGTTCCCTTCCGATAAACGGGGACTACCGGCACCCTCCGGTCTCCATCTCGTACAGCCTGAGCCGGGCCTCGCGGTTGCCGCGGTCGGCGGCGGCCTTCATCAGCACCTTTGCTTGATCGCAATTCTTGTTTACGCCTTCTCCTCGGGCGAAACGTTCCGCCAACGAGACTTCCGCGGAAACCGAGCCACTTTGCACCGCGCCCCAGAGAGAATCGACGCTATCTCCCTCGTTCCAGACGGGTTCCGCCTTCTGCGCAGGCCCTTGGCGCTCGAGCACAGACACGGGGCGATCGCTGGTTCCACGATCCGTGGCTGGCGCGACGCTGGCTGGCGGGTTGTCACGCGCGGTGTCCAGATCTTTCTTCGGCGGCAAACTGGCATCGTCGGGGACCTGGGCCGCAGCATTCTTCTCGACCTCAGAGTTCGCAGCGGGGCTGTCTATACTGCTGTCGGGGGCGGTGGACGGCGAAGTCGAAGCTGGCTGCTGCTTCTCGGGTGCGACCGCGGATGCTTTCGCCTTCCCAGTGAGTGTCTCCCCAAGCCATATGAGTGAAGTCCCAACATCACGCTGGTACATGATCACCAATACCGCCAGCGCGACCAGCGTCGTTACCAGGGCGATTCCCCGCCAGACTGCGGCGGACTTGCGATGTGGATTTCCGAACGCTGCGTGATGATCGCCCAGGTAAGGTGATCCATATCGCCCATCGTCGATGGGCGGGTACGCGCCAGCCCGCAAATTCGCCCACGCTGGCGGCACGGGCGGCTCCTCCACTGCCACGCGGGTATTCGCCATTGGTGCGGGGGCCTCTTCGGCGCCCACTGCGCGCGAACGCCGCGAACCACCCTCAAATGCGGCCGCTGCGGCTGGTGCGAACCCATGCTCCACCGGAGCGTTGGTTTCCTCTAACCACAGGCGGATCTCCCGATGTGCTTCCGCGGGGAGATTCAAAAATCGCAAGCCACCCATGACGCCAGCGTCATCCGCCCACACTACCTCGGCGTCGCCCGCGATTCGGCGCCCACCGTTAATCTGGAAACCGAAACGCGTCTCGCCGCACTTCACCGGTGTAATGGCCTGAAATCCACAACCATGCTCGGAAAGGTTCAGCATGACGCCGCCGTTCTCTTTCCCGAGCTCCAGGTACACGAGCTGTTGCGTTCGTCTGCGTACGATCGAGCGCTTATCTTGTCTTGTCGCTTCCACGTTAGTTCCGCCTTAACGACTGCGCAGGCGAAGGCAAGAGGGGGGCAGAAGTTCTTTGCCTATTGGCGCAGCAGGCACGACCCTCAATTCTATCCGACCAGGCCTGATCTGACATTGATAATTTTCTCTCCAGAAGGATCGAATCGGGATTTTTGTCTCCTTCTGTGGAAATCTATACCCCTAGCGCTTAAGAATCAATTTTAGGGCTTTCGTCGTTCCGCGGCAAACCCCGACAGCCTTGCCTCCAGCTTACACCCCTTCGATCGGCTCCCATAAAATTGAAGCATCTTGCGAGCGTACCGGAAATACAGTATTCCGTGGAGTTATGCAAGGCATCTACACCTATGCGAATTCGGTAAAATGGGCGCCGTGAACACCCGTCCACACGGCATTGCCGAAACAGCCACGGCCAGTCCTTCCCCCTCCAAGGCAGTTCTGATTCGGCGCCTGCGACGCAGCGAACTGCCGGCCGGAACCATTGCGCTCGCGCGCTTCTTGATCGGCAAGATCATCGTTCGCAAGCTTCCTTCGGGCAGAATGGCTGGGCGCATCGTCGAAACCGAAGCCTATCCCCCACGCGATCCCGCCGCGCATCACTTTCGAGGGCCGACGCCGCGCACCCAATCGATGTTTCTGCGACGCGGCCACGCCTACGTCTATTTTAGCTACGGCAATCATTTTATGCTCAATGTCAGCAGCGAAATTCTCGGAGTAGGGGGAGGCGTCCTGATCCGCGCGCTGGAGCCCATCGATGGCATCCAGCAAATGGAGCGGAACCGAGCGACCACCCGCCTCCTCGATCTCACCCGCGGACCCGGCCGTCTGGCCTCCGCACTCCAAATTGACCGGCGGGTCGATGGCGTCGATCTCTGTGCTCCGGGACCTCTTTGGCTCGGGACCCTCTCCCGACCGCATAACCCGAGGGCCAGCGGAAAGTCTTTGGCTTCCCGGTTAGGCATCAGCCGGCGAATCGGTATTACCCGCGCAGCGCATAGGCTGCTACGGTTTTACGAACGCGGCAACCGCTTTGTCAGCGGCTCCGCTCGCTACCGCGCCTAGCTGATTCTCCATGCACCGGACCCCCATCCGGCCCCGTAACCAAATGTCGACCTGAACCTCCGTACAGGATTGCCAATCCGGTTGCAAGAGTATGATGGTGCTTGCTCTTTGTGAACGGACGGGGGGTGCACGATGTCCGATAGCTGGAAAGATTGCGAAGGCCAGATCATCGACGGGGAGTTTACGCTGCTCGAACACTTGGGCGGCTCTGACCACAGCGTTGTCTTCTTGACGCAACGCGGTAAGAACAAATCCGAGCAAGCCGGGATCAAATTCGTTCAGGCGGACACTGCAAACGCCGAGATCCAACTGTCTCGCTGGAAGCAGGCGGCGGACATTTCCCATCCGAATCTGATTCGTCTGTTTGAAAGTGGCCGCTGCCACCTGGCAGGAATGGATCTGCTGTATGTCGTGATGGAGTATGCTCCGGAAAACCTGGCGCAATTCCTTCCGGAACGCGCGCTCTCACCTGCGGAAACGCGCGACATGCTGGAACCCTTCGTCGAAACCTTGACGCATCTGCATGGAAAAGGCTTCATACACGGCCGCATCAAGCCCGGAAATATTCTTGCGATCGATGATCAGCTGAAACTTTCCAGCGACTCCGTGTCGCGCATCGGCGAGCCTCAGATCCTTCTCGGGAAGACCGACGCTTACACGGCGCCCGAAGGAGTGGCCGCTGGTTCGCCGGCGGGGGACGTCTGGTCGCTCGGAGTGACGCTGATTGAAACGTTGACGCAACATTTGCCGGAGCAAAAGGACCAAGAGGAGTTAAAGGTATCAGATTCCGTGCCGCAACCTTTCTTGGACATTGCGCGGCACAGTTTGCGGCGCGATCCTCAGAGCCGGTGGACCGTTGCGGAAATATCGGCGCGGCTCAATCCGCCGGCACCCAAAGTTTCCGCGCCCGCCATACCGGATCCCATCAAGCCTGTGGCGGTCAAGCCATCCCGTATTGCGTCCGTCGCGGCGGAGTCCGAGACTCTGGGGATAACGAAACCTGCCGCTTCTGTCGATCCGTTGTCCGTTCCACTCTCGACCATTTCCCCACTGCATCCGTCAAGGCAACACGTGCTCGAAAGCCAGTCGGTCGCAGGAAAAGGCGCGTCGTACCGCTCTTACTACGTCGTAGTCGCTGTCCTGGTAGCGCTAACGCTGGGCGCCATGCTCGCCATCCCGAGACTACGCGATCATCAGAGTGAGCCGGAAATGGCGTCTGCCCCAAGTCAGCCCGCGGCGCAGCCCGAGTCGCCACGGACGCCTGCGACATCCCAGCCAGAGCCGAAATCGCCACAGAAAAAGACGACCCCGGCACCTGATCGCGCGTTGCAAGGACTCCCACAACGCTCGGCACTTCAACCTTCACAGGGTTCATCCCAGGATTCGCTGAAGACCGCCAGCGACAAGCAATTGTTCAAGAAGGACGCCGCCTCGGATTCTGGCGCCGGCTCGACTGCCGCTACCTCGTCCACGGCTGTTCATTCCGACCCGATTTCCATAGACCCGCCGAGAGCAACAGGCGGTGCGCTTGCGGGAACTGTTACCCAAGGGGAGGTTCTGAATCAAGTGCTTCCCGAGGTTTCGGCCAAATCCAGAAGCACGATCCACGGCACCGTGCGCGTCATTGTAAAAGTTCATGTCGATGCGTCGGGCACCGTTACTGGGGCCGAGCCGGCTGCTAGTCCCAGCAAGTTTTTCGGCGACGCTGCCGTTCAGGCCGCCAAGCACTGGGATTTTGCTCCGGCAAAGGTGGCGGACCAGCGCGTACCTAGTGAATGGCTGGTGCGCTTCGATTTCACGCAGACGGATACAAAAGTTCTGCCCTCGCAAACCAAGCCCTAAGATCTCCCGCGCGCCGGCACCAACACGCGTAAGCAACGCCAGCGCAACCGCTGAAGTGCGGCCACGTTCCTCAGCATTCCCATTGTGCGCTTCCGTGCGTTCCCTCCCGCTTTTCCAGGTGCTACCATTCCTGTTTCCCAGCATCGAGGAGAACAACATGCGCTGGACACCCGGTGGAGAAAGCCAGGACATCGAAGATCGCCGTGACGATTCCGGCGGTGGAGGCGGAGGGTTTCAGTTCGGCGGGATGCACCTCGGAATTGGCGGCGCGCTCGTCCTGCTGGTGCTGAGCCTCATCTTCCGGCAGAATTTCTTCGCGCTGCTTGGCGGCGGAGGCGGCCCGGGGCCGGCGACCGTCAGCCAGCCCAACCCGGCGCGCGACGCTTCCGAAAAACCTCTGGTTCAGTTCGTCTCGTTTGTACTTGATGACACGCAGAATACCTGGACGCAAATCCTCCCGCAGCAAACTGGCCGTCCTTACCATCACGCGAAGCTCGTGCTGTTCCGTGACTACACCCAGTCGGCGTGCGGTGGCGCGCAGTCGGCCACCGGCCCCTTCTATTGCCCGGGGGACGAAAGGGTTTATATCGACTTAGGTTTCTACGATGAGTTGAAGCGACGCTTTGGCGCGCCCGGTGAATTCGCTCAAGCCTACGTGCTCGCCCACGAGATCGGACATCACGTTCAGAATATTCTCGGCATTGAACAAAAAGCGCAACAAGGCAGCATGCGTGGCGCAGATTCTTCTTCCGTGCGGCTCGAACTGCAGGCGGACTGTTTCGCGGGCATCTGGGCACATTCCACGCAGCAGCGAGGACTTCTCGAAAAAGGTGACGTCGAATCCGCGCTAGGCGCGGCTGCCGCGGTAGGCGATGACCGTCTGCAGAAAATGTCCTCAGGCCACGTCTCGCCGGACTCTTTCACTCACGGCACATCGCAGCAACGGATGTCCTGGTTCAGCAAGGGACTGGACAGCGGCTCGATCGACGCGTGCAACACGTTTGCAGGGCAGTGAACCGGTCCGGCTACAATTTCACGAAATAGACGCTCACGAAATAAACGCGGAAGTGATCTTAGGTGGCAGAGAACTCTGCGCTTGAAAAAGACGAGTCACGGTATGGAGAGAAGAGGTGACCATGGCTTTCATCACCAGCAGCGTCGTCAGTTCCTCCCGCAGATTGACAGCGGCCGCAATCGCGTAAGTGATTGCGAGCCATCGCGTAGGATTTAGCAAATCTCGCTTGCAACCACCGGAGCTCATGGTCGATTCCCTTTCCACGCAAACCGAGTTCAGAAATCTCCGCCCGCCGCTCGTTCCATTCTCTACGCGCGGTCTCGCACTCTTCGAGCAAGCCTTGGTAGATCTCGCATACCTGAGTGTCGACTGCTGCCGTCGTACTCATCGCATCCTCCGTATGCCCTCAATAAACTGAAGAGCTTCGGTAGGCCTGGGAACGACGCTCCCACGTTGTGCAAACGGCATGCCATTGTTCGCGGCGGGCTCCGCTCACTGCACAAGAGACGTAACCTGTCGTTTTAGCGGGTATTACGGCGATCTGAGGAGGTGAGTAACGCTCCTAAGGTTAGAGGAAGATGATTATTTCTTGCACGCGTCTCGTACGATTTTCTAAGGACTTCCCGGTATGAATCATCGGCAGGGCCGGTAAGATCCGGTCAGTTTGAAAATGGAAACGAAATCCTCAAGACTTCTTAGCGCCGCCGTCAGCCCTGAAGTCCGGGACTCCGAGATCAGCTCCGCCAACTTCACGGCTTTTCCCCATCGCCTTTTGCGCCGCAGCCGCTTTTTCCGGATCCACCCAGGCATCCTGCGTGACCATGGTCGTTTGCGACGGCAGCGCCACCGCACCACCGGTCCGCTCCAGCGTTTCCATCACCTGCAGCAGCAAATCTTCCTGCGTCGCCAGAAATGTAGCGTAGTCGCGCTCCAGTATGTAGGCGTAGAGTTCCACTTCAATCGCGTTTTCCCCGAAACGCATCACCCGCACGCGCGCTGTCGATTCCTCCACCTTCGCATGCTGCGCCAGCACTTCGCGCAGTTGCTCCAGAACGTAACGTAAGTGATCGGGTGAGAGGTCATACCGCAAACGGATCGTTTGCTTGCAAAGAATCTTGTCGCGGAAGCGAAAGTTTTCGAGAGTGGCCGTCGCCACGGTGCCGTTGGGAATCGACACCACCGTGCGATCCTCCGTGCGGATTTTCGTCGAGCGTAATCCGATGTCTTCCACGGTCCCAGCACGATCGCCGATTTTGCAAGGGTCGCCCACAACGATCGCCTTGTCGGTCAAGATGGAAATACCGCCCAGCAAATTTTCAAAGGTCTTCTGCGCGCCAAGGCCGATCGCCAGACCGCCAATGCCCAGACCCGCAAGCGCCGCCGTAACGTTGACCTCCATCCGGGTCAAAACAAACAGCGCAATCGCCACAAAAATCATCACATCCAGGAACCGCCGTGACAACGAAACCAGCGAGCGTTCCGCCAGTCTTCCTCTCTCGGTGAGCCGTAGCGCAATTCCTCGGAAGACCCAATGTGTTACCTGCAAGACCGCCCAGTACACTGCAAACGCCAACAACACCAGGATGACGCGCCCGTAGTATTGGCGGTACAGCAACGAAGTCCCGATCTCGGCGACAAACCTATAGTGAATCATCACCGCAAGCAGCATGGCACCCGGACCAAAGCGCCGAATCGGCTGGGGCGGAAGCGGACTAAGCCCACGAACGCGTCGCGCCAGCTGCCAGGCGGTCCTTATAACTAACGCCAGCGCCCAGCCCAGTGCCATGGCCACAGGCGCCAACAGAATGACCGCGATCCATTGCCAGGCCGGCATTCCCAGCGGACGGTTCCTGACCAGATAGGTGGGCAGATATTTTTCCAATTGGGGAAACTGCAGGGAGTCGTAAGCCTCAGGCACCTCATCCAGTGTTTGCCGCGAAATAAACCAGAGTTTTACGCCGCGCGGATCCTGGAGACGGACCAGCGTAATGGGAAACCCTTCGCTCAATCCGCGCGTTCCGCCGACCTTGATCTCATCGCGCGGCTGTTGATCGTCGCCGCGCCCTTCCGGATCGCTGCTGATCGATCCGAGAGACGCCGAAAATCTCACATTCAAGACAGTGGACAGCTGCGTGACAAGTTCCTGCTCTTCCGCGGGAGTGTTTCGGTGGCCTTTCGGCGCGGGCTGGAAATACTCGATGGCTCGTTCGCTCTCGTCCTGCGCGGCGTGGACAAATCCGACCACCGTCCCCCGAGGGGTATCACGCCCAAGTGGGTCCGTGGGAGTCGCAGGCTGCGATGACGCGGGCTTTGCTGTGGGCAGAAGGGACGATACTTGCCCGGACGCGAGCCCAACGCTGGCCAGGCTAGCCAAAAAGAGAACGAGTGTCCGCGCCTGCATCGCGGAAAGTGATTTTGCCAGGGCCTTGAACACAGTCACTTCCTCAGAAAAGATGGATCGCGAAGAACTCGCCCCAGCATTGTACCTACCTCGGGTCGCGCCGCGGAAAATTCGCCACGCTGATTCACGCGACTCGTCCTACGCAGACGCGTTGACGGCATCCGCGTCTGAACTGAGATGCTGGTGATATTGTCGCAGCAGAAATTGATCGGTCATTCCCGCGATGTAATCGCAAACAACGACGTGCCGTGGGTCAGTGCGCGTAAGCTCTTCGTGTGGTTCCGGCATCGACCGCGGCGAAGCCAGGTAGTAGCGGAAAAGCTCCTCAAGGCAGTGCACCGAACGGTCGCGATCCTCGGTGATCTCCGGCCGGTCGTAAATATTCGTAAACAAGAACCGCTTGAGTTCCGCATTGCGTGTTCCAAACGTATCGCTGAATCCCGCGATACGCTTCGGCAGCCGCCGGAGTTCCTCCACGGTAGCGATTCCCGAGTCACGCACGCGCCCTTTCGTCGTTTCGATCAAGTCGGTCACCAACTGATCGAGCACGTGCTTAAGAGCTTCGTTGAATTTGAGTTTTTCGCGTGCGGCGGGATAGGTCGCCTCCACTTTGGCGTACGCTTTCCCAAAAATTGGCACTTCGCCGCACAAAACTTCCAGGTCCAGAAGCTCAGCTTCACGCGCGTCATCGAGGTCCGCTGTGTTGTACGCAATCTCATCCACGCAATCGATCAGTTGCGCCTCCAGCGGTGGCCGCAAATCCAGAAGATATTCCGCAAATTGAGGGAAATCCTTCGCCGAATATTCCCGCGAATGCTTGATGATGCCTTCGCGCACTTCGAACGTTAGATTCAACCCGGGAAAGTCGGGATAGCGCTGCTCAAACTGCTCCACAATGCGCAGCGCATGCCGATTGTGGTTGAAGCTTCCACCGTGCAATCGCATCAACTCGTCCAGCTTGCGCTCCCCGGCATGGCCGAACGGTGGATGGCCGATGTCGTGAACCAGGGCAAGAGCCTCGACCAACTCCGCGTTCAAGCCCAGAGCCGAGGCCACGGTACGCGCGATTTGCGACACTTCGATCGTATGCGTCAGCCGGTTACGAAAATGATCGGAGAAGCGCGTCGTGAAGACCTGAGTCTTGGCTTCCAGGCGCCGGAAAGCCCGCGCATGCACGATACGGTCGCGATCGCGAGCGTATTCACTGCGGTAACGGTGCAATGGTTCTGGATAGCGGCGGCCGCGCGATCGACCGGCGTGCATGGCCCAGGCCGCAAGTGTGAAACCTATTTCGATGAGCCACTCCGTGGATTTTGCCCGGCAAGCAGCACAGACTCTTGCTTGCCCTGTGGAACGAAGGGTTTACCCTGAGCCTCGAAGGACCTGTGTCCCCGGTACGCGAACCGGCAGCTCTACCGTCGAGCGAAAACGAACCGCCAGCTCAGGATTTCGGCGCGAGCGTATCCAAACCGCGGTCGGCCTCTTCCGAAATAGCCGACTCCGGAAATTCTTTCTTCACCTGCAGGTACACGTTCGCCGCATCCTTCGGATTGCTCTGGCGCAATGCCGCTGCCAACTCCAACAGCGACAGCGGACGCGGCACAAACACCGACGGCTTGTCGGCCAGCGCTCGAAATATCTTGACCGCGTCGTCCGTCTTTCCTGTCCGGAAATAGATGACCCCGGTCTGGTATTCCGCCATGCTCGCAAGCTCCTTATCGCTCCCGGAGCTGATCTTCTTCAATTGTTCCAACGCCTGATTCTGTCGGTCCTGGTCTTCTAGACAAAGCGCCGCATAGTAGCGCGCTAACCGCCCAGGACTCGTGTTCGGATATTTATCGGCCACCATGGAAAACTTTAGCTCTGCATCCGCCGAGCGCGCGCCTTCATCCGCGTACGTTGCCTCGCCAGGTTCGGCCGGGTCCGCCGCGCCAATACGACCGGTGTACGCCTTCATCGCCGTATCGAAAGCCGCGGAAGCCGCCGCCGTCTGCCGGTCCGTGTAAACGCTCCAAGCCGCGTATCCTGCCGCGATCACCGCAACGATCAACACCACAATCAGCGTCACCTGTTTGTGCGAATAGACCGCCTCCGCCCCATGCTCAAAGGCGTCGTGAATCTTGTCCTGCTTCAATTCTTTGCGCGAAATGTGCTCGGCCAAGGCGTGCTCTCCTATCCAACTCCGAACTCACAATCCTAGCATATCGCATTCGCGTAACAGTCCTATGTAGTGGCCTACGTAGCGGTCGCTTCCCGAAGCGGGCGCCCTTAGCCCCGACATACTCCCCACGACCGGCGCCTTTCGCATCGCAGTTACCGTTGCAACAAGCCCGCCAGCGCACTCCCGCCAGCGCGCCGCAGACATGCTAATTTCGACACATGCAAGCAGCCTGCAGCCACTGCGGCACCGAACACGTGCTCAGAGACGCGGACGTGGGCGCCCATCCCAAAGTCCAATTTCGCTGCGCAAAATGTGGCATGAAGACAGTCATAGACACCAGACGCCATCCAAACGCAACCATGGTCATCTCCCCGCTGCCTTCGTTCGCCCGCGGTGACGGCTCCGGTTCCAGCAATAACCTCTTGCAGCACGACGACAGCGCGAGACTTCCCGCCACGCAAACCGTGGTCTTAACGGTTATTTCCGGCCCAGGCAAAGGCGCTGCACATCGACTATCCAAGCCCCGTGTCGTGGTCGGACGCGAAGGCTCGGACATCGCGCTGCAAGACCCGGAAGTCTCTCGCCATCACTGCGTCATCGAGGTACGAGACACCTACGTCAATTTGCGCGACTTGGACTCCACCAACGGCACCTTTTACGAGGAAGAACGCGTCCGCGCCGCCATGCTAGTCAACGACGCCCAATTTCGCATAGGGGAAACCGTCCTACGCATCTCTTTCCAACCAAAGTAAACTCGTCCGCCCCTGTGGGGCCGCCTTCATGCCGTTCGCCATCCGGATTCTCTTATAGGGGCGGGGCTCGCCCTGCCCCGGCGCTGCCCACACGAAACACGACCCCCACGCTCGCCTACGAAACCTCTCGATTGTGAGATACTGAATCTCAGTCAAAAGCTCTTCGCCTACCTGCGATGAACCGCATCTCCGTCTGCCTGATCACACTCAACGAGGAGCACAATTTACCCAGGGCGCTAGCCTCCCTCGCCGATGTGGCTGACGAAGTCGTCGTTGTGGACGCTGGAAGCACCGACCGCACACCCGAAATCGCCAAGGAACACGGTGCGGCGGTTTTCTCCCGTCCCTGGACGAACTATGCGGAGCAAAAGAACTTTGCGGCCCAACAAGCAGCCAATGAATGGGTTTTCTCCATGGACGCCGACGAGGAACTCAGCAGCCTACTGCACACTTCCCTCCTGAACTGGAAGAAACGCAAACCGGAGCATGCCGTCTACGAGGTCGCGCGAAAGACCTGGTATCTAGGCGCATGGATCAAACACTCCGGCTGGTACCCTGATTTTCAGCGCCGCCTCTACCGCCGCGACGCCGCCAAATTCTCCGGCATCATTCATGAAGCGCTGCGATTCGAAGGCAAGCCCGGCCGCCTGAACGGCGATCTGCTGCACTACACGGTGCATTCCTTCGATGAACACCAGGTGAACGTCGAGCGCTATTCCACTCTCGCCGCTCAGCAGATGTTTGCCAATGGCAAGCGCCGATGGCGTGGCGTTGTCTGGTTCGCCACGCCTTGGAGCTGGTTCCAAAACTTCGCCCTGCGCGGCGGCTTCTTGGACGGCTACCGCGGCGCCTTGATTGCCCAGATGGCCGCCCGCTCCGTACGCTTGAAATACACTAAGCTTGGCAAATTGATTGCCTCAAAGGGCCGCGGTACCGGAGCGCCGAATTCGTGAATATTCTTCTCGTGGACTTGGACACCGAATGGCGCGGCGGTCAAAACCAGGCCCTCCTCATGTTGGAGGGCTTCCAAGCACGAAATCACCATGCTGAATTGGTTTCCCCGGAAGGTTCAGCCTTGGGCGATCGCGCTAAGGCTAGGGGCATCCACGTCCATCGGATTTCTCCTCGTTTCTCCAGGATTTCCGCGGCCCTCAAAATTTCCGAACTCACTACGCCTGGCCGCTTCGATATCGTGCATGCCAACGAAGCTCACGCCGTCACGGCAACCTGGCTAGCGAGAACCCATCGGCGCGTCCCTCTCGTCATCTCGCGCCGCGTCGGCTATCCCATTCGCAAAAGTGCCCTCGCGATCTCGCGTTACCAGGCAGCAGCACGGATCCTTCCCATCTCCGGCTGGGTCGCGGACCGCCTGGCAGCTTCCGGAATAAACCAAGACAAGATGACCGTCGTTTACGAAGGCGTCGAAATCCCACGCCTCCCTCCTAACGAAGTACGGCGCGAAGCACGCCTCCTCTGGGGCGTCACCGACGACTCCCCGCTTCTCGGATGTGTCGGCGTGCTCTTGCCCGACAAGGGACAGGACCTGCTGCTTCGCGTTCTCGCCGATCTTCGTGGCGAATTCCCCAAAGCCAGACTGCTCCTGGCCGGCGACGGCCCAGATCGCTCCAGGCTCGAGCATCTGACGAAGCAGTTAGGCTTAAGCGACGCCGTAATCTTCGCCGGTTTCGTAACCGCAATGGAGCCGGTCTACACCGCCCTGGACGTCTTCCTTTCCCCTCCCGCTTCGAG
>Ga0210401_10005481_pt1 | contig 13033 bp, 10 predicted proteins | sample IncBWH32MmetaG_FD_150866 | JGI IMG/M metagenome (GOLD analysis project Ga0210401, IMG submission 150866) | Forest soil microbial communities from Barre Woods Harvard Forest LTER site, Petersham, Massachusetts, United States - Inc-BW-H-32-M | ecosystem: Environmental > Terrestrial > Soil >... | reverse complement strand
TGGGAGGCGATCAGATCGAGGGATTTTAGGGAGACGCGGAGTTTTTTGCAGGTGGCTATGGCGGCGTCGGCGAAGAGGTGGCCTAGGCGGAAATTTAGCTGGCTGATTTCGGCGGCGGGGACGGCGGTGCCTTCGGCGATTTGGAGAATTTTTTGGCGGATGGGGTTGGGGATGGGGAGGGAAGCTTGGCCTTCGAGTTTGGATTTTAGTTTTGGTGGAGCGCCGCTGATGCGAACTAAGGCGGCTTCGATGCCGTCGGCAGAGGTGCCGGACATTAGGCCGAGGACGAGGAGAGAATTTTTGGGCATGAGGTGGTTGTAACACAGAGATGGTGGCACAGCCATTCCTGGCTGTGCGGGGTGACGCTGAAATTGCAAGGGTGAGTGATGGGGATCGGAACGTTTTTGGTGGGCTGGGAACTTTTTGGTTTGTTGCCCTTGGTAAAAGCGCACAGCCAGGAATGGCTGTGCCACAGAATTGCCGAAGCTGGGAGGGCGGGGGAGTAGGCCAGATAAGTTGTGAATTAGATAACGAATCGGTATACTGCGCGGAATGACTTATTATGAAAGGAATCTGCCGCATTGGCAGCCGGAGGGTGCTACTTTTTTTGTGACCTGGAGATTGTTTGGGTCGTTGCCTGTGCAAAAGCGCCCAGCCCTTTCGGCAAGACTCAGGGTAAGCAGGAATGGCCGTGCCGCAGAGGGTCCGTTGAAGACTGAGACTCCTGGCGAGCGATTTGTAAGGCTTGACCGTGAATTGGACCGAACTGCGATTGGGCCTCATTGGTTGAGGATCCCGAGTGTGGCGGATAGCGTGACGAATTTGATTCTGAAGGGCGAAAAAGAGCTCGGATACTTTTCACTGCATGCCTTCGTAGTTATGCCTAATCATGTGCATCTGCTGATGAAACCGAAGATTGAATTACGCCGGATTATGAATGGGATCAAGGGCTCAACAGCGAATGCTGCAAACAAAATCCTTCGCAGGACAGGTAAGCCGTTCTGGCAGGATGAGGCGTTTGATCACTGGGTGCGAACAGAAAAAGAATTCGGAAATATCTTTCGATACATAGAATGGAACCCCGTTTCCGCGGGGCTGGTTCGTCGACCAGAAGATTGGGTCTGGTCCAGCGCACGATTAGGCGTTACTCAATCTGTTTCTTGAGGTCGGAGAGGATATTTAGTGCTTCCATGGGCTTTAGGTTGTCGAGGTCGGCGTTGCGGAGTTTTTCGAGGACGGCGCGGTCCAGGGCGGTGAAGAGGACGGCTTGGTTGCCGTTGTTGTGTGAGTGGCCGGTGGCGCCGGGAGTCAGCGTTTCTGAAAGTTCGTGCTCGCTTTGCTCGTGTTTTTTCAGGACTTCGCGGGCGCGTTCGATTACGGATTTGGGGAGGCCGGCGAGGCGGGCGACTTCGATGCCGTAGCTTTTGTCGGCGCTGCCGGGTTCGACGCGGCGGAGGAAAATGATTTCGTTGGGAGTTTCCTTGACGCTCACGTGGACGTTTTTCACGGCTGGCAGAAGTTCGGCGAGTTCGGTTAGCTCGTGGTAGTGAGTGGCGAAGAGAGTTCGCGAGCGAGTGTGCTTCTGGAGATGCTCGACGACGGCCCAGGCGATGGAGAGGCCGTCGAAGGTGGCGGTACCGCGGCCGACTTCGTCGAGGAGGACGAGGCTCGCAGGCGTGGCGTGATGAAGGATGGCGGCGACTTCGCTCATTTCGACGAGGAAGGTGGAGCGGCCGCGGGCGAGATTGTCGCTGGCGCCGATGCGGGTGAAGATGCGGTCGGTGACGGGGAGCTTGGCGCTGTGCGCGGGAACGAAGGAGCCCATCTGGGCCATGAGGATGATGAGCGCGGCCTGACGGAGATAAGTGGACTTGCCGCCCATGTTGGGGCCAGTGATGAGAAGAAGTTGCTGGCGGCCGGGTTCAAAGCAGAGATCGTTGGGAACGAAGCGCTCGCCTTTTTGGCGGAGAAGTTCTTCGATGACGGGGTGGCGACCGCCAACGATTAAGAGTTCGCCTGCGTTGTTGAATTGGGGACGGATGTAGTTGCGGTCGGCGGCGAGTTTGGCGAAGGAAGCTAGGACGTCGAGTTTGGCGACGGCGGCGGCGGTACGGCGGAGTCGCGCGGCTTTGGCGGCGATGCTGGCGCGAACATCGACGAAGAGCTGGCGCTCGATTTCCAGGATGCGTTCGTCGGCGGCGAGAATTTTTCTTTCGTAATCTTTCAATTCGGGAGAAGTGAAACGCTCGGCGTTGACGAGGGTTTGCTTGCGCTCGTAATCGGCGGGAGCGTTGGGGAGATTGGGCTTGGAGATTTCGATGTAGTAGCCGAAGACCTGGTTGAAGCGGATTTTGAGGGAATTGATGCCGGTGCGCTTGCGTTCGCGATCTTCCATGCTGGCGATGATCTGCTTGCTGTGCTGGCTGAGATTGCGGAGTTCGTCGAGTTCGGCGTGGTAGCCGGAGCGGATCATGCCGGGCTCGGCGGAGGAGGCGGGAGGCTCGTCGGAGATGGATTTTTCGAGTTTTTCCCGGACGTCGGTGAGCTCGTCGATTTCCTCGTGGAGGTCGCGGAGGAGATCGCTGCCGCCGGATTGCGGCGGAGTGAGGAAATTTTTCAGGACGGGGAGTTGGGCGAGGGATTTGCGGAGGGCGAGAAGTTCGCGCGGGGTGGCGAGGCCGAGGGTGATGCGGCTGGTGAGGCGTTCGAGATCCTGAATGCCGCGGAGTTCCTTGCGAATTTCGCCGCGGACTACGTGTTGCTGGAGGAGATGGGAAACGGCGCCGAGGCGGGCTTCGATGGCGTCGAGATCGATGAGCGGGCGAAGCATCCAGGCGCGGAGCATGCGGGCGCCCATGCCGGTGACCGTGGAGTCGAGCGCGGCGATTAAGGTGGTGGGGCCAGCGAACTTGGATTCTTCGCTGAAGATGGGGGAGACGAGTTCGAGATTGCGGACAGAGACAGGGTCGAGAACTAGCGCGTCGCGTTGCTCGTAAAAGCGGATGCGATCGAGGTGGCGAAGGGCCTCGATGCTGGGCGCGTCATCACCGCGGGCGGAATTTTCGCGGAGGTAATGGACGACTGCGCCGGCGGCGGAGAGGGCTTGCGGATGATCGTCGAGGCCGAAGCCAGTGAGTTCGGCGACGCCGAACTGTTCGCGCAGGATGCGCTCGGCGTAATCGGGGTGGAAGACCCAGTCTTCGACGCGGGTTTCGACGCCGCCAGCGCCATCGAGGAGAGAGGTTTTGGCGGTTTCGAAAAGTTGTTGCGGGCGCGGGAGAAGGGTTTCGCGGGGGCGAACGAGTTGCAATTCGTCGCGAAGGGATTCCTGCGCGTCTGGCCCGGAGAATTCGGTGGCCTGGAATTCGCCGGTGGAGAGATCAACCAGGGCAAGGCCAATGGTTGCGGCGGCGGCGTTTTCCGAGACAGCAGCGAGGAAATTGTTTTCGCGCGCGTCGAGGACGGCGACGTCGGTGGCGGTGCCGGGGGTGATGACGCGGGTGACTTCGCGGCGAACGAGTTTTTTGCCGGGGCCAGGCTGCTCCATCTGTTCGCAGATGGCGACTTTGAAGCCGGCGCGAATGAGGCGGGCGATGTAGCCGTCGGCGGCGTGATAGGGGACGCCGCACATGGGGATGGGCTGGCCTTTTTCGCGATTGCGGGAGGTGAGGGTGATCTGGAGTTCGCGGGCCGCGATGATGGCATCTTCGTAGAAGAGTTCGTAGAAGTCGCCGAGGCGGAAGAGGAGGAGTGCGTGGGGGTAGCGTGTTTTGACCGCGTTGTATTGCTGCATCAGGGGTGTGGTGGGTTCGGACATGGGGAAGTTGGCAGTAATCAGTAATCGGTAATCAGTAATCGGTCAGAGGAGAACGGATAACAGATAGCAGCGATCAGGAGGCCGGACCCACCGATGGCGAGGATGGTCCGAATAGACTTGGTGCTTGGGGTTGAGGTTGACGTCCTTCGGCTATCCTCGTCGGATAGCCTCAGGATGACAACTTTTTTTTGTTGAGCGAAGGAGTAGGGGCTCATTGGTGAATGCCTAGTTCGGAGAGGAGGAAGGCGTAGTCGAAGGCGATTTCTTTGAGGTAGTCGTAGCGGCCGCTGGCGCCGCCGTGGCCTGCGCCCATGTTGGTTTTGAGGAGGAGGACATTGCCGTCGGTTTTGAGCGTTCGGAGTTTGGCTACGTACTTGGCGGGTTCCCAATACATGACCTGGCTGTCGTTGAGGCCGGTTTTGACAAGCATGGCGGGATAGTCTTTGCGTTCGAGGAGCGTGTAAGGGCAATAGGATTTCATGTAGAAGTAGTCTTCCGCGTGCTGGGGATTGCCCCACTCCTCGTATTCGCCGATGGTGAGGGGGAGAGTGGAATCGAGCATGGTGTTGAGGACGTCGACGAAAGGAACGTGGCTGACGACGGCGCGGAAAAGATCGGGGCGGAGATTTGTGACGGCGCCCATCAGAAGGCCGCCGGCGCTGCCGCCCTCGATGATGATCTTGTCTCGTGCGGCAAAACCGAGAGCGATCAAATCCTCGGCGCAGGCGATGAAATCGGTGAAGGTATTCATCTTTCGGTGCATGCGGCCGGCATCGTGCCAGGGTTTGCCAAGTTCGCCGCCGCCGCGGATGTGGGCGATGGCGAAGATGACACCACGGTCGAGAAGGCTGAGGCGGTTGGAACTGAAGGTGACGGGCATGGAGATGCCGTAGCTGCCGTAGCCGTAAAGAAGCAAGGGCGCGCTGCCATCTCGGGGAGTGTCGTGGCGATAGACAATGGAGACGGGAATTTTGGTGCCGTCGGAGGCGGTGGAGTGGATGCGTTCGCTGGCGTAAAGAGCAGGGTCGTAGCCGCCGAGGACGGGTTGCTGCTTGCGCAAGGTGCGTTCGCCGGTGCGGATGTTGTGATCGAAAACGGACCGGGGGGTGATGAAGGATTCGTAGATGAAGCGGATGAAAGTTGTGTCGAATTCGGGATTGGCGCCGAGGGCGGCGTTATACGCGGGTTCGGCGAAGGTGATGCGGTTGGACGCGGCGAGAGCAGAGGGGGCTTCACGCGTAAGATACACGATGCGGAGATGAGGGAGGCCTTCTTCGCGTTCGACGAGGACGAGGTGGGAGCGGAAGGCGGCAATGCCGGAGAGCATGACGCCGGGGCGGTTGGGGACGACTTCGTGCCAGCGGGGGCGGACGGGATCGGCGGCGGGAGCGGTCATGAGGCGGAAGGTGCGGCCGGCATCGTTGGTGCGGATGAAGAAGACGCCGCCAGAGGGATCGGCGGAGTTGCCGGGATGATGATCGACGTAATATTCGTGGTTGTCGCGGCGTTCGTGGATTAGCGCGAACGGCAGGGAGGGGCTGTCGGCGCGGAGGTAACGGACTTCGCTGGTGGTGTGGCTGTTGGCGACGAGGAAGATGTAGGCGCCACTGCGGCTGCGCTCGACGTCGATGCGGAAGCGCTCGTCTTTTTCTTCGTAGAGGAGGGTGTCGGGGCCGTTGGAGCCGATTACGTGGAGATAGAGCTGGTGGGAGCGTTTGGTGGTTTCGTCTTCGACGACGTAAAAGAGGGTGCGGTTGTCAGAGGACCATGCGGTGCTGGTGACCCGCTCGACGCGGAGGGGGAGGAGCGAGGAGTCCTGTAGATTTTTGATTTGGAGAGTGTATTGGCGGAAGCCGGTGGTGTCCGTGGCGAAGGCGAGGAGGGAATTGTCGTCGCTGACTTCGAAGATGCCGAGGCCGAGGAAGGAGTGGCCTTCGGCGAGGAGGTTGAGATCGAGGAGGACGTGTTCGGAGGGGTCGTGGGCGGATTTGCGGCAGTAGATTGAGTATTGCTGGCCCTCGACGGTGCGGGTGTAGTATTCGAAGCCGCGAAGGGTGTAGGGGACGCTGAGATCGGTTTGGAGGATGCGGCCGAGCATTTCCAGGTAGAGGCGGGATTGGAAGGGTTCGGTGGATTTCAGATAGGCGTCGGCGTAGGAGTTTTCGGCTTCGAGATAGGAGAGGACGCGGGGATCCTTTTTGTCGCGGAGCCAGGCGTAGTGGTCGACGCGGCGGTCGGAGTGGATAACGTGTTCGACGGGTTCGCGGAGGGCGAGCGGGGGCTGGAGTCCGGCGGGGCCGGAAGCGGCGGGGGAGGCGGCCTCGGGGGAGAGGTGGGCGGCGGTGGAATTGGAGTCGGGCGTCATTGGGTTAAGCGTCGATTCATTTTTGAGACATTTGCAGCAACATCGGAACGCAAAAAGCCCCCGCCTCGGAAGGCGGCCGCTACAAAGGCTACGAAAACCCGAGAGCACAGGCTAAAGCCTGTGCCACAAGTTGAATTCAGGAACTGGTGGAATACCCTGCTAGGCCATCTTAATCGAAGATGGGTTGGGATTACAGCATGCTGGTATGGTTTGGTGGTGGGGAAGGACGGGCCGCCCCGTAAAACCATTCGGGATGCAAAATGCGCACCTAAGAAGGTGGGCCCTACAAAGTCGGTATCAAAGTGCTGGCCTGCTGGACGCGACGGGAAAATGGACTGAGGTTTAAGAATGGCTACTGAGATAGAGATCAAGCTGGCAGTTCGGGATGGGAAGGGGCTGGCGCGGGCGTTGAAGAGACTGGGAGCGAAGCCGGCGAATCCGGGGGCGCCGCGGATGCATGAGATGAACGTGATATTTGATACGCCGGAGGGAGGGTTGGCGAAGCACGGGCAGTTGCTGAGGATTCGGACGGAGACGCCGGCGCCGGTCAAGAAGGGGTCGAGGAGTAATGTGAGAGCGCGGACTGTGCTTACGTTTAAATCGCCGCCGGCGGAGTTGGCGATCGGGGACATAGTGCGGAGTGGGGACCGGCGATATAAGGTACGGGAGGAGATCGAGACGGAGCTTACGGATGGGGGGACGATACAGAGGATTTTTGAGGGGCTGGGGCTGCGGGGATGGTTTCGGTATGAGAAATACCGGACCACTTATGTGTTGCCGGGGCGGCAGAGTTGGGCGAAGGGGTTGCTGATTGAGGTGGATGAAACGCCGATCGGGATGTTTGTGGAGTTGGAGGGAGAGGCCGGTGCGATTGACCGGGCGGCGAAGGAGTTGGGGTATTCGACGAAGGATTATGTGTTGAAGAATTATTTGGTTTTGTATGTGGAGGAGTGCAAGAGGAGGGGAGAGTCGCCGAAGGATATGGTGTTTGGGGAGGGGAAGAGGGGGCGATAGGCTGATGTCGGGGGAGTTTAGGCGCGTGAGTGAAGAGCGGCCCGCCTCAGAAGGCGGGCCCTACGAAGAATCGGGATAAAAATTTGGAAAAAATCTCGGAAAGTGCTGATTTTTCTTGACAATGAGTGGGAGCAGGCATATCTCTAAATTCGGAGTGAATTTTTTACGTATGAGCGCGTCCGGCGAACTCGAACCTCACCCTAGTTGCATAGGGGAGAGGTGCAGCCACTTGACCGCTATTCCGGCGAGCGATCCGCGGTGCGCCGGGGCTGATCGGGAAGGGATTCGATTCAGCTTGCTGGAAGTCCGGGCGGGGGGCAACGGGCTGGGAGGGTTTATTACCGGCTGAAGCGTACGCATCTTTGCGTTTTGGTTGCCCGCGGCCGGAATGGTTTGCGGGCTTTTTGTTTTTGGGAGAGCAAAAAAGAAAGAAATAAAGATAACGCAGAGACGCAGAGGGCGCTGAGGAAGAGCGGTGAGAAGAACGGCCTGCCTCGGAAGGCGGGCCCTACAAGTGCAAGAAACCCAAGAACACAGGCTGAAGCCTGTGCTACCGGGGGGAAAGGAGGGACGGAAATGCTGTTTGCTACGGAGATAGTGGGGGCGTCGGCTTATGATTCGCAGGCGCATTTTGTGGGGCGGGTGCGGGAGTTTTTTGTGGAGCCGGCGGAGCAGCCGAACCGGATTTCGCACTTTTTGATATCGCGCGGCAGGTTTCAGCCGCTGGTGGCGCGATACGACCAGGTGTCGAAAGTGGTGCCGGGGCGGATTGATTTGAACGTGACTGAGCGTGCGCTGGAAGCTTACAAGCCGAATGAGGCGTGGCTGGCGGTGCAGAAGGATCTGCTGGACCAACAGATCATTGATACGGAAGGGCGCAAAGTAGTGCGCGTGAACGACGTGGATCTGGCGGTGATGCGCACAAACGAGCACGTGGAGCTGCGGATTACCCAGGTGGATGTGGGGCTGCCGGGGGCGATGCGGCGGCTGTTGCAGGGGATCGCGCCGTCGGCGCTGGTGCGGAAGCTGCAGGGAAAACTGCCGCAGAGGTCGATTCGGTGGGAGTTTGTGAACCTGATTGAGCCGGACCCGCTGCGTCGCGTGAAGCTGCGGATTACGCACGAGAAGCTGGAGGACCTGCATCCCGCGGACCTTGCTGAAATGATGGAAGAGCTTTCGGCGGCGGAGCGGCAGGGGATTATCGCTTCGCTGGATGAAGAGACGGCGGCGAAGGTGCTAGCCGAACTTGACGAGCGGCTGACGACCCAGATCGTGGAGACGCTGGATCCGGAGAAGGCGGCGGATATTCTGGAAGAGATGGCTCCGGACGCGGCGGCGGACCTGCTGGCGGATTTGCCGAAGGAGACTTCGGAAGAGTTGCTGGAGGAGATGCCGAACCTGGAGGCGGAAGAGGTTCGGGAACTGTTGAGTTACGATTCGGCGACGGCGGGCGGAATGATGAATACGGAATTTGCGTACGTGAGCGAGGCGTCTCCGCGAGAAGAGGTGCTCGGGTGGTTGAAGAAGCAGGATTTCAACCTGGAGCAACTGGACACGATTGTGCTGGTGGACTCGCACGCGCAATTTTCAGGGACCGTGCCGATGGCGCGGATGCTGCTGGCGGCGCCGGAGCAATTGATGTCGGACTTGAAGACGGAGCCGCTGGTGAGCATCACGCCGGACGCGAGCGAGAAGGACGTGTTCGAACTGTTTGACAAATACAACCTGCGGATGCTCACGGTGATCGACGAGGAGAAACGTCCGATCGGGACGGTAACCGTGGATGACGTGGTGTCGCGGCTCGTGAACGCATGAATCTGACAACCATCAACAATTTAATCGACAAGATACGCGGGCGGACGCTGACGTTTTTTTCAGCGGGGAACCAGTGGCGCCGGCGACTGGCGCTGTTTCTGGCGGTGATTGGGCCGGGGATTATTACATCGAACGTGGACAATGATGCCGGCGGGATTGCCACGTACACGCAAGCGGGCAGCGCGTATGGTTACTCGTTGCTGTGGTCGCTGATCCCGATGACGATTGCGTTGTATGTGACGATGGAGATGTGTTCGCGGATGGGAGTGATTACGGGGAAGGGTCTTTCCGATTTAATCCGCGAAGAGTTTGGCTTTCGCTCGACGTTTTTTGTGATGATTACGGGCTTCCTGGTGGATTTGGGAAACGTGGTGGCGGAGTTTGCGGGTGTGGCGGCCGCGGCGCAGATTTTTGGGGTGAGCAAGTATATTGCGGTGCCGCTGGCAGCGGTGGCGGTGTGGGTGCTGGTGCTGAAGGGAACCTACCGGCAGGTGGAAGTGGTGTTCCTGATCGCCTGTATCTTTTATCTTAGCTATCTTTTTTCGGCGTTGCTGTCGCATCCGGACTGGCTGCTTGCGGCGCGGATGACGGTGATTCCCACGATTCACTTCGACGTAAGTTATCTGATTACATTGACCGCACTAGTGGGAACAACGATCGCGCCGTGGCAATTTTTCTATTTGCAGGCGAGTTTCGTGGAGAAGAAGGTGGGGCCGAGACAGTATCCGCAGGCGCGGCTGGATGTGCTGCTGGGGAGCATCAGTTGCATGGTGATCGTGTTCTTCATCATTATTTGCACGGCGGCGACACTACACGCTTCGGGTCTCACGAATATCACCGACGCTGGGGAGGCGGCGAAAGCACTGGTGCCGTTGGCGGGGAAGTGGGCGGCGTTGACGTTTGCGTTTGGATTGCTGAACGCTTCGCTGTTTGCGGCGACGATTTTGCCGCTTTCGACGGCGCACGTGATTTGCGAGGGGATGGGATTTGAGGCGGGGATCGATCACAAGTTTCGGGAGGCGCCGGCGTTTTATTGGCTGTATACCATTTTGATCCTTGTGGGAGCGGGAATCGTGCTGATCCCGAACGTGCCGCTTTGGAAGATATTTATTTTTTCGCAGGTGGGGAACGGCGTGTGGCTGCCGATTGTGGTGATTTTTATTTTGCTGCTGGTGAACCGCAAGGATTTGATGGGGGAGCACACGAATACGGTGGCGTTTAACGTGGTGGCGTGGATTACGGCGGTGGCGATGATTGTGTTGACGTTTGTGCTGGTGGGGCAGGGGATTTATCAGTGGGTGAGGGGCGTGCCGGGGTGAGCGGAGTTTTCAGTATTCAGTAATCGGTAATCAGTCAGAGGGATAGCAGCGAGCAGTTAACAGCGATCAGGAAGCGGTTGGTTGCCGGGTGTTTCGAGGCGCGGACGCACCGCCCGCCGTTCGGTCGTTTCGGAGAGATTACCCATTCCCCAAAAGCGCGTTGCGCGGGGGCGGAAGGGTATGTTAACTTTGCGGCGTAAAGGAAGATTGACCTGGGACTATCGTGGCTCACTCGTTTGAACTTTCCGCTGCTGCTCTCGGTCCGGTGACCGCTGAGGAGGCGCATATCCTGAAAAAACTGGATTTGGAGCGGTTGCCGCGGCACATCGCGGTGATTATGGACGGGAACGGGCGCTGGGCGCAGAAACGTCATCTGCCGCGCATGGCGGGGCACCGGGTAGGGACGCAGTCGGCGCGGACGGCGATTGAGACTTGCGCGCGGCTGAAGGTGGAGGCGCTGACGCTATATGCGTTTTCGGTGGAGAACTGGCGGCGGCCGAAAGTGGAGATTGAGTTTTTGATGCAGTTGCTGCGGGAGTATATCCGGAATGAAATGCCGTTGATTCAGCGGAATAATATCCGGATGAGGTTTTTGGGGCGGCCGGAGGAGTTGCCGGCGGGGGTGCAGAAGGATACGCGGGAGGCGACGGTGGCCACCGCGGGAAATACGGGGATGGTGCTTTCGATTGCGCTGAATTATGGCGGGCGAGCGGAGATTGTGGACGCGATGAACGCGATCCTGGCGGAACGGAATGGGCACGGGGGCGCGGCGATTACGGAAGATGAGCTTTCGCGCCATCTATATACGGCGGATTTGCCGGACCCGGATTTGCTGATCCGGACGAGCGGGGAGATGCGGGTGAGCAATTTTCTGTTGTGGCAGATTGCGTATGCGGAGATTTTTGTGACAGAGACGTTGTGGCCGGATTTTAATCGGGCGCGGTTGTTGGAGTCGTTGGTGGATTTTCAGGGGAGAGAGCGGAGATACGGCGGGATCGATGGGCGGAAGACGGCGGTGCGATAAGAAGGTAATCAGTTACCAGTAATCGGTAATCAGTAAGAGGGAAGAGAAGAGTTCAACGCCCTGACCGGGTCAGGGTGAACGCCAACAAGAAGAGAATCTGCCGCCCCTCCGCGGCTTGAGCGTTTATTGATTTTGGCCCCAGGGCTTAAGCCCTGGGCTAATGTGTGGCGCGCCTCCGGCGTTTGTTTTTGAGTACCTGTATAATTCGGTAGGGAATCCACTTTTAATTTGGCTGGTGGTTGGCAGGCGGCCGGTAAGGACTGTTTGCATGACATGGAAACGCGTGGCTACGGCGCTGGTGTTGATACCGGTGGTGGTGGGGTTGGTGTTGTTTACGCCGACGTGGGCGGTGGCGGTGGCTACGGCGGTGATAACGGTGCTGGCGCTTTGGGAATATTTTGCGTTGGGAGAGGCGATTGGGCACCGGGCGTTCCGGTTTCTGTCGGTTACCTGCGCGTTGCTATTGATTTATGTGCAGTGGCGAACTCTCCGACCGTTCGTCTATTTCAGTGCCCAGTTCCACGGTGCAGAGATGCAGCGCATATCTGTCCTGCATTCCCCGGTTAGCGTGTTTTTTCTGTTTGTTTTGGGCCTCACGGTTTTAATTTTATGGACGCGGCGGCCTCTTGTTGAGGTACTGCCTGCGGCTGGAATTTCCTCTAGCGCTCTGCTCCTCGTGGCTTTTCCGCTTTCGTTTGCTGTGAGGCTGCATGGCTTCGTGGAAAACGGGCCACGGCTGCTGCTGTTTGCGTTGGTGATTACCTGGGCGGCGGATACGACGGCTTATTTTGTTGGAAGGGCGATGGGGAAGCACCCCTTGGCGCCGCATATTTCGCCGAAGAAGACTTGGGAAGGGTCGATTGGGAGCATGGTTGGGTCGTTGCTTGTGGCGTGGGCGTTTAGTTATTGGATCCGGATTCCGATTGGGCATCTTTTGGCTATGGCAGTGATTGGGAATATCGCGGGGCAGATGGGGGATTTGCTGGAGTCGGCGTATAAGAGGTCGGCGGGAGTGAAGGATTCGGGTGGATTGCTGCCGGGGCATGGGGGCGTGTTGGACCGGATTGATGCGCTGATTTTGTGTATACCGGTGATTTGGTATTACGTGGTGCTGGTGAACCCGGTGGCGATTTAAGAGAAGAAGAGATTTCACCACAGAGGACACCGAGTTCACGGAGAAGAAATAAAGATAACGCAGAGGCGCGGAGAACGCAGAGACTCGCAGAGAAGAATGGGTTTTTGTTATCTGATCGCTGGTATCTGTTATCCTGAAATTTAGTTTCTGGGAACGAAATTTCCGACATGAAAAATATTTCCATACTTGGTTGCACGGGGTCCATTGGGCGGCAGACTTTGGCCGTCGTGGAGGCTTTGCCGGGGCAGTTTCGGGTGGTGGGGCTGGCGGCGGGGTCCAACATCGACGAGTTGGTCGGGCAGATCGAGCGGCACCGGCCGGAAGTGGTGTCGGTGGCTACGGCTTCGCTTGCTGACGAGCTTGCAGGGCGTTTGAAGGAGAAGAGTGTTGCGCCGCTGCCTGCGATTCATCATGGGCGGGAGGGGATGCTGGCGGTTGGGGCGCATGGGGCGGCGGAGATTGTGGTGTCGGCGGCGGTCGGCGTGGTGGGGCTGGAAGCTACGTACGAGGCGATCAAGCTGGGGAAGGTGATTGCGCTTTCGAA
>Ga0210401_10005480_pt1 | contig 13034 bp, 8 predicted proteins | sample IncBWH32MmetaG_FD_150866 | JGI IMG/M metagenome (GOLD analysis project Ga0210401, IMG submission 150866) | Forest soil microbial communities from Barre Woods Harvard Forest LTER site, Petersham, Massachusetts, United States - Inc-BW-H-32-M | ecosystem: Environmental > Terrestrial > Soil >... | reverse complement strand
TCGGGTTGTTCTTCGACAACACCTTCGTGATCGCTGCCGTCGTCGTCGTCTTCCCGTGATCGATGTGCCCGATCGTCCCGATGTTCACGTGCGGCTTACTCCGCTCGAATTTCTCCTTCGCCATCGCGCATCACCCTCGTATCAAAACATCGCGGCCATGCCGCGTTCCCTGCTGGCCCAACCAACCGCCTGTGGATGAATCTTGATCACCCCGAACGATTGTTCGATGGAGCGGGGGACGGGGCTCGAACCCGCGACCATCTGCTTGGAAGGCAGAGACTCTACCACTGAGTTACCCCCGCTCTTTCTGCCCTGCTGCGATCACCACCGGCCAGAAAACTGGAGCCTGGGACCGGGATTGAACCGGTGACCTCGTCCTTACCAAGGACGCGCTCTACCGACTGAGCTACCCAGGCCCGAACCGGTCTTCCCTACTTTCCCCTCGGCGCTTCTTCCTGGCGGTCGAGGTCTTGCCGATCCATCTCTACGGCCCACCTAAGGGAACCACCACTCGACCCGCAGATTGCGCGACGCTGGTGGACGGGGGAGGATTCGAACCTCCGTAGCCCGCAAGGAGCGGCAGATTTACAGTCTGCTGGTTTTAGCCACTCACCCACCCGTCCCGCAAAACGATCCGGGACGCGACATCGTCCCTCCAGTGCAACGAAGCATCCCGACAATGCTGTGCGCCCAAACCCTGCGCGAAATTTCGGACACAGCATTCGCCTTCTGCAAAACGGCCAGAAATAGTCAGGACAGCTTTCGAGGCACTCCGCAATGCAGAAAGGGCTCGTGTCGCGAAGACACTAGCCCTAGCGCTTTTGTTGCGAGGAATTCGTCCGCAACCTTGCTCGATAATCCCGGTCCCTCAAACTCAGCTGGCGGAGGGATTTGAACCCCCGACCCTCTGATTACAAATCAGATGCTCTACCAACTGAGCTACGCCAGCCCCGCGCAAACCTAAAGAAATTATCACGCGGGCAATCAAATTGCAAGGGGCTCGGTTCGGGCGGCAAACCCGCTGCCAATCGGCGAACTAGTACCCATACGCGATGCCCAATCGGATAGCTCATTCTACCTTGGTTTGCCCCTGTTTGGGTGTGGAGAATTCGCTATCGGGCAGTTCGGCTCCGTGGTGAATTTCGCTGATTCTAATGGTGAAATCCGAGCTCCCGCCTCTTTGCAGAATTGTGAACGGAAGCTGCACGCCGTCCACCGCTCGATAATCTTGAAAGTCTTCTTGCACCTCGAACTCGCCATCTGCGGTGTGCCGGTGCCCGAGGACACGCAACGCCAGGCCGCTTTTCGCGTCGAAGTAGATTTTGTCCGGCAACGTCTCGCCTGCGATCGTGCCTTCGAGCACATACGCGTCGTGATCATCGACTTGCTCGCTGCCGACGACCACTAGTTTTGAATAAAGGTCGTGCAAGTCGAGCGCGTGGTAGAAGTCCGAATCGCGTTCGGCCTCGGTTAACTCCACGCCGGAAAGAACGCGCAAGCCATCGGCGGGGTCGTCAGACCAGGCCGCCTTTCCATCGCAAGCCTGCCTGAATACATTGCCGCTGAAGATCACGACCTGGAGCGTCTTGTTCGGCGCCTTTTCGTGAATCATCACGGTCCCGGAAAGATGCATCGCGGGAACGTCAATGGTTCCCATGGAAGTGCGCGTTGTCTGTTTCCGGATCGCCGCTCGTCCGCCGAGTGCTGCAATGTATTTGTCGATAATCTGATCGGCCGTCGGTGTCGCTGGTGCTGTCTGCGCCACGCTTCGAAACGACAGTGCGAGAAGAACTAGAACGAGGATCGAAAGTCTACCTGCGACGGCATGCTTGCCAAGCAAACGATTCATCAGGCCCTCCATCGCTCCGCATCCATTTCGAGGCCTGGCGTGCAGCGAAGGTTGCCGACGCGGCGAAGCGACGTTTTGTGATGCGCGGTGCTGCTTGAAACCTTACACTCGATTACAGGAAACAGCCGGAGAGATATCGTTGGCGTCGTCGAAAACGAAAACTGCCCTGCTTGTAATCACAGTCGTTGTCGTCTTGCTGATGGTGATTATTGGGATAGGAGCTGCCGTCTACCTTTACCGTGCCTCGCGGCCGCTGTCTGCGCCTGTCGCCGGAGCCCCGCCTGATATCTTGAGCCTGGTTCCGCCGGACGCGCCGGTCGCTGCATACTTGGATGCAAAAACGCTGCGAACGACTCAGAACTCGACGCTCGAGGCCATCGGGCAAGTCGTTCTCCCCACCCCGCAGCAAGATCCTGATTACACAGAGTTTGTTCGCAACACGGGGTTTGACTACTCGCGTGACCTTGACCGCGCCGCCCTCGCCATGTGGCCGACCGACCTTGGCGGTGCCGGCAACCCGGGTAGCGATGACCGGACCGTTGCCGTCGCCGACGGGCGTTTCGATCAGCAGCGGATCAAGACCTACGCGCTGCGGACTGGACACACCGTGACTCGGGGTTCAAAAACGGTCTACGAGGTCCCCGGCAATCCGCCGGTCTCGTTTGAGTTTCTTTCCGCTACGCGGGTTGCGATCGCCAGCGGCAAGAACGCGACCGATTTGCTCACAGCTTCCCGGTCCGCGCCGCGCGACCCTGCGATGCAATCGCGTATCGACCGCGTGGCGGGTGCGCCGCTATTCGCCGTGGCCCGTACCGACAAGCTGCCCGATTCGGTCTACGAAAGCTTCAAGAATTCACAGCAACTCTACGCGCTCGTGCGCAGCATTCAGGGGATCACTCTCGCGGGCCAGCCGCAAGGCGACAATCTCGACGTGACGCTCGATGGTGAATCCGACTCGATGAAGAATGCCATCGAGATCGGCACGCTCCTGGACGGCTTTCGTATGATCGGCTCGGTCGAGTTGCGAGATCCGAAAGTGCGCGGGCAGATGACCGCGCAGCAGGCCGCGTTTCTTTCCATGCTGCTTGATAAAGTGAAGGTCACCCCGCAAGACAAATGGGTACGACTCTCGATTGACCTGACTCCCGCAATGCTGGCGGGAAAAACATCTACGCACTAAACTCTCTGCCACTATGCGCACGCAAGTCGGCATCGTGGGAGCGGGACCCGCGGGACTTTTTCTCTCGCATCTTCTGCACCTGCAGGGCATCGAGTCGATCGTTGTTGAATCGCACCGCCGTCAGCATATCGAAGAGCGCGTTCGCGCCGGTGTGCTCGAACAGGGAACCGTTGATCTTTTCAACCAGGCCGGTGTCGGCGAGCGGATGCGTCGCGAGGGACTCGTACATCACGGCTTCGAGCTGCGTTTCAATCGCCGCGGGCACCGCATCGATATGTTTGAACTGACGGGCGGACGATGCATCACGGTCTACGGCCAGCAGGAGGTGATCAAAGACCTTGTGCGGGCGCGGTTGAAAGCGGGTGGGGAAATTATTTTCGACGTCGCGGACGTTTCAGTCCACAATCTGGATTCCTCAACGCCCCAAATTACATTTCGGTGCAATAGCGAAAGCCAAACGCTCGTCTGTGATTTCATCGCCGGATGCGACGGATTTCACGGCATCTGCCGGCCATCGATTCCCGAGGGAGTCCTCTCGTTCTACGAACGCGTCTATCCTTTTGCATGGCTCGGGGTGCTCGCCGAAACCGCGCCCTCCTCGCTCGAACTGATCTACGCAAACCACGAATGCGGCTTTGCGCTTCACAGCATGCGTTCGCCGACGCTCACGCGTCTCTACTTGCAATGCGCACCGGATGAAAGACTGGAAGATTGGCCCGACGCTCGCATATGGGACCAGTTGCGTGCGCGTTTTGAAATGGACGGCTTTGTCTTGCAGGAAGGGCCGATCGTGCAAAAAGCGATCACACCGATGCGCAGCTTCGTTGCAGAGCCCATGCAGTATGGCCGCCTGTTTCTTGCCGGGGATTCGGCGCACATCGTCCCGCCCACCGGTGCCAAGGGCATGAACCTCGCTATCGCAGACGTACGCTTGCTCGCGCGCGCCTTTGCGAAATACTATTCGTCGGGCGAGCGCGGCGAACTTGACCGATATTCGCACGCCTGCCTTCGCCGGGTATGGCGCGCACAGCATTTTTCGTACTGGATGACGACGATGCTGCATCGCACCAACGTCGCCGACGCGTACGACTACCGCCGCCAGCTCGCCGAGCTTGACAACGTGACGAGCTCGCGCGCCGCGGCTACCAATCTTGCCGAAAATTACAGCGGCCTGCCGTTTGACTGAGGCAACAAAGCGCGGCCCTTGCGCGCGGAAGGCTTCTCGGAATGAGCGATCTGGTCAAATTCAGCGTGCTTGAGAACGGCGTCGCCGTCATCACCATCGATAATCCGCCGGTCAATGCGCTAAGCCCGGGCGTGCCGGAAGGAATCGAAATCGCGATGCGTCGCGCGAATTCCGATCGGTCGGCGAAGGCGATAGTCTTGATCGGAGCGGGCCGGACCTTCATCGCGGGCGCCGACATCAACGAACTCGCGACGGCCGCCGGTCCGCCGGATCTTCACCGATTACTCGCCGAAATGGAGGACTGTCAGAAGCCGCTCGTCGCCGCGATGCACGGCACCGCGCTCGGCGGCGGCCTGGAAGTCGCGATGGCCGCGCACTATCGGGTCGCTGCTCGCCAAGCGCAGGTCGGCCAGCCCGAAGTAAATCTCGGCCTGATTCCCGGCGCCGAGGGCACACAACGCCTTCCTCGTCTCGCCGGAATCGCAAGGGCGGTGGAAATGTGCGTTACAGGCGCGCCGATTTCCGCGGCGGATGCACTGCAAGCTGGAATCGTCGATCAGATCATCGAAGGCGATCTGCTCGCCGGAGCCGCGGCCTTCGCACTTGAAAAGGCCGCAAAGAGCGCCAGGCATCCCAAGACAAGCGAACGCAACGAAAAGCTCGGAGCGGATCCGGAAAACGAGCTGATCTATGCAGCCGGCCGCGACCAGGCTCGCAAGATTCGCCGCAATCAAAAGGCACCGCTCAAAGCAGTCGAGGCGATTCGAGCCGCGGCCACCTTGCCCTTCGCGGAAAGTTGCCAGCGCGAACGCGAACTGTTCTCTGAATGCGTGAAATCCGATCAGGCCAAAGCCATGATTCACGGGTTTCTTGGAGAACGCGAAGTCGCAAAAATTCCGGGCATCCCCAAAGACATGCCCGTGCGTTCTATCGGAAGCGCGGCGATTGTGGGAGCAGGAACCATGGGCGGCGGCATCGCGATGGCGTTTGCGAACGCGGGAATTCCGGTCCGCGTAAAAGATGCCGACCAAGCGGCCCTTGACCGCGGCATGTCCACCATCCGCAAGAATTACGAATCTTCCGTGAAACGGGGCCGCCTCGCTCCCCAGCAGCTCGAAGACCGCATCGCGCTCATCACTGCCCAGCTCAATTACGACGGTTTCGATCGCGCCGACTTGATCGTCGAAGCTGCGTTCGAGAACATGGCGCTGAAGAAACAGATCTTTGCAGACCTGGGAAAAATCGCAAAGCCCGGCGCTCTGCTCGCTTCGAACACGTCCTCGCTCGATATCGACGAAATCGGCGCGACGACATCCCGAGCAGAAAACCTGCTCGGCCTGCACTTTTTCAGCCCAGCCAACGTAATGCGACTGGTTGAAATTGTGCGTGGTCGTGCCACGAGTCTTGAAGCAATCGCCAGCGCGCTCGCGATCGCCAAGAAATTGAAAAAGGTCGGCGTCGTGGTCGGAAATTGTCACGGATTCGTCGGCAACCGGATGTTTCTGCCCTACATGCGCGAAGCCCAATTTCTGGTAGAAGAGGGCGCCACACCGCAGCAGGTCGACGCCGCGCTCTATGATTGGGGCATGGCCATGGGCATTTTCGCCGTGGACGACATGGCCGGCGTCGACGTCGGCTGGCGCGTCCGCCAGGAATGGAAGGCGTATGAGAAACCTGGCGCACGCACGCCGCTCGTGCTCGATAAGCTCTACGCGATGGGCCGCTACGGCCAAAAGACCGGCGCCGGATGGTATCGCTACGGCGACGACCGCAAACCGATTCCCGATCCTGAAATAGACGAGCTGATCGAAATCACTGCCTCGAATTCCGGAATCGAACGCCGCACGGTCAGCGATGAAGAGATCATCGAGCGCTGCATCTACATCATGATCAACGAAGGCGCACGAATCCTGGAAGAGGGTTACGCATTGCGCGCTAGCGACATCGACATCGTTTATCTCACCGGGTACGGCTTCCCCTCGTACCGTGGCGGCCCGATGTGGTATGCCGACACGGTTGGGGTCGCAAAAGTCTACCAGCGCGTTTGCGATTTCCATAACCAGCACGGCGAGCTCTGGGAGCCAGCGCCTCTGCTCAAGCGGCTCGCCGAAGAAAACAAGACGTTCGCCGGCCTCGACAAGGAACGCGCAAAAGCGCTGCGCTCGGCATAGATCGCATCGCGCAATATCGATGAACGACACCGCTTCATTCCGGCACGTAAGCATCGCCAGCTGGCGCGTCGACGTTGAGCGTTCACCCGACGGCACGAACTATCTCCGCCCCTCAAGGCCGCTTGCCGAATATCCACTGCGGCTCACGGATCGACTGGACGAATGGGCGGTACGTGAACCGTCGCGCGTCCTTCTCGCGCAGCGCGACACCAGAGGCGAGTGGCGCAACGTCACTTACTCTGAATTTCGCACCGCCGCCCGCGCCGTTGCGCAAGCGCTCCTGGATCGCGGCGTATCGGTCGAGCGGCCCGTCGCGGTTCTGTCCGGCAACGACATTGAGCACGCGCTCATCGAGGTCGGCGCGATGTACGCGGGCATTCCCTACTCGCCCCTCTCCCCATCGTGGTCGCTGGCCTCCAAGGATTTCGCCCGCCTCCGCGACGCGCTTCGGTTGCTGACACCGGGTTTGCTGTTTGCTTCCGACGGCGCACAATTTCAAAAGGCGATCGAAGCCGCTGTCCCCAAAGACGCACATCTGGTCGTAGCCAAGAATCAAGCCGCAGGCCCCCGCGCCGAACTCTTTCCCGCTCTTCTGGCGCCGCGCGCAACTCCCGCCGTTGACCACGCGCTCGCGCGTGTCACCCCAGATACCGTGGCAAAAATTCTTTTTACCTCCGGTTCGGCAGGCTTTCCGAAAGGCGTGATCAACACTCACAGGATGCTCTGCAGTAATCAGGAAATGCTGCGAACTGTTTTTGAAGTTCTCGCCGAAGAGCCGCCGGTCATTTGCGACTGGCTTCCGTGGCATCACACCTTTGGCGGGAACCACAATTTCGGGCTCGTCCTCTATAACGGCGGCACCCTTTATATCGACGGCGGACGCCCCACACCCGGCGCTTTTGACCAGACCGTCCAGAATCTTCGCGATATTTCGCCTACCATCTATTTCAACGTGCCCAAGGGCTACGAAATGCTCGTCGAGCAGCTGCGTGCGGATGCGCTGCTGCGCGAGCGCTTTTTTGCGCGCCTCAAAATGACTTTCTATGCGGCCGCGAGTCTGCCGCAAAGGACTTGGGACGACCTCGACGACATCGCCTTGAAACATTGCGGGCTTCGGATTCGCATGCTGACGGGCCTGGGCATGACAGAGACTTCTCCGTTTGCCATTTCTGCAAGCACCGGCACGGCCCGCGCCGGATACATCGGCCTACCTGCGCCGGGAGTCGAGGTGAAGCTCGCGCCCGTTGAAGGTAAGCTCGAAGTTCGCTATCGCGGTCCGAACGTGACACCGGGATTCTGGCGGCAGGAGGAACTCACCCGCGCGGCGTTTGACGAGGAAAGGTTTTTTCGCTCGGGGGACGCGGCGAAGTTTTTCAATCCCGGCGCCCCGGCAGAAGGTCTTGTGTTCGACGGCCGGCTGGCCGAAGATTTCAAACTCTCGACCGGCACCTGGGTCAGCGCTGGGCCGCTGCGGATGAGGTTTCTGGCGCACTGCGCGCCGTATATAAAAGACGCGGTTATCGCCGGGCACGACCGCGACGAAATCACAGCGCTGATTTTTCCCGATGGGGAGGCGTGTCCAGGTCTCGACGAATTGGCCGCGAAGATCCAGCAACTCCTCGGCTCGTTTGCTGACGCAGCGACGGGGAGTTCAAATCGAATTGAGCGCGTGGTGATCCTGGTCGACCCGCCATCGGCGGACGCCGGGGAAATCACCGACAAAGGTTCGATCAACCAGCGCGCCGTGCTCGCGCGCCGCGCGGATCTGGTGAACGACCTGTATCGTCGGCCGCTGCCGGGGCACGTGCTCTGCGCGCGCTCGACCTTGCGCGCCGCCGATCGCTGAATTTCTGAACTCGCCGGGAGACTCGTTGCCAATGACCAATGCCAAGAAAATGCGCGTGGATGAACTGAAAGCGATCGATGTTCATGTCCACGTCGAAACCGAAATCGAAGGCAACGCCGCGAACGCTGCCGCCGAGAAATATTTTGGCCATTCGGGCGCAGGACATTCGCGAGCGGAGCTGGCCGAATACTACCGCTCCCGCAAAATCGGCTGCGTCGTCTTCACCGTGGACGAGCGCCTCACGGGCCGCCCGCCGGTACCGAATGAAGAAGTCGCCGCTTTCGCGGCCGAGAATTCCGACATCATGATGGCGTTTGCGAGCGTCGATCCCACGCGCGGCGCCGATGCCGTGAAGGAAGCGAAACGGCTCATCGCATCAGGCGGAATCTGCGGCTTCAAATTTCATCCGCCGCTCCAGCAGTACCACGCGAACGAAAGACTGGCCTATTCCCTGTACGAAGTGATCGCTGAGGCGAACCTGCCTGCACTGTTTCACACCGGCCACAGCGGCATCGGCACGGGAATGCGCGGCGGAGGCGGCATCCGCTTGAAATACGGCAACCCGATGGATATCGATGACGTCGCGGTCGATTTTCCGGATATGCCGATCATTCTCGCGCATCCATCCTTTCCCTGGCAGGACGAAGCGATCTCGGTGTGCCTCCATAAGCCGCAGGTTTATATCGATCTTTCCGGATGGTCGCCAAAATATTTTTCGCCCACTCTGATCCAGTACGCAAACACGTTGCTGAAACACAAGGTTCTGTTTGGCTCCGATTATCCACTGATTACGCCGGACCGCTGGCTGGCTGACTTCGAGAAAATTTCAATTCGTGACGAAGTACGCCCGCTGATTTTGAAAGAAAACGCGCTGCGGCTCTTTGGACTCGGCGGCGCCGCGCGTGCGTAGCCGTTCATTTCACGGCTTCGCCATGAATTTTCGCCGCGTGATCATTTGCGCCTTGCAAAATGCGGCGGAATCGTATCACGGCGACTTCTGCGCAATTCACTCGCGGGCGAAATCCGGAGCACGATGGGGCGATTTTTCGGCAAGCATGTATTTCGCTGTCGATCGAGCGAACCAGAGCGAAGCTCCCGAGTTGGTCGAAGGCTCTTTACATTATTGAGGTGTCTTGGCCCCGCAGTGTGTTACCTTATGTGGGCTGTCCCACCCAACCTTGGCCCTCCAACTGTCCCAGAACGCAATTTAATTTCATCCAACTGCCGAAAGAGGGCTGCCATGTCCGAGTCTCCGGCTTCTGTACTCATTGTTGACGACAACGCGCTCATTCGCAGGGCGTTGCGGGATTTCCTCGAGAGGACCACGCGAATGCACGTGAGCGGCGAAGCCTCCGACGGACTCGAAGCGATCATGCAAGCAAAAGCTCTGAATCCGGACTTGATACTGATGGACGTCTCCATGCCACGCATGAACGGGATCGAGGCCGCTTCGGTGATCAGAAAGAAGAAACCTGACGTATGCATTGTCGTGTTCACGCTCTATCCGCACGTTGTCGGTTTTTCCCTGGCCAGGGCGACGGGAGTCGATCTGGTTGTTTCGAAGACCGATGGCGCAGCAGGGCTAACCGAGGCACTCACTTCGTTTTTCTCGACTTCGTTTCCGGAAGTCTGCCGCGACCAAGCACAAGGGGCAGGCGCGGGGTCTGCAGCCTAGAGTTAATTTTCGCGACACGTCTGCAACAACGGGAATTCGGGCGTGGCTTGGCCGTCTCTCGACGGTCGCGTGCCGCCGAAATTCATGCCGCAGCCTTGGCGCGCCCAGGGCGTGAGCGCCAGCGCCAAACCATCCAGGCGTCGACGAGCAAGATAACCACAGCAAAATAGGGCCAGTGTGAGGCAGCCCACGAAGCGGTTTGAACACCCTCGCCGAGTAGCGTTATCTGGCGGATCTGCTGGGCTGGAATCACTACCGAGCGACCCCAATTCATCGTCTCAAGACGCGGCAGGTATCCCTGGCGAACCGAACCTTCCAGATCATATACACCCAAGATACGGGTGAAGTGACTGGCTACGAGCAAGTCGCGGGAAAGCTCGGCCCAATCGAGCGCCGGGCTCCCCTCGCCCGGCTCTGTGCTTCCAACGGCGATAGCCTGCGCGTCAGGACCAAACCTCCAGATCATTGCGGCACCCATGCTGCGGACCGAGCTGCTGTACAGCATCAACACTTCCAGATTGCTGCGAACGTCGACGATCCCTGAAAGCCGGTCAAAGAGCGTGGAATTTGCTTTGCGGCCATTGACGAGGAACGGCATCTGGTAGGTCTGCACCGCATATCCCTGCGACTGAATCCGGGCTACGAGCGTCACGTACGCTTCTTGCGCGCGGCGGACGTTTGGAATATCCGCATATCGCCAAAGCAGTTTGAGCAAGATGCGCGCTCTGTGCCCGCCGGACCATTCGTCAAAGTCCCGCACATCCGGCTCGATGTCGAGACCGACCGCGTCCCATCCTAGAGCGTTTTCCTTGGTCCATTGTTGAAACTGGTCGAAACGCAGGGCAGCGGCCGGAGCGTTGGCTGCATTCATGTAGTAGCCTTGTTCTTTAGGAAGCAAGAGCCAGGCGATCGCCGGAATTCCCGCGGCATTTAAGCGCCGGACAATTTGCGCGCGGCCGGGAGTGAAGTCTGGAAGAGCGACGGCCAGGCCCGCGTGGAGGTTTTTCAAGGCGGCGGTTTCGGCGTCGTTCGAGAGAATCGATTGCACTTGGTCGAGATTTTGCTCGCCGCAGGCGAAAAACAGCTGCGGCTGCGTTGTGCTGCCCTGAATCTGGACGTCTGTAATCCCGGTCACAACGAATTTCCGGAAGACGAACATGCGGATGGCCACAAACGCCGTAAGGCTGGCACCCAATTCGAGCCCAAATATCAGGCACCAGACGATCACAGTTGCGGCCGCACGCATCAAGGCGCGCGAATCGGAAACCACCGAGGGCTGGCGAGCAGCGCGCATCGCTCCTCATGTTAACGCCACGCGGTACAACCGGCGACCAAGCTGAGATTCGCGGGGGATCGGCCTCGCCGCCAGTTGCTAGAACGGCGGGAATTCCGGCGTGGCCTGGCCGTCGGTGCGCGGATCGGAAGCGCCGAAATTCACGCCGCGCCCGTCGTCGTGCTCGACGGCGTTACCCTTGCCCATGACAAGCGAATAGCGCGGCACGAGCGTGAGTTGGTGGCCGCGCACGAACAGATCTTCGATGGTGCCTTGCGGGTAGCCAGCTTCGATGTCGACGCCGCATCCGGAATTGGCCGCGTTGAAGCGCGCGGCGTCGAGTGCGGCCTGAATGTTCATCCCGAAATCGACCACGTTTGCGACGAACTGCGCGTGCGCCTGCGCCTGATTAAAACCGGACTGAATGCCGAAACCGATCGAGACTCCATCTTTCTGCATGAATGCGGGAATGATGGTGTGCAGCGGCCGCTTGTGCGCGCCGATTGAATTCGGCTGCCCCTGCTCCAACGTGAAGGCACCGCCACGGTTGTGAAGCACGAAGCCCATGTGATCGGGTACAAGTCCTGAACCGAAATTTCCGGAATTGCTTTGAATGAGCGAGACGATATCGCCGTCGCGATCGACGGTCGCAAGATACGTGGTTTCGCTGCCGAGATTCTTCATCGCATCGGCAATCTGCGAAGGCATCGCGCTGCAATTGGCCCGGTCTGCGATTCCTTTCGCGCGCTCGATGGCGAGTTCTTTCGAGATCAGCTGCGCCGTGGGGATTTTCACAAAGCGCGGATCGCCGACGTATTGCAGCATGTCCGCATAGGCGAGCGCCTTGGCCTCCATTTCGACGTGCAGCGTCTGCGGACTGTCGTGACCCCAGTCTTTAAGCGGATAGAGCTCCATGACGTTGAGCATCGAAAGCGCAGCGAGGCCTTGCGAGTTGGGCGGCGTCTCGTAGATCGTCCAGCCGTGATAGGTGGTCGAGAGCGGATCGACCCATTCGGCCTGGTAATCGGCGAGGTCGGCGGCTGTCATCAAGCCGCCTTGTTCGTGGGAAAGTTCCAGAATTGCGCGGGCGATCGGGCCCTTGTAAAAGGCGTCGCGTCCGCCAGCGCCGATCAGGCGAAGCGTGCTGGCCACATCGGGATTCTTGAAAATCTGGCCGAGGTGGACGTAGGAACCGTTCGGCAAAAAGACACGCGCGAACTCCGGCTGGTTCGCGAACGGCATTCCGTACTTTTCCCACTCAACCGAATTCGCCTCCGAGGCGGGGAAACCGTTATCGGCAAGAGCTTCGGCGGGCTTCAAATCTTCGGCAAGCGGCAATTTTCCAAAGCGATCGTGCAGCGCCTGCCAGCCGGCGACGGTACCCGGCACGGTCACCGACCAGATGCCCGCGAGCCGCGTCACGTGATTCTGCGCGAGATTTTCGGGCGTGAACGCGGCGGGAGTCCAGCCGCTGGCGTTGAGCGCGTAGAGCTTTTTCGCTTTGTTGTCCCAATACATCGCGAAAAGGTCGCCGCCCACCCCGTTCATGCTCGGCTCGACAACGCCGACGGCGGCGTTGGCGGCGATGGCTGCGTCGATCGCGTTACCGCCCTTTTCGAGAATGGCCGAGCCAGCGGCAGACGCGAGCGTTTGCAGGGTCGCAGTGATGCCATATTGCGTGGTGGTCATCGAAAAGGCGTTGTCACGTGCGGGCTCCGGGATCGACGTGCGCATCGCGTGATCGACCGTAATCGACGTGCCTTCTTTGCGCGCGCGAGCGGCCCCACGACCGCCGGATGGGGAAGAGGATTGTTGCGCGGACGCGCTCGCGCGTTCATCGCCACCGCTTGCGGA
>Ga0210401_10005479_pt1 | contig 13035 bp, 11 predicted proteins | sample IncBWH32MmetaG_FD_150866 | JGI IMG/M metagenome (GOLD analysis project Ga0210401, IMG submission 150866) | Forest soil microbial communities from Barre Woods Harvard Forest LTER site, Petersham, Massachusetts, United States - Inc-BW-H-32-M | ecosystem: Environmental > Terrestrial > Soil >... | reverse complement strand
CGCGCAGCAACACGGCGAGCCCGTAGGCTGCGTCAGTGCGCTGCATCTCGGAGCGGCGGGAGAGAGGCGCGGTCATCGAACCGGAAACGTCCACCAGCACGATGGTCTTACCTGGCAAAACATTGCCTCCGAGCTTCTCCTGCCCGGCAACACACTTCATCATCGCCTGCTCGAGCGTCTCCTCCCACTGCGGCGCGTAACGAGCCGCAGCGAGAAAGCGAAACGGCAGCACGCGTGCCGCGTTCATGGAGCGCAGAGCCGAAAGCACCAACTCTTCCTCCACGCCGGCCGCACGTATGTTGCGGAGGTTGCGAAGCAGAGCCAACGCTCCCAGCTTGTTCTCCTCGAGCAGACGCTGCCAGGCTTCGCGCTTGTCGACGCCTGAGGAGAGCGCAACCTCCCAGGTGTCGGGAGCGTTGAGCCGCCCCCAGATCAGCTTCTTCCACACCCCTGCCTGAGCCGCATCACGCGGCTTGGCGTGGGAGAGGAACAAGACGTCGCGCAGCTTGACCGGTCCGCCACGGTCGTACTTTGCCAGGGCGTATTCATCAAACTTGGGGAAAGCCGCAGCCAGTCCCTTCTTCACCTGCCCGGAGAGTGGAACGCGACCGTCCATCCAGTAGATGGCGACGAACTCGGTCAGCTCATCGGCACGCTGAATGACGCTGGCGAGCGTGTCAGCCACAAGACGGCGATGCGTCTTGTGACGCGCCATCTCGCGCACCAGCAACAGCGGGGCGTGGCGCAGCTTCATCTGCGCGCGAGCCTCGACGGCAAGAGCCGCGACCTTCTCGGCTGCAACCTTCGGCACCAGTTCGCCGACGCGTCCGGCGATCTCGACTCCGTCCTCGTAAAACTGCTTTTCCCAAAGCAGGCAGGCGAGCACCGAACGCCGCAACTGCAACTCGGGCGAGATGTGGCGAGCCGGCGCGTCCTCGTGAGTGCGCGGACCGAAGTTGAGATTGAACGTGTTGAGTCGAGCCATGGTGGCCTCCTTTCGAGCTTCTAGCGGCTGGATTCTAGCTAAGCTAAATCAACTTTGTTGCCCCTGATCGTTCTCGTCGTTTTCGTCTTGCGGTGCGAGTGTGTTTCGGCCCGCAAAACCCGCTGGTTTTCGCAGCCGCTCGACTGGGATAATCAGAGCGATTTCTTCCATCTCCTTACGCGTCGGCGTGATGCAGCTCCTATAGTCCGTGCATTCCGGCACCGCAAACTTCACGGCTCGCGTGGGATATGCGTGGCCACAGAAGATGGCCTCTTCGCTCTCCCGGAATCCTCGCTGCATGTACCCACATGCACGACTTGCACAGGGATTCTCCGTCGGTCGAGCGTTCGTCTATGTTGAAAGTGCTCATGCTGCTTGCTTTCTAACCGGCATATGCCGGGATGTTGTTGCTACGCGGACAAGAGTATCCGCGCTAGACGACAAAAATACTGGTCAGGGAACATGCGGACACGGTTTGCCTTTGTCGAAGAAGTAACCGTGGCCTTCGCCACTGACCCTGTGTATCCCTCGCAAACAACGCTCGGGATTTGCTATCAGGTTGGATCGGATCCTTCGCCACAAAAAACGTGGCTGAGGATTTCGGCACGCGGCTCCCGCTTCGCTCACGCCGCGTAAACGCCTCAAGTTAGGGCTGGGGGAATTAGCGGCAGCGGTAGGTTTTTTCGAGGACCAGTCGAAGGAACCGCAGCCTGCGCCACCCAGCGCAGCTATTGTTTTGGTTGGTTTTGGGTTAAGCGGCGCCGCAGATCAGTTGGCGCAATCGACGACGCCCGTAAAGCAACCGAGGCCGCACAGGGGGCGCAGTCGCACGCTTGGCGAGTTGGTTATCTGTTTTGCCAATTGGGCGTCCTTTCGTAGGAAGATATTTCAAGATGCCATGACTTTGAAGTTTCCGCAAGAAAAAAAATGTAAAAAATTGCGCACACGGGCGCGCAGCAAGAAGAGTCAACCCATGTCATACTGCCCATTGAACATCGCTTCATTGATATGCTCGCCAACTCCAGCTGCGAAGCCTTCGTGGATACGTCGCTCGATCCTCACGCCCGCGGATTTCTCCATCGGCCCGGTGCGCCCTCAGGAGATGGCCTGGTGTTAACCCATGGTGCGGGATCGAACTCGAAGGCTCCACTGCTGGTGGCGCTGGCTGAGGCATTCGCCGCGGTGGGTGTGACCGTGTTGCGTTGCGATCTGCCCTATCGCCAAAGTCGGCCCTACGGTCCGCCTCGTCCGGGAGACGCAGCTCACGATCGTGAAGGTCTGAAGAATGCCGTTACCGCGCTTCGCAATCTGGTGCCGGGGCGTGTGTTTCTCGGCGGACATTCCTACGGAGGACGCCAGTCGACGATGCTCTGCGCCGATCAACCGGGCCTCGTAGACAGCTTGCTGCTTTTATCGTATCCGCTGCATCCGCCGCGCAAGCCTGATCAGCTTCGCGTCCAACATCTGCCCAAGTTACAGACGCCTGCGCTCTTTGTGCATGGAACACGCGATCCGTTTGGATCGCCGGAAGAGATGGAGTCGGCCGTGAGTGTGATTCCGGCGAGGACTCGGCTGCTGCGGATCGAAGGCGCAGGGCACGACCTGGGTTTCAAAGGGAAAGCAAAGCAGGAGGAGTTACCCGCGCTCGTGTTCGCGGAGTTCCAAAAGTTCTTTGGTTGAATGTTAAGGGTGTGTATCCGTGCCAATTCGTGGCGCACTCAATTCACCCAGCCGGATTTCGAACCACCATTTTTCTTGTCCACATCATCGGGGGGAATGTAGTTGCCGTTTTCGTCGAAGGTTCCACTCACGGTGCGATTCTGTTTGCGCATGAACACTTCGAACTTGCGTGCCGCCCGGCGCCGCTTCCAGCGATAGTACGAATTCCGCACGCTGAAGTAATGTTCCGTGGCTCCGAACGCCAGTCCTCGCTTGGGCACAAACTTCACGTAGAGATATCCAAAAAACAAACCCCCCAGATGGGCCAGGTACGCCGTGCCTCCGCCCCCGCTGATGGCGAACACCACGGTTACCACGATCAGAATTAGCACGAAATATTTCGCCTTGATCAGGAAGGGGAACGGAATCATCATGATTTCGTTTTCCCCAAAAACCATGCCGAAAGCCATAAGGATGGCAAAGACGCCGCCAGAAGCACCCACCGTCGGGATGTCGGGAGCGATCAGTATGTGCGCGAAAGAAAGAACAATCGTAGTCAGCGCAGCCCCCACTACGCCGAAAAAAAACAACTCCAGGAAGCGGCGGGTACCCCACGAACTTTCGAACGTCGAGCCGAACATCCAGATCCCAAGCATGTTTCCGAACCAATGCCAAAAGCCGGCATGGATGAAGCAGTAGGTGACAATCTGCCAGATCGCGAAATGAAAGACCGTCATGCTGGGTACGAGGCCGAGATTCAAATACACCCACCCGATGACCGGCCGCGTGCCGAAGCCCAACAGTCCCAGGAACACCGCTGTGTTGATGCCCAGCAACCAGACCACCGCCCGAGTGAATGGCGGGAAGCTCAACGTGATCTCTCGACCGCGCAAAATAACACCTTCTCTCTTAAAGAAGTAGATACCGAAACTCGACGTTTGGGCAAGGGGCAGATGACAAGCTCCGATGTCCAAGTGTCTACCGTCCCCACTACAAAGAGGACATTCTACTTCGAAAGTTGCAGCCTAGCACGAGCGACGCCATTCAACATTCTCTGCGTGTTCCCGTTCTGGACAGTTTTTGGCGGCGCAGTCTCACCTCGCTCCACCATAGCGTTGGAGTTTCACGACCGTTGTCAGAATAGCCGCCAGCCAAGGGTTTCCTGAGGGGTCAGCCAAGTTTGGAAATCGAGGACTTGACCTTCGGCTCAAGAGCCACTAAATATTATCAAGGAGTCCTAACAATATGGAGGCCATTGTGGTTCACTGTCCGGAATGCGAAACCAACCTCGACATCGAGGAAGACGAGGTCGACGAGGGAGAAATCGTCTCTTGCCCCGAGTGCGGCACTGACTTCGAGATCATCACGGTGAGTCCCATTGAGTTGAAGCCCGTGGATGAAGAGAAGTATGAAGAGGACGAGGAAGAGGAAGTCGAAGACGGTGATCTCTCCTAGGTCCCGCCCGCCTCTGCCCAGCCCGATAGAGTCCTACTTCCGCGATGCCTCTCGAATGGCTCTGCTTGGGCTGTGCGTCTCGGTCTGCGTCTCGCTGTGCGTCTCTACGCCACTTGGCTTCGGCAGGTCCGCGCTTCCTGCGGGTAAATTCCCGTCCGGAGAACCTCAACGCCAACCACCTTATGCCCTGATCTTCGGCACGGTCTGGGGTCCGGACGACCGGCCGGTCTACGGCGTGAAAATCAAGATTCGCCGCGAGGGCGAGAAGAAGGCCCGCTGGGAGCAGTATTCGAATCATAGCGGCGAGTTCGCGCAGCGCGTCCCCGCAGGCAAGCAGGACTACGTGGTCTGGGCCGACTTGAAGGGCCTTAAGTCTGCAAATGGCCGCCCGTTGCAGGGAGAAGAGGTCAAGGTACACGTGGACGGGGACGAGCGCGTCGACACTGGCTTGCATCTAAAATAGCAATACGATCTGGCGCGATTGTGGGTAAGCCAAGGCGAAAAGTCCTATGAGAAAGTACGAAGTTGCGGCTTTGCTGTTGCTGCTGCTCGGCGTGGTTACGGCGGCTTCTCCTTCCTACTCAAAAGACAAGGACAAGAATGCCGTCGGGCGGATGCTGACGGGCAAGGTGCTCGATCGGCACGATAATCCTTTGCCGGATGCTGTCGTCTACCTCTCGAATACCCGTACCCACGCGGTGAAGAGTTACATCGTCGGCGCTGACGGTGCATACCACTTCCCGGAGCTTTCCCCGAACATCGACTACGAAGTTTACGCCCAGTACAAAGGCCAAAAGAGCGATACCAAGACGGTGAGCCAATTCGACGACCGAAAGACAGCCAACGTCATCCTGCGAATTGATACGAAGTAGAACGGCCGGGCGTCGCCATGACGCTGAGGAGTTTGGGTGTGGCGATGATACTGAAGAGACGTCCGACGATACTCAACATTTGGGCGCGGAAATCCGGATTAATTCGTTTCGGCGTTCTCGCAGTAGTTGTCCTCACTGCGTTCCTGGCCCTTCACCTGGTTAGCTGCAGCAGCAGCCCGCCACCGTCGCAGCCTCCCCCATCCACGCCGCCAACCACCACAACGGGAACCAATGTGACAACGTATCACAACGACAACGCCCGCACCGGACAGAATCTCTCTGAAACGATTCTCACGCCCAGCAACGTCAACTCCTCCAGTTTCGGCAAACTCTTTGTCATCACGGTGGATGGGAAAGTCGATGCGCAGCCACTTTATCTCACCCAAGTGAGCATCCCCAATCACGGCAAGCATAACGTCTTGTATGTGGCCACAGAGCACGGGAGCGTCTATGGCTTGGATGCCGACAGTGGAAAGGCTCTGTGGCAGGTCTCGATGCTGGCCACTGGCGAAACCACGAGCGACGATCACGTCTGCGGTCAAATAACACCAGAGATCGGGATCACCTCGACCCCGGTCATCGACCCAAAGGCGGGTCCGCACGGCACGATTTACGTGGTCGCAATGTCGAAAGATGGATCCGGAAATTACCACCAGCGCCTGCACGCTCTGGACGTGACCACGGGCGCGGAAGAATTTAGCGGCCCCCAGAACATTCAAGCTTCTTTCCCGGGAACCGGCGACAACAGTTCGGGTGGGAAGGTTGTCTTTGCCCCAGGACAGTATGCAGAACGGGCTGGCCTGCTTCTGCAGAACGGTGTCGTGTACACGGCATGGACCTCCCATTGCGACGCTCGCCCGTATACCGGATGGATCATGGGCTTCGATCAATCAACGCTGGCGCAGGTCAGCGTGTTGAATGTCACTCCTAATGGCAATGAGGGCTCGGTCTGGATGAGCGGCGCCGGGCTTGCCGCCGACACTTCCGGGAATATTTTCCTACTGGACGCGAACGGCACCTTTGACACCGCACTCGACGCGAATGGATTTCCGAGCCAGGGTGACTATGGAAATGCTTTCCTCAAGATTTCGAGCGCTAATCGGCAATTGGCGGTCGCCGACTACTTCGAAATGTCCAATCAAGGCGCCGAAAACGGTTCCGATGAAGACCTGGGCTCGGGAGGAGCGCTGGTGCTGCCCGATCTAACGAATAGTTCCAACCAGACGAAGCATCTGGCGGTCGGGGCTGGCAAGGACTCCAATATCTATCTAGTGGACCGCGACGCGATGGGAAAGTTTAATCCCAACACGAACAATATTTACCAGGAGATTCAAGGAGCCTTGTCTGGTCCTGTATTTTCCATGCCCGCCTACTTCAACAACACGGTTTACTACGGGGCTGTCGGCGACAGCATCAAGGCGTTTGCCATCAGCAACGCGCAGCTCGCAAAAACCCCGGCGTCGCAAACCGCTAATGCCTTCGGTTATCCCGGCGCGACTCCGAGCATCTCCGCCAGCGGGACCAGCAACGCGATCCTATGGGCTGCAGAAAATGGCGGCTCCGCCGTTCTGCATGCTTACGATGGGACCAATCTTGCGCATGAGTTGTTCAACAGCAAGCAGGCGTCAGGCGGGAGGGATCAGTTTGGCGCGGGAAACAAATTCATCACCCCGATGATCACGAACGGCAAGGTGTACGTGGGGATAACTAACGGTGTCGGGGTGTTTGGGCTGCTGCAGTAAACCTCTTCTGGTTTCGGCGTTTGTCATCCCGAGCAAAGCGAGGAATCTGGGTTCGTTGCGTCCACCGCGAAAAACCCCGATCCCTCGTCGCGTTCGCTCCTCGGAATGACAGAAGCTTGGATTTTGTTGCGAAGTCGCGGGCTGTTAGTTGTTATCGCTCCCGGCGCGCTTCCACGACATCAATTCGCCAATGGTGGAACCGCTGGTGCTCGACACGGGATGCTTATAAGCCTCGACTTCCGTACGCGAAGCTTCCTCACCCACAGCCTTAATGCTGAGCCCGACTTTCTTTTCTTCCTGATTCATTTTGATGATCTTGAAGTCGTGCTCCTGTCCCGGCTCGAGGGTTATGGGCTGGCCATTGGCGTCCACCGCTTCGGAGTTGTGGCAAAGACCTTCGATCCCCTCAGCGATTTCCACGAACGCACCAAAGCTGGCCACACGCAGCACTTTCCCGTGCAGCACGTCCCCAACTTTGTGTTGGCCGAAAAAGCTCTCCCAAACATCCGGCTGAAGCTGCTTCACCCCTAACGACAGCCGCCGCTTGTCCGGTTCGATCGCCAACACCACAGCCTTCAGGCGATCGCCCTTCTTCAAAATCTCCGAAGGATGCTTCACCCTCTTGGTCCAGCTCAGATTGCTGACGTGGACCAGACCATCAATGCCATCCTCAATCTCGATAAACGCGCCGAAGTCGGTCAAGTTTCGCACCCGGCCTTCAACGGTAGCTCCCACGGGATACTTCTCGTGCAAAGCGTCCCACGGATTGGTCGCAAGTTGTCGCATGCCCAGCGAAATCCTCCGCTCCTGCGGATGCACATTCAGCACCACGCAGTCCACATGGTCGCCAACATTCACCAGCTTCGACGGATGTTTCATGCGCTTCGACCAAGTCATCTCGCTGACATGCACCAATCCTTCGATGCCCTGCTCCAGTTCAACAAACGCGCCGTAGTCGGTAACGCTGATGACGCGCCCGCCAACGTGCGCCCCCACCGGATAGCGATGCTCCGCGTCCAACCACGGATCAGGCGTGAGCTGCTTGAAGCCCAGCGACACCCGCTGCTTTTCTTTATCAAACTTCAGCACCTTGACCTGGATCTGATCGCCCACGTTCACCAGGTCACGAGGATGCGTAAGCCGTCCCCAAGACATGTCGGTAATGTGCAGCAGACCGTCGATCCCGCCGAGATCCACAAACGCGCCATAATCAGTAAGGTTCTTGACCACGCCGGTCAGAATCGAACCTTCTTCCAGATGCTCCAGAGTCTTCGACCGCTTCTCACTCTGCTCGCCTTCGAGCACCTGCTTGCGCGAAACCACAATGTTGCCGCGCTTCTTGTTCAGCTTGATAATCGCAACTTCGAGCGTCTGCCCCTTTACCGCATCCAGATTCCGCGCAGGACGCAGATCGGCCTGCGACCCCGGCAGAAACGCATTCGCGCCCATAATATCCACGGTAAGCCCGCCCTTGATCCGCTCCACCACGGTCGCTCGAATCGGCTTCTTTTCGTTATAAGCCCTCTCAATCTCATCCCACGCCCGCAGCTTCTGTGCCTTCTGGTGCGAGAGATTGATGTAACCTTCCTCAGTCTCGCCCTTATCCCGCATGACGTCGATTTCGTCACCGGGCTGGAACCGAGGCTTGCCCTCAAAATCCAGCACTTCGGAAAGTGGCAACATGCCCTCGGACTTCGCGCCGATATCCACCACCACGTGCGTCGCGGTAAGCTTCAGCACCGTGCCCTTGAGGACTTTGTCCTCGCGCACCGCCTCTTCACTCTCGGTGGTAAAGCTCTCCAGGGCCGAGGCGAAGTCTTCGGCGCTGCCGGGCTTTTCGTCCTGAGCCTGGGCCGATTGCGGCGTCTCGGCCACAGAAGCCGGTTGGGTCGAACTCTCCGGAGAACCCTCAATGTTCTCGGTTAGAGTGGACGTCGCTGAATCGTTGTGGGGAGTGTTGTCGTCGAGCAAGGTTTATCGCCTCTCTGGTGTACTCGCGCGTGCGCGAAGGATGCGGGATCTGCTAGCGGACAGCTGGTGTGAGTCTTAGGTTGTGTGGAGCCCGCCCTGGCGGACGGACCTGAACAATCCCAGCGGTCGGACGTTGCCAAAAAGCGAACCCGCGTCCAAAAGGGAACTCTTCGACTATAGCAACCGCTCGCAAACAGTGTCAAACCCCAAACTCAGAATAATCGAGTTTGGTTAAAGCCATGTTAAAACCCCGGTCTATCTTTGAGACGAACTTCTACCAAGCTTGGCGGAAACTCCGCGATTCGTATCAGGGCGCGCCTTCAGGCACGCCGTAGCCATTGTCCTATTCAGCGACGCCTTCCAGGCGCTGCGGTCGCCTTCGTCGGGCTACTGGCCTGTGACTTCTTCTCTACAGGATAAAGCTCTATATACTACGACCACTCGATTGCCCTAAATGGCATCAAAATTATCCGTGAGTCTAGCCAGGATATGGAGGCTTGTGACGATGCGACTGAAATTGGCTTCGCTGCTTTTTTGTCTATTCGCAGCCACATCGCACGCGCATGCCGGGGTCACTCTATTTCTGGAAGAGCCCTACAGTTACGACGGCGCCTTTGCCGGAACCGGTCACGCGGCCGTTTACCTCACGCGGGTTTGCGCTGAGTCGCCACTGGTCCTGCGCCGCTGCACTCCAGGAGAGTTGGGCGCTGTCATCAGCCGCTACGACAACATCGCCGGACACGACTGGATTGCGATTCCGCTGATCCCTTACCTGTACGCCGTCGAGAAGCCGGAGAACGTGCCGCTATCCGCAGACGAAAAATTAGCCGACTTTCTCAGAAACCAGTATCGCCGCACTCATCTCCAGTCTATTGCCCCCGACCGGCCGGACGGAGAACCAAGCGGTCGCTGGGCGGAGCCTCTCGGAGTTGCCTATCGCAGGACCATCTACGGTTTCCAACTCGATACCATCGAAGAACAGGACGATCAGCTGATTCGCCAGTACAACTCGGCGCCAAACCGCGACCGGTTCAATCTCGTCATCCACAATTGTGCGGACTTCGCGCGCAACCTGATCAACTTTTACTATCCCAAAGTTCTTCACCGCAGGGTGGTGGGCGATCTCGGAGTCACCACCCCCAAACAGGATGCGAGGTTATTCGTGCGCTTCGGCGAACGCCATCCCGAACTGCACTTTTCGAGCTTCGTGGTTCCTCAAGTTCCGGGCGGCATCCGGCGCAGCGGGCCCGTGCGCGGCGTTGTCGAATCGGTCTTCAGAGCAAAGAAGTATATGGTGCCGCTGCTGGTCGTCCACCCGATATTGGCCAGTTGTTTCGTCGCCGGGGCCGTAGGCGTTGGGCATTTCAATCCAGCAAAGAACGCAATGATCTTTGATCCGAGCCGCGACCTGGAACCACCCGTCACCGCGGCGCAAAGACGCGAGTATCAGAATCGGCTGGACTCGCTGAAGCGTCCTCTCGCCGAAGGCAACCCCTGGAATGGAATCACGTGGCAACAGTTGCAGGCTGAAGCTGCGCCAGGGCTCGACCATTCCGGAGATCCCGTCCTGCAAATGAAAGTGGGCGATGAAACTGTCGACCTCGGACTCTCGCGAAACAACATCCTGCATATTTCCGCGCCGCCTGAGTTGACGGAGCGAATCATCCTACTCCGGCTTCACGAAGAGTTAAAGACCGGCGGCGCTCCCAAAGCCTCCGATCAAGATGTAAGCAAGGACTGGGAACTCCTGCAAGAAGTAATCCAATCTAGCCGCAGAAAAGCCGAAGCACAAGCCACCCTAACCGCAATGCGACGACCCTAGCTGGTGTGGGGACGGGCGCCGCGCCCGTCCATGCGGAGCAAAGCTCCGCAGCGCATTAAGCGACGCGAAACTCTCAAATCAGCATCAGCATCCTTGCCAACACTCTCACCTCAACTCATCCTTCCGATACTCATCCAAGTAAACCCTCATCGGCTCCCGCATCTCATCGCGATACAACCCAGTCTTGAAATAAACAAACCCACGCGCCGGATTCCCGCGCCCCCCGATAGACCGTAGGCCCTCGGTAATCGAGGATAGCCTCCAAATTCAGCCAACCGCCAATCAACCCATCCTGGCCACGCGAGAATCGCGTCTCGAAGCGAAAATCGAGCCAACGCCCGCGCATCTTCTCCTTAGTGGAATAGAGAATTGATTTCGCATCATCATGCCGCGTAACCGACAGTTCCCCATTCCGATACCGTATCGCGAGCACCGGATTCTGTGGCCGGCACCTCCTCCATTCACATACTTGTTCCACTGCGCCAAAACCAGCCGCGTCGGCACGATAGGAAAGTCAGCCGGCAGATAAAGGGTGAACAAATAACGATACCTGCGCTCGATCTGGGCAAACAGCCAACAGGCCTCCATCAGTTCATCGCGTTCAGTGCTGCACCGTCGTCGCTGGCTTCCTCGCGACGATCGCCCGAGTGCACCGTGATTTCGCCCGCACCCCGGCCCGCCCGCACGACCTCCGATGCACGCGAAACGAGCCCGGCACCATCCGTATTTCAGTCCAGGAGTGGCCCACCCCACCAGACTCAAAGCCGTCGTAAACATGAATCCCTTGATGGCGAAAAATCAAGAACAGCGCCACAAGACCCAAAGCAAGCAGACCGAACTTCCATAACGAAACCCGCCTCTTCGTCGAAGGGCGACTGAAGTGAGGAGCCACCGTCATACCAACAATGTAGGTCAAACGCAGGTTCCAGTTCCCCCAGGAACAAAATTGCGGCCTTGAAGGCGCGCGGCTTCAGCCGCGCAGTACATCATTTTCAAAGACTTACGGCACCGCCAAGAAGCCGTGCCCTTCAAGAATTCCAACGCCGCGATTTTTCCCGCCGGCGCTACTTGCGATGATCCGATCTATGCCACCGCAACTCCATCCAGCTACAATGTCAGCAGCATGATCGCCCATCTCCGCGGAAGACTGCTGACCAAGCACCCCAACCGGGCGGTAGTCGAAACTGGCGGCGTCGGCTACGACGTCACCATCAGCGTCCCAACATTCTCCGATCTGCCAGCCATCGGCGGCGAAGTCGCGCTGCACATCCACACCCATGTGCGCGAAGATCAAATCGCCCTCTACGGATTTCTGAGACCCGCCGAGAAACAACTCTTCGAAAAGCTGATCACAGTGAGCGGCATCGGACCAAAACTCGCCATCACCATCCTCAGCGGCATGGCGGCGGACGAAATGGTCGCGGCCATCCGGGGGAACGACATCGCGCGCCTCACTCGCATTCCCGGCATTGGCAAGAAAACCGCCGAGCGCATGGTGCTCGAACTCCGCGACAAGCTACCGCCCGCCGGAGCAGGAGAAGCCCCCTCCGCACCTGCAATGAGCGCAATGGAAGAAGATGTGCTCTCAGCCCTGGTGAATCTGGGCTATCAACGAGCAGCCGCAGAGCACGCCCTAGAGTCAGCAGCAAAGGACGGAGAAAAAAACGTCACTTTCGAAGCCACGTTCAGAAACACCCTGGCCGCCCTAGCCAAGTGACACAGACCTGCCCGCCGCTTTTGGGTGGCGCAGCACTTCTAGCGTTGCGGTAAACGTCCTCGAAATCATGGAAGGCTCCAGCCACAGAGCGAGCAGAACCCGAGTTGCCAGCCGCCTGTTTTGGGCCTGTCTCGCGACTCAACTTCGTCGCATCTCGCGGGACCAACCGCACCCCAGCCGCGAAGCGGCGCCATATCAAAGCCCGGCACGGCAGTGCCGGGAAAGGAAAAGTGGAAGAATTCGGGGACGACACCTAGCTGCGAAACGCCCTAGCGCTCACCGCTTCCTGAAAACCTCAAAAATCAAATTGAAAAGCTGCACCAGCGTAATCCCGATGGTGACGTAAACCGCAATCTCCAACCGCCGCCCCGCCTCTTTAGTCCCCGCCAGCATATCCATCACTTCTTTCGTGCTCTCATGCAAAGTCTCCGCCAGTTGCTCGAAGTGCTGCGTCGACCCCCGCAATTTTTCCAGAACATGCGAAGTCGCCGAAAGCGCCGCCGCGATCTGCTCCCCATTACGAATATCGAGCTCGATCTTGCAAGCCGACCACCAGGGGCTCCCCGGCGGATTGTCATACATCCGCTGCCGAATCTCTTCATAAGACCGGCTGCGCAGCAACTGGACCAGCGCATGAACCTTATCCGCGCCCACCGCTGGCGTTTCGTCGGTAATGACTGCCATAACTCGCGAGTGTAGCAGCCATCCCTAAACCGGCTGAGATACCCGAAGGACAACTCCATCTGTGCCCGTTGGCCAAACCTCCCAACGTTACCCCAAATGGAGGACGGGCGTCCCCGCCCGTCCAGCGC
>Ga0210401_10005478_pt1 | contig 13036 bp, 10 predicted proteins | sample IncBWH32MmetaG_FD_150866 | JGI IMG/M metagenome (GOLD analysis project Ga0210401, IMG submission 150866) | Forest soil microbial communities from Barre Woods Harvard Forest LTER site, Petersham, Massachusetts, United States - Inc-BW-H-32-M | ecosystem: Environmental > Terrestrial > Soil >... | reverse complement strand
TCGCAGAGAGACGCGGCATCCCGGGACAAGTTCCAACGGCTTTCGCCAAACATGGTTGAGCTCTCACGGGCCTGCCACTGGCGCCGGCGCTAACAACCCAAGGAGGAGCACCATGAACACCAAGAAGAGCCTCGTGATGGTCGCGGGCCTGGCAGCGCTGCTCGGCGGCCGGACCCTGGGCCACGCGGCAGACGCCGTGGCCAGCGGCAACATTGTCAACAACAACGGCAACATCGTGAACGTGGACGGATTCTTCAAGGAAGTCGGCGAGCTGAGCTATGTGGAAGCCGACGACAAGCGCGACAAGACCCGCATCTACCTCTTCAACACTGAAGACCGCATCCAGTTGGACGGCGTGGTCGACGGCACCAAGTTCAATGTGGAGACCGCGTGGGGCGGCGAGGCCGACTACACCAGCAACAACCAGATCAACCTGCTGGAATACTCGGCCCAGGTGCCAACCCTGTTCGACGGCGTGACCATCTTCGCCGGCCAGTTCAAGAATCCGGCCAACCGCGACAGCGCCGAGGACACCAGCCACAGCTTCTTCACCGAAAAGGACATGCTGCAGCAGCTCTTCTTCAACGCCGGCTACGACGAGGGCGTGGGCCTGCACGTGAAGGAAGGCAAGTTTGACGCCCTGGTGGGCACCCTGGCCGGCGCGCCCGACCTTCCCCAGCGCTACCTGCCGGAACTGCTGAACCTGCCCATGATGTTCGCCCGCATCGGCATCGACAGCATCGGCGACGATCCGTTCCACGCCAAAGGCTGGGGCCTGGCCCGTCCCGACTCCACCCAGTACGCCCTGCACCTGAACGGGATGTACATGGACGACAGCAACGCCGGCCACAGCACCAACGAGTCCCTGAACAGCGGATACTTCACCGCCCCCAGCGCCAACAGCTACTACGGCAACGTGCTGCTGAGCTCGCTGTGGAACCCGTACCTGGGCAAGACCAACGCCGGCGCGGCCGCCGAGGTCAAGTCCACCTACACCCAGGCCAGCGTGGATGGCCAGCTGCGCATCCCCGTGGGCAGCGAAAGCACCCTGAACCTGGGCGCCCAGGCCACCTGGTCCGAGTACACGGTGGGCAACCTCAAGAACGCGGTCAAGATCGACGGCACGGTCATCGGCAGCGCCGTGCTGGACCTGCTCGGCGCCCAGGCCTACGCGGCCTTGGAGTCGGGCCAGTTCGACCTGGCCGGCCGCGTGGTGGGCGTGGTGCCCAGCGCCCAGCTCATGGGCCTGAACGCCACCCCCATCGCCGCCAACAAGGCCTACACGCAGATCCTGGACAACGCCCCGATCTGGGACGTGACCTTCCCCAGCATCGGCTGGCACGTCAGCAAGTCGGTCAAGATCACGGCCGAGACCACGTTCGAGTTCAACGCCCCGGTGGACCGCGCCGACGACGGCAGCTACCTGATCGCCGAAATGCCGTCCCAGGTCACCAACGCCAACCCGGCCAAGATCGGTGTGCCGCCCAAGCAGCCGAACTACCGCTTCGAAGCCACCCCGATCGTCCCGATCGGCCGCATGGAGTTCCAGTTCCTGTTCTAGCACGGATGCAAGGCGGCGCCGGCCGCCGCAGCAAGGCAAAACGTCCGGCGCCGAGGGCCTCCCGCAAGGGAGGCCCTTTTTTTTGGGCGGCCGCCCAGGCACAATGTCGCCAGGAGGAGCTTTGGCCGACCCTTACCTGCACGGATACTCGCGGATGGAACAGCGGCGCCTGATCGACCAGGCCGCCTACTGGCGCCACAGCCTGATCCTGCGGCACAGCCGTTTCAGGCGGGGCACGCGGCTGCTGGAGGTGGGCTGCGGCGTGGGCGCGGTGCTGGGGGAGCTGGGCCGGGCCTTCCCGGGCCTGGCGTTGCAGGGAGTGGACCGTGAGCCCCGGCAGCTGGCCAAGGCCCGCCGCCACCTCGGGAGCCTGGGCTTGCGCGCGCGGCTCTTCCACGCGGACGCCCTGGCCTTGCCCCAAGCGGACGCCTCGGTGGACGCGGTGTGGATGATGTGGTTCCTGGAGCATGTGGCCGATCCCGTGGCGGCCCTGGCCGAAGCCCGGCGCGTACTCAGGCCCGGCGGCCTGCTCACGGCCATTGAGGTGGACTACCATGAGCTGCGCACCCAGCCCAGCCCGCCGGCGCTGAAGGCGCTGCTGCGGGCGTTCTGCCGCGGCATGGACCGCTCCGGCCGGTCCGACACGGGCAGCCGCCTGGCGGCCTGGGTCCGGCGCGCCGGATTCAAGCGGGTGGCCGACCGGGTCCTGGCCTTTGACCACCGTGGGCCGGGCCTGCCGCGGCATGTGGATTACGTGCTGGGATTCGTGGAATCGGCCATCCCTGACCTGTTGAAGCTGCCGGGTTCCCCTTCGGAAGCGGCCCTGCGGGAGGGAGCCCGCCAGTTCCGCGCCCTCCCGCCGCTGGGCCGTTTATCCTTCAAAATCCATAAGGTGACGGCCCGGGCCTGATCTGACTGGCCGTCACCGGACCGTCATGGGCCTGTTACGGGAATGGCCACCATTTGTTCAATGCCTTTAACCCGGCCAGTCCGGCTTATTAACAGCGTGGGGATAAGCTTCAGGCGTCGAAGGTAGACCCCTGGAGGACGCCGATGCCCTCGTTGTTCACCCACCTGATCCTGGCGGAAGACCTGCTGGAAGCCCTGCCCGTGGGCGCCGGCCGGCACCTGCTGCAGGCCCATCGGGAAGCCTATTTCCTGGGCGCGCTGGCCCCGGACCTGCCGTATTTCGACATGTTCCACCGCTGGAAAGGGCTGGCCCTGGGCAGCGTGATCAGCCCCATGGGGCACGCCGTCGAGTCCAAAGTGGCCGCCTGGCTGGGCTGGTCCCTGCCCGCCGCGGACGGATGGGCTGAGCGGCTGCACAGCGCCGGGACCCTCAAGACCCTGCGCCAATGGGCCGCCTGGGCCCGCCCCCACCACGGGCCGCTCTTCGCGCTGGCCTGCGGCATGCTGACCCACGTGGCCGCGGACGAAGCCCTGCACCCCAAGGTGAACCAGGACAGCGGGGCCAGCCCGGACAGCGCCGAGGGCCTGCGGCGGCACCGCGAGCTGGAGATCAACCTGGACTACGTGCTGCTCCGCAGCCGAGGGGTCGTGCTGGAAGGCCTGAAGCTGGAGGGGCTGCTGGAGCTCTACCTGGGCCGGGTGGGCCAGAACAACGAATACCTGGACGCCTCGCTGAAGGCGGCCTGGGCCGAGGCCAGCCTGGCCGTGGGCGACCATGAGCCCATGAGCCGGGGGGCCCTGGACGGCTGGAGCCGCGGCTTCAGCGGGGCCATGCGCCTGCTCAGCCACCGCCTTTCGCCCATGGAGCAGCAGCGCCAGCAGTTCCTGCGTCGGGGTGAGGAGCAGTGGCGCACCTTCTTCGCCCGGGAAAAATACCTTTCATCCCATGTGCCGCGGGCCGGGCGGCTGGGTGAAGCCATCCTGTCGCGGGCCCTGGCCGAAACCAGCGCCGTGGCCGGAGCGCGCTGAGTCCGCGCAAGGATCCAGGCAAACAAAAAGGGCCTCCCGTGGGGAGGCCCTTTTTGTTTGCCTGGGATCAGCGGGTCCGGCGGGAGCGGGCCAGGCCGCGCGGTCTTTGCCGCGGCTTGGAGGACACGCTTTCCACCTTCAGGGCCGCGGCCAGGCTGCCGTAGACCGGCGGGCCCTGCTCCGGGTCGCTGAAGTATTCGGAGCGGGCCAGCAGCTCCAGGGCGCTGGCGCTGCTGGCGCTCAGGTGCACCCGGGTGCCTTTCTTCCTGAGCTCCCGCACCACCTGTTCCAGCGCGGCCAGGCCGCTGATGTCCATGCTGCGCACCGGGCTCAAGTCCAGGATCAGGCTGGTGAAGGCCGGGTCGTAATGGGCCAGGGGAAGCAGGGTCTTGCCCGCCGCCCCGAAGAGCAGGGTGCCGGTCACCTGGAAGACGCGCGTGCCCGGGGCCAGCCGCGTGCCCTTGGGCAGCAGGGCGTCGCCGGTCTCCAGCAGCCGGGATTCCCCCAGCTCGTCCAGGCGGCGGATCAGGAATAGGGCCGCCAGGATGATGCCGGCCGTCACCCCCACCGTCATGTCGAAGATGACCGTGAAGCCGAAGCAGGTAAGCAGCACCATGCGGTCGCCCCAACGGCCCACCCGGAGGATGCCGAAGAAATGCTTGGCTTCGGCCATGTTCCAGGCCACCACCAAAAGCAGCGCGGCAAGCCCGGCCATGGGAAGCCAGGCCGCCAGCGGCGCCAGCGCCAGCACGATGACCAGGACGGTGAGGGAGTGGGTCAGGGCGGCAAAGGGGGAGCGGGCGCCGTAGCGGATGGCCGCGGCCGTGCGGGCGATGGCGCCGGTGGCCGGGATGCCGCCGAAGAACGGGGCCACCAGGTTGCCCAGGCCCTGGCCCACCAGCTCCGAGTCCGGGTCGTGGTGCTGGCCGGCCATGCCGTCGGCCACGGCCGCGGCCAGCAGGCTTTCGATGGCGCCCAGCAGGGCGATGGCCACGGCCGAGGGCAGGATGGCCCTCAGGCTGTCCAGGTTGAGGGTGAACGCGGGCTGGCCCGGCAGCTGCCAGTTCCAGGGGAAGTGCAGGCCCGCGAAGCCGCGCGCGAAGCCCGGGTGGATCCCGTCGAGGTCCGTGTATTGGAAGCGGGTGCCGATGGTGGCCACGCCAAGGTCCGGGCGCAGCAGGTGCAACAGGGCCACGGCGCCGGTGACCGCGGTCAGCGCCAGCACCGGGCCGGGCAGGCGTCGGTTGATGCGGCCCAGCACGACGATGATGGCCAGGGTGGAGGCGCCGATGGCGAGTTCCACGGGCTGCAGCGTGCCCAGGGCAGCGCCGATGGCCTGCAGGCGGCCGATGAAGTGCTCCTGGGGCGGGCCCAGGTTCAGGCCCATGAAGTCCTTCAGCTGCAGGCTGGCGATCACCAGGCCCACGCCGCTGGTGAAGCCGATGGTCACGGGCATGGGCACGTATTCCACGGCCCGCCCCAGCCCCATCAGCCCCATGCCCACGAGCAGGGCGCCCGCCAGCAGGCCGGCCGTGGCTAGGCCGCCCAGGCCGAACTTGAGCGTGATGGGCAGCAGCAGCACCACAAAGGCGGCCGTGGGCCCGGTCACCAGGGTGCGCGAGCCGCCGCAGGCCGCGGCGATGGCGCCGGCCACGATCACGGTGAAGAGGCCGTGCTGGGGCGGCACGCCGCTGGCGATGGCCAGGGCCATGGCCAGCGGCAGGGCCACCAGGGCCGTGACCAGGCCTGCCTGCATGTCGCGCCAGGCGTCGCTGGAACGGTAGCCCCCGCGCAGGGTGTCGCGCAGGGAGGCGGCAAAGCGGAAGTGGGTGCCGGTACTTTCGGTCTCGCGCATGGATGGGCGCCAAAAAATGGGGTGTCGAAGCTTGGGACGGACTATTTTTCCTTCAGAATCATCCGGCTGGTCCAAGGGCCCTTCTATGACGCGCTTCAGGGCCAGTTCACGGGCAAGCTGGAGGGCCTGAACGAGGATCCGCTGCCGAGGTAGGCCCGTTCAGCCAGGTGAGGCTTGCCTTGGAGCAGGGCGGCCAGGGCCCGCTGATGGCGCGACTCCCAGGCATAGGGCTTGGCCAAGCCGGCGCTGCGCTTCAGGCGGGCCAGGCCCCGCTTTGCGTCGCCTTCCAGGGCCTCGATCTCGGCCAGGGCCTGTTGCACATAGGCCTGGCCGCGGCCGTCCTTGGTCAGCTTGAACAGGCCGTCGGCCTTGGCCAGGGTCTTGCGCGCCTCGGTATAGCGCTCCATCAGCTTGAAGGTGGTGCCCAGGGACCACAGCGTGTAGGCGTAGCTGACCTTGTCGCCGATCTTGGCGTAGCCCTTTTCGGCCTTGCGGAAATTCTTCAGGGCTTCCACCAGGTCGCCGTCCATGCGGGCCACGTTGCCCAGCCCGCACCAGCTGTAGGCGACGCCAAAGGGGTCCTGCCGCACCCGCATGCGGGCGCTGGCCCGGGCGTAGTAGCGCTTGTTCTCGGCGCGGCGGCCCAGCATGCGGTTCACGCCGCCCAGGGCGCAGTCCACATACGAAGCGCCCTCGGCCTGGCCCAGCTTGGCGAAGGCTTTTTCGGCCAGCAACAGCTGCTTGCGCGCGGCCAAGAGGTCGCCGGAAATGCGCAGGGTGCCGCCCAGCGCCCAATGGCAAAAGGCCTGGCCGTCGGCGTCCCTCAGCTGGAGATAGGCGGCCAGCGCCCGCTTGAGCCCTTTCAAGGCCAGGGCGGGCTTGCCGCTGGCGCGCTGCGCCAGGGCCTGGCCGCACCAAAGGTCGGCCTTGAACGCCAGGTCCTTGGCCGGAGCCAGCTTGAGTGCCGCGCTGTAGCCGAGCAGGGCGCCGGGGAAATTGCCCAGCAGGCGGGCGCAGTCGGCCACGCCTTGCCAGGCCTGGGCTTGGTCGGCAGAGGCGGGGGCGGCCTTCACGGCCCTAAGAAAGACGGCCTGGGCGGATTTGAATTGCGAGCGCGCGCGGCGGGCTTCGGCTTGGAGGATCAGGGAGGCGAATGTGGGCATGGGGGATTTTAACAGGAAATTCGGGGTTTGAGGACCCATTGGCTACCTAGGGCCTCTACGCATCGGGCCTCACCCGGTCGGATCGTCGTCGTAATTTCAGGTAGTGGTTCGGGGCGCAGACCACAACTGTCGTGCAGTGGCGCGCCAGTTGTGGCCAGCACCCCGGTCCGCGCGCAAACGTGTAGCAAACGTTGGGTAGGGGCGCGATTCATCGCGCCGGAGGTAGGCCCACGGCCTGTGTCCGCGCGGACCAGGGTGCTGTCCCTTTCGGACGGCAACCGTACGGCCGGAAGGGTCTGCGCCCTGATCCACCGCCAGAAACCTTTGCCGCGACCTGAGCGGGCGAGGCCCGGTACTAGGTAGCCCCCAAGGTCAGGTCCACGGCCCGTGTGCGCGCGGACCAGGGTGCTGACCCTTTCGGACGGCAACCGTACGGCCGGAAGGGTCTGCGCCCTGATCCACTGCCTGAAATTTCTGCAACGACCTGAGCGGGTGAGGCCCGGTACTAGGTGGCCCATCCGGATCCCAAACCGGGCCTCACGCAGTCGGATCGTGGTCGTATTTTCTGGCAGTGGTTCGGGGCGCAGACCACAACTGTCGTGCGGTGGCGCGCCAGTTGTGGCCAGCACCCCGGTCCGCGCGCACACGTGTATCGAGGCTACCCTCCCCGTTTTAGCTTTCTTTGCCGAAAACCCATGTAAAATGGTCCGATGGATATCTGCGCCCATTCGGTTCCGGGTGACGGCACCCCGTTGCGGACCTTCCTTTGGCGTCGGCGTTTGCGCCCGTGGGCATCTCTTACTTGGGCCATCGCCGTGGGTCTGCTTCCGGCTGCCCAGGCCCTGGCGGCTCCGACCCCGACGCCCCAGATCGTCTCATCCGCCTGCACCATCACCGAGGTCGCCGGCGCCGAGCCGGACCTGACCGTGTCGCCCTATGGCGACGGCGCCTCGGCCCTGACCTGCGGCTTCGACAATCCTGAGGGCGTGGCGCTGGACGTGAGCGGCAATGTTTACGTCTCCGACAGCAACAACATGGCCATCCGCAAGGTAGACGCCGCGACCGGGATCATCAACCGCATCGCCGGCACCTACAACGTCTGGGGCAACACCGGCGACGGCGGGCCGGCCTTGTCCGCCGAGCTGGCCTGGCCCGGCACCCTGCGTTTGGACGGCCTGGGCTACCTTTACATCAGCTGCGGCGGCGACATCCCCACGTCCACCGACAACATGAACAACGTCCGCCGCATCAACCTGTCCACCGGCGTCATCGAGGACTACGCCGGCATCACCGGCACCACGGGCGTGGGCAGCTATGGCGGCGACGGCGGCCAGGCCACCCAGGCCCACCTGTGGCGGCCCTACGGCCTGGCCCCCATCCCAGGCGGCGGGATGTACATCTCAGACACCAGCAACCACGTCATCCGCAAGGTGGACGCCGCCGGCATCATCAGCACCGTGGCCGGCGACAACGCCCTGGGCCCGGGCTTCAGCGGGGACAACGGGCCGGCCACGGCGGCCCAGCTGTACTACCCCATGGGCCTCTACCTCAACGCCGCCGGGGACCTCTACATCGCCGACTCCTACAACAACCGTGTGCGGGTGGTCCACAACGGCGTCATCAGCACGGTGGCCGGCGACGGCGTCTCGGGCACGGCCGGCGACGGGGGCCCGGCCACGGCCGCGCAGCTGATGGCGCCCTACGGCGTGGCCGGGGACTCCTACGGCGACCTCTTCATTTCGGACCAGCAGGCCAACCTGATACGCATGGTGGGTGCCGACCACAAGATAAGCACCCTGGCGGGCGGGGGCGCGGTGAAGAACGGCGACGGCATGCCGGTGTCGAACAGCCTGCTGTCCTATCCCTACGACCTGGTCTGCGACGCGGCCAACAACGTCTTCGAGGTGGAGCGCTTCACCCAGCGCTACCTTTACGGCGGCAACGCCGGTGAGGTGCGGGAGATCTTCGCCTGCGCCCCTGCGCCCACGGCCACGCCGACCTTCACGGCCAGCCCCTCCTGGACCGCGCCGCCGACCTCCAGCGCCACGGCGTCGCCCACGGCCAGCCCCAGCCCAACGGACTCGCCGCTGCCGAGCCTCACCCCCACGCCCAGCCCCAGCGCCACGCCGTCCCCGCGGCCCACCGCGACCGCCAGCCGCACCCCGCGGGCCACGTCCACGCCGGCGGTGCCGCTGGGGCCGCGCCCCAACCCCTTCACCCCAGGCCTGGGCACCAACAACGTCACCGTGTTCAGCCTGCCGCCTGGCCACGCCGCGGGCCGGCTGAGCATCTACCGCCTGAGCGGTGGCCGCCTGGCCCAGGCTTCTTTTTCCGCCGCCGGGGTGGTGGAATGGGACGGCCATGACAACGACGGGAACCTGGCCGAGTCCGGGGTCTACGTGTTCGTGGTGGAAGCCGGCGGCCAGGTTTGGAAGGGAACCGTGACGGTGCTCCGATGAACAGGCCGCTCGCCTTGGCCTGCGCCTTGGCCTTGCTCTCCTCCCGGGCCGCGGCCGATTTCCTTCCCCAGGCCGGCCCGGTGCAGGCCAAGGCGCTGGGCGGCAACCTGGTGGCCATGGACGACCAGGAGTCCGCGGCCTACTACAACCCCGCGGCCCTGGCCGGGCTGTCGCGCTATGTGCTGGGCGCGGGCTACCAGCAGCTCTTCGCCGGCATCCCGGGCGACGACCTGGGGGTGCAGGAGATCACCATGCTGGCGCCCCAGGAAGGCCCCGGAGGCCTGGGCCTGTCCTGGGACCATTTCGGCGCGGACCTGCTGCAGCAGGACCGCCTGCGCCTGGCCTACGGGGTGGGCTGGATGGGCAGCGACGGGTCCCAGCCTTGGTTCAGCCTGGGCGCGGCCGCCTCCTTCCTGTACCAGCGCTACACCCTGACCGCGCCGCTGGCCGGCGTGAGCGCCGACCACCTCAGCAGTGAAGGCGGCTCCATGGACCTGGGCGCGGCGCTGCGGCCCTGGCCGGGGCTGTGCCTGGGCGCCTCGGTGCAGGACGTGAACGAGCCCAACCTGGGCGTGGTCGGGGTGGACCGGCTGCCCCGCACGGCGCGCTGGGGGCTGGCGCTGGACCTGCCGTCACTGCACCTGCAGGCCACCGCCGCCCAAAGCCTGAACCTGGGGCGCTGGGAGACCCAAGGCGGCCTGCAATGGACCTACCCGGGCTCGACCCTGGCCTTCCGGGGCGGACTCGGCTCCGAGAACGCCGGCGTGGGGCTTGGATTCAGCGTGGGATGGCTTTCCCTGGACTACGCCTATGTCTGGTCCGTGGGCGCCGGGCCTTCGGGCGAGCTCCCGGGCAGCCATGCCGTGGCGTTGAGCGCGGCCTGGGCGGTGCCGCCGCCCCAGCCGCGTTGGATCTGGCGCGACCTGGCCCTGCAGGCCCAGGGCCAGGGCCAGTGGGAGGACGCGGTGCTCTTCTTCCGCCGCGCGCTGGACCAGCAGCCCGGGGACCCGCTATTGAAGGCCGGCCAGGCCCAGGCCCAGGCGCGGCTGGACCTGCTGCGTTCGGAGTCCTATTTCGCGGCCGGGCAGCGCGCCCAGGGACGGGGCGACCTAGCCGAGGCCGCGGGCGACTACCGCTGGGCCGCCCACTTGAACCCGGGCTCGGCGGACTACGCGGCCGCGCTGGCCCAGGCCCAGGCCGCGCTGCCCCAGGGGCCCATGGCCGACCCGCGCTACCAGGCCGGCCTGGAGAACGTGCTGAGGTTGATGGGCCGGCGGCTGCCCAAGCCCGCCCTGGCCCAGCTGGAGGCCCTGCGCAGCGCCTATCCCCAGGATCCGGCCCTGCTGGCGCTGGAAGGCGGCCTGAACGCCCAGATGAAGGGCGAAGCCGCGGCCCGCGGCAACGGCGGCACGCTGCGCCTGATGGAGGAGGCCCTGCGTTTCGCGGGCAAGGGCCAGCCTGAGCTGGCGCGCCAGGCTTGGGAAAAAGTCCTGAAGGCCGATCCGGACAACGCCCTGGCACGCCAGGCCCTGCAGGAGGCCGAGGCCAAGCCGACGCCGGTGCCCGCGGCCCAGCAGGCCCGGGCCCAGGAGCTCTTCAACCGGGGCCTGGCCGCCTACCAAGCCGGGGACCTTCCCAAGGCCATGGACCTGTGGAAGGAGGTCCTGCGCATCGACCCCGGCCACCTGGACGCGCAGAACAACCTGACGCGGGCCCGCATCGAACTTGAGAACCGGCCCTAACCCACGCTCCCCCGACGCATGCGCCTGAAGACCCAATTCTCACTCAGCTACGCCCTGGTTCTGGCCCTCAGCTTGGTGGCCTGCCTGGGCTTGTTCCAGGAAGGCGTGCATTGGATGCTCGGCCGCCAGGAGGACGAGCGCCAGGCCCAGCGCCTGGGGGACTACGCCCAGGCCGCCCAGGAGGCGGTCTTCAGCCACGAGCAGCTGGGCCTGATCCACGCCGCCAACGGCATGCTCAAGGACCCCTCGCTGGTCTTCGCGTCGTTCGGCGGCCGCAGCATGCACATGACCATCCCCAGCGGCTACGCGTCCGCGGCCTGGACCGGGGGCCCGCAGCCGCTGGCCCAGCCCTTGCACCGCGTCCTGGCGAACGGCGCGGCCGTGGAGGATTGGGTGCGCGTGCTGCCCGGCGGCGGGGCCTGGGTGGAGCTGGCCTATTCCACCGCCAGCGTGCAGCGCCTGCTCAAGCAACAGGGCCGGGCCTGGGTGAAGCTGTCCTTGGGCCTGCTGGCGGCGGGCCTGCTGCCGGGCCTCTTGCTGGGCTGGGTCATGGCCCGGCGCCTGGCGCGGCCGCTGCAGGCCATCGCCGAGGGCACGCTGCAGGTGCGGGCCGGAACGCTCAACGGGCTGGTGGAGGTGGACCGCAACGACGAGATCGGCGACCTGGCCCGCTCCTTCAACAGCATGGTGCTGCAGCTGAAGGAGCTGGAGGAGATGAAGCGGGACTTCGTGGCCGGCGTGACCCACGACTTTGGCGGGCCGCTGCACGCCATCCGCAGCACCGTGGATGTGCTGCTTTCCGGCGACGCCGGGCCCGTGGACGAGCTGCACAGCGAGCACCTGCTGATGATCTCCAACAACCTGGCCAGCCTGACTGCCTTCGTGAACAACCTGCTCACCGTGGCCCGCATCGAGGCCGCCAAGATGGAGCCCTACCTGGAGCCGGTGGACGTGCAGGCCCAGATGGACGAGCTGATGAAGCTCTACCAGGCCCAGGCCCTGCAGAAGGGCCTGGACTGGAAGCTGCACCGCCGCTCGCCTTTCGTGTCGCTGGACGCGGACCTGACCATGTTCCGCCAGATCGTGATGAACCTGCTCTCCAACGCCCTCAAGTTCACCGACCATGGCGGGGTGGAGGTGTCCATCGGCGAGGAGGACGGTGACTTCGTCCTGCAGGTCCAGGACAGCGGCCTGGGGATCGAGCCCCGCTTCCACCAGCTGGTCTTCGACCGCTTCTTCCGGGTGCGCCAGGACGACAAGGCGCCCCAGCGCCAGGGCAGCGGCCTGGGCCTGGCCATCGTCAAGGGCCTGGTGCTGGCCCACGGCGGCAAGGTGTCCGTGGACAGCCAGCTGGGCCGCGGCGCCACCTTCACCGCGCGCCTGCCCAAGCAGCACGCTCCCAAGCACGCCAGGAGCAAGCCATGAGCGCCGCCCGCATCCTCATCGTGGAGGACGACCCCGCCATCCGTTCGGCCGCGGGCATCAGCCTGCGCAAGATCGGCCACGAGGTGCGCGGGGTGGGCACGCTGGCGGAGGGCGAGGCCGAGCTGGCCCAGCCCACCGACCTGCTGGTGCTGGACCTGAACCTGCCCGACGGCAACGGGCTGGACCTTTGCCGCAAGCTGGCGGCCCTGCCCGCGGACAAGGGCGGCGTGCCGGTCTTCATCATCACCGCGCGGGGAAGCACGGACGACGTGGTGGACGGGCTGGAGGCCGGGGCCGAGGACTACATGGTGAAGCCCTTCAACATGCGCGAGTTCCTGGCGCGGGTGCGGGCGCTGCTGCGCCGCCGGGCGCCGCGGGCGCAAGGCGACACCGACCGGGTCGCCGGCAAGCTGCGGCTCTCCGAGGAGAGCCACGAAGCCTGGTGCGGCGGCAAGCCCCTGGACCTGACCCTGCGGGAATTTGAGATACTGGCGGTGCTGATCAACAACCCCGGCAAGGTGCTCAGCCGGCAGGAGCTGATCGCCATGGCCTGGGGCGCGTCCACCGCCACCGTGCTGAAGGTGATCGACGTGCACATCGGCCATCTGCGGGCGAAATTGGGGAAGGACTCAAAAATGATCGAAACCGTGCCCCAGGTGGGCTTCAAGCTGGTGGTGCCGAAGAAGTAGGGTTCCTAACGGCCCTGGGCTTGCCGGATCATTTGGATGTAAAGATCCGGCGGCTGCCAGCGGCCCTGGTACCAATAGTCGTAGGCGCGGTCGAGTCCGGTACCTTCGCCCAGGTCGTTCCAGGTCGCCAGGACCAGGATGTCCGCGTCCCGGGTTTCTTCCAGCACTTTCGCCAATCTTTCCGGGCCTTTCAAAAGCCGGTCG
>Ga0210401_10005477_pt1 | contig 13036 bp, 9 predicted proteins | sample IncBWH32MmetaG_FD_150866 | JGI IMG/M metagenome (GOLD analysis project Ga0210401, IMG submission 150866) | Forest soil microbial communities from Barre Woods Harvard Forest LTER site, Petersham, Massachusetts, United States - Inc-BW-H-32-M | ecosystem: Environmental > Terrestrial > Soil >... | reverse complement strand
TAAACGACTGTTGCAACGACATGAACTCTTCGCCGTTTTCCTCCAGGAAGTCGCGGCGGTTCTCAAAGGAAAAACGTCCTTCCCCCTGCGGCAGCAAGGCAAAGAAAAACATCGAGCGCTCCCTCAGGCTCTTGAGCGCGCTCGAAATCGACACTGAAAGCATATGGTTACGCTGCAGTGACGCTTCTACATCGCGGCATAACTCTTCCACCCGCCCGTTGCTGACGGAAACGCCAAAGTAGCTGCCAGCCACATCTTCCAGTTCATGCGCCTCGTCGAAAATTACTGCGCCCACCTCCGGCAAAATACCGGCATCGGGTGCGTACTCTGATTGCTGCTTGATCGAGAGGTCGGCGAAGAACAGGTGGTGATTGACGATGATGATGTCGCTTTCCATCGCCCGCCGACGCATCTCCGTGATGAAGCATTTGTCCCACGAACTACATTTCTGCCCGATGCAAGCATCGGAGCGGGCATCTATCTTGTGCCAGAGCGCGCTGGCCTCAGGCAGTTCCGCCAATTCAGCCCGGTCTCCGGTCTGCGTGGCCTTCTCCCAGGCGGCGATGGCGCGATAGTGCTCAATCTCTTCCAGACCACTCAACACGGGCTGGTCGGTAAGGTCATAGAGCTTTTTGCGGCACAGGTAGTTGTTGCGCCCCTTCATGTAGCAGACGTTCAACCGGCTCGCACCGTTAGGAAACAACGCCTGCTCAAGAAAAGGGATATCCTTGTGGAAGAGTTGTTCCTGCAAGTGCTTGGTGCCGGTCGAAATGATCACGCGCTTGCCGGAACGAATCACCGGGACCAGATAGGCCAGCGTCTTACCCGTGCCAGTGCCGGCCTCGACGACGAGATGACGCTTTTCTTCGAGAGCCTGCTCGACGGCCTGCGCCATCTGAAGCTGTCCGCGACGAAATTCGTAGGCCGGATGAGTGCGGGAAAGCACGCCTCCAGGCGCAAAGAATTGGTAGAGCGAGACTTCCTGTTTTTTGATACCAAGAATACCGCTAGAGGCGGGCTGAGAGGTTGGAGTCACGGAGTCTCTATAATAGCTGTCTGACCCGGTCACTGCACACGTGAGGACTCGAAGAGTCCCCCTGTTCAATCAAAGTGTGGACGAAAGGTAGCCACCGGGTCTTCGACCCGGCTGGACAGCCGAGGGCGGCTGTCCCCACGCGACCGAAACCTTTTGACACGAATCAATTCCAACTCGATGAGTGCGCCGGTCACGGTTGGCGTGCCCACGATTGCGATCGTTGGCCGCCCCAACGTCGGAAAATCAACGCTGTTCAATCGCATCGTCGGCTCACGGCGCGCCATTGTCGGCGATGAGCCAGGGATCACGCGCGACCGACTCTACGGTGAAGCTCATTTCCGTGGACATCGGCTGCGCATCGTGGATACCGGTGGAATCGAACCCGACGAAAAAGACCTTATCCCGGCGGAGATCTTTCGCCAGGCCAAGGTCGCCCTGGAAGAGGCTGACGCGATAATTCTGGTGGTAGATGGACGCAGTGAACTCACGGCGCCTGATCTCGACCTCGCCCGCCTTTTGATCCGTGGCGGAAAGCCCCTGTTTCTGGCGGTCAATAAGATCGATAGCGAAAAACAGCAATCGCTCACCGACGAATTCCATCGCCTGGGGATCAGAGAGATATTTCCTGTTTCCGCCGAACACGGGCGCGGCGTGGATGAAGTTCTGGAGGCGGTCTTTGAAGCTTTAGGGCTTGAAACCTTACACGTCGAAACTGCCGAGTCTGATGCCCTAGAGCCTGAAGTCGCGGAGCACGGCGAGGAGACGCAAGACGCGCCCCAAGCCGAAATCCCTCTCCAGTCCAAAGAAGTCAAAGTTGCGATTATCGGGCATCCGAACGTGGGCAAGTCGACGTTGCTGAATCGCCTGACCGGCACTTCTCGCGCCATCGTGTCGCCGATCCCGGGCACTACCCGCGACGCGGTCGACGAAGTGGTCGAGATCGACGGTAAAAGCTTCCGCTTCATTGACACCGCCGGAATCCGACGCAAGGGCAAGACCCATCTGATGGCGGAAAAGCTTTCCGTCGTGATGGCGCGCAAGCATCTCGATGCCGCCGACATCGCGCTGCTGGTCATTGACGCCACCGAGGGCGTAAGCGCGCTCGACGCTACGATCGCTGGCTATGCCCACGAGAGCGGCCGCTCTGTGATCGTCATCGTCAACAAATGGGACTTAGTGACGAGTGGTCAGAAGAAAGCCGGACGCGATTCGAAAGCGACGCGTATTCGGGAGAGCAAGAGTCCAACTGATCGCACGGAATACGAACAACGAGTTCGTTACGATCTCAAATTCCTGAGCTACGCCCCGGTGCTGTTCGTCTCCGCTGCCACAGGGGGAGGGGTGGAGAAAATTCTCCCCACGCTGGAAGAAGTCGCCTCGGAGCGCCGGAAACGCATTCCTACTGCCGAGATGAACCGTTTCCTAAAATATGTCGACTTCGAACGTGCTTCGGTACCGGCACGGCAGCAGGTCAAGATCTATTACATGACCCAGGCGGGAGTATCCCCGCCAACCTTCGTGCTCTTCACAAACCGCAAAGTGAAGCTGCACTTTTCCTACCAGCGATTTCTGGAAAACCAGCTACGAAAAGCGTTTGGATTCGTGGGCTCGCCGATTTGGATCAAGAACCGGGCGCGAGACTAGTCTCCGGCTCCAACGTCGATCGGTTTCGAATCCATGTTCATCATGGTTGCCAGCATGGTTGCGATCAAATTCTCCTCGCCCCCGGTTACAGCGAAAGCATCAGCTATACAGACGGTGAGCCTTTCGCCGGCACGTTTCACGGACGCTCGAGCGACGAATGATTCTCCAGCCCCGGCGCCAGAAGGTTGACCTTAAATTCCACACTGAGAACGTCAGCCTCCTCCGGGGCCACGCTTAACGCGGCATAGCCATAGGCCGAATCCATGACGCTGGTGACCGCGCCAGCATGCACGAACCCATTTTGTTGCGTTAATTTGGAACTGAAGGGAAATCGAATCTCGACGCTCCTCCGATCCACTGAAATCATATCCGCACCGACCGTGGACCTGAAGAGCTACCGACCAAAACTGTCTCTCACTTTTTCTTCAAATGCTTCCACGCTTTCTCCCCCTGTCGCGACATCGCTAGCAATCTGCCATGGAAGCCTACCATTCGTCACTGCGCCTTCGTCAACAATCCAATCCGGTTCAAGCCGGCATTGCGGGCGATGTCTATTATGTCCGCCACATACTCGAAATCAATGTCATCGTCGCCGCGCACAAACGCTATGCGTTCTGCGCGGATCTTGAATATGTTGTGCAACCGGCTTTGCAGATCCTCCCGCTTGACCGTTTCCTGATTGATCTTGAGCGCCGGAGGTTGGTCTCGTGCGCCCCACACCACCTGAATCACAATCGTCCTGTCGACGGGGACAGGCTGACTCTTATCATCCTGCGCGGCTTGTGGAATGTGTGCTTCTAGACCCTTTGTCGTCGTCATCGACTGCACGACCATGAAGACAATAATCAGCACCAGCAACACATCAATCAGCGGAGTAACCTTGATTTGTGGATCGGACGGACCACCATCTGCCATCGAGAATGTCATGGAAATTTGCTGCTCTCGGGCACGCGTGTCTGAGAAGATTGGACACCCGAGTTGGTGAGGAAGTTCCACCTTAAAGTCAGATCTCGCGCTGAAGCTTGCACCCCTTTGTTTCAGCCCATGCATCATGAGAGAATCAAATCGCGGTGCCAGGGTTGCCGCTGAGCAAGCATGTATAATCGACGGCTCCCGGTTCCCGCGCTGATCGTCTTCGGAATCCTCCTGCCCGTCGTCGCAATCATTCCCGCCTGGGCACAAGACAATTACGAGATCCAAGTCTACGGTTCGGACCTGGTTGCGCCCGATCGCACTCGGTGGAGTTGCACTCAAACTTCACGGTTGAGGGCAGCAAGACAACCATCGACGGCGTCCTGCCCACAAACCACGCCGAGCATGAAGCCGTTGAAATCACACAGGGCGTCACCGACTGGTTCGAGACCGGCTTTTACATCTTCACCAGCATTCAGTCTGACGGCGGCTGGCAATGGGTGGGCGATCACATCCGCCCACGCTTCCGCATACCGGAGTCGTGGCACTGGCCGGTAGGGGTAAGTTTGTCGAACGAGATCGGCTACCGGCGCCCCGAATTCTCAGCTGACACCTGGACCTGGGAAATCCGTCCCATCGTCGACAAGAAAATTGGCCGCCTGGTATCTGAGCTTCAATCCACGCTCGACCGCTCGTTTCATGGCCCTGGCGTGAACCAGGGCGTAGTGTTCTCGCCCAATTTCAAGTTCAGCTATGACATCACTAAACGAATCGCTGGCGGGCTGGAGTATTACGGTTCCTGGGGACCGATCACGGACTTCAGTCCACTCCACGATCAGTAACAGCAGTTTTTTCCTGCCATTGACGTCGATCTGGGTCCAGAGTGGGGGTTCAACTTTGGCGTGGGCATCGGCGCAACCGCTTCCACCGATCACTTGATCATCAAGTGCATTATCGGAAGGCACTTCTTCCTGGACCCACGAGCGCAAATAAACTGTCTAGCCAATTGGCTCCGGTGGCGGCAACGGCGGCGCCAGAGGCGGAACCGGTATGGCCATTGGCGGCGGCGGACGCAGCAGCGCGTCCAGAACCGGATAGCGCGAAGCGAAGAAGTAGATTGAATAAGCAGGGAAGAACACAATCGCCGGCACCGAGATCAGAGCCATTACGTACAGAAGTACCGCGATCACAATACATCCGACCGCGACCGCGAGCGTAATCGTGTACAGGTTCCAACTGAGGCCGGCAGTCTTTCCAAGAATGACTGCCACAACGCCAAAGCCGCCGACCGGAATCAGCAAAACGAGAACCACGATAACGGTGAGAATGCCCACCGCCACTGAAGCGGCTACGGCCATGACGATCTTCATGCCGAGGTAGCCGGCGTAGCTACTCTTCTCCAACCGCAACATAGGCATCAGGCGCCGCCACCCCTCGAAGGCGCTGATGTTCTCGAGAGCCATCTCCGGCACCACGAAATCCTTGGTCAGAACATGGACCACCAGGGAAAGCAAAATGAGGCCGATCACAGCAAAGAACAACAACACGCCGCCCAGGATGAGTGGGAGCATGTGACGCTGGGGATCTTTGAGCCAACCCGCGGCAAGGGCGAACGCAGCAGGAATTCCAACCAGCACGGTCAGACCGACGAACATCGCGAGAATAAAAAGAAGTTGCCACACGAAGTAGCGCAACCCGGCCGGATGGCGGCGAGCCCATCCGCGCCGGATTTCGCAGCGCTTCGCGATCACGCTGTCAAACAAGATGAAGCGCATGACGCTACTCACGTAGAGGAACACGATCCACAAAACTACGGCCACCACGATCAGCAGGGCGATCAATGAAGCGTACAGCAAAAGATTATTGATGTGGGGCAGTGGCAGGGGCTGCCCGCCACGGGGATGGACTGGTGTCTGGAAGCTGCTGCCGTTGCATCCTCCGGAGCTCAGTTCACCCGCAAGAAAGCCCACGAACGCAAGCTTCGCCCACTCCGCTGCGCGGAACGGATGTAGAAGTTGCTCTTTAATGTGCCGGAAGGCGGGGTTAATGGCATCGACGGCAGAAATCGGCAAGCAGGCACCTCGCGGAGTCCTTGGAGAACTGGCAGCAAGGTACCGCTAACTAGGAGTTGGGTCAAATGAATTTGTGGTGAGCTGCGGGAACTAGCCACGGATTTTCACGGATCAGTACGGATTTTGTTTTCATCCGTTTGATCCGTGGAGATCCGTGGTCGAGTTTCTATTCGTAGCGCAGGGCTTCCACGGGATCCAGCTTTGATGCGCGTAGTGCCGGGACCAATCCGCTGATCACACCAACGACCAACAGCACGAACGTGGAAAGCGTTACCGTCATGAGCGAGATTTGCAAATGTATGTCGCCCTTGCCCGACTCGTCTTCAAACAGCGGACCCATGAGTGGCAATGTGCCTATGGCTGCGGCAATCGCGTACGACAAAAGCACACCGATTGCGCCTCCCAACATCATGATCAACAATGTCTCAGCCAGAAACTGAAACTTGATGTGACGTTTCCTGGCTCCCAGAGCGCGACGCAGACCAATCTCACGAATACGCTCATCGACTGAAACCAGCATGATGTTCATAACTCCGACGCCGCCAATGCCGAGAGTCAGGGTCCCGATGAATGTGAGCAGCACCTGCAGTCCGATGGTCAGCGCATCAATGACCGGACGGAACTCGTCACGCCCGAACATCTGAATCGCCTTGGGGTCCGTCGGCGAGAACTGCTGTCGCGTTGCCACTGCTGCGAGCACCTGCGCCATAGCCTTCTTTTCAAACTGCGGCGCAACCGGCGCAAAAATCAGAACCGCGGCGTCCCGCGTATTCCAAAGATCGCCTGCGGCGGAATAGGGAATCCAGACCGATTCGTCGTCGCTGCTGAAGTAGTTGCTAAGCTGAATTTTGCGGGCCATGATGCCAATCACGGTAAAGCGCACGCCGCCAATCGTTACCGTCTCGCCTACCGCAGGACGTCCGCTGAATAGTTGCTCTCTAATGCGCCCACCTAGAAAGGCCACGCGCCGCCGTTCCAGTTCGTCGCTGGTATTAATCCAGCGCCCTTCGGATGGCACTTCGTTACGCATCTCTCCGTATTCGGGGCAGACGCCGCGGACGGCCGCCGTCCCTACCATCCTGTCACCATAGGCAATGCCAGGCCGGTGAACCGTCTCGAGGCAAACATGCTTAACCAGAGGCGCGGTCTCCTTCACCATGTCGACGTCGGCCTGCTCGAAAACGACCTTCTTTCCTGCCCGCTGCCCGCCGGGCTGTTCGCTGGTCTGCTGGGGCCAACAGATGACCGCGCTTTTGCCAAAGGCATCGAAACCGCCCACCAGAATTCTGCGGAAGCTGCTGCCGTAAGCGATCAACAGCGTGACTGTCGTGATCCCCCAAACGATACCCAGCATGGTGAGCAGGCTGCGCGTGGTGTTGCGTTTGAGTGCGATCCAGGCTTCGCGAATGATTTCGATCAGCATTAGCTTTTGAAAACCAAAGACCTGAACCACGAAGGGCACGAAGTTACGCAAAAGGTCGAGAACACGGTCTCCTTCGTGACCTTTGTGGTTGATGCTCTTTCTATCCTCCAGCCTCAAATCTCAGCGCCTCGATGGGATCGACCGACGCCGCTTTCCGTGCCGGATATAACGCAGAGAGCACGGCGATTCCTCCCAACAGCCCACAAGCCATCAATCCCGTCCTCCAAGTCGGCAGCAGCCCCGCGAAGAAGTCCGGCATCGGCAGCAGATCGACCAGCGAACAAATTCCGTAGGCCACTCCCAAGCCGAGCCCACCGCTTAGAACGGCGATCAGCAGCGCCTCGAGGAAGAATTGGCGCAAGATCGTGTTAGCCGGGGCGCCAAGGGCCTTACGCACGCCGATCTCGCGAGTGCGCTCACGCACCGCGACCATCATTACGTTCATGACTCCCAATCCACCCAGAAAAAGCGTCACGACTCCGACCGCCCCGAGAAAGTACTTCATGCCATCCGTCATCTGGCGGAATGCTTGCGCCTCCTGCACCGTGTCCCAGATGGGGCAAGCCTCTTTGTCACGGGGATCGAAATTGTGCATTCGTCCTAGCGCCGCCCGCACTTCGCGTTTGCAGCTATCGTGTTGCTCAACGGATTTGGGCGTGACCAGCAGTTGATCGAAGGTCGTGGGCGTGCCTGGAGGCTTGTCGGGAAAATCGCGCCGCATGGTGCCGAAGGGAATGAAAATCTTGTTTACGTCCCAACCGTCATAGCTGGAATCCTGTTTCTTTTTCGCCATCACGCCGATCACGACGTACGGGAAGTCATTCAAGTAAACGTTCTCGCCGACGGGATTACGCCCGGGGAACAACTGCTTCGAAGCATCGCTGCCCAGGAACGCCACCCGCCGGCCTTCGCGCGTGTCCTCCCAGTCGTAAAACCGCCCTTGTCCGACGGCGAGGCTGCGAATCTCCTGAAACGGCGGTTGCGAACCGGTAACCAGAAATGCTGCATTGTTGAAATTGCTGTGTGCGCGGACGTCTTCCTGCTCAAGCTCCGGAATGGCGTACTGGCAATCGGGCGCGTCGGCTTGCACGGCAGCCACATCAGGATCCTCCCAGTGCACGGTTCGTCCTGCCCGCGCCCCTCCAGCTTGCAAACTGGTACGACCGTGAAAAACGATCATCACGTCCTTGCCCAGGGTTTTGGCTTGGTCTTCCTGACCCTTGCGCAAGCCTTCGCCGGCCGCCACCATGAGAACAATCGAGACGATCCCCCAGGCGATGCCGAACATCGTGAGGAAAGTTCGGAGCTTGTGGGACCACAGCGTCCGAAGTACATCGCCAATGAGATCGCTGAGGACCATCCCGCTCTATTGGACGTGCCGGGTCGTGGAACGTAAGCCTGGCAAAACCAACACCAACGTCCTGATAGGTGATACGGACGAAGCGTGGGGTTTGTTCAGAAATTGGGAGCTTGGGTTGTATCCGTGAAGGTTGTCTTTGCTGTGTCCTCGCGCGCTGGGTTAAGGACTCAAGTGTGCCGCGTGCTGATTGGTTCCCACTTTTTCCATCCAGCCTTCAAAGTCTCTTAGTGCCAATTCGCATTGCAGACGGTGCCGCACGTGGCGGTCGCGGATTTTCCGATCCAACGGCGGAAGAAGGTCGAATGTTATGTTAGCCGGCTGAAATTTCTTGGGGTCGGCCTGTGTGATGTAATTCATCAGCGATCCAAACGCGCTTGCCCGAGGAGGCGGAACCGGCGCTGCACCCGCGGTCAGTGTGGCTGCGTGAATTCCCGCCATGAGTCCGGCGGCGATCGATTCCACATAGCCTTCGACCCCGCAAATCTGTCCCGCAAACAACACGCGCGGGTGTTCTTTCATCTGCAGGGTCCCGGACAGGAGCGTCGGCGCATTGATATACGTGTTGCGATGAATCTGCCCATACCGCAGGAAGCGAGCATTTTCAAGCCCAGGAATCAATCGCAGCACGCGTGCCTGCTCGCCAAATTTCAAATGGTTCTGGAATCCGACCAGGTTGTAGGAATCCGCCCGCAGATTCTCCTGGCGCAACTGCACCGCCGCATAAGGAATGCGCCCGGTGCGCGGGTCTTTCAGTCCGACTGGTTTCATGGGGCCGAAGCGAAGGGTGTCGCGGCCGCGCCGAGCAATCTCTTCGATCGGCAAGCAACTCTCAAAATAATTCAGCTTCTCCCACTCGCGCGCTTCGACCGATTGCGCCGCCAGCAACGCCTCATAAAAAAGGTCGTAGTCTTCTCTCGACATGGGGCAGTTGATATAGTCGGCCGAGCCTTTGTCGTAGCGTGCCGCCAGATACACTTTCGCCATATCGATGGAATCGGCCTCGACAATTGGGCTGATCGAATCGTAGAAGAACAGATGCGAAGCCCCGCTGAGTCGTCTGATTTCCCGCGAGAGAGCGTCCGATGTCAGCGGACCAGTCGCAACGATCGTAATTTTATCTTCGTCAATGTGCGCAACTTCTTCGCGACAAATCGTGATCAGCGGCTCGCGCGAAAGCGCTTCGGTCACCCGACCGGCAAAGGTCGCACGGTCCACAGCAAGCGCATGTCCAGCGGGCACGGTGCAATCCCGCGCAATTCCGATCAGCAACGATCCCAAGCGCCGCAACTCTTCCTTCAACAGCCAAGGCGCCGTGTTTTCGGTTTCGGACTTCAAGGAATTCGAGCACACCAGTTCGGCGAAATCTGCAGTCTGGTGCGCTGCAGTCGAGCGCACCGGACGCATCTCGAAGAGTTCCGCCTCTACGCCCCGGCGCGCACACTGCCACGCCGCCTCCGATCCCGCCAATCCCGCCCCGATGATTTTGACTCGGGGCCTCACGGAACACTCTCCGCCAGCCGTCGCAAGTCCTCTTCCTTAAGCAAAATCAACCGCCAATCGTCTAGAAAATGAGCCCCGAGCGATACCGCTGCTTTATTATACGGAGTGCAATTCTGATTTCTTATGAGGGGTTAAGCAGAAGAAGCTCGTCCGGGCACTGAGTAGCTTCTTAGCGGTTGAGCTTTTCGTAATAGCGATTGTCGTACAGCGTCGTTGAGTTTTGCACGAATTCCAGGATGCGATGCATTCTGACCTTGTCTTCGCGATTCAATTCCTTGAACTGCACGGCGATACCAGAGCCGGGATGGATTCTTGCCACGGTACCCTCGGCGTGCAGCTTGCCATCGTCGATCGAGAAGACCAGCTTGAGGTTAGTCCCCGGCGTCAGGATGGCGCTGGTTTCCACGTAACATCCGCCCATGCTGATATCGATCAGATTCCCGAAGATCGGGCCAGCCTCCGTGTCCGGTTGCAGCTCGATCGTGATGCGGCATTTCATGCGCGCATACAGCCTGCGGTTCTTGCGGGATGGCTGCTGTTGCTTCTCCAGATACATCCGCCGGTCGGCCTCCGCCAGCAGCTCCTCGGCATCTTTTCCATCCTGCGGATACATCGCTTGCCCGACACTCAGCGAAAGAATCTCTTCGGCACAAACTTCAAATCCCGCCTGCTTGGCCAGTTCACGCAGCTGATAGGCTTTCTTGACCGACGCATCGGCGGGCAGCCCGGGAGCGATGACCACAAATTCGTCTCCTCCCATGCGAGCCACGTAGTCGTACTCTCGGCAGCTCTCTTTCAGAGCTTGGGCAAACAGGCGCAGGACGCGGTTACCCTCCAAATGGCCGAAGCGGTCGTTAATCTGCTTGAAGCCGTCCATGTCGCCGACCATCACGGTTAATGTCGTGCTATCGCGCTTGCAGCGGGCCAGCTCGCGGTCGAGCTGCAAGAACAGCGATCGAGCATTCGGCAGCCCGGTGAGATAGTCGGTGGTCGCGGAGCTCTCGGCTTGTTGATACTTCAGCGCATTCTCAATCGCCAACGCCATCTTTGAACTGATCGCCAGGAGGATGCGCAAGTTGTCCGAGGTAAACGCATCTCGCTCCCCGCGATAGAGAGCCAACACCCCGATCACACCAGCAACACCTTCGAGCGGGATCGCCAAAGCCGAGCGCAGGGTGCTGAACTTGGTGGGATCGTTCAGATATCCGGGCTCGACCGACGGATTGCCATTAACGATCGGTTTCCGGTTGTGCGCCACCCATCCCGACAGCCCCTGGCCGAGAGGGATGCGTAACGACGAGAACAGACGGAAATTGTCGCCGTTCACGTATTCAGGGATCAATTCTTCATTTCTCCGAACGTAAATCGCGATCGCGTCATACGGCACCAGCGATCTCAGTTTCACCGAAAATACGGAGAGCGTTTCGACAAGACTAAGTGAAGCGCCCAGATCCTGGCTGAGTTCGAACAACGTCTGAGCTTCTTGCCGGGCCGCCGCAATCGAGGAGAGGAAGGTCGCTTCGTGGCCCAAGCCATCTTTAACCGAAATATTTTCAAACCCTGCAGCGGGCGCCGAACCTCGTTCAACCTTGACCTCGGTCGAGAGCAACGGATTCACTTCGCGCCCGAACTGAGCTAATGCCAACTTTTCAAGACTCAGGTATCGTTTTTTGAGGATGTCGACAACTTTCGGATCAAAGGCCTTCCCCGATTCCGCCGCCAAACGCTGCATGACTTCGTTCAGCGGCAACGCACGCCGATATTGACGGTCAGAAGCCAAGGCGTCCAGGTAATCGACAGCAGACAAAATCCGGGCGCCGATCGGAATCTCAGTACCTTTCAGGCCCGCCGGGTATCCGGAACCATCCCACTTCTCATGGTGAGCTCGTACGATGGGCACAACCGGGTAGGGGAATCGAACCCGCTGCAGAATCTCGGCCCCGACCACCGGGTGAATCTTCATCTTTTCGAATTCTTCGAGCGTAAGCCGCCCCGGCTTTGAAATGATGTGTTCGGGCACAGCCAGTTTGCCGATGTCGTGCAACAGGGCGGCGGCGTGCACCGCTTGCATCTCGTCCGGGCTTACGCCTAATTCTTTGGCCACCTCAACCGCGTATACCCGCACTCGTTGCAGGTGATCGTGAGTGCTTTGATCTTTGGCTTCGATCGCCAGCGCCAAGGCCTCGATGGTTCGAAGATGCAGGCTTGCCATCTCCTCGACGTGCCGCTTTTCATCCTCGAGCTTGCCCAGATACAACCGGTACGAACGGTAAATCACATAGATCGCTGGCACCAGCAGCAGAGACGTCTCCCAGTAGAAAGTCTGATTGAACCAGCCAATCCCCCCGGCAATTCCGGCTCCCACCAGGTAATAGGGAAACGACCAGAAGTAGCAATCCACCAGAATCTTCGTCAGCCGCTTTCCTTCGGTGAGCGATATGACGGTAGCAATCGATCCCGTATTGGCTACGAAATACGTGCAAGCCGCCACCCCAAGCAATAACGGCCGGCTATCGACTAGCAGATTGAAGAATGGGTGGTGATAAACAAAGTAGGCCAGAGCAGTGGAAAGTGCGCCCGCGCATACGTTGAAGGTGACCTGTATCGCATTGGGCCGGTCCGGATACAAAGACTGCACCAGGATGGAGACACATCCCAAAATCAGGGTTTCGGAGAAACTCAGTTCCAGGACTCCCAGCAGGACAAACAGAAAGTTCACCGACATCGTACCTGTAATCCCGGGCAGATTGACTTTCATCCGCGAGGCCAGAACCGCAATGCCCAGATAACAGATGAATTCGGCAATGTTCTTACTGCTCTGGTGGATGGCTCCGTAAAGGAGCACAGCTGTGCCCGCGGTCACAATCAGGCCAATGAACATCTGGGCCTGCAGTGTCAGGTTTCTCCACGACTGTGACTGGCCAGCCATTCAGGTCCTGTCGATCTCGGGGGAGTAGAGCAGAATCGATACTTAGAAATAGCATCTAATGTGTTTAGGGACAATGATTTACGGGTGTTTCCATAAACTTCAGTAACCTCTCAGACGTGACGGGAAGAAGCCCAATTCCAGCGACGAAATCACACCCGTA
>Ga0210401_10005474_pt1 | contig 13040 bp, 8 predicted proteins | sample IncBWH32MmetaG_FD_150866 | JGI IMG/M metagenome (GOLD analysis project Ga0210401, IMG submission 150866) | Forest soil microbial communities from Barre Woods Harvard Forest LTER site, Petersham, Massachusetts, United States - Inc-BW-H-32-M | ecosystem: Environmental > Terrestrial > Soil >... | reverse complement strand
AACCAGAAGCCTCACGCCAAGCTCCGCATCGCAGCATTCTGGCATTCTTGAGTACTTGAGTACTTGAGTGCTTGAGTTCATTTATTTTAAATCTGAGCTACCATGGAAATCCTGGTTGAATCTGCCCAAGCGATCGCCCGATTCCTGAGGGAACAGGGTTATACTGAAGAACGCTTGAGTGAACTGGGTCTGGCGGAATTGCCCTGGAACAGTCTGGCCAGGCAGTCGGTTTCAGCGTGGCTGGTGATGTGCGATCCCCGGCTCGAACTGCTGATCCGAGCCTTTTACATGGGCGAGGCGGTGCAAACAAGCCAGGCGGAAAAACTCTTCTCTAAAGAGATTCTGCGCGACTTGCTGGAGAGTGAATTACTGGCTCATGACGGAGAGCGGCTTCGGCCGGCTTGCATGCTGACGCATTTCGGCGAGCTGATTATTGCCTGCGATTCGCGACGACGCGCCGAAACGGGCGCGGCGGCCGACCTGGTTCTCGGTGTAAATCCGACGACGCGGCTGCTGGCTAGGTGCAGCATCCTCCGTCCCGGGAGCAAGGTGTTGGATCTTGGCACCGGTTGTGGCACGCTCGCACTGGTAGCGGCTCCCTTCGCTGCATCTGTGGTTGGCACCGACGTCAACCGGCGGGCCTTGAATTTTGCCGGATTCAATGCAGCTCTGAACGGGCTGAGCAATATCTCGTTTTTGTATGGTGATCGTTTCGAACCGGTTGCGGGACAACGGTATGATTTGATCGTTTCCAACCCGCCGTTCTTTCTGGCGCCAGTCTCGGGCCTGCTCTGTTGCGATAACAGCCTGGAGCTGGACGGATTCGTGGAATCGCTGGCGCGAGGCGCACCGCAGTTTCTGGAGGAGGGCGGCGTGTTTCAGATGCTGTGTGAATGGGTGGAGTTCGAAGCACAATCCTGGGAGAATCGTCTCAGGCCCTGGTTTGAGCGATCCAATTGCGATGTGCATATCTGGAAAGGTTATGAAATCAGTCCGGTGGAATATGCGCGAAAACGCGCACTGGAGCAGGGCCAACTGTATCGCGAGACCACCGGGGCATCGTTTGCGGAGCGGCTTTCCTATCTCAAGCGACGTGATGTGAAGGGTATCTTCGGTGGCCTGATTACGGTGCGGCGCCGCTCCGCCGGGAATTGGTTTTGCGTTGAGGAGATGCAAAAACGGCCGGAAAGGCCGATCGGCGACGCTCTACTCGAGCGTTTCTCGACACTGGATATTTTGGAATCGAACGACGAACAAATTTTGTTAGCTGCGCATCCTCGGTTGGCGGCGGAGGTGCGTCTGGTGAGTGAGTCCGTGCAACGGAACTGCGCCTGGGGCGTCGAGCGGTGCTATCTAGAGCGCTCGGATGATCTGCCTGCGAAGCTGGGATTGGATGCGGTTGTGGCGGAGCTTACAGCGCATTTTGACGGAACGCAGACCCTTGAAGCATTGCTGAAGAAGCTGGCATTGGAGCAGAGAGCCCCGTTGGAACGGGTGATTCCAGAAGGTCTCCGGGTGATTAAGCGGCTCGGGGCGGCTGGGCTGGTTCGGCTTTAACCCAAATTCCGAAATTTGGAATCGTCCTCGTCCTCGTCGTCGTGCTCGTCCTCGGTGCATTGGGATTCCGTGACCGCAAAGAGACCGATGCTGCAACTAATTTGTTCTGTTAGTCTGATTGCGAAACGATCGGGATTCTCGAGGACGAGGACGACGACGAGCACGAGGACGAATTCGCAATTTCGGGATCTAGCTAAAGGCTACTCCGGGATCAGCTGCGAGATACGTTGCTTGAATGGATCGGGCATCTGTCGAACGGCATCTACCTCGATCAATTCGATGAACGCATTGATACCTGACAATTCGGTTGCAGCGGCAATGAGCGGGTCGGGGGGAAGAAAGGTAGGAATCTGTGATTGGATGACAACCACAGGAAGGCCATTGAGTCCGGGGTGCGTTTGTGCGAGGACCTCATAACGAAGCTCATTGAAGATCGAGATCAAGCCGCTACTCCGCGAAACCAGCGCCTGCATCACCAGGGCATTCACCACAAATTGCCGCAGTTGATCGATTCCACGACGATCTTGCCTGTGCGCGAACGACTGAACCGCTTGAGAAACCGAATAACCCGGCCCGTAAGCCAGTATCCAACGAGTTGGTGAAGTGATCAGGATAGAACGCTTACCGGATTCGGCCGCAATCTCTCGAGTATATTCCCAGCGATGCAAGTCGAGCTTCACACCGATATCCCCGAGCCAGTCCGCTTCGAATTCCTTTGGAAAGTCAAATGGCTTGCCGGGAAGACGCCGATAGTTTTCCTGCAATTCCGTCAATACCTTATCGGCACCGGGCGCGTCGAACTTCGAGCCGGCAAGTTTCCCGAGAAGGCGCTCTGGCACGAGGAGAGAGCGCAGCGTATCCAGGTAACCCAGGAGTTGTTTCTCGAGGATATCCGACACGGCCTGGGTGCTTTTTCGGGCTGCAGCCAGTTGTTCGAAGGAGAGTTTCTTAGTCGGCGATGCAGTCGTTTCCGCCATGTGTTCCGGCTCTAACAAAGCCAGTTGGAGAGCCTACCTGCGAAAAGCGCAACTTCCAAGCAAAATGTTAGGGTTCGGTCAGCGGGCGTGACGTGGTAGGGATGCGCTCCCGCGCGTCCGGCGTTGCACGGCCGGAAGCCGTTGCAGCCTTTGCTTATTCCCGGCTTTTTTGTGTGCCTTGTTCACGTTCTATGGCCGTGCAACGCCGGACGCGCGGGAGCGCATCCCTACCACGCAACGTCCGCGGGAGCGCATCCGCCGCGGAGAGGGCCCTACTTTTTAAATAGGGCCGACCACCATGAGCGGGGATGTTTGACAGGGCTAGCGGTTCCACGTCTGAATGTTTGCAGGTAATCTTCGGCCTCCGCTTTCAACTTGCGCAACCGCGTTCCCTCGATTCCGATCCAAGTGGCCGGCAGCGCATATTCATTGGCCCGTAGACAAAAGAAATCACCGGGGACCGGCTCACCGATGATCAAGTCGATCCAACGCCTTCCGTTTGCTGCGATGATAATGTAAGGCAGACTTGAGTCAGAGTAGCGGGCAAGGTAGCCCGCCCAGAAGCTAAGATTTTCTTTCGCCTGAGAAGATATCGTCGTCAGCCGGAAATGTGATCGCCCGGTTCTGCCAGTCTCCCCGGAGGTGCGCGGGCGCTGGCTTCTCAGCCCCGCGGCGAGAGTGATTAAGGCCGGCAGAATGGAATTCTCTGCGGGATCGCTTGTTTCCGAGAAAAGGTTGCCGGCGGCGGGGAATGGCGCGCTGTTCAATTCCCGGTAGGTCTGATCGAATGAATCACGGATCTTTTCCTGGGTCTTCGCCTCCCTGCAGAGGATGCCGAGCCGCTCGATCGGCGCCAGTAAAAGACCGATTGCCTTGAGACCGTCAAAAGCCGCCTGAATGCAGATAACCATTGGGAACCGGGTGCGTCCTTTACGATCTGCCGAAGCCCAGATTGCTCCGATGATAGCTTGTTCATCGCGGCCCCAGACAAATCGGTGATCGAACTCGATGGCTTGCCCTGACTTCTCGATTTGATCCCAGGCCCCCGAAGCAAGCTGAGTGGCGATCCCTTCGGAATAGAGGAGCTGCTTCGTCAGAACTAGCGTTTCCGTTGCCAACCCGATGTCGTCGATATGATCATCCCAAGCCGGGTGTTTGCCGAAGCCGGTGATATGGATCCTGCCGCTCAACGGATCCCGCAGGAAAACCTTGAGAAATCGGCTCATGGTCCGGCAAAATCTCGGAGTCCGAGACTGTCGACTGTAGGCCACGCGTCTAACGCCGGGAGCGGCGTTTCAAAGGTGGCCTGGACCCACACCGCGGTCGGCTCGCCGGGCCGGAGTGAGACACGCCAAACCTGCCCCACGTCCACGGGTTTACCGCCATACCGGCCTAACAAGCGCAGCGCAGACCAGTTCTCGCCGCAGTCAATCGATTGAGACGCACCACCTGTCGGGGTGTGGAAAACGATAAAATGAAAAGCGCTGTCGATCGGAAACTTTCCCAGAGGCATGTCTGCAGGAGCATCAATCGGCACGACGCCGCTTCCGTGGGTGTAGAGCTTGGATTTTCCACCGGCGACGAGCATTATTCCGTTCCAGTTCCGAGGATTATAAGGAAGTGGCGCCTCCGGGGTCGGGGTGGGCGCGTCCCCCGTAAATAATTGACTGATGATCGAGCGGCGCGGCGGGGGAGGAGGCGGGGTCGGCGTCGACATCGGGGCAAGATCCGGACCGGACAATTGGCGCTGCGCCTGTCCGTTGAGCAGGGTGAGCGTGACCGAGGAGACTGACCCGTCCGGCTTCAGGATGGTATCGCACAACGCGCCAAGCGGAACAAGCCCCTTCGCCATGTCCGTCAATCCCTGTCGTGCCTGTACCGGCATCTTTGTAAACGTATCCGATTGCAAATCCCGGCGCACCGCAACCAGCAAAGCTTTCACCTGCCGAATCTGGTCGACACTAATCGTCAGGTTATCCGGGCCTGGCGGCCAGAGAAGAGGGAATCTTACGCGAGCGCGCAGTTGCGCCTTCGTTTGCTTGAAATAATTTGTCAAATAAGCGTCGCGCTGGATCTCCTCTGTGCGTCGAAGCAGGTAGGTGCAGGTCGTTAGAAAGGGTTCTTTGAGTTTACCCTGATAATCTTCGACTTTCGCATTCAAAACCGCGAGGGCGTTCGTCAGGAGCTCAAATGGCTTCCACGCCTGACCAATTAAATTCATCTTCTCAGAGTAGTTAAACTCCGGAGCCCCAGCGCGGCACTGCTGATAAAAATTCCAACGGACAAGATAGCTCGGTTTCTGATCTGCCAGGGGCACAAGAACGGCGTCATCGAGGGCCTTGAACTCTTCCAACTGCGGCGGACCAACCGCCCCCTCGATTTGAGTCTTCGCCTGTTGCGAGATATCCGCCAGCTTCACTTTAATCTCCCGAAGAAGAGCGTATTTGGGGTCATCTTGGGGGATTGTCTCCAGCACTTTGGTGACTCCTTTTGCATTAGGATCCGGGGTAGGGATGATCTTTTCTATTTCCGCCTGAATCTCAGCGATCTGTCCGAACCAGGAATCATTTCCACCAATTAGCTTCTGGTACGCTGAAACAAGGGTCTCCGGACCATCTTCAAATACTCCTGCTCGTCGGATAGCCTCGAGCTTTTCCTCCAGGGCAATCTTGGCTGCGTTAAGCTTGTCGAACATGATCGCGACTTCGCGGTCGCTCGTTACCGGATCGTCCTTAATGCTGGCTTTGGTGGAGAGTTCGATCTCGATCGCCTGGTACTGCCGAGCGAGGCCCGCGAGCTCCACCAGCAATTGAAGATTGGCCGCACGGTTCTGAATGCGTTGCCGCGCGCCGGCAATCAAGTGGTCTAACCCAATCCTGATCGTTGCATTTTCGGCCAGAGTCGACCCGCCACTCACCCACTTCGGGGGCCATTTTCCATGGCCATCGCGATTCTCGGTGTACGTCCAATTCATCGTCTCCACAAGACGTGGTTCGGTTGGCCTGTCAGCGACGTACTCCAACAAAGGCGCAAGAAAACTCGCTCCCGGCGCTACTTCGGCTGGCTGGCCAAGGTCTCTGCGAATTGCTATTTCCGCACGGATCAGTGCAGCTAGAGCCTTTGCCTCAAGCGCGCCCACAAGTTCCGGCGGGCGGGGATCCGGTTTCCGATGCACGGGTATCAGTGGATTGGGCTCGCTCATCTTTTGACGCGTTGCGTCGAGAAGTGGCTCGACAACGCTGTCTTCGAAAAGAACTCGTTGCGCATGCTGGCGTTCTTGATCCGGATTGGCGTCTGCCTGAGCGAACAGTCCAAAAACCCACGGAACATTCAGCGGTTTGGCAGCGAGTTCTCGCAGTGCCTCGTGGAAGTCAGCAATTGAAAGCTTCTCGTAATGAAAATCGGCACGTGTCTCCGCCGTGAGACCGGGACCGACCGGCTGATCTCCGCGATAACGAAAAAGTGTTGTCCCGGCAGGATCAGGAGCGACGATCGATTGCCACACCGTTCCCCTCCAGCCTTCCCTGGCGCGCGCCCAGAATCCGCTTTGCGCGACGACGCTCTCTTGGAGCGAGCGATAACCCAACAGTCCGAACGACAATAGTGCCAGCAACCCTAGCACCCCTGCACCAAAAAGCGCCAATTTGCGGTAAAGCAGCAACCTATCGGTATTGGTCGCCCGAGTTACCAGGCCGTCTTCCCGGAAGACTTTGTCCAGGAAGAGATCCCGCAGAAAATAGGAGTGATCTCGTTCCCACGCTCGACCGGCCGGCAACTGGTCGACCGGCAAACCCATGACTGCTGCAAGCTCCTCGTCGAGCGCCGAACCTTCGCGCATCGACGAGGTGAAATAGATTCCGCGCAGAAACAGCGGGCGCGAAGTCCATTCTCCAGCGACGAAAATCGTCTCCAGATATCGGCGAAGTCGTGGCGTGAGCGCGATCAAACTTTGCGGAAAGTCGTAAAGCCGATCGACCTCGTCGATGCGCCGTCCATCAGACTGGCTAGCAACCGGGTCGAGCAGCAGAGCGAGCCTCCTTCGGCGCAACCGCTGGGCAACGGCTCGTAGATGTTCCTCTAGAAGTTCCGGCCGAAACGGGGCGTCGAGCGGTGCCGGATTTGACCATCCAAGCATCTGCTGCTGAGCGCGTGGATCGTCGAGACTTTCGAAAAACTCGCGGAAGCCATGGATCAGGTCGCATTTGGTTAACAAGACGAAAACCGGAAAGCGCACATCCAGCTCGCGCTGTATCACATCGAGCTGACGCGCGATTTTTGCAGCCTTTCGCTCCATTTCTTCAGGAGCGTCTTCCACCAGACTTTCGACCGGGATGGTCAGCAGAAGTCCATTCACCGGGCAGTTGAAACGATGTTTTTTGAGCAGCCCGAGAAACTCTCGCCATTCGCTCGTCGTTCCGGGTTCCACTTCCTCAAAGATCAGTCGCCCGGCGGTGTCCAGGATCACCGCGTAATTCGTGAACCACCAGTTCATGTTGATGGTTCCGCCGACTCCTTGAAACTCATCTTGCAGGCCAGGAGGGAAGCCAGCCTGCGAGTGGCGGATTGCCTCGGTTTTTCCTGAGCCGGGCTCACCTGCAATCACGTACCAGGGTAATCCGTAAAAGTCCTTGCCTGCAGACTCGAATTTCTCGATCCCTTTCGCGAAGTTACGGCGCAAATCCTCCAATCTTCCGCGGGCCGCAGTGTCAGTGACCCCGCGGTTGGCTGCGCTCGTTGCGATTTCACCTCGGAGCTCGGCCGCCTTGCGCCTTCGCACCCAGAAGACAAGAAGAAGGTACAATCCCAGGATAAGCGCGACGATTAGAATCCCGAGCGCGACAATCAGAGCCACCTGAACTCCGAAGAAGGCTGCCGCACCGATAATCGTCGTGGCCAGCAAAATAAGGATGACCGCCTTCACCCAGGTGGACAGGCTGGCAAATGCCTTAAAAAGATAGGCTAGTTCTTTCACACCGTGGTCAAGATCAAGTGTTCACTTCCTGATCTCCTGAGAGCCGATCGCGGACAGAGAGTCGGTCAGCGAGAGCGATGCCGCATGGAAGAGATAGGCCTCGACGGTTATAACCACCAGACAAAGCCCGGCAAAGACGATCGCGATCCCGCCGAGTCTTGAAGCAGGTGCCTGTACCAGATCTCGCGTATCGACGTTCAGATACGCTTCGGGACAGATTCTAGCCGTTTTGTCCGTCTCCATGGCTGTTCGCAGCCTTTGGCTAATGTCCAACATCTTCCCGCGCAGGTATTCGGGCTGGCCGGCATACCAGCCCATAAATCCAAGCCCGAGACACGTATAAAAGACGGGAAGGCGCAGACTCGCTTCATCGCTCGGGTCATTCAAAGTTTCGTCAAGCAGGTCGAAGAACTTCTCGTCGCCGGCTAACTCTTTCTGGTCATAGGCCAGCCGGCTCCTGTTCCAGGTTGCCGCGACGGCCAGTCCGCTCTCTGAAATCATCGAATCCACGAAAAAAATCAGCGGGAATTCCAGCTTCTCCCACTGCACCCTCAACGCAGGATCGCTATCGGCTGCCTTGCGCATATCTGCAAAAATACCCTCGATCTGCAAGCGCAGCTGGTCGTAACCGGCGACGTCTCCACCTTTGCGTCCCAGGCGGTTGAGCAGACACACCTTGGTGAATAGCGGCTCGCAGAGTTCAAGAGGGGTCATAATATAGTGTCAGCAGGTCCTATCCCCGAAATACTACATGTTATTTCGGGGATAGGACACTATGTTTCGGATTTCGGGAGCGTCATGTAGAGCGTCAAATCGTAATCCGCCGATTCGTTTCCACTCCAACGGACGACAGCAGATTTTTCGCTCTGGATCTGTTGCCAACTGCGGGCACTCTCACCGCGGAGCAGTCGAAAATAGTAAAGGTTTGACTGCGCTGGGAGTTCGAGCGGCGGGAACCGCTCTTCCTTCAGGATTACACCGCGAATGGCGCGTCCAGACATGCTCTCCGGCATAAGCTTAAATCGGTCGGCGTCCTCCACCAGTTGCGCGAGTGCGCGCGGATCCTCTTTCGTTCTGATCCCCAGAAAGTAGTCGCTCGGCCGAAGAAAATGCTCGTCCGTAAGACCGGCCTTAAACAGCCCGTTTGCCTTGATGAATTGGACCTTAAGGAAGCTCGGCGCGACGCTTCCTCGCAATAATTCGCGGATCTTCGCCCCCAACTCGCTGAAACAGGGATAGGGATTATCGTGCTGGTACGGGGCGCAATCAAAGAGATCCCGGTCCGGATGAAGCGCAGCTAGCTCTCCCAGAATTTCCCGCAGTTCCAGGTAGATTTCGAACGGAGCCAGGTTAGGTGTATCAACCAGGGCCTCCAACCGAGCCCCGAATCGATTCAAGGTCCGCAGGCGCATCACTTGTTCGAACTGAATGCCTCGCATCGTGTCGATGCTGAATCCTCCGCGCGTTATCTGCAGGACGAGTTCCTGACGACTACCCAGGACCTGGCTGCTCAGATCGCGAACCAGCTCGCGGAGCGTCGCAGACCCATTCAGAATGAAGCAGGGACCGACAAATTCAGGATCGCGTCTTGGTAAGCCGACCTCCTCGCCCGCCGCTCTTGTCACTCTTAATAAAGGTATTACTTCCAGGTCTGACCGGTCCTCATTGTCCAATAGCAGCCTTGCATTGACTCTGCGCTGGAGGACAGTTTTTACGTTCTCACCGGTGTTCTCATCAGGCACTTCCGCTTCGGAAATGCGGTAAAGAATCTTTGCACGCGGATCAACGGTTTGGCCTGGGTTTACACAATTGGCGCGCGCACTGAACCAGAGCGGCACGCCGAGATAGACGACGAACCGGCCGCGCGATTCAAATGCCTGCTTGATATCCATCGCGGGCAATTCTGCGTCCTGGGGGAAGAGTACTTCTTGTCCGCTCGGCATAATGGCGTGGAGCCGGTCGAACCGAAGCCGCATATTCTCAAGATCATCATTGGAGAGTCGCGCGTCGATCACACCGTAAGGATAAGCCCAGCTCAGACGGCGCTCAGCGGACGCGCTTTCATTAAGGCTTCGCTGGATACGCTGCAAATGATGCGGCAACAAAAACAGTCCTTCATGCCAATGTACTTGCATAAAATCTCAGCTTCTCGTCGGGTGTGCGGAAACAAGAGGACTAACGTCCCCGGATTTCCGACTTCGAAATCAACTCCTCGGTATACGCCACAATTCCATCGACGATTTGCGTTTCTACAGCTTGGCCGCTCAGTTCGGCAGCCAATTCAACGTAACGGCGCCAGCACTTTTGCTCAACGCTCGCGATAAAGCCGGGGGACTTCGATTCCACACTGGCACGGATCTTCTCCGGCGCATATTTCTCCAGGTACTTGCGGGCAAATATTTCACCCGCCGGGCCAATGGCGGAGAGCAGCCCGGCGGTAATTTGCCGCGTCTTGTCGAGCATTTGCGATATTTGGAGGGTGGCTACCTCGCGATCACCGGAAAGATAGCGGCCGAGGATTCGGCGCGGGTTATCGCTAGCCTGATCGCGACGCACGCTGGATTTCGGTGCGATATTCTTCCAGACATTCCAAATCAGGTGGTCAAGCGTGACCACCAGTTCGAGCAAGGCCGTGAAGAGCTTCGTCAGTCGCTCCTCGTCCAGCGTGTCCTTGGGTGTCATCCCGAGTTTACCTAAAAGCTCCAACGGCAATTCAATGCCTCGGCTTGACGACACAAAGAGTCCAACGGCTTGAAGCTTCTGTGCAAGGACAGCCTTTGCTTCGCGGGAAAGTTCGGGCAACCGGGCCAACAACTCGTCCGCGACATCTTGGGCGCTTCGTTCCACTTCTTCAACAGGCGGCGGTTTTAGATTGGGAGCGTCGATCCGTTCCGGGCCCGGGAAGCGCTCCATGAGCGCGGCGAGATATTCTGAGCGCCGGCTCTCCACGACATCTTTAATTGAGCGTTCTATCTCTTCCACCAGGTACTCGCGGCGCGCGTCGGGAGGATCGTCTGCGAAGCTGGTCTGGAGCATCCACAGGCGCGCGGCTACGTTCGCAGCCCAGGAACGGGCCTCTGGCACAGGTTGCATAGCGGCCAACGGCTCAGGTCTCTCGGAAGTGCCAGGCATGCTGCTTTATGAACACGAATTAAAATAGTACGTTGCGACTGCTTCGCAACGCAATCTAAAACGGCAGCAAGGGAAGAAGTCAGGAGTTGCAGGAGTTCAGGAGTTGCAGAATGTCTGTGGCGGGAACGGATACTGCCTCCGAATCGACTGCCAGCGAGTCGAGATCTTTATCGAATGGAAGCCGATTAATGAGCCATCCAAGGATCGGGAAGCCGGCGTGTCATTCTGCAACTCCTGAACTCCTGCAACTTCTGACTTCTTGACCTGCGATCATCGATCCACCCACACCGGAAACGTGTCGCCGGGTTCAAACCCCAGCTTCCGAGCATACGTCAGTTCAAGCTTTCCGTCTTCGTAAGTGCCCTTGACAGGAACGTTGTCCCGGAACCGAAGCTTAAGGAAAGGCCCTCGGAATTTCGCGGGCTCGATGTAGACGACCAATTGGTATCGGCCATCCTTCTGCTCGTTGGAAACGACGGTTGCCGGGATTTGCCTCACAATGACCAAATCGGCTAGAAACAGCGCGTTGGCAACTGTCGAGATGACATCGCGCGGCGGTTCTTGACAAACAGAAACTCGACGCCTAACAACGCTTGTTCAGTGACCAGCGATCAGCGGTTTCAGCGGCGTCAGGTTAGTGCTGCAAGTGGCGAAATCACCTACCCGCTCAGCCCGCTGAATCCGCTGAACCCGCTGAACAGGAGATTAATACGATGGAATCAGAATGGTGGCGTGGCGCAATCATCTATCAAATTTATCCGCGAAGCTTTTTTGACGCTAACGACGATGGAACCGGCGACTTGCCTGGTATTAACCAGAAGCTCGATTACATCTCCGGGTTGGGTATTGATGCTATCTGGATCTCACCATTTTTTAAGTCACCGATGCGTGATTACGGCTACGACGTTGCCGATTATCGCACCGTGGATCCGATCTTCGGGACGAATTCAGATTTCGTTTCTCTCCTTTCTTTGGCGCATGAGCGCGGACTTAAGGTCATTATCGACATGGTTCTGGCGCATACCTCCGATCAGCATCTTTGGTTTAAGGAGAGCGCTCGAAACCGGTCGAACGAAAAAGCGGATTGGTACGTCTGGGCCGACCCGAAACCCGATGGTACCCCTCCAAACAACTGGGCGTCGGTCTTCGGCGGCTCGGCCTGGCAATGGGAGTCGCGCCGGAGGCAGTATTACCTTCACCATTATTTACGCAGCCAACCGAATTTGAACTGGCATAATCCGGCAGTCCGGGCTGCCATGTTTCAAGAGGTTCGCTTTTGGCTGGACGCGGGGGTCGACGGGTTGCGTCTTGATGCCATTACTACACTCGCGCACGACCTCGAATTGCGAGATAACCCTCCGCGCAATCCTGGGCTGAGCGATTCTCAACTCCTTGACGAAGGAAACAATCCATTTAATTGGCAGGAGTTGACCTACACCCGCGACCAGCCTCGCACTTTGGAGTCATTGGGAGAACTCCGTGCGGTGGTGAGTCAGTATCGCGATCGATATCTGATTGGGGAGGTTGCAGATGTCGACATGATCAGCGTCAGCGCCAAGTACACGCGCTCCGGAGTGCATCTCCATAGTTGCTACAATTTCGAACTCATGAAATTGACGTTCAGTTCCTCCTCCCTGCGGGATGTAATAGAAAGGACGGAGGCCGTTCTTGGCAAGGGCTGGACGACCTGGGCGATGAGTAACCACGATAACATCCGGGTTGTAACCCGCTGCGGGCGCTCGGTGGACCTTCAGGGAGATGAGCCCGCCCTGGCCAAGCTGCTGCTGGCTGCATTGTTGTCGTTTAGGGGAGGGGCTTGTGTTTATCAGGGCGAAGAACTTGGTCTGACTGAGGCCGACGTCGCTTTCGAAGATTTGCGTGACCCATGGGGTATCGAGTTCTGGCCCGATTTCAAGGGTCGCGACGGGTGTCGAACGCCAATGCCATGGTCTTCCCAACTGCCGTACGGAGGCTTCACTACCGCCAAGCCATGGTTGCCGATCCCGCCGGCACATTTGGCCTTGGCAGTAAATGAACAAGAAAGAGATCGGTCCTCGGTCCTGCACATGTTTCGAAGGTTTTTGTTTTGGCGGAAAAAACATCCGGCCCTGGTGTACGGCGACATCGCCTTTGTCCAGTCGAGCGAACCGATCCTGGCGTTCGAGCGGTCCTGGAACGGTGAGCGGATCCTCTGCGTCTTCAACTTTTCAAATCGGGACGCCTCGCAACCGGTTTCGAATGCGTGGCATTCGATCGACGGTCACGGCTTTGATGCAGGACTCGAACGGGAGAACGTCCTGCTGCCCCCCTTTGGTGCCTGGTTCGGAGCAATGTAAGCGAAGGATCCAGCCCTCCCTCGGGCGTAAATCCAAAAGACGAGGACGAGGACGAGTTCGAAATGC
>Ga0210401_10005473_pt1 | contig 13041 bp, 11 predicted proteins | sample IncBWH32MmetaG_FD_150866 | JGI IMG/M metagenome (GOLD analysis project Ga0210401, IMG submission 150866) | Forest soil microbial communities from Barre Woods Harvard Forest LTER site, Petersham, Massachusetts, United States - Inc-BW-H-32-M | ecosystem: Environmental > Terrestrial > Soil >... | reverse complement strand
TCGTCACGAAGTCCACCCCTGCGCCGGGAGGCACCGAGAAGAACTCGACGCTGATCCGAGCCGCCGTCGTGACGGTCGAAGCCGCAGCGAGCAAAGGGAGCGCTTTCTACATCGACCGGAATGGCTACCTGTTGAGCGCCCAGCACGTCGTCGGAGAATCGAAATTCGTCAAGATTCGAACCGCGACCGGCCGCGAAATTCCGGGAGAGGTCCTGCGGATCGACGCGCGGCGCGACGTCGCCCTGCTGAAGACGGATGTGCCTCCTTTCGATCCGCTGGCGATCCGGATGAGTGGTACGCATGTCGGCGAGGACGTCTATTGCGTTGGATCGCCGCTGGGTGACACCTTCAGCGGATCGATGACCAAGGGCGTGATCAGCGGGGATCGCGACCTGGACAATCGGCGGTTCATCCAGAGCGACGTGGCGGTACTTCCCGGAAACAGCGGGGGCCCGTTGCTGGATGCGGACGGATACGTGGTGGGGATTGCCTCCCTCGCGCTCGATTCCGGCCGCGCAAACCTGAACCTGTTTGTGCCGATCAACGAGGCTCTCCAGGCGCTGTCGATCAAAGTCGAGTAGCGGCGGCGAGGACGATGGGGTGCGAGTCCCGTCCGGCGCTGGCTTACAGAGCGGGCGGAAATGCAATCTAACCCGAGCTATCCAGACGTAGTCGACCAGGCGCGAGTCGGTTCATATCCCGGGCTTGCAAATGCGGGCGGCGGCTATGTGTGGGATGCCGTCCTGGAATACAGACTTTGGTGCCACCCAGAAAGAGGCGCGCCAGATGAAGAGGATGGAAGCGACTATTACTACGCGTTCGGCAGCTATGCGGAAGCTCTTGAATTTTCCGAAAGAACGAAAGGTGCCGACGAGCCTCTCGCGCTAATTCTCCAGGAGGAGTTCATCGAAGAGCCGGAACCCGGGGTGTACGTCCACGTCAAACAGCAGCGTATTACCGAATGGCCTGTGACGTTTCTCACTCGGCCACGACGCGATGCGAATACGATTCCGAGCTTTCTTTCACCCGACGCGCCAAGCAATCGGCTCGAAATTCTACGTGGCCTTGCACCCTCACCGCCAGACCGCTGAGCGCACATTTAAGCCTAACCAGTTTTTGGAATGAACACCTGGCACTCGACTCGAACGCAGCACCGATCTCGGACGCAGGAACCCGTCTAAGCCCTGAGGCGGGCTACACGCGCAGGATCAGCCTGTCACCGCCGCTGTGATCGCCAGCGCCAGCCGTTTGAACTTGGCGCGCGCTGAGGAGGTGTCTTGCCATGTATGCTCCGTTTCCGCCCATTGTTCCCCCAAAAATTCTTGCATCGAGGGGTACTTAATCGGACCCAGGTGCACTGGCCGTTCTGTGAACGGCCGCTTTCCTGTGCAAACTTAAGTACTTGCGCTACCTACCCGTAGCCCATATGTACTTACGGAGCTGATTATCGTGGTGCCCAGAAGAGGACTCGAACCTCCACACCCTTGCGGGCGCCAGGACCTGAACCTGGTGCGTCTACCAATTCCGCCATCTGGGCAGCAGCGAGGGGCGGATTCTAGATCGGGGCACCCTTTGTCACAAGTTTAGTCATAAGTTAAACCCGATGATCTTGCGCGATCCGCGCGAGCGTCGACAAGAAAAGGATAACGTGAGTCAAGAGAAGCATTTTGCGGCGCCGATCGAGCGTCAGGCGATTGTCGATGCACTGACCGGTTCCGGCTCGCCGCTGACCGACGAGGAGTTGGCGCAACGGCTGGGCATCGACGAGCAAGGGCGCAGCGTACTGACGCTGGCCCTGACCGAGCTCGAGCGGGATGGTCGCATCGTTCGCAACCGGGCCGGCCTGCTGCTGGTGACCGCGCGCGCGGATCTGTGGTCCGGCCAGGTGCAGGGCCACCGGGAAGGTCATGGTCTGCTGGTACGCGACGACGGTGGAACCGACCTCGTGCTGGACGACCATGAGATGAGCAAGGTGCTGCACGGAGACCGGGTGCTGGCCCGCATGACCGGCTCGGACCGCCGCGGCCGGCCGCTGGGCGAAATCGTCGAAGTGCTCGAGCGCAGGACCAACCGACTGGTCGGCCGACTGCTGAACGAGCGTGGCGTCACGATCGTGGTGCCGGAAGATCAACGGATTCAGCACGACATCCTGGTGCCGCCCCAGGCCGCCGCGCAGGCGCGCCAAGGGCAGGTGGTCGTAGTCGAGATCATCCAGCAGCCGCAGCGCTACGTTCAGCCGATCGGGCGTGTCGTCGAGGTGCTCGGACAGATCGAGGATCCCGGTATGGAGATCGAGATCGCGGTGCGCAAGTTCGCGGTGCCGCATCAGTTCTCCGACGCCGCGCAGCAGGAGGCGCAGGCGCTCCCCACCGAGGTTGTCGCGGCGGATCGGAAAGGCCGGATCGATTTGCGCGATATCGCCCTGGTCACGATCGATGGTGAGGATGCGCGCGACTTCGACGATGCCGTGTATTGCGAGCCGATCGGACGCAAGGGCTGGCGTCTGATCGTTGCGATCGCGGACGTCAGCCACTACGTCCAACCCGGCAGCGCGCTTGACCGGGAAGCGCAGGCGCGCTCGACCTCCGTGTATTTCCCGCGGCGGGTGATTCCGATGCTGCCCGAGCGCCTGTCAAACGGGCTCTGCTCGCTGAACTCGGGAGTCGAGCGGGTGGCAATAGCGTGCGACATGGTGATCGGGTCCAAAGGCGCGATCAAGGCTTACCAGTTCTATCCGGCGCTGATCCGATCGAGCGCGCGGCTCACCTATACGGAAGTGTGGGAAGCCCTGGGGGTTCCCGATTCGCCGGCGCAACACCGGCTCGAGCCGCTGCTGCCGCACCTGCGCAACCTGCACCGCCTGTACGAAGTGCTGGCGTCGAGCCGCAGCCAGCGCGGCGCGCTGGATCTGGAGACGGTCGAAACGCAGATCGTGTGCAACGCGAACGGGCGCATCGAGCGCATCGTTCCGCGCGTTCGAAACGATGCACACCGGCTGATCGAGGAATGCATGCTGGCGGCCAACGTGTGCGCGGCCGATTTCCTGCGACGCGGACGGCAGCCCGGCTTGTATCGGGTGCATGAGGGCCCGACACCCTCCAAGCTGGAAGCGCTGCGCGTTTCGCTGCGGGCGTTCGGCTTGCAGCTCGATGGGGGGGCGGAGCCGGAACCGTCCCATTACGCCAAACTGTTGCGCGCCATCCGGTCGCGTCCGGACGCGCAGCTGCTGCAGACGATGGTTTTGCGCTCGATGCAGCAAGCCATCTACACCCCCGACAACAGCGGTCACTTCGGCCTGGCGTACGAGGCCTATGCCCATTTCACGTCGCCGATCCGTCGCTACCCGGACCTGCTGGTTCACCGTGGCCTCAGAGCGCTGCTGGCCGGGCGCCGCTTCGAGCCGACGCTCTACGCCGATGACGGCACCGCGGTCGACACCGGAACGGCGGCCGCGGGCTGGGAGAAGCTCGGGGCGCTGTGCTCGGCCAACGAGCGGCGTGCGGACGAGGCTTCGCGCGATGTCGAAGCCTGGTTGAAGAGCTACTACGTCCGCGAGCGCACCGGCGAGACTTTCTCGGGGTCGATCTCTGCCGTGGTGCCGTTCGGCGTGTTCGTGATCCTGGACGATCTGTACGTCGAAGGCCTGGTGCACGTCTCCGAGCTGGGCTCGGAATACTTCCACTTCAACGAAGCGCTGCACGAGCTGCGGGGGGAGCGCACGGGGCTGCGCTTTCGGCTGGCCGATCGGCTCACCGTCCAGGTGGCGCGGGTTGACCTGGAAGCGCGGCGGATCGACTTTCGTCTGGTGCGCAATTCCGCGCCCGCCGCGGTGGCGGTTCGGACCCAGGGGCGTCAGGCTTCTGGCCGCGAGCGGCCTTCGACTGCAGACCCGGATGCCGCGCACAGCACCCGACAGGCCCGGCGCGCCGAGAGGCTGGCGGCGCGGGCGGCCGAGCGCACCGCTCCGGCGGGGCGGCGAGGCAAGGTTGGCGTCGGTGGCCGCAAGCGGCGCCGTGGACGCGCTGCCCGATGAGCCAGCGAAGCGCACTGGCCGGTTTCCACGCGGTCACCGCGCGGCTTCGCAACGCACCCCAGACGATCGAGTTCCTCTATTACGACCCGGCCCGGCGCGACGCGCGGATGCGCGAATTGCTGCAGCGTGCTCAACAGGCCGCGGTACGGCCGATCGCGGTAGAGGCGGCGCGGCTGCAAGCCCTGGTCGGCCAGACCCGCCATCAGGGCGTGGTGGCGCTGTGCGCCAGACTGGAAAACACGCTGTCGCTGCCGGAGGTCCTGGACCGAATCTGCGACGATTCGCTGCTGTTGCTGCTGGACGGCATTACCGATCCTCGCAATCTCGGTGCCTGCCTGCGAACCGCCGAGGCGGCCGGCGTGGCGGCGGTTGTTCTGCCGCGCGACCGCTCGGCCTCGCTGTCGTCGGCGGCCTTGAAGGCAGCCAGCGGCGCGATCGAGTCGCTGCCGGTGGTCGCAGTCGTGAACCTGGCCCGCTCGATGGACGAGATCAAGGAGGCTGGCGCGCGGATCGTCGGTGCCGATGCCGCCGCCCCGCACAGCCTCTACGGGTTGGATTTGCGCGGTCCGCTGGCTTTGGCACTGGGCTCGGAGGGGCATGGGCTGCGCCGCCTGACGCGAGAACGCTGCGACGGCCTGGCCCATATCCCTTTGGCCGGCCGGGTCGAGAGCCTGAACGTCTCCGTCGCGGCCGGAATCTGCCTGTTCGAGGCCCGGCGCCAGCGGATCGGGGCTTTGACCTGAGATCCCTTGAGATATCGCGGGGTTAGGGTAAACTCCCGCGGCTTTTTCCTTGCTGCACCGCGACGCACCGGGCAGCTTTAAATCCACAAGGAGTCGGCATTTCATGCGTCACTATGAGATTTGCTTCATCGTCCATCCGGACCAAAGCGAGCAGGTCCCTGGCATGATCGAGCGCTATCGAACGCTCGTGACGGGGCAGGGTGGCAAGGTGCACCGGGTCGAGGATTGGGGCCGGCGGCAGCTGGCCTATCCGATCGACAAGCTCGTCAAAGCGCATTACGTGCTGCTGAACGTCGAGTGCGGCAAGCCGACGCTGGATGAGCTCGAGCACGGGTTCCGCTACAACGACGCCGTGCTGCGCCATCTGACCGTCGGACTGAAGTCCGCTCAGACCGGGCCGTCGCCGATGATGAAGATCGTGGAGAAAGAAGAAGCGCGCAAGGCCGCCGCCGAACAGACGACTTAGCGGCGAGCGTGGCACGTGAACGAGTTTCGGCTCGACGGGGTGTTGGTGGAGCGGGCCGCCACCCGGCATACACCGGCTGGCGTGCCGGTGGTGGAGGCCCAGATCCGACACCGCTCTGACGTAATCGAGGCGGGCGCACCCAGGACGCTCGAGTTCGTGGTGAACGCGATCGCGCTGGGGTCGATCGCAGGCAAGCTCGAGCGCGAGGCGCTGGGTGAGCCGCTGGATCTATCCGGCTTTCTGGCGCCGCGGTCACGCCGCTCGAGCAAGCTGGTGCTGCATTTGACGCAATATCGACGCAAGCTGAGGACGGAGAGTTGAGAAATGCCGATACCACGCAAATCGACCAAGGGTAAACCACCGGGGCGCGGTGGTGGCGGGCGGCGCGCGCAACAGCAAAATGCGCTGTTCAAGCGCCGCAAATTCTGTCGCTTCACGGCCGAAAAGGTCGTGATGATCGACTACAAGGATATCGAGACGCTGCGCGACTTCATTCTGGACAACGGCAAGATCATCCCGGCGCGGCTGACCGGGACCAAGGCGCACTACCAGCGCCAGCTCGATACCGCGATCAAACGAGCACGCTTTTTGGCCTTGATCCCATACACCGACAACCATTGAGCGGCAAGGACCTTAGGGCGCGTTTTTGGGTGTTGATCGCGTAACCCGATAACCACCGACGAACCCTTAGAGACGACGCCGACGCAGCCGTTGCTGGCGCAGATTCCCGGAGCCTCCGATGCAAGTGATCCTTCTCGAAAAGCTGGCCAACCTCGGTCAGCTCGGCGACGTCGTCAAGGTCAAGGACGGCTTTGCCCGTAATTTTCTGATTCCCCAAGGCAAGGCGCGGCGGGCGACCGAGGCCGCCCTGAAGGAATTCGAAAGCCGCCGAGCGGACCTCGAACGGGTGCACTCCGATCGATTGCAGGTGGCTCAGTCGCTGGGCGAGCGCCTCGCGGGACTGGCCGTGCAGATCCCGGCGCGCGCTGGCGTGGACGGCCGGCTGTTCGGATCGGTGACCAACTACGATATCGCCGAGGCCGTCAAGAAGCAGGGCTTCGAGATCACCAAGTCGCAGGTGCGGATGCCGCAAGGACCGCTGAAATCGGTGGGCGATCACAAGATCAGCCTGGCCCTTCACTCGGACGTGGTGGTCGAGATCACGGTCTCGGTGCTGAGCGACGCCGCCTGAGCCCGATCGGTGCCGGCCGCGCGTGGCCGGCCCGGCACTGCCGCTTTTGGTCCCGCAGGCGGACACTGGCTGCGGTCCGGGGTCCACTGAAAGGCATACCGCATGACGGTCGTCGATCCACAACTGGCGGCGATACGCACGCCACCGCATTCGGTCGAAGCCGAGCAGTCGGTGTTGGGCGGGTTGCTGCTGGACAACTCGGCCTGGGATCGGATCGGTGATCGGATCAGCGGCGAGGATTTCTACCGTCACGATCACCGGCTGATCTTTCAGCAGATCGCCCGCTTGATCGATCAGAACAAGCCGGCCGACACCGTCACGGTGTTCGAGGGACTGCAGGGCACCGGCCACGCCAACGATTGCGGCGGCCTGGCTTACCTGAATTCACTGGCGCAGAACACGCCGTCAGCCGCCAATATCCGGCGCTACGCGGAGATCGTTCACGAGCGCGCACTGCTGCGCCGGCTCGTCACCGTGGGTGAGGAGATCGCCGTCTCCGCGCTCGAGCCGCAGGGCAAGGATGCCAAACAGGTCCTGGATGAAGCCGAGGCCAGGGTGTTTCGAATCTCCGAGCAGGGTGCACGCGATCGAGCCGGTTTCGTGCGCCTGGAGCCGCTGCTGACCCGCGTGGTCGAGCGAATCCAGGAACTGTTCGAGCGTTCCGGCGGCAGCGACGTGACCGGAGTTCCGACGGGATTCACCGATCTGGATTCGAAGACCTGCGGCCTGCAGGCGGGGGACCTGATCGTCATCGCGGGGCGGCCGTCGATGGGCAAGACGGCGCTCGCGCTGAATATCGGCGAGCACGTGGCGATCGACCTGGGGATGCCCGTGGCGGTGTTCTCGATGGAGATGGGGGCCGCGCAACTGGCCTTGCGGATGCTGGGCTCGGTCGGCCGCATCGACCAGCAGCGGTTGCGCACCGGCAGGCTGACCGACGAGGACTGGCCGCGCTTGAGCGAGGCGATCGAGCGGATGCACGCCGCACCCCTGTACATCGACGAAACCGCGGCGCTGAACGCGCTGGAGCTGCGGGCACGGGCCAGGCGGCTGGCGCGCGAATACAAGCAGCTCGGGCTGGTGGTGGTCGACTACCTGCAACTGATGTCGGCCTACGCGGTCGGTGAAAACCGCGCGACCGAGATCTCGGAGATCTCGCGTTCGTTGAAGGCGCTCGCCAAGGAGCTGAAGGTCCCCGTCATCGCGCTGTCGCAGCTGAACCGCACCGTCGAGACGCGCACCGACAAGCGCCCCGTGATGTCCGACCTGCGCGAATCAGGCGCCATCGAGCAGGATGCGGACGTGATCCTGTTCATTTATCGCGACGAGGTCTACAACCCGGACAGCAGCGACAAGGGCGTGGCCGAGATCATCATCGGCAAACAGCGCAACGGCCCGATCGGTCGCGTGAATCTGCGTTTCGGGGGAGAGTTCACACGCTTCGACAATCTTGCCAGCGGCTCGAGCGCACCACCGTTCTAGCCTGTGCAAGAGGCCGCAGCGCCCGGGCTGCGCGTCCGCTCACGTGACGCCCTTCGCCGAGGTGGGGCTGCCGTCCGGCACCAAGGTGGGCGGCCTCGCAAACGTCTGGGCCGGTGCCGAGGGTGTCTGCTCCGCGCCGACGACCCATGGCTTCAGGTGCACGGTGAATTCGCTGCCTTGGCCCGCAGCGCTGCGAGCGGTGATATCCCCGCCCATCGCCTGCGCCAGCCGACGTGCGATCACCAGCCCGATGCCATAGCCTTGCTCTGCGCCGAGCTCTGCGCCCAGGCGGTTGAACGGCTCGTACAGCTTCGCCATCTGCTGTTCGGTCATTCCGCGCCCGGTATCGACGACCGCCACTCTGACTTCCGCCTGGCCGGAATCGCCCTGGATCCGATCGGCCTGGAGCGTGACACTGCCGCCCGGTCGGTTGTACTTGATCGCATTGGACAGCAGATTGACCAGCACCTGCCTCAGCCGGGTGCGGTCAGCCTTCACCCACAGGCTCTCGAGGCAGGAGCCGCCGAATTTGTCGTCCGAAGCGGGCAGCACGATGGCCTTGTCGATGGCCAGAGGCTGGCACAGCGTCAGGCACTCCTGCAGCAGCGGCGCCAGCTCGATGGCCTCCAGCGAGAGGGCCAGATTGCCCGATTCGATCCGGGCCAGGTCGAGCAACTCGTCGACCAGCGACAGCAGGTGCCTGCCCGCGGTCAGGATGTGGCCCACACGCATCTGCACGTCGGCAGGCAGGCGCCGGTCCATCTGCAGAATCTGGGAAAACCCGAGCACCGCGTTCAAGGGTGTGCGCAACTCGTGGCTCATGCGCGACAGGAACTCCGTCTTGGCGCGGTTGGCCGCGCGCGCCGTCGCGAGCTCTTCGCGCGATCGCTCGGCCTGGCGCAGATTGGTCAGATCCATGCTGATGATCAGCAGGCAGCGCTGGCCCCCGTACTGGATGCGCTCGGCGCTCAACAGCGCCTCGCGCCATTCGCCCGACCGCATCCGCACCTGACCCACCAAACCGCGGACGCGCCGCTGGGTCGTGAGCTCCTCGTCGAAGCGGCGGCGGTGCTCCGGCAACAAGGCAACGCCCGTTTCCTCCGGGATCCGCCCGAGCACGTCTTCGCGCCTGACGCCGAAGAACTGGCAGCAGGCTTCGTTCAGGTCCATCACACGCCGCTCCGGCACCGTCAGGATCACGCTGGGTACCGGGGCGGCGTGGAACAGCGCCCGGTACTGCTCTTCGCCTTCGCGCAGCCGCTGCTGGGTGACGCGCTGGGTGTCCAGCATCCGGTTGAACTCGCGCGCCACGAGGCCCAGCTCTCCCGGGGCCGATTCGCGCGCACGATCGGCGACATTGCCTGCGGCGATGCTCTTGGCCGCCAGCGCCAGCTCATTCAGCGGCCGGATGATACGGCGCGCCATATGCCAGCCGATCAGGGCGGCGAGCACGAAGACCAGGCCCATCGCGCCGATGCTGCGGTTGCGCAGCGTGACGTAGTCCTGCAGCGTCTGCTTCTTCGGCACACCCGTCACGACCCACCAGTCCGACATCGGAAGCGATCGCGCAAAATAGAGCCGGTCGACACCGTCCGAGCCGGGCGCGGAGAACTTGCGCACGAGGACGCTGTCGGCCGGTCTTGCCAGCCTGTCCGCCTTCAGCTCGGCCAGGGTCTGCAACAGCGGGTCGCCGACGGTTTTGCCGATCCGCTGCGGGCCCGACAGGCTGCACAGCAGCACGTGGTCCGTGCTGTCGATGACGGCGGCAAAGTCGCTCTTCTGGAGCGTCGAAAACGATTGATTCGCGAGCTTTTCCAGGTCGAGCGGCAGCACCAGGATGCCGCGCAGCCGGCCCGTGCTGTCATCGACCGGATACGTCAGCGGCGCGGTCCAGCGGGCGCTAATCGGTGCCACGACCGCGTCACCCGGGTAGAACGCCTGCCGCGCGATGGCCTCGCGAAACACGCGATGGCGACTCATTTGTTCCGCCGGCGGCTTCCTGGCTTCGAAATCCGGGCAGACCGTCTTGCCATCCGTGCGCAGCAGCACCAGCGACGTGTAGTTCGGGTAGATGCTGCTGACCTCTCGAAACACGGGATCGCAGTCGCGCGGATTCAACGCCACCACCTTCGGGCGGGCCGCGATCGCGGACATCACCGCCTTGGCGTCGGTCAGCACGCGCGCCAGGTTGGAACTCAGTCCATTGTTCAGCAGCTCCGTGCGCGAGTACGCCTGGCGCAGCGCTTCTTCGCGCTGCTCCTTGAGGTGCCAGGCCATGCCGGCCAGCGCCGGCACCAGTCCCACCGACAGCAGGACCAGCACACTGGTCCTCATCGACTGCCGGTGGCGGGACGCGGGCTTATTCACGGCATTCCGACGCTCAGGCGCCCCTCTCCCGCCTTGCCCTCCGAAGCGCGCAGCGCGAAGCAGGGTTGTGGGCAGAGGGGTCGGGAGTGAGGGTGCATGAGCCGGCCTGGAACCCTCGCGGCCACCCTCACCCGGACCCTCTCCCGCAAGCGGGAGAGGGGGAAGGACCGCAAGTTCACGACTAAAGCGCCTCTGCGGCGTGGTCGGCCAGGCGCGAGCGCTCGCCACGCTGCAGCGTCACGTGACCCGCATGCTGCCAGCCCTTGAAGCGATCGACCACGTAGCTCAGGCCAGAGCTTCCTTCGGTCAGGTAAGGCGTGTCGATCTGCGCGATGTTGCCCAGGCACACGACTTTGGTGCCCGGGCCGGCTCGCGTGATCAGCGTTTTCATCTGCTTGGGCGTCAGGTTCTGGGCTTCGTCGATGATCAGGTATTTGCTGATGAACGTGCGACCTCGCATGAAGCTCATCGCCTTGATCCGGATCCGCGTTCGGATCAGATCGTTGGTGGCCGCCCGGCCCCAATCGCCGGCCGAGTCCTCGCCGCGGTTCAACACCTCCAGGTTGTCTTCGAGCGCTCCCATCCACGGCGCCATCTTTTCCTCCTCGGTGCCGGGCAGAAAGCCGATGTCCTCGCCCAGCGGCACAGTGGCGCGCGTCATGATGATTTCGGAATAGCGCCGCGACTCCAGCGTCTGCACCAGGCCGGCGGCCAACGCGAGCAGCGTTTTTCCGGTGCCAGCCTGCCCGATCAGCGTCACGAAATCGCAGTCGGGGTCCATCAGCAGGTTCAACGCGAAGCTCTGCTCGCGATTGCGCGCAGTGATCCCCCACACGGCGTTCTTCGCGTGCAGGTAGTCGCGCAGCACCCGCAGAACCGCGGTCTTGCCCCGGATTTCCTTCACTTGGGCGTAAAACGGCGGGGTCGCCACTTCGAGGAATACGAACTGGTTGATCAGCAATTCGGGCACCAGAGGCCCGGTGACGCGGTAATAGGTGGCACCAGCTTGCTGCCAGGATTCCATCCCCTTGGAGTGCCGGTCCCAGAAGTTGTCCGGCAGCGCCAGCACGCCCGTGTACAGAACGTCGGTGTCCTCCAGCACCTTGTCATTCGTGTAGTCCTCGGCCAGCAGCCCCAGCGCGCGCGCTTTCACGCGCATGTTGATGTCCTTCGACACCAGCACCACGTCGGAATCGGTGCGCGTCTGGCTCAGCGCGCGCACCACGCCCAGGATGTGGTTGTCCGCCTTGCCGACGGGCAGGCTGGGCGGCAGCGCATCGCCGATCGCCTCGGTTTGCAAAAACAGCCGACCGCTCGCCTCGGTATTGCCGATGGACGACAAAGGAATGCCCTGTTCGATCGACTCATGGAAGCTTCCGACCAGCGCATCGAGCGAGCGGCTGGCCTGTCGCGCGTTGCGCGCGACTTCGGACATTCCTTTCTTGTGCCCGTCGAGCTCCTCGAGCGTCATCATCGGAAGAAAGATGTCGTGCTCTTCGAATCGAAACAGGCTGGTCGGATCATGCATCAGCACGTTGGTGTCGAGCACGAACAGCTTGGGCCGGGTGTTCGGCGAGCGCGGTTTGCGCGCCGCCGCGCGCGTGCGCGTTTCCACCAGCGCCAGATGGGCCGCGGGCCTTTCGCGGGCCTGCTCTGCGGGCGCAGGACGCGCCGCGGGCGCCTGGCGTCGCGCGCGCGGCGGCTCGGCCGTGGGCGAATCGGTCGGCAGCAGGATCGTGGCGGGCTTACTCGGTGCTTTGGGAAGCGGCATGAGGGTCAGCGATGCGTGGATATTCGATGGGATTTCGAGCTGAAGCCTTCAGCCGAGTGTGCGTGCCGCGGCGAGCGTCTGATCGACATGGCCGGGCACTTTGACATCGCGCCACTCGTGGCGGAGCACACCCTGGGCGTCGAGCAGAAAAGTGCTGCGTTCGATTCCGCGCACCGGCCGTCCATACATCGTCTTGTTCTTGATCACGCCGAACAGCTTGCACAGGTGCTCGTCGGGGTCGGACACCAGCTCGAACGGAAGCTCCAGCTTCTGCTTGAACCCCTCGTGAGACTTGATGCTGTCGCGCGAGACACCGATGATCCGCGTGCGGACCTGGGCAAAGCGATCGTGCGCCTGCGCGAAGTCCTTGCTCTCGGCGGTGCAGCCCGACGTGTTGTCTTTCGGGTAAAAGTAGATCAGCAGCGGCGCTCCCCGCGCATCCGACAGCCGGAACTGCCCGCCGGTCGAGGGCGCAGAGAAGTCCGGCACGAGCTCGCCGATCTTCAGTGTCACTCGGAATCCTCCTGCAGAAACGCGGCCGCCACGCGCCGTCCATCACCCGCCAGGATGTTGTAGGTGCGACAGGCTGCCTTGGTGTCCATCGATTCGAGCGCAACCCCGGCAGCGGCCAGGCGCGCGGTCAGTCTGGGGTCGACCAGGTGATGTTGCCGGCCGGTGCCCAGCAAGACCACCTCGGGCTTCAGACCGAGCACCGGATCGAAATCCTCGGGGTGCAACGCTTGGAACCCGGCCACGGCCCAGGGCTGAACGGACGCGGGTCCCAGGATCAGGTTTCCGCGGTGGCGCTCGCCGTTGATCTCGATGTAGCCGGGGCCATATCCGGTGACTATATTCTGAGTTGAGCGCTGTTCATGCAGCTTCAATGCTTCTCCCGCATTTCGGGTAAATTATGCCCAGAAAGATCGTCGAATGGAGCACGCGTCACCCGAATTTCCCCGCATCAAGCGCCTCCCGCCGTACGTTTTC
>Ga0210401_10005472_pt1 | contig 13044 bp, 7 predicted proteins | sample IncBWH32MmetaG_FD_150866 | JGI IMG/M metagenome (GOLD analysis project Ga0210401, IMG submission 150866) | Forest soil microbial communities from Barre Woods Harvard Forest LTER site, Petersham, Massachusetts, United States - Inc-BW-H-32-M | ecosystem: Environmental > Terrestrial > Soil >... | reverse complement strand
CGGCTCGCATGGGGATTTGAGGTTTTCGACAAATGTCGCATGCGACTCTTTTGCACCCTTGTTCCGCCGCCATGAGTCCGTCACCTTTTAGCGCACTTGTTTCCCATTCGCGGCCGTCGTCCGCGGCCCAAGGAGCTTCCCATGATCGGTTTGGTTCGCGCAGCGACACTTTGCGCCACGCTGGCGTTTGGCCTGGTGGCGGCGCAAGCGGCGGATAAGGCGTTCAAGCGCGACGATCTGGCCGATTCGGCGATCAAGCTGGAGGCCCAGATCAAGAGCGAGGCGGGACCGGTCGCCAAATCCAGTGCGACCCTGAAAACCGACGCCGACGCCGCCTTCAGGCGCAACGACTTCCGCACCGGCCTGCAAATCCTCGGGCAAATCGCCGCCACCTCGCCGGACGACAGCGGCAACTGGCTGCGGCTGGCGCGAACCATCTTCCAGATTCGCCCCGCCAATTCGAGCGAACAGACCTTCCTGCTCGAGCGGGCGTCGACCGCGGCCTATATCGCCTATCAGCGCGCTGCCAATACCGGCGATGAAGCCGACGCGCTTGCGGTGCTTGGCCGGGCGATGTCGGAGCGCAAATTGTGGCGGCCTGCGCTCGACAGCTTACGGCTCTCGCTTGATCTGCGCGAGGTCGCCGAGGTGCGCGGCCAATATGAAAAAATGCGGGACGAGCACGGATTCCGGCTGCTCGATTACACCGTCGATTCCGATTCGGCCTCGCCGCGCATCTGTTTTCAGTTCTCCGAAGATCTCGCCAAGCGCACCGATTTCGCGCCGTTCCTCGCGCTTGCCGGCAACGACAAGCCGGCTTTGACGTCGGAGGGAAAGCAGCTTTGCGTCGACGGCCTGAAGCATGGCGAGCGCTACAACGTCAATCTTCGCCCCGGCCTGCCGTCCACTGTCAAGGAAACCCTGCCCAAATCGGCCGAATTCAACGTCTATGTGCGCGACCGCAAGCCGTTCGTGCGCTTCACCGGGCGTGCCTATGTGCTGCCGCGCACCGGCCAGCGCGGCATTCCGCTGGTGAGCGTCAACACCCCGGCCGTATCGGTCAATGTGTTTCGGATCGGCGATCGCAACCTGATCAACACGGTGATCGACAGCGATTTCCAGCGCGCCTTGAGCCGGTATGAGCTGTCGAGCCTCGGCGACGAGCGCGGCGTCAAGGTCTGGTCCGGCGAGCTCACAACCGCCGTGACGCTCAACCAGGATGTCACCACGGCGTTTCCGGTCGATGAGGCGCTCGGCGTTTTGCAGCCGGGCGTCTACGTCATGACCGCGGCGGCCAAGGGCCCGGGCAGCGACGACGACGGATCGCTGGCGACGCAATGGTTCATCGTCTCCGACCTCGGCCTGACGGCCTTCTCGGGCAATGACGGCATCCACGTGTTCGTCAATTCGCTGGCGTCCACCGACGCTGTGGCGAAGGCCGAGGTGCGGCTGGTCGCGCGCAACAACGAAATTCTAGCCAGCCGCAAGACCGACGATTCCGGCCATGTGCTGTTTGAGGCGGGGCTGGCGCGCGGCGAGGGCGGACTTTCGCCGGCAATGTTGACGGTAACGAGCGACAAGGCCGACTACGCCTTCCTCAGCCTGAAAACCAGCGCATTCGACCTTTCCGACCGCGGTGTTTCCGGTAGGATCGTGCCCGCGGGCGCCGATGCCTTCGTTTACGCCGAACGCGGCGTCTACCGCTCCAGCGAGACCGTCTATCTGACGGCCCTTTTGCGGGACGGCCAGGGCAACGCCGTCACCGGCGGGCCGCTGACGCTCGTGATCGAGCGTCCCGACGGCGTCGAATTCCGCCGCGCGGTACTCGCCGATCAAGGCGCTGGCGGCAGGTCGCTGGCAGTGCCGCTCAATTCCGCTGTCCCGACCGGGACCTGGCGGGTGCGGGCCTTTACCGATCCGAAGGGCTCTTCGGTGGGGGAGACGACCTTTATGGTCGAGGATTACGTCCCGGAACGGCTCGAATTTGAGCTTTCAGCCAAGGAAAAGCAGATAAGAGCTGATCATCCTGTGGAACTTAAGGTCGACGGCCATTTCCTCTACGGCGCGCCGGCTTCGGGCCTGCAGCTTGAGGGTGACATGCTGGTCGCGCCGGCATCTGAGCGGCCGGGTTTTGCCGGCTACCAATTCGGCGTCGCCGACGAGGAGACTTCCAGTAACGAGCGTACGCCGATCGAGAACCTGCCCGAAGCGGACGCCAAGGGCGTCGCGACTTTCCCGGTCAGTCTCGCCAAGCCGCCGACATCGACGCGGCCGCAGGAAGCACAAATCTTCATCCGCATGGCGGAAGCAGGCGGGCGTGCGGTCGAGCGCAAGCTCGTGCTCCCAGTGGCGCCGAGCGCCGTCATGATCGGAGTCAAGCCGCTGTTCGGGGACAAGAGCGTCGCCGAGGGCGACAAGGCCGCCTTCGACGTCGTGTTCGTATCGCCCGACGGCAAGACGCTGGCACGCGATGGCTTGCGCTATGAGCTCTTGAAGATTGAATCCCGCTATCAATGGTATCGTCAGAATTCGTACTGGGAGTATGAGCCGGTCAAATCGACCAAACGCGTCGCCGACGGCGATCTCACCATCGCCGCCGACAAGCCGACGCGCGTTACGCTCTCCCCGCAGCCCGGACGCTATCGCCTCGACGTCAAATCGACCGAGGCCGACGGGCCGCTGACGTCGGTGCAATTCGACGTCGGCTGGTATTCAGACGGCAGCGCCGATACGCCGGATCTCCTGGAAACCTCGATCGACAAGCCGGAATATCAGTCCGGCGAAACCATGGTGGTGTCGGTCAATGCCCGCTCCGCCGGCAAGCTGACGATCAATGTGCTCGGTGACCGGCTATTGACCACGCAAACCACCGACGTCAAGGAAGGCACATCCCAGATCAAGATTGCCGTCGGCAAGGATTGGGGCACCGGCGCCTATGTCGTGGCGACGCTGCGCCGCCCGCTGGATGCGGCGGCCCTTCGGATGCCGGGCCGCGCCATCGGACTCAAATGGTTCGGCATTGACAAGAAGACCCGCACGATTCAGGTCAGCTTGTCGCCACCGGCGCTGGTGCGTCCGAATACGACGCTGAAGCTGCCGGTCAAGCTTTCCGGCCTCAATCCCGGCGAGGACGCCAAGATCGTCGTTGCCGCCGTCGATGTCGGTATTCTCAACCTCACCAACTACAAACCGCCGGCGCCTGACGATTACTATCTCGGTCAGCGCCGCTTGACCTCGGAAATCCGCGATCTCTATGGGCAATTGATCGACGGCATGCAGGGCACCCGCGGTCAGCTCAAGACCGGTGGCGACGTCGGCGGCGAGCTGCAAGGCAGTCCGCCGACGCAGAAGCCGCTGGCGCTCTATTCCGGGATCGTCACGGTGGCCGCCAACGGCACCGCCGAAATCAGTTTCGATATTCCGGAGTTTGCCGGCACCGCGCGCGTAATGGCCGTGGCCTGGACGGCCAGCAAGCTCGGCCGCGCCACCATCGACGTCGTCGTGCGCGATCCTGTCGTGTTGACGGCGACGCTGCCGCGCTTCCTGCTCAATGGCGACCATGGCGTCATGAGCTTCGATCTCGACAATGTCGAGGGTCCTCCCGGCGACTACACCATCAACGTCAAGACCTCGGGGCCGGTGAAGGTTTCCGGCAACCCCGCGACGACCGTGAAGCTCGCCGCCCAGCAGCGCACCTCGCTGTCGTTGGCGCTCGATGCGGGGGCTGCGGGAACAGCCAATCTCGATGTCGATATCAAAGGGCCGAATGGACTTGCGCTGGCGCGGCATTATGCGCTCGACGTCAAGGCCGCGACGCAGATTTTGGCGCGCCGCTCCATCCGGACGCTCGCCAAGGGCGAGAGCCTGACGCTGACGAGCGATATGTTCTCGGATCTCGTGCCAGGAACCGGCGGCGTCTCGTTGTCCGTCGGCCTGTCCACCGCGCTCGACGCCGCCACCATTCTCAAGGCGCTCGACCGCTATCCCCACGGCTGCTCCGAGCAGATCACCAGCCGAGCCATGCCGCTGCTTTACGTCAACGACCTTGCCGCCGGCGCGCATCTGGCGATGGACACCGAAGTCGATCAGCGCATCAAGGATTCCATCGACCGGCTGCTGGCGCGCCAGGGATCGAACGGATCGTTCGGCCTGTGGTCGGCCGGCGGCGACGACGCGTGGCTGGATGCCTATGTCACGGACTTCCTGACCCGCGCGCGCGAGAAGGGATTTTCGGTGCCGGATGTGCTGTTCCGAAGCGCACTCGAGCGCATTCGCAACTCCGTTGCGAATGCCGACGAGCCCGAGAAGAACGGTGGGCGCGACCTCGCTTACGGTCTTTACGTGCTTGCGCGTAACGGCACCGCGCCGATCGGCGACCTGCGTTATCTCGCCGACACCAAGCTGAACAATCTGGCTACCCCGATCGCAAAGGCCCAGCTTGCGGCCGCCCTGGCGCTGGTCGGCGACAAGGGCAGGGCGGAGCGTGTCTACGCCGCAGCCGTCGACAGCCTCGCGCCAAAACCGGCACTGGAGTTTGGCCGGGTCGACTACGGCAGCGCCTTGCGCGATGCCGCGGCATTGGTGTCGCTCGCGAGCGAAGGCAACGCGCCGCAGGCGACGCTGACGCAGGCGGTAGCACGGGTTGAAGTCGCACGCGGGCTCACGCCTTACACCTCGACCCAGGAAAATGCCTGGCTGGTCCTGGCATCGCGGGCGCTCTCGAAGGAAACCATGACGCTCGAGCTCGACGGCGCGCCGATCAAGACCGCGCTTTATCGCAGCTACAACGCCGCCGAAATGGTGGACAAGCCGATCAAGATCACCAACACCGGCGATGCGCCGGTGCAGGCAGTGGTCTCGGTCAGCGGTTCGCCGATTACGCCGGAGCCGGCCGCCTCAAACGGCTTCAAGATCGAGCGCAATTATTTCACGCTCGACGGCAAGCCGGCGGATGTGTCGAAGGCCAAGCAGAACGATCGCTTTGCGGTGGTGCTCAAGATCACCGAAGCCAAACCGGAATTCGGTCACATCATGGTGTCGGATTATCTGCCGGCGGGCTTTGAGGTCGACAATCCGCATCTGGTCTCCTCGGGCGATACCGGGACGCTCGACTGGATCGAGGACGGCGAGGAGCCGGAAAATACTGAATTCCGCGACGACCGCTTCACGGCGGCCATCGACCGCGCCAGCGATAATAACGCGGTGTTCACGGTGGCCTATGTGGTGCGCGCGGTTTCGCCCGGTAAATATGTGCTGCCGCAGGCCTATGTCGAGGACATGTACAACCCCTCGCGCTATGGCCGTACCGGCACGGGCTCAGTCGAGGTGCGTCCGGCGAAATGAACACGACGGGGGACAGCAACTCTGCGTCATGCCCGGACAAAAGGCGCGAAGCGCCGTCTTCGCCGCAAATGTCCCGGGCATTCACGCCTTTTGCTGCCGGCGATGAAGACGTGGATGGCCGGGCAAAGACGAGCGGAAGCGACGCCGTCCTTTGGACGGCTAAGCCCGGCCATGACGAAATCGTTAGACGACGTGTTCACCGTTTTGTCGTCGCCGCCCTCGCAATACTTGTTATTTCCGGTGCCGTCGCCGCGTGGGTGGTTTCGCTCGGACCGTTGCCACTTGCGCAAGCGCGGGAAGTCTCCACGACCATCCTCGATCGTAACGGCAAGCTGCTGCGTGCCTATGCGATGGCCGATGGCCGATGGCGGCTGCCGGTCGATGCGAGGGCTGGCGTCGATCCGACCTATCTGAAGCTGCTGCTGGCCTACGAGGATCGCCGCTTCCGAAGCCACGCCGGTGTCGATCCCCTGGCTCTGAGCCGTGCCGCGCTTCAGTTCCTCACCCGCGGCCATATTGTGTCCGGCGGTTCCACTATCACCATGCAGCTCGCACGGTTGATGGAGCCGCGACGCGCGCGGTCGGTCTACGCCAAGATTCGTCAAATCGTCCGTGCGATTGAGATCGAGCGACAGATGAGCAAGCAGCAGATTCTCGATCTTTACCTGGCGATGGCGCCTTTCGGCGGCAATCTCGAAGGCATTCGCGCGGCGTCGATCGCCTATTTCGGCAAGGAGCCGAAGCGGCTGTCACTGGCGGAATCCGCACTGCTCGTGGCATTGCCGCAATCACCTGAAACCCGCAGGCTCGATCGCTATCCGGAAGCCGCGCGTGCGGCGCGCGACCGCGTGCTTGATCGAATGGTCGAAGACAACGTCGTGTCGGCGGAGGACGCCGTCACCGCGAAGGCAGCGCCCGTGCCGCGGCTTCGCAGGCCCATGCCGATCCTGGCGCCGCATTCGGCCGATCAGGCGATGGCGTCCGTCAAGGATGCTTCAGTCATCGAACTGACGCTGGACTCAAGTCTGCAAAAATCGCTCGAGGCGCTTGCCCGCGACCGCGCGATAGCGTTGGGGCAGAATATTTCCGTTGCCATTCTCGCGGTCGACAATGCGAGCGGCGACGTACTGGCGCGGGTCGGCTCGCCAGACTATTTCGATGATCGACGCGCGGGCCAGATCGATATGACGCGCGCCGTGCGCTCGCCGGGATCGACGCTCAAGCCATTCATCTATGGTCTGGCGTTCGAAGACGGCTTCGTTCATCCGGAGAGCCTGATCGACGACCGGCCAATCCGCTTCGGCTCTTATGCGCCGGAGAATTTCGATATGACGTTTCAGGGCACGGTACCGGTGCGCAGGGCGCTCCAAATGTCGCTGAACGTGCCCGCGGTCGCGCTGCTCGATCGCGTCGGTGCCAGCCGCCTGTCGTCGCGCTTGAAGCAGGCAGGCGCCAATCTGGTGCTGCCGAAAGACGAAGCACCGGGACTTGCCATGGGCCTCGGCGGCGTCGGCATCACACTTCAGGATCTGGTTCAGCTTTATTCCGGGCTGGCGCGGCTCGGCAACACACGGCCTCTGCGCGAAATCGCGAGCCTGCGCGACGACGCGCGCGATCCCCTGCGATTGCTGGATCAGGTCGCCGCGTGGCAGGTCGGAAATGTCCTGTTGGGGACACCTCCGCCGGAAAACGGCGTGCATAACCGGATCGCCTTCAAGACCGGCACCAGCTACGGCTACCGCGACGCCTGGTCGGTCGGCTTCGACGGCCGGATCACCATCGGCGTTTGGGTCGGTCGTCCCGACGGCGCGCCCGCGCCCGGCATCGTCGGCCGCACCGCCGCAGCTCCGATCCTGTTCGATGCTTTTGCGCGGACCGGCAAATTGCCGACGCCGCTACCGAAGCCACCGAAGGGGTCGCTGGTGGCAAGCAACGCCAGGCTTCCGCTGCCGCTGCGACGGTATCGCCCTCTGGGCGAACTGGTCCGAACCGACGGCGAGCAAGCGCCGCATATCCAGTTTCCGCTCAACGGCTCGCGGATCGACACCACCGGTGCGGACGGCGCACCGTTTTCTGCGATGCCCGTGAAGGTCGCCGGAGGCGTGCTGCCGATGACGATGCTCGTCAACGGTGTGTCGGTTGGCGAATTTGACGGACGCCGTCAGCGTATGATCGATCCGCCCGGTCCGGGCTTTGCCCGATTGACGGTCATCGACGCCAAGGGCGCCGCGGACACCGTCGTGATCAGAGTGCAGTGAACCTGCTGGCGCTCAGCGGATGAATGACCAATTCTTGTAAAAAATCCTCTTGAACGAGGCTGCGATCAGCGCCGTTCCCGCAATCGCAGCGTCGAAGGCCGGTTGCAAGTGGTTTGGCCGCACGATGTCCATGAAGAGGCAGTAGCGGATTTGATCGGCATCGTTCACGGAGCGATGAAATAGTGTGTCGTCGAAGATGAACAGCGGTTGTTGCTTCCAATAATGGGTCTTGTCATCGACGTTGATGAAGACTTTGTCGCTGTCGATCGGATCGAGATTGCAGAGCACGCGAAATGTCAGGCGGAGCGGACCGAAGTGCCATGAAGTCCGTTCGCGCGTATTGAACACCGATACCGCGATGGTCTTGATGTAGCGATATTGCTGCTCAAAGGCGGGAATCCGGATTGTGACGTCCTGCTGCTGCGCGTACCATTTGAACGTCAGCATGCCGCGTTTCTTGTCGCCGAGCACTTGCGCGACATGCGTCTTGATCAGATCGCCGTTCGCGACAAAGGCGGTCGTGCAGGCTTCGATTTCCGCGCGATGCTGTTCCGGCAGGTCCTCAAGCCGATACGTGCCGAGGTTGCGGGCCGAGAGCATATCAGTCAGCAGATTGATCGGCGATAGCAGCCAGGTGGGGATGCCGTTACCGAGAAAATATTTCTCGGCCATCTCGGGCGTGATCTTGAAATGCCGTCTGATGTCGAGCGCGCCGCAAACGAGGAAAAACAGCGTGACGTAAGGCGCGAAGTAGAGCGCGGGGATAAGCACCACCAAGCCGATGGCGAAACGGCGTTGCTGCTTGCGACTAATATAGTCGTCGATTGCCATTTTCCACCGCTTGTTGCGGGAGTGGGTTTGCGAGTGCCGATCTCTTAGAGCTTCCCAGGCGGCCGGGCAAGGTTGCTCGGGCGCGGGTATCGCCGGATTGATGGAACTGCGGAGTTGTTTGCAGTGCGGTTTCGTCGTATGCGAACAGCATGGTCGAGACCCTCCAAACCCGGCGCTTCGGAGCGGGCCAACAGACTGGGAAACAAACGAATTCCGGCCGCGGGCTGGCGGCGGTTTTCGATTTCGCGGTTGCGAACCACTTGCGCGCAACGCTATTCCTGATCCTGTGCGGCATCGTGCTGTTCATTCCCGGCTTTTTCACCATCCCAGCGATCGATCGCGACGAGGCGCGCTTCGCGCAGGCGACCAAGCAGATGGTCGAGACCGGCGACTTCATCGATATCCGCTTCCAGGACGACGTACGCTATAAGAAGCCGGTCGGAATCTATTGGCTGCAGGCAGCGTCTGTCGAGGCCGCTTCAACGCTTGGCCTGTCGCGCGCGCAAGTCCGCATCTGGGTTTACCGAGTTCCATCCCTGATGGGCGCTATCGGCGCAGTGCTGTTGACCTACTGGACGGCACTTGCCTTTGTGACGCGGCGTGGCGCGGCTCTTGCCGCGCTGATGATGTGCAGTTGCGTCGTGCTCGGCGCCGAGGCTCGGCTCGCCAAGACGGATGCCATGCTGCTGTTCGCGACGGTCGCAGCGATGGGCGCGCTGGCGCGGGTGTATCTATCATGGCAGCGCGGCGAGGATCCCGTTCACCCGCCATGGACATGGCCGGCGATCTTCTGGACAGCGCTTGCCGGCGGCATCCTGCTGAAGGGACCGCTGATCCTGATGTTCGTGGCGCTGACCATCGTCACGTTGGCGATTCTCGACCGGTCGGCGATCTGGCTTTGGCGGCTGCGTCCGGTATGGGGTCTGACCTGGCTCCTCGTTCTCGTATTGCCGTGGTTCATCGCGATCTTTTGGCGTGCCGGCGATGCATTCTTCGCCGACTCGGTTGGCGGCGACATGCTGAGCAAATTGGCGGCGCAGGAAACCCATGGCGCGCCACCGGGCGTCTATCTGCTGTTGTTCTGGGTGACGTTCTGGCCGGGCGCGGCATTGGCGGGAATGGCGGCGCCTGCGGTCTGGCGGGCGCGGCGGGAGCCGGGCGCGCAATTCCTGTTGGCCTGGCTGGTTCCTTCCTGGATCGTGTTCGAGTTGGCGCTGACCAAGCTGCCGCATTACGTGCTGCCGCTCTATCCGGCGATCGCGATCCTCACCGTCGGCGCGCTCGAGCGCCGGGTTTTGTCGCGGTCGTGGCTGATGCGCGGCGCGGCCTGGTGGTTCGTCATTCCGGCGCTTGCTTCCGTCGCCGCCGTTGTCGGCGCGGTCAGCTTGACCCGCCAGCCGGTATTCCTGGCGTGGCCGTTCGTGGCCGCGGCGCTCATCTTCGGACTGTTCGCGTGGTGGCTTTATGATGACAATCGCGCCGAACGTTCGTTACTGAACGCGGTGGTCGCCGCTATATTCCTGGCGATCGCCATTTACGGCGTTGTCGTGCCGGCACTGACCCGGTTATTCCCCAGCGCCGAGATTGCGCGGGCGCTGCGCAACGTGGCCTGCGTCGGGCCGAAAGCGGCGGCCGCCGGTTTTCACGAGCCGAGCCTGGTCTTCATGACCGGCACCTCGACGCTGCTGACGGACGGATCGGGAGCCGCGGATTTCCTCGGCCAGGGCAGTTGCCGCTTCGCATTGGTGGAGCAGCGAGCGGAGCGCGGGTTTGTCCAGCGTGCCGAAGCGATCGGGTTGCGTTACGATGTGGCGGCCCGCATCGACGGCTATAATATTTCGCAAGGCAGAGCGGTTTCGATCTCGATCTTCCGTTCCGAAGGCACCGAGTAACATGTCCGCCCAGGACGGCGCCAGCGAATCCCCAAAGTACCTCGCGCGCCTTTTCGGCCTGGTGGCGACTTCGCTGACGCAACTGGTGCGGCCATCATCGCATGCCAGGCGCGCCGAAGCCGCGAGGAGATTGGCACGACACACGTTACTGACGACTGTTGTTGTGGGGGTGATGATCGTGGTGCTGATGGTCGGCTTCGACACGCGGGAAATCGCCCTGATGCCGCCGCGCGGCACGGCAAGCCTGTGGCCCGCCCGCATTCTGACCGACTTCGGCAAGGATACCTACGTGCTGTCGGTGCTGGCGGCGATGCTCCTTGTTACTATCCTGGTTGCAGTGGCCTTGCGAGGCACATCGCGTGCCCGGCTGCAGGGATTTGGCTTGCGTCTTCAGTTCTTGTTTTGCGCGGTGCTGGTGCCGTTGGTGCCCGGCGAGGCGTTGAAGTGGATCGTCGGACGTGGCCGCCCATTCGTAGGAGGCGAGGCCAACCCATTCTACTTCGCTCCCCTCACCGGGACTGAGGCGTATTTCAGCTTTCCCTCGGCGCACGTCATCACGGCTTTTGCCCTGGCTTTCGCGGTCAGCGCGATCTGGCCACGGATGCGGGGTGTGATGATTGCCTACGCCATCCTGATCGCCTTCACCCGGCTCGTGCTTTTGGCCCATCACCCCAGCGACGTTGTGGCCGGCGCCCTGATCGGCGTGGTCGGCGCCATGTCCGTGCGATACTGGTTCGCGGTACGCGGCCTGGGATTTGCTATCGATCGCGACGGCGCGATCACGCCACTGGCTCAGGGGGGCCTCAAAAGGGTTGCCGATGCGGCGTCGGCCCCATAATAAGCGGGCGCCGGGCGCGAGCAGGACCGGCTGTGGGCCACTTTAACGGTGAGCGTGGATTTGTCTTCTTCTGACACAGCCGAGACGGCCGTTTCCATCGTTGTTCCCGTGCGCAACGAGGCCGACAATATAGCACCCCTGATCGCCGAAATTGCCGCCGCCCTCGATGGTCGATGGAGCTATGAAATCATCTACGTCAATGACGGTTCGACGGATGCGACCGCGGAGCGGCTTGCTGCGGCGATGAAGCAGCGGTCCAATCTGCGCCAGATACGTCACGCGACATCCGCAGGCCAATCGGCCGCGGTACGCAGCGGTGTCCGTGCGGCGCGGGGGGTCATCGTGGCAACGCTGGATGGCGATGGCCAGAACAATCCAGTGTTCCTGCCGGCCCTGATCGCGGCGATCGAGGAGGGTAGCGAGCGCATCGGGCTTGTCGCCGGTCAGAGAGTTGGCCGCAAGGACACCGGATTCAAGAAAATCCAGTCGCGCATCGCCAATGCCGTGCGCAATGCGATCCTGCACGATGGCACCCGCGATACCGGTTGTGGCCTCAAGGCATTCAGGCGCGAGGTGTTCCTGACGATGCCTTATTTCGACGGTCTACATCGCTTCCTGCCGGCGCTCGTGCGCCGCGAAGGCTACGAGATCGCCTATGTCGACGTCATCGACAGGCCAAGGCATTCGGGCGTGTCAAATTACGGTTTCTTCGACCGGCTATGGATCGGAATCATGGATCTCGCAGGCGTGTGGTGGCTGATCCGCCGCAAGAAACCGACACCTGTTGCCACTGAGGTGACGCTATGACCGAGCTGTTCCACAACCTGCTCAGCTACCTGAACGACGTCTTCATCATCAAGTTCGACGGCTGGGTCGCTCTCGGCTTTGTGGCGCAGGCGTTTTTCACTATGCGCTTCGTCGTGCAATGGATCGCCTCTGAGCGCGCGCGCAGGAGCGTGATTCCGGTGGCGTTCTGGTTCTTTTCCATTGGCGGCGGGGTGTTGTTGCTGGTCTATGCGCTCTACCGCCGAGACCCCGTGTTTATTGCGGGTCAGGCGCTCGGTCTCGTGGTCTATCTTCGCAATCTCTATTTCATTGCCATGCACCGGCAGCAGGTATCTGCCGAAAATTGATCGGAAGGTCGCTGGTTTTCGCGCGACCCGCGGGCTCTGGCGTTAGCCCCGGGTTCGTGTAGGTTTAGCGCAACAACGGGTGCCAAGCCCGGGCTGTTACGGGGAGCGACATGAAGCAAAAAAATTCGATCCTTTGGTATTTCAACCTCATTGTAGCGATCGTTGCGGCCGCGGCTCTTGCCGCGATGTCGGTGCCAGCCATGGCCCAGCAGGCGGCGGTCGCGATCGACAATGACGACATCGGCGGTGTCGTGCGCGGTCCATCGGGACCCGAGGCCGGCGTCTGGGTGATTGCGGAGACGACCGAACTGCCGACGAAGTTCGCCAAGATCGTCGTCACCGACGACCAGGGGCGTTTCGTGATCCCCGATTTGCCGCCGAACGTGAACTACGAGGTGTGGGTTCGCGGCTATGGCCTCGTCGATTCACCTAAACTGCGCGCCAAGACCGGCCAGCTCCTGAATCTGACGGCTGTGCGGGCGCCCGACGAAGCTTCCGCCGCCCATTATTATCCGGCGATCTACTGGTTCTCGCTGCTGAAGATTCCTCCGGCCAAGGATTTCGGCGGGACCACCGATATTCCGAAGGAAATTACCCAGGAGACCTGGCGTCAACGCATGAACAATGTCGATTGCGTCGGCTGCCATCAACTTGGCCAGGAATCCACGCGCACGATCCCGGCTGCCTTCGGCACATTCAAATCGGGTGAGGAGGCCTGGATGCGCCGCGTCTCCTCAGGTCAAACCGGC
>Ga0210401_10005466_pt1 | contig 13050 bp, 17 predicted proteins | sample IncBWH32MmetaG_FD_150866 | JGI IMG/M metagenome (GOLD analysis project Ga0210401, IMG submission 150866) | Forest soil microbial communities from Barre Woods Harvard Forest LTER site, Petersham, Massachusetts, United States - Inc-BW-H-32-M | ecosystem: Environmental > Terrestrial > Soil >... | reverse complement strand
CGTCCAAGCATTATCCGATGATTGTTGTGGTGCACGGCGGCCCGGCGTCGGATACACGCAGCGCCTGGCCTCGTCCAGGTCTGCCGTTGCAATTGCTATCGGCGGAAGGCAACTTCGTGTTCTATCCCAATCCGCGCGGCAGCTACGGACAAGGCGAGGAATTCACGCGCGCCAATGTGAAAGATTTCGGCCATGGCGATCTGCGCGACATCCTGGCCGGCGTCGACACAGTAGTGAAGAATTATCCAGTAGACGACAAGCGCGTCGGAATCGCCGGTTGGAGCTACGGCGGCTACATGACCATGTGGACCGTTACGCAGACCCATCGTTTCCGGGCCGCGTTTGCCGGAGCCGGCGTTGCGAACTGGCAAAGCTATTACGGCGAGAACGCTATCGATCAGTGGATGATTCCATACTTTGGCGCCTCGGTGTATGACGATCCGGCGGTGTACGCCAAAAGCTCGCCCATCAACTTCATCAAGAACGTGACGACGCCAACGCTGGTTGCCGTGGGCGAACGCGATGGCGAATGCCCGCCTCCCCAATCCTACGAATTCTGGCACGCCTTAAACACGCTGGGCGTGAAGACCGAGTTCGTGCTCTATCCCGGCGAAGGCCACGCGTTCCACGATCCGGAACACTCGCGCGACCTGTTCGCCCGCATTGTTAAGTGGTTCCAAGACAACATGCCGGCCGCGGCGGTACAATAACCGCACGTTAAGGTCGAGACCATGTCGGCGCCGGGAACGTCGGTGAAACAGGCCCTGATCGAAGAGCTGAGGGATTACTACGAGCAGTTCGAGAATCTCAAAGAAGATGCTCTGGAGCTGACCACGCCGCTCAACGACAGTCAGTTTAACTGGCGGCCATCGCCGAAGCGCTGGTCGATTTCAGAGTGCCTCGCTCACTTGAATATTCTCGACGGGTTGGATGTTCCTGCCATTGGCGGGGCGATTGATGCCGGCCGCACTTCCGGCCTTACTGGAAATGGCCCGTTCCACTATGGCTACCTGACCCGAAGCTTCGTTCGTTTTTCAGAGCCGCCCGTGAAACTGAAGTTCACGGCGCCGAAGGTTTACCAGCCTCTCGCGGGTCAACCCAAGGATAAAGTGGTCCAGGAATTCATCGCCATCCACGATCAACTGCTGGAACTGGTTTCGAAATCGAACGGCCTGGATCTGGCGCGTGTCAAGGTGGGAGCGATACCATACCCGCGTCTAAAAATCAGCCTCGGTCAGCGCTTCGCGCTCTTGGCCGCGCACGACCGTCGGCATCTACGGCAGGCCTGGACGGTCCGGCAACAGGCTGACTTCCCGGTTTAATTTACTTTTTCTTCTTCGCTCTGCGGGCTTTTCTATTCGGGTGCTGATGCTCCGGCTGGCCATCGCCTGTGGTTCCGGATTCTACAAGCGCCGGCGGTTTCGCGATGCCGGTTTTCACGGCCAGGCTGCCGAGCGTGGAGCCGATCGCCTGAGCGGTCGTTTCGAGCACGCCGTGTTCTTCTTTTTGAGCACTTTGATTCTTCACCATGTCGCTCCTTGGAGAAGCGAAGTGCACGTCACGGGCCATGCGAAATCTCTAAGAGATGGGTGCCGTCTTTGGCGAGGACGCGTATCTTTTACAACGCGCGGCGGCTCGGGTTGAACCTTCCTTCCCTGTCACCTTCCCTGGCGCGCCGGCATCTCATGACTATGAGACGTTTCGTAGTTTTCGCGTTTTTATTCGCTGCCGGCTTGATCGCTGAGAGTTTCCCGCCCGCAGACGTGAAGGTCATGGGCGACCTAAGCTATGGGCAGACGAGTAGCGCGGTGGAATGTTCCAGTGCATCGCCCTACTACGCCTTCGTGTTCAATGGGAAAGGCGGCGAGCGCGTGGATGTGGTCGTAAAGTCCGAAGATCGCCAGGCCTTCGTGGCAATAGGCGACCCGAGCCTGAACCAACTCGCCAGCGGAACCGGGCACGTGACATTCACGCTGCCGAATCGAGGGCCGGACGCGGAGGGATTCTACATTGTCTTTCGCGATAGCGAGAGTAAGGACGCCCGCTTCACCGTTGAGCTGACGAAACTGCCGCCCGAGACTTCAAAGTAAAGTGTGGCGGCGCTCCTTTTCGAGCAACTTCACCAAATCGCCGACTTCCTGCGCGCGTGATCGATCCGCGATCAGCAGCGCGTCTGGCGTATCCACGATCACCAGGTTTTTCACGCCCACCAGAGCCACCAGCTTGCCCTCGGCATCGATGTAGTTGCCTGAACTGGCGTGGGCCAGCGCCTCACCACGGATCACATTGGCGCTACCGTCTCGAGGCAGCAATTCGTACAGGGCGTTCCAGCTACCGACATCGTTCCACCCGAAGTCATCGGTCGCGTAACCTACCACGCCGCGCGCTTTTTCGAGCACCGCATAGTCGATCGAAATGTTCTCGCAATGTGGAAAGGCCTTCTTCAATTGCGATGAAAAGCGGCGGTTCGAGAACGCGGGCAGGCTGGCGAGCAGCGTCGCGGTTTTAGGCAGAAACTCACGCAGCGCATCCAGCAGCACCGACGTTTTCCAGAAAAACATTCCGGCGTTCCAATAGAAGTTTCCGGACTTCACATATTGTTTGGCCCGCGGAAGCTCAGGTTTCTCTCGAAATCTCCGCACAGCTATAGCCTCGAGCGATCCCGCACTTGAACCCTTGGGAAATTCGATGTACCCGTAACCGGTTTCGGGCCAGCGCGGCTGAATCCCGAGTACCACGATCTTTCCCTCGGCCGCGGCCTTGAATGCGCCCCGCACGAAGCGCAAGTAGTGCGCTGGTTTCGAGATCATGTGATCGGATGGGAACACGCCCATCACAGCATTGGCATCGATCGATTGCAGAATGTGCGCCGCCAGGCCGATCGCGGGTGCGGTGTTGCGCTGCGTCGGCTCAGCCAGGATCTGGTTCTTGGGAAGCTCCGGCAACTGGCGCACGATCTCGGCCCGCAGGTGTTCATTGGTCAGGACCCAGAGGCGATCGGGTGGGATGACCGGGCTTAACCGGTCCACTGTTTGCTGGATCAGCGAACGGTCGCCTAAGAACCGCAAAACCTGTTTGGCGCGCGTGCGTCGGCTGCGCGGCCAGAATCGCGTACCTCGGCCACCAGCAAGAATCAGGCCGTAATAGGTAGCCCGACGCGGCATCAGCTTAGGGGATATCCGTGAATCAGTTTGAAAGTGCGATCCCAGCGGGTCTTGGTAAAGAAGTGCAGCCCGAGATCAACCATATGATGCAGGTTATAATCCTTCAAATCATCGGTGGGAGCGTCGTAGGACCAGAAGATGATCAACGGCTTCCCCATAATGTTCTCGCGCGGCACCAGTCCCCAGTAGCGGCTGTCGAGCGAGTTATCGCGGTTGTCTCCCATCGCGAAATAGTTGCCGGCCGGTATCACCAGTTCACCGTTGACGACATCCTGCCGCAACATCGCGTACGCTCGCTCCAACATTATGGGGTCCGGAACGTAGTCGGGCTCGCCCTGCGGAAAGTTGTCGCGATAGTTCATGAAATTGTCAAGGTGGATGGTGTACGGCTCGTTCAACGGTTTTCCATTCACGAAGACTTGCTTGTTCACCAGTTTGACGTGATCGCCCGGAAGTCCGATCACGCGCTTTACGTAATCGACGGTGATCAGCGTGGGGTGGCGAAATACGATGATGTCGCCGCGTTTCACGTCTTCGTACGGCAACAGGTGTTTGCTCAACGGTCCTTGAGGGGCGTATGCCAGCTTGTCGACGATCAGGTGATCGCCGGTGAGCAGCGTGTTATGCATCGACGACGTCGGGATGACGAACGGCTGGGCAATGGTGGACGTGCCGAACAGCAGGATCAGGATGGTGATGGCCCACTCGGCGACCGAGCTGCGCTGCGCGGTTTCGGGAGGCTGGGCAGCAGGCTTAAGCTTTGGCTTAGTTGTCGCTGTGGTAGCCATGGATCAATCGGAAGGTGCGGTTCCAGCGAGTCTTGGTGAAGAAATGCTCGCCGAGATCGATGAAATGCTGAACCAGCGTGTGCACCGAGGAACTCGCGAGACTTTCAGTATTGGCGTCGTAGGACCAATAAATGATCAGAGGTTTCCCGATGATATTCTCGCGCGGCACGAAACCCCAATAGCGGCTGTCGAGCGAATTGTCGCGATTGTCTCCCATCGCAAAAAAGGAGTTGGGAGGCACAACCACCTCGCCATTCACCACGTTATTGGCCAGCATCTCCCGCGCCGGATCGGACAGCATCAGGTTCGGCTCGCTGCTCGGGAAGTTATCGCGAAATGAGTCCGGATACGGGTTCTTATGGTAGACGTACGGTTCGTTCAGCTTTACGCCGTTGCGATAAACCTGCTGATTGATGATCTTGATGTGATCGCCGGGAACGCCGATGGTGCGCTTGACGAATGTTTGGCTGATATCCACCGGATATCGGAAGACGATAATGTCCCCGTGCCGAGGCTCTTCGTAGGGCAAGATGTACTTGCTAACACTGCCCGATGGCGCATAGGCGAGCTTATCCACCAGCAAGTGGTCGCCGATGAGCAGCGTATCTTCCATGGATCCGGTGGGAATTACGAAGGCCTGGACCAGGGTAGTGGTCCCGAATAGCAACAGAAGGATGGTGATGGCCCACTCCGCAATGGTTCCACGAGGTGGATCGGTTTGGACTGTTGCAGGCACCGCGGCCGGTTCGGCCACAGCGACCTTACCACGATCGGATGGCGGTTTCATAGTACCGATACCTTCATTCTACCAGGAGGCGGCCGCCGAAGCCGAAAAACCTCCGCTAAAGAAATGCAAATATTGATCACACCCAGTCCGCTTAACGCCCCCCGAAAAAAGGGGCTGTCCCAAACCTCGCGCATCCAGGGCGCAAGACTCGCGATGGAATTGTTGTTCCAATACTCCATCCAGGGGAAAATGAGCAGAAATACCCCTACCTCAAAGCACACGATGATGAATAGCAACACCCCCAGTTTTTGATACCAGGCGGTCTTGGGCTTGCGAAGCTCGACCGGCGTTTCGATGGATGATTGGGGTTCTACGGGTTGCATGCGGCAGCTTCCTGAAACGCTTCGTTTTCCTCGGTCCACTCCACCGTCGCCTCTTCGGATGGAAATAGCTCCGCCTGCCGCGGATAGCCGGTCCATACGGTATGCGGCGAATGGTCGCGCACCGGCCAGAAGCTGAAGCGGTGCAGCGTGGTAGGCCCATATTTTTCGAGCGCCTTCCAATGCTCGTCGGTAGTGTAGCCCTTGTGATTTTTCAAGCCGTATTGCGGGAAGACCTGATCCCATTGACGCATGCACGCATCTCGCTCAACTTTTGCCAGAATAGACGCCGCCGCGATGCACTGCGATAGGGCATCGCCGTGGATTAGGGCGCGCTGGGCGATGGGAAGGTCGACCGTAATGGCATCGATGAGCAAATAATCCGGCGCCGGTTTCAAACGCTCGATCGCGCGGCGCATCGCCAGGCGAGAGGCCTGGTAGATGTTGATGTGATCGATCTCAAATGCGTCGGCAGCCGCCACGGCCCAAGCGACAGCTCGCTCGCGAATGCGGACGGCCAGCACTTCGCGACGCTCCCTATCGATCTGTTTGCTATCGCGCAGGCCTCGAATGGGATGATCCGGGGAAAGAATTACGGCCGCTGCGAAGACCGGGCCAAACAGCGCGCCGCGGCCGACCTCGTCAACGCCGGCAATCCGCGTGAAACCCTGGGCGCGGGCCTCGCGTTCGTATTTGGCCTGGCATTTCATCGAATATTAACAGCCGCCTCGCCATTAGAGAACGCGGCGCCCGGGCTTGATGGGTTCGTTTTATTCGCGCTCGCGAAGACGAGCCGCCTTGCCCTTCAACTCTCGCAGATAGTACAGCTTGGCGCGTCGCACCCGGCCGGTACGGATCACGTCGATGTGATCGACCACCGGCGCGTGGATGGGGAAAATCCGCTCCACGCCATGGCCAAAGCTCACCTTACGAACGGTGACGGTTTCGCCTAAACCAGAATTTTTCCGGGCGATGACGGTTCCTTCAAAAGCCTGCAAACGTTCTTTGTCGCCTTCTTTGATCTTGACGTGAACGCGGATAGTGTCGCCGGGACGAAACTCCGGCACTTCCGCCCGTTTATGTTTCGCGACGATTTTGGTGAGTAGTGGGTGGGGCATGGTCACAAGTCCTTGAATTTTCTATTGTAATAGATCCGGACGGTTTCGTGCAGTCTTCTCGCGGGCAAGCTGGCGCCGCCAGCGCCGGATCTCCTCATGATTGCCACTGAGCAAAACCTCGGGAACCTTCCAGCCCCGGAAATCGGCGGGTCGCGTGTACTGGGGGCAATCAAGCAGTCCGGCGTCGGTGAAGGACTCCTGCAAGGCGGAATCCTCATTGCCGAGAACACCGGGCAGCAGCCGGGCCACGCAATCGACCACCAGGGCTGCGCCCAGCTCCCCGCCGCTCAAGACGAAATCGCCGATCGAAAGTTCCTCGTCGGCCAGATGCTCGGCCACACGCTCGTCTACGCCTTCGTATCGGCCGCAGATTAGAAACAGTTCTTTGTATTGGCTTAACCTGCGCGCCGCTTCCTGATTGAACCGCTGGCCCTGGGCCGATAACAGGACCAGACGCTGGCCGGGCATGCGCTCGGGCCAGATGCTTTCCACCGCTTCGAAGATAGGCGCAGGCTTAAGCAGCATCCCTTCGCCGCCGCCAAAGGGGCGATCGTCGACGGTGCGATGGCGGTCGTGCGTCCAGTTTCTCAGATCATGGATGTGGATTTCGACGATGCCCGTTTCGGCTGCCTTCGCGACGACGCCGTGGTGGAAGGGGCCTTGAAAAAAATCGGGGAAGATAGTAAGGATGTGAAAACGCAAGTCCTAGTTTAGTTCGTCCAGGCCGGCGGGGAGATTTACCTCGATGCGTTTGCGTTCCAGATCGATTTTGATGAGCAGGGCCTTGGCGAAGGGGATCAACAGCTCTTTGCCGTCCTGGGTTCGAATTTCCAGAAGCGGGACGCCGCCGGTTTCCTGAAAGTCCAGCACGGTGCCGAGCAGCTGTTCGTTTTGATCCACAACCTGGCAGCCCACCAAATCCGACTGATAATACTCACCTTCCGGAGTCGCGGGGCGCTCGTCGAGCGGAACCTGCACATCCGCGCCGGCCAAGCGCTCAGCATCTGTAATCGTATCGACACCTTGGAATTTGAAGATGACGCGATCACCGTGAACCCACGTACGCTCAACTTCCATCGGAGCATCATTAACGATGACGTGTTTAACGTCAGCTAGCCGGTTGGATAGAGGTAGAGCGGCGAGCTCGCCCTTGTTTCCGCGTGCTCGGAGCAGATGTGCGATGGTTACGAGCTTCGGATTGGAGGCTATTCCAGGATCTCCAGCGTGAACCTCCGGTTCAGCTTCATCCCTGCGGCTCCCAACAGCGTTCGGATCGACCGGGCAGTTCGGCCCTGTTTTCCGATGACCTTCCCCAGGTCGGTGGGAGCAACTCGCAGCTCCAATACGGTGACTTGCTCGCCCTGCACTTCGCGGACGATCACCTGGTCCGGTATATCAACAAGAGCTTTCGCAATATCTTCAATGAGTTGCTTCATTTCCAGGCTGCCTCATATAGTGTAGCGCTGTGGCCGTCAATCCTCACTGGGATCATTTCCAGGTAGTCCCGCCGGGTTCTCGTGCACGCGTTCTCGAAAACGGCCCTTCAGCCCCATCGCAAGTGAGACGCTATCTTCGCCAAATCTTTCGCGAATCTGATCGACAGTATTAAGTGCCTTACGCCATCGATTCGTCTTTTCTTCGCCCATGAGGTTGAGTTGGCCTTCATCAATTTCGAGCGATGAGGCGTGCACGCCGAGCAGCCGGACCTTGGCTTCGTTTTTGCGATTCTGACGGAAAAGGGCCCGGATCTCATGGAAAATCTCGGTATCGAGCTGAGTGCCGTGATCGAGCGAATGGGCGCGGGTGATGGTGGAAAAGTCTGAATAGCGGAGCTTGAGCTGCAGGGTCCGTGCGAACAGTTTGTGTTCGCGCAGGCGGCGACCGACCATTTCGGAAAGCCGCGCCAGCACGGCGTCCAGCGTTTCCAGGTCGGCCGTGTCTTCGTTGAACGTGAACTCGTGACTGATCGATTTCGGGTTATGCTCCTCGCCGACCACGCCGTCGAACCAGCCGCCGGCATCCAAGCCGCGCGATTTTCCGGCCAGCGCGAGCCCCCATTGTCCAAAGTGCTGGCGAAGGAAGTCTTCTTCGAGCCGGGCGAGGTCGCCGACTTTGCGGATGCCCCAGGCCTGCAGATTTTTTTCGGTCACTTTGCCGACTCCGGGGATTTTTCGGATGTCGAGCGGGGCGAGGAAGCGGGCTTCTTCTGTCGGGAGCACCCACAGGACGCCGTTGGGCTTGGCTTGATCGGAGGCAACCTTGGCGACCATGCGCGAGGCTGCGATTCCGATGGAGCAGTTGAGGCGCGTCTCGCGTTTTATGGCATCGTGGAGCCTGTCGGCCGCACGAAGTGGAGGACCATGTAGCCGCTCAGTGCCGGTGATGTCCATGTAGGCCTCGTCGACCGAAGCCATGTCCACTTGCGGTGAGAAGCTCTTCAGGACTTTGTACACTTTGCGCGAGTAGTCGCGATAGCGGTCGGGATGGCCATTGACGAAGATGGCCTGCGGGCAGAGACGGCCTGCCGTTCGAAGCGGCATGGCGGAGTGGACGCCAAACTTGCGCGCGGCGTAAGATGCCGCGGAAACGACGCCGCGCTGGTTGGCCTGACCGCCGACGACGACGGGCTTGCCGATGAGCGAGGGATCGAACAACTCTTCCACGGAGACGAAGAAGGCGTCCATGTCGACGTGGAAATAGGTGGGCATGGCGATCCTGACGCCTTACGTTAAGGATACCTGCGTTTCACTATACTCGAGGCATGTGGTATCACTTTCCTGTGCCGAAGCTGGACTCGGGTAGTGAGCCCGAGAGAGAAGTGCGGTTGGTGCGATGGTTGGTAGAGGAAGGCGCCCAACTACGTAAAGGTTCCCGAGTTGCGATCATCCAGGTGGGTTCCGAATCCTTTTACGTCCTCGCGAACGGCGATGGGTTCATTCGCGAGAAGATGTTCCCGAACGGTGCGAGCGTTGTACCTTGTAGCTCATTGGCAACGATCAACGCGGACGGCGAAAACATTCCCTACGATAGGCCCTACTCTCTAGCCGAAAGAATCGAGCCTTGAGGTCTCGCATTCAACCTCGCCGCCAGCGTGCGGGGCAGGCCGGCCAAGTCGTGCTCGATGGCGATATCGGTCCAGCGGTGATCGAGCATCGCGCGCACCGGCTCTAGGGAATTGTAGCCGAGTTCGACGAGGAGCCAGCCGCCGGGGCGCAGGACCCGAGGGGCGTCGGCGATGAGGCGTTCATAAATATCTAGTCCGGTCGGTCCGGCGAATAGTGCGACGTGCGGTTCGTAATCGCGAACCTCACGCTGGAGCGCGAAATGATCAGTCTTGGGGACGTAGGGAGGATTGGAGACCAGCACGTCGATGCTATGGTCTGCCATGGCGCCGACTAAATCGCTGGCGAAGAAGCTGACAGAAGCCGAGAGGCGGCGGGCATTCGCGATGGCGACGCACAGGGCGTTGGTCGAAATATCTATGGCGAGAACGCGGGCGTGGGTTTCGAGTGCCAGTGTTATGGCGATTGCGCCGGAGCCTGTGCCGACGTCGAGCACAACATCGGCGGGGCGGATGCGGGCGAGGCTGGCCTGAATGAGATGCTCGGTTTCGGGCCGTGGAATCAGGACATCCGGGGTGACGCGAAAATCCCGGCCGTAGAATTCCTGGCGTCCGGTGATGTACTGGGTCGGTTTGCCCTGCAGGCGTTCGTGCAGATAACGGCCGTAATGGATCCAAGCGACTTCGGTGAGTTCTTCTTCCGGATGGGCGTAAAGATATACGCGTTCGCGCCGCAGTGCGTGGGCGAGCAGGACCTCCGCAGTAAGCCTGGCGGCGCTAATCGCTCCTTCCTGGAGCAGCTGAGTGCCCTGAAGGAGAGCTGTCTGAACCGTCATCAGACGGGACCTGGCTAGGCGGCTTCGCCTTGATCCTTCAGCTTCTCAGTCTGGTAGTAATCGGTGGCGGCGGTGATCAACGGGTCGAGGCGGCCTTCCATGATCAGGTCGAGCTGATGCAGGGTCAATCCAATGCGGTGGTCGGTCACGCGATTCTGCGGGAAATTATAGGTCCGGATCTTTTCGCTGCGATCGCCGCTGCCCACCTGGCTGCGCCGCTCGGCGCCAATCTGCTCGCGCTGCTTATCGAGCTCGATTTCATATAACCGCGACCGGAGCACGCGTTCGGCCTTGGCGCGATTCTTGATCTGCGATTTTTCGTCCTGGCAGGAAACCACCAGGCCCGTGGGCAAATGAGTGATGCGGACCGCCGAATACGTGGTGTTCACCGACTGGCCACCCGGTCCCGACGAACAAAAAGTATCGATCCGGATGTCCTTGGGATCGATCTTGATTTCCACTTCGTCGGCTTCCGGCAGCACCGCTACCGTGATGGCTGAGGTGTGCACGCGGCCCTGCTGCTCGGTGGCCGGCACGCGCTGCACGCGGTGCACTCCGCTTTCGTACTTCAACCGGCTGTAGACCTTGTTGCCGCTGACCAGCGCGATCACTTCCTTGAGACCGCCGATGGACGATTCGCTAGTGGATGTGACTTCCACGCGCCACCGCTGCGATTCGGCGTAGCGGGTATACATGCGGAAGATCTCAGCCGCAAATAGCGTGGCTTCATCGCCGCCCGTACCGGCGCGGATTTCGATCACCACGTTCTTTTCATCCAGCGGATCTTTCGGAAGAAGCAACACCTTCAAGTCCTCTTCGATCCGGACCAGCTCGGGCTCCAGCCGATGCACTTCGTCGGTGGCCATCTGGCGCAATTCGGGATCGGGATCCTCGAGCATCTGCCGGCCTTCGTCGTAGTTGTGCTTGACCTGCTTGTACTCGCGGTACTTGTTGACGACCTCTTCGATGTCGCTGCGCGATTTGGCGGTTTTGCGGTAGTTGTCGGAGTCGGCGATCACGGCCGGATCGGTCATCTGTCGCGTCAATTCTTCGAATCGCGCTTCGATATCGTTGAGTCTTTGCGAATATTGCATGGAAGGCCCCCGCGAGCCCGCGCCTTTAAGCGATTACTAGCTCGCCGCCCTGGGACTTCTCGAGATCCATGGCCTGCTCCAAAGCATGGATTGCGACAGCGGCCTGCTCATCGGCGGGCGGCTTGGTGGTGATCCGCTGCAGCCAGAGACCAGGGGTCACGAGAGTCGCGAGCAGGCCTTGCTGGTGCTTGGAGGCGAAACGAATCAGCTCGTAGCTCACTCCCACGATCAAAGGCAGCAAGGCGATCCGCGCCACGAATTTGAGCAGGAACGAATCGAACGGCAGGAAGGCGTAAATCGGGATCGCCAGCAACATCAGCACGATGAGGAAACTGGTTCCGCAGCGCGGATGGAAGGTGACGAACTTCTGAGCGTTCTCGACGGTGACGGGTTTCCCGGATTCGAAATTGAAGACCACCTTGTGCTCGGCGCCGTGATACTCCCAAACCCGCCGCATGTCTTTCATGCGTGAGACCACCAGCAGGAACCCGAGGAACAGAAACATGCGGATGAAGCCGTCCATCAGATTCACCGCCAGGCGGCTATGGACAGCCGGAACGGCGTCGCCGATCTTTGTGGCCAGTAGCAGCGGGAGAAATTTGTACATGAAAAGGAAGAAGAGCAGCGAGAAAGCGAGGTTCATGCCCATCATCCAGGGCGACAGCTCGACGGGTTTCTCGCCCTTCTCGGCCATGTTCTTGTTAATCGCTTCCAGACCCACGTTGACCGAAAACCGGAGCGCTCTTACGCCCAGCCACATGGCGTGACCCAGGGTGCCTACGCCGCGGAAGATCGGAAGTTTGAAGATGGGATATTTTTCGGAAACGCGCGGCAGGGGGCTCTGCTCGGTGACGATTTCGCCGTCGGCTTTGCGCACCGCGACACAATAGCTATGCGGAGCGCGCATCATGACGCCCTCCATTACCGCCTGTCCGCCGACGAGGGTTTCCTCGCCGCTTTCCAGAATAGGCAGCATCTGCAGGTGCGCGTTGAGGCGCAAAAAGCTTCTTAATGACAAGAGGATAGACTCCTTCTTGATTATAAACCCTTTGCCGGGTCAGTGCGGCAGGTCGCCTGCCGGCTTCTGGTTTGTGATTTCGTTGAAGGCGTCCTTCACCTGGGCTGGAAGCGAGCCCGCGCTTACCCAGTTCTTCACGCTATCGGGAAGCTGCAGGGCGGCCATCTGCTTGCCGTTCTGGGTTTTGACCAGGTCGTCGATTTTCATGCCGCTTTTGACGGCTGCCGCCACCGCCTTGTGCAGTTCGATCATGAAGGCGCGCTGGCCAACCATGACTTCCTTGCCGCCGGAGGGGCCGTGTCCCGGGAGCACATGCTCGACATTCAACTTCATCGCGCCTTCCACCACCTTAGGCCAGTTGCCGATGTTGCCGTCGGCCGTGTAATTATAAGGCCCGTTGACGACCGCATCTCCGGTGCATAGGACTTTCTCGGCGGGCAGGTAGACGAAGCCGTCGCCGCGGGTATGCGCCCAGCCGAAGAAGTGGAACTCGACGCGGCGCGTGCCGTCGGTCATGACGTGCGGGCTGTCGGTGAAAGTTTGCTTGGGCGGCTCGGGACGGTCGGAGTGCATGTCGGCGACATCTTTGCGCTGTTTCGCGGTGGCCTGCCAGCGCGCCGGCTCGTAGCGTTTCATTTCATCGGCGACGCCTTGATAAGCGATCGTGACCGCGCCCGTCTGGGTCCAGACTGCGTTGCCGTAGGAATGATCGCCATGGTGGTGCGTGTCGAAGACGAACTTGACTGGCTTGGACGAGACTTTCTTGGCATCCTCGAGCACCTTGCGAGCGCCACTGGGGAAATTGGCATCTATGACGATGAGGTAATCCTTCATCTCGATGATGGCGTTATTGCAGTGGCCCTC
>Ga0210401_10005462_pt1 | contig 13055 bp, 15 predicted proteins | sample IncBWH32MmetaG_FD_150866 | JGI IMG/M metagenome (GOLD analysis project Ga0210401, IMG submission 150866) | Forest soil microbial communities from Barre Woods Harvard Forest LTER site, Petersham, Massachusetts, United States - Inc-BW-H-32-M | ecosystem: Environmental > Terrestrial > Soil >... | reverse complement strand
GGCGGCCCACTGCTGCAGCGCGGCGTTGCTGGCCACCAGGCCGTCGTAGGGACCGGTGTGCCGGAGCACCACGTAGCGACCGGCGGGCAGCAAACCAGGCTGGATCCGGCCACTGCCGGTGACCGGCGCGCTGACCGGCACGCCCAGCTCGATCTGCAGATCGCCGGCCATGTCGATGACCAGGAAGCGGATGAACGGCGGCCCGCCCGGCGCGATGCCGTTGCTGGCCAGCCAGCCGAACAACTCGGGGAACCCGCTGTCCACGGCGGTGGAGAGAGTGTCCATGGTGACAGTCGCGGGGATGCCCGCGTAGTGCTGCGCGGCGCGCGCCTGGATCTGTGCCTGCTGGGTCATATCGGGGCCTCCGTTTCCTGGCATGCCTGATATGACAGCTGGCCGTCCCGGAACTCACCGGTGCCGGCCACCCCGGGCGTGGCCCGAGCCCTGCGGATCAGATCCTCAGGTGCCGGAGCGCGCCAGAGACGATCTTGGCGCCGAGCGCGCCAGCCGCGCCGGTGACCACGCCGCGGGTGATGACCGGCCCGTGTTCCGCACCGAAGTCCCGGCCCGCCTTGATGACCGGGGTGGCGGCGGCGCTGAACCCGTCGGCGAAAGCCCCGTTGTCGGTCGAAGCGTCATAAGTACCTTTGGCCAATCCAGCCGCGATGGCAACTGGCGTTACGACGACCGTACTTACGTTCGCCCAGAACTCACTCGAATTCTCCACCTGCTATTTCCTCCCTGAGCCTTCAGGAGACCCAGCACAATCGTGGCCGGCGCCACGACCCGATACTAGGGGGTGAGGTCCACATCTGTGGTGGGCCTGGCACCACCGGGCGCCCAGCCGACCCGACTGGCGTTAGACAGGCAAGGTCAGGGCGGCGGGGGCTGCCTCAACGGGTCGGCTCTCCCTGCCGCACGGCCCGCGCGACGACGAACGGCCACGTCGTTGCGGCGGCGGACATCACCCGCTCGGACAGGCCGAGCAGGCTACCGTCCCGCGTCTCCACCAGCAGCCAGCCGAGCAGGGCAGCGAAGACCACCGTCACGGCGGCTACGCAGCCCGCGCTGAGAATGGCCGGCTGCCCGGGACCGCGCCGCACGGTGAAGGCAGGCCAGACCGTGATGGTGGCCGCGCCGAGCACGGTCCACGCCAGGTGCTGCGGCGTGGAACCCGTCACGGGCTCGGGGGACGCCGCGATGCCGATGCTGCTCAGGCCCGCCACGGCCAGCAGGACACGCGCCGGGATCCGCAGGCCGGCCAGGCCCGCTGCGGTGGCCAGATAGCAGCCGCCCACCGCGAACAGCGCGCCGGTCACGATCCACGGGTGGGTTCCGGCCTGGCCGGCCAGTGCGCTCACCGTCTCCCGGACCGGGCTGTAGCCCGGCTGCACCGCGCCCGCGGCCAGCCAGCCACCGACGAGCAGCAGCGGGCACAGCCCGGCGGTGACCAGTACCCAGGCCGGAGGCGCCCGGTCCAGCCCGGCCAGCCCACGGGAGATCGGCACCGTTTCCGTGGCGGTGAGCTTGCGGGGAAGCGCCATCAGATCTCCTCAACGGGTCACCAACCGGCTGGGGCCTTCCGCTACCAAGAATTTACCATTAACCGGTCAGGGCTATCCGGAACCCCCCTCGGTAGAGCTGACGATGCTGGCCAGGCCGCCCCAGCTGGTGGAGCTGCCAGTCCGGATCGGTATCGGCTACAGTGCTGCACGTGGTCATCACCCCAGCGGAACAGTCGCGTTGCCTGCGCAGTGACGCACGCGAGAACCGGGACCGCATCCTGGCCGCCGCGGCTCAGGCCTTCGCCGAGGACGGGCTTGGCGTCAGCCTGATCGAGATCGCCCGGCGGGCCGGGGTCGGCAACGCGACCGTGCACCGCAACTTCACCAAGGAACAGCTCGTCGAAGAGCTGTTCCACGACTGGTACGCCCGCCGGCGTGCGTTCGCCGAGCGGGCGCTGGCCGACCCGGATCCGTGGCACGGCATGGCGAGCTTCCTGGAGGACCTGCTGGCTGATGGCGCCCGGCACCGCGCCCTGGGCGCGCTGTTCGCCATCCGGCCGCAGTGGCGGGAGCAGTTCCGCGCCCTGCTGGCCAGCCTGCTCAGCCGGGCCCAGGACGCTGGCCTGGCGCGGGCCGACGTGACCGCGGAAGATCTGACCGTGGCCCTGCTCGGCGTGGCCCGGACAATGGGCATCACCAGCCAGAACTGCCCCAACCACTGGCGGCGCCACCTGGCCATCGTGCTGGACGGCCTCAAGGCCCAGCACACCCACCGGCTGCCCGGCCTGCCGCCCACTCCCGAACAGCTCGACCGGGACCTGGGCGAGTGGAGCTGCGACCTGCTGGGCGGCCGCGCGGTCCGGCCAGCCCCCTGAGACCGGCCCCTTGTGGCCAGCATCGGGAGGGGTGCCGGCCCGGTGGGAGACAGCGCCATCCGGCCTGCTGGCTGTGATCTTCCTGACAACTGGTGGAGTCGTGCAATCCTTTGCACGCTCAGCCGGTAGCCTCTGTCAGGCCAGTAGGAATGTGACCCGGACCCGGGAAGCGCGGGACTTCATCGCCGAAGGGGTCACCCGGCGAGAGGGCATATCCCCATGGCATTGCTCGGCGGTCCGAAGGTCATCGCCCGGGTCAGCAGCAGTTCGGCCAGTTCGCTCGCGGTCATGTCCTTCGAATGGATCATGCGCGTGGACGGGCAGGTCTGCTACCGCCTGACCATGGTGGATGGCCGCGCGGAACGCAACCCGTGGACGTTCGTCACCCAGCTGCCACCAGGGGAGCTGCACGGGCTGCACCGGGACAAGAGCAAGGCCCAGGCCATGCTGGATGATCTCGCCCGGCAGCACGGGCACAAGCTCGACTGAGCCATTTCCCCAGGTAGAGCGGTATACGCCGGAGCCCATGAGGCGCGCCGTGGCGGAATGCCCGATGCCCGCGCACGGCCAACCACGGGTGATTTTGGCGCCGCTGGGTAGCTGAAAGCTTGCTTAGTGTGCTGAGCTGGAACCCAGCCAATCAGGGGGCACGAGCACAGGGGGAATCATGAGCACCACGATCAAGCCATGGCCGCTGGTCAAGGACGGGGACAACCATCACCCGGTCGAGACCGTGCAGTTCCTGCTACACATGCGTGGGCACCCGGTCACCATCGACGGGATCTTCGGACCGAAGACGACCGCGGCGGTGCGGGCCTTCCAGGCCGAGAAGAAGCTGGCTCAGGACGGCGAAGTCGGCCCGCTCACCTGGGCTCAGCTGGCCTTCCAGGTCAAGGAGGGAGAGAGTAACTACGCTGTGCGCGGCGTGCAGGAAGAGTTCGTGTGGCGCAAGCAGAACCTCGCGATTGACGGGATCTTCGGGCCCAAGACCGACGCCGCGGTGAAGGGCTTCCAGAAGGGGCTCGGCGTCCAGCAGGACGGGTTCGTCAGCGACGAGATCTGGGAGGCGCTGGTCAGCGGCATGCTGCCCGGCTGACCCGGGCGGGTCACCAGGCCGCTGCGTAGTCTCGGCCTGGTGACCCCTGATGGGCCGGTCAGCTACGGCCCGTACTTCTTTCCCGACCTGGCGGACACCACGGAACACGACGAGCAGACCGCCATCGACACCGGCCAGATCCAGCCCAGCCGCATCCGCTACACGGGTCGGCGGCCCTGACTCCGGCGGCGGTATTCGCCGACAAACACCGACATAGCACGCAGCAGGTACGGACAGACCGGGCAAAACGGGCGCTGGGCCGCACCTCTCGCATGCCATGTCAGTGTTTGACGGAGATTTGTCCGGCGGCCGGTTCCTCCGCGGGCACGGGCAAGCCCTGGTGGGTGGGCCGGGCGATGATGTGAGCATGGACGTGCGCCGGGGCGATGGCGGTGTGATCGCGTGCGAGGTGGTCGGGGCGGCGGATGCCCCGCCGGTGCTGTTCTGCCACGGGCTGGCCGACTCGCGGCTGTCGGCGTACCAGCTCGCGGCGATCGCGGGCCAGCTTGGGCTGCGGATCTGCGCCCCGGACCGGCCAGGCACCGGCCGGACCGATTCGCACAATTCCGGCTGCACCCCGGTCAGGGGCACTTTTCCATCCTGGGCGCCGCCCCGCAGATCCTGGGCACGATCGCCGGCTGACGACTCAGCCGCGGTTCACCGGGGTGAGCACGAACACCGGAATGGTCCGGTCCGTCTTCTCCTGGTAGGACGCGTAGTCCGGCCACGCGGCCACCGCCCGGCCCCACCAGGCAGCGCGCTCGGCGCCCTGCACCTCGCGGGCCCAGTACTCCTGCTTGACCCCGCCGTCCTGCAGTTCCACCTGCGGGTTCGCGGCCAGGTTGTAGTACCAGACCGGGTGCTTCGGCGCGCCGCCCAGCGACGCGACCACGGCGTACTCGCCGTCGTGCTCGACGCGCATCAGCGGGGTCTTGCGCAGTTTCCCGGTCCGCGCGCCCAGCGAGGTCAGGATGATGACCGGCTTGCCGTTCAGCTCCGTGCCCTCGGTGCCGCCAGATCGTTCGTACAGGTCGACTTGGTCGCGGGCCCACGGGGCCGCGCTGGGTTCGTACTCACCAGTGAGAGGCATGACTCCACTATCCCAGTGCTCAGAAGCCGACTACTTGCCGGATAAGCACGACATGGATGCGGCCGGGCAGCTCCTGATGGATCTCCAGCACCTTGCCGACTGAGCTGTGCTGCCCGTAGACGGCCTGCGCCCGGGCATCCTCCAGCTGCAGGCTGTGCTGGTAGATCCGGTCGTGCGCCACCGGCAGGGTGGGCACCAGCTTCTGCGCGCCGACGACGAAGATGACGTTGGCCGCACCCCAGGCGTAACTGGCCAGCTGGCTGCCGGAGGCCGAGGCGATGACCAGGGTTCCGTCCCGGGTGATCGCGTGCACGCTGCCCAGCGCGTAGTCAGGCTGGCCGCCGATCGCCTTCATCTCCTGGGCCTGAGTGGCGAAGTCCAGCGCGAACATCTTGTTTCGCGCCGACTCGTACCGGCCACTGTCGTTGATCTCGTCGGCGATCCCGGTCTCCTGCAGGGTGACCGAGGTGTTGGTCATCACCGAGGCGCCGGCCGGGATGCGGGCCAGCACGGCCTGCCGGGCGGCGTCCAGGCTGTCCACCACCTCGACGCTGTACCCGTGCTCCTCGAGCGCGGTGACGGTCTCGGTCAGCGTCTGCTCGTCCGGCAGCGCGGTGAAGCGGGCGGTGGACTCGGTCACGCTCATGGCTGAACCTCCTGCTCAAGGTGGTAGGCGCCGGCTTCCCGGAGCTCTTGGTCAGACTAAACGGACTTTACCCCGTTTGGTATTCCGGCCGTAGAGTGAATGCCGTGAACCGCCCCGAGCTGTCCTGGGCAGCGCCGCCCGCCGAGCGGGCCGACGCGGCCCGCAACCGTGTGCATTTGCTGGCCACCGCCCGGCAGATGCTGGCCGAGCGGGGCGCGGACAAACTCACCATGGACGGGCTGGCCGAACAGGCCGGCCTGGGCAAAGGGACGGTGTTCCGCCGGTTCGGCAGCCGGGCCGGCATCTTCCAGGCACTCCTGGACGACGACGAACGTGCCTTCCAGGAACAGGTGCTGTCCGGGCCGCCGCCGCTCGGCCCGGGGGCGCCGCCGGTGGACCGCCTGATCGCCTACGGCCGGGCCCGGATCGGTTTCCTGATCGCGCACCGGGAGATAGCCCGCGCCGCGCTGGACGGCAGCCAGCCGGTGCCGGCCGGGGCGCAGACCCCGCTGTCCCAGCTGCACATCAGGGTGCTGCTCGGCCAGGCCGACCTCGGCCCGGCCGACCTGGACGTGCTGGCCGTCCAGCTGACCGCGGCGCTGGACGGCCCGCTACTGCTCTACCTGTCGTCGGACGACCTGGCCGAAGCGCCCGCGCAGGCCGCGGAACGGATCGCGCGGAGCTGGCAGGACCTCATCCAGCGCGTCTGCCGGCCGTGACCACCCCCGGCCGCGGCCATCGTCCGTGCCGCGCCGCGCACGGCGCTATGGCAGGCTAGCCGCATGCCCGAGCGATGGGAGTACGGCTCCCTGATGACGATTGCCCTGGCCCCCAGCGAAGCGCAGTCCCCCGAGCACATGGTCGGCATCCTGATCACCGCCCTGCAAGCCCGCCTGGTCGCCGTCGTGGAACTGGGTGCGCTGATCCCCGGCGAGCGGTACGCGGTGCTGAACGCGGTAGGCCAGGAGGGCTGGATCATCACCGGCCCGGCGGTCCGCAACGACTTCAACCGGGGCGCGGCGATCACCCTGGACAGCATCCGGCTCGATCCGTGGATCGGGGAGGTGCTGTCCGGCAGCCCGGTGGGTAAATGGGCCCGCGGCTACTTCGAGTACCCGCTGCGCCGCCCGGCGGCGGTCGGCTGACCCGGCCGCCGGGTCAGCGGCCGGTGACCGTGGTCACGAACCAGGCGGCCTGGTCCAGTGCGCTGTCGGCCGCCGCGACCAGGCCGGCCTGCAGCGCGAAGTTGTGCCACATGCCCGGCCACCGGGTGTAGCTGACGTCCACCCCGGCGGCCGAGGCGCTCGCCGCCAGCAGGCCGGCGTCCGGCGCGAGCAGCTCGTCCTCGCCCGCCTGGATCAGCAGCGGGGGCAGGCCGCCGTGCGCCGCGTGCAGCGGTGAGACGGCCGGGTCAGCCCAGTTCGCCGGGTCGGTGTAGGCCCCGGCGCAGGCCTCCAGCCAGCCCGGGCTGAGCAGCACGTCCCGGCGCACCAGGTCCGGGCTGGCCCGGCGGTCCCGGCCGAGGTCGAGCCACGGCGACAGCAGGATGCACCCGGCCGGGAGGCCGCCGGGTCCCGCCCCGTCGGCGTCCCGCGTGGCCAAGACGAGCGACAGGGCGAGCCCGGCCCCGGCCGAGTCGCCGGACACCACGATGGCGGCCGGGCTGAGCTGCCCGGCGAGGGCGTTAAGCACCTGGCGGGCGTCCTGCAGCGCGGCGGGATAGCGGTGCGCGGGCGCCAGCCGGTACTCCGGGAGGATGACCTGGCAGCCGGCCCGCGCGCTGAGCTGCGCGGCCCAGCCGCGGGCCAGCAGCGCCGAGCCGACGCAGTAGCCGCCGCCGTGGAAGTGCAGCACGGTCCGCCCGGGGTCAGCCTGGGCGGCCGTCACCACCTCGGCGGGCACGCCGCCCAGCATGGTCCGCCGGACCGACGTGCCGCGGGGCAGCGGCGACGCGCGCATCAGCCGGTCCAGCCGCCGCCGCTGCACCGCCCAGGGCAGCCCCGGGTCGAGCACCCGGCGGCCGACCTGGCGCACCCCGAGCCGGGCCGCGGCCGACGGCAGCCGCGGGCTCATGCCGCGGCGCGCTTCGGCATGACCCGGTAGCTGGCCAGGTCGAAGTGCCGGACGCGGTGCCGGTACCGGAACGTCTGGTCGGGCCAGTTGTTGGTGTTGCGCCCGGCGGCGGTGGTGTACCAGCTGTGGCATCCGCTCTGCCACACCGAACTGCGGCTGGCATCCGCAACCCAGCTATTGAACGCCCGCTGCACTTCGGGCCTTACGTCGAGCCAGTCGAGTCCGGCCGAGTCAAGCGCCTGGAGGGCACCGAGTACGTAGCCGATCTGGCCTTCCAGCATGTAGATGATCGAGTTGCCGCCGAGGTTGGTGTTGGGCCCGTACAGCATGAAGAAGTTCGGGAACCCGGACACGGTCATGCCGAGGTAGGCCTCGGCGCCGTCGCGCCATTCCGCCTGCAGTTGGCGGCCGCCCAGGCCGGTGAGCGACATCGGCGCCAGGAAGTCGAGCGTCTGGAACCCGGTGGCGTAGATGAGCACGTCGGCCGGGTGGCTGGCGCCGCCGGCGGTGACCACCCCGGCCGGCGCGATGCGCTCGATCGGGTCGGTGATCAGCTCGACGTTGGGCCGGGTCAGCGTCGGGTACCAGTCGTCCGAGAACAGCACCCGCTTGCAGCCCATCAGGTAGCCCGGGACGCACTTGGCGCGCAGTTCCGGGTCGGTGATCGCGCGGAGCTGGCGGCGCCACAGCTGCATCGGCGCGGCCAGCAGCTTGGGGGACACCACGAAGCCGCTGGTGAGCAGCTCGCCGTAGAGGAAGATGCGCAGCCGGTCCGCCTTGGCGAGCACCGGCAGCCGGTCATACAGGGCCTGCTCGCGGGGCCGGTAGGGCCGGTCGGACTTGGGCAGGATGTACGGCGCGCTGCGCTGGAACACATCGACGTGCGCGGCCGTCTTGGCGATCTCGGGCACGAACTGGATCGCGCTGGCCCCGGTGCCCAGCACGGCCACCCGGCGGCCAGCCAGGTCGGTGCCGTGGTCCCAGCGGGCCGAGTGCCAGGTCGGGCCGGCGAACTCGTCCCGGCCCGCGATGTCCGGCACCCTGGGCCGGCCTAGCTGCCCGACGGCGGACACCACCGCGCTGGCCTGCAGCGTGCCGCCATCTTCCAGGGTGAGCTGCCACACCGCGCGCCGCTCGTCGAACTCGGCGGCCGCGACCCCCGTGCCGAACCGGAAGTGCGGGCCGAGCCCGCGTTCGGTGCACAGCTCGCGCAGGTAGCCCAGGATCTCCTGGCCTGGTGGGAAGCGGCGGCTCCAGCGTCCCGGCCGGGACGAGTACGAATACAGGTGGGACGGGATGTCGCAGCTCAGGCCGGGGTAGGTGTTGTCCCGCCAGGTCCCGCCGAGATCATCTGCCCGGTCCACGACGAGGAAGTCGTCCAGGCCCGCCTGCTGCAGCGCGGCGGCCATGCCGACCCCGCCGAAGCCCGCCCCGACCACCACCACGCGATGTGTCGACTGTGCTGGCATGGGCGCAGAATAGACGCCGGCCGCAGTGGCGTCACCTGCCTCCGGCGACCGAGTGTCAGCCGAGGGTGCGCAGCCGGCCACCTGCCCGAATTGCGCCGGCTGTCGGCATTTACGAGTTGGCAGTAGAACGTAAGGCGTACACCCGGCGCACGCAGCGGGCAGGAAAGAACGCCATAGGGGGTGGTACGTGTTAGCAAATAACAGCTAATGTGCGTATAATGTATACAGAATTCCTGCGGGTATGCGCCTGATGCATGAGATGCTGCTAACGAATTGGGTGATCGGGCCGATGCGCGGCGTGAGAACGCGTCATTGGTAAAGGAATCTGAGGCGTATGCCTGGTATGCTGCGCAACCAAAGAGGGAGGGGTCAGGATGGCTCAACAAGTCAGCGTTATGCTGCTGTGTGACCTTCATGGCGGCGATGTCGAGGCAGTGGAGACGGTCTCGTTCGGCCTTGGCAACTCCGCGTACGAGATTGACGTGTGCGCGGCCGATGCTAAGGAACTCCGCAGCAAACTGGGGCCGTTCATTGAGCATGCCCGGCGCAAGACCGGCGGCTCCGGGCGGCGGCCCGGCCGGCGTGCGGTGGACCGGGCGCACACGGCCGAGATCCGGGCCTGGGCCAAGGAGCAGGGGCGCCAGATCAGCGAACGCGGCCGTATCCCGGCTTCGGTGGTTGCCGAGTACGAGCAGAGTCACTGACGGCGCCGCAAGCCGTTTCCCGCTTCAACTCACGATAGGTGATCTGACGCCTGCAGATCGGTGTCCGGACCCACGATGAATGTGTTTGCCCCTGACGAACTGTTCCAGCTGAGCTCCTTCCAGCACGCTGAGTTGTTCTCCGGATCCGGCCCGGCATGGGAAGCGCTGGCGCGGCTGCCGGAGTACCTGCGATCGGTGCTGCGCCCGGGGATCCGTGGGGAAGTTGAGGATGGGGCGCACATCACCGGCGACGTCGAGATCGCCGACGGTGCGCGGGTGGAGGCGGGGGCATACATTCGCGGCCCGGCCTTGATTGGCCCCGGCACCGAGGTGCGGCACGGCGCCTATCTGCGTGGCAATGTGCTCACCGGGGACGGCTGTGTCATTGGCCACGCCAGCGAGTGCAAGACGGCCATCCTGCTCGACCGGGCCAAGGCACCGCATTTCGCCTACGTCGGCGACTCGGTGCTGGGCAACGACGTCAACCTGGGCGCCGGGACCAGGCTGGCCAACTTCAAGATCGTGCCGGGCACGATCGCGGTGCGTGACCCGGGCGGCGGCACGGTGGACACCGGCCTGCGTAAATTCGGCGCCCTGCTCGGCGACGGCGTGCAGATCGGCTGCAACGCGGTGACGTCGCCCGGCACGGTGATCGGGCGGGAGTCGATCGTCTATCCCAGCGCGTCGCTGCACGGCACGATCCCGGCCGGCTCGGTCGTGATCTGGCGGCCCGACCTGGTGATCCGGCCCCGGCCGCAACGCTAGCCGCGCCGCCGCCGCCGCCCGGTTAGGCCGCTCTGCTGGCTGGGCATGACCTTGGTCATGCTGCGGCGGATCCTGGGGCATGGTGCTGATGGAGACGCACCGGGGCACGCCCATCCAGTCACGGTCACCATCGAAGACGGGCCGCCCGGGCCGGTGGTGCCGGACGACTTCGCCGGGCTGAGCTTCGAGCGCGGGCCGCTGAACCAGGGCAACGCAGGGGTGGACGGCTACCTGTTCCGGCCGGACAACGACTCGCTGGTCTCGCTGTTCCGCAACCTGGGGCTGCGCAGCCTGCGGATCGGCGGCGGGTCGGTGGATTTCTACCCGCCGGCGGGTACCGGGTCGGACGGGTTCACCGGGGTGGACGATCTGTTCGCGTTCGCGGCCGTGGCCGGGACGCGGGTGATCTACTCGCTCCGCCTGCTCAGCCCCAGGGGCAAACCCGTCGCCGGGCTGAAGTCGGTCGATGCCCAGGCGGCCGGGTACATCTGGGGACGTTACCGGGGAAGCCTGGCCAGCTTCGCGATCGGGAACGAGCCGGACTGGCACGCATTCCACAGTTACCCCGGCCATCCGCATGACCCAGCCATCTACGAGGAGATCGGCGGCGTGCCGGGCAGCGCCTACCCGTCCTACCTGGCCACCTGGCAGGACTTCGCCGGCGCGGTGCGCGACGCGGCGCCGGGGGCACCGCTGGTCGGGCCGGACACCGGGGCTTACACACAGCTGACCTACACGCCGGACCCGGACCGCGGGGTGTCCTGGACCGAGCGGTTCGCCCGCGACGAGCGGGACGCCGGCCGGGTGACCGACTTCACCCAGCACTACTACGTGGGCGGCAGCCCCGGGAAGACCACCGCCGACCAGGCCATTGGCAACATGCTGTCGGCGGAGTGGGTGACCGGCATCGAGATCGGCAGCCAGCCCGCGGGCACCACGTACATCCCGTATCCCTGGTTCTACGCCAGCAACCTCGCGCCGGTGCTGGCAGCCGGCCTGCGCTACCGGCTCACCGAGTCGAACGACTACCTGACCGGCGTGCCGGGCGCGAGCAACGCGTTCGCCGCGGCATTGTGGGCGCTGGATCACCTGCACTGGTGGGCCGCGCACGGGGCCGCGGGCATCAACTTCCACAACAAGCAGTGGCTGTACACCGACACGATCGTGCCCGACCCGGCCGCCCCCGGCCGCTACGCGGTGACCCCCAAGGGGTACGGCATCAAAGCGTTCACCCTGGGCTCGGCCGGGCCGGTCCGGCCGGTGACGGTCGGCAGTCCGGACGGCCTCAACCTGACCGCCTACTGCGTGGGGGATTGCCTCACGCTGATCAACAAGACGCACGGGCGGACGGCGGCGGACGCGGCGGTGACGATCAGGCCGCCCGGCCCGGCAGCGCAGGGTGCCGAGGTCATGACGCTGAACAGTGCGGAACCAGGCGATCCAGGGGCAGGCAGCGGCACGCTCGGCGGGGCCGCGATCACCGGCGACGCCCCCTGGGCCGGGCAGTGGACCGAACTGCCCAGCGGCCCGGACGGCGCCGGGATCAGCCTGACCGTGCCGGCCACCAGCGCCGCCATCGTCCGGATCCACGGTGCCGGCTGACGGCGCTCGTGCTCGGCTGGGCTGCGGGGGGAAGCTCGACTGCGTCACCGCCAGCGCTGCGCAGCCGACCCCGATCTGCCGGTACTGGATCGACCGGGGCTGCGGTTATGACCGTGGCGGCGGCCAGTCAGGTGAGCAGGGCGGACTGCATGGGCGACAGCCAGGGCAGCAGCAGCGCGGCGAAGATCAGCGCGGCGCCCACCGCGTAGCCGAACGCCTGTCCGGACCGCCAGATCTTCTCCACCAAGATCACCGCGGTCAGCCCGATCATCCAGGCCCAGTTCATCAGGCCAACCGCGACCAGGATGAGCATCAGGCTCCAGCAGCAGCCGACGCAGTAGGCACCGTGGTAGGCGCCGGCCCGGACGTCCCGCAGTCGGCCCGTGTAGCTGCCGAAGTGAAGCAGGAAACCGAGCGGCGACCGGCAGTGCCGCAGGCACCGCGCTTTCAGCGGGCTGAACTGGTACAGCCCGGCCACGGCCAGGATGATGGCCGCGCTCCACACGGTCCGGGTGGACGGTGTCATGCCCATGCCCATCGGGGCCAGCGTGCCCAGCGCCCGGGACAGGCCGTAGGCCAGCACGCCGAAGCCGGCCCAGGCCAGCAAGTACCCGCCGACCAGCGCGGCGGTGTGCGCGGCGGCCGGCCCGTTCCGGCGGGACCGGACCGCGCGCAGGTACATCGAGGCGACCGGCGCCACCGAAGGCAGCATCATGGCCGCCATCATGACCAGCCAGAGCAGCAGGAACTCGCCGAACACGAGCCACGGGCCGGCCATGGCGGCGGGCATCCCCGGGCGCTGCTCGATCAGCAGCACCCAGGCGAAGGCGGCGACGATCAGCAGCCCGGCCCACAGGGCCAGGCTGCTACGCCTGCCAGGCGAACTCGCGGAAGTGGCCATTTTTCCCGGTGTTGTCGAACGACAGGCCGTAGTCGGGGTCGCTGTACCGGCCGGTGATGCTGCGGGCGATGGGCAGGTTGCTGCCCATCGGGTGGAACACGTTGACGATCTCCATCACGGCGGTCGAGTTCGGCGGGTGCAGCCCCTCGATCTCGAACTCCATGATTCCCGGCACCTCGACCCGCTTGCGGTCGCCGTCGGAGCTGAAGCTGATCGGGACGAACTTCACACCGAGTTGCTCGCCGACCAGGCCGGCCAGCATTTCCGGCGGGCCACCCTGCGCGCCGGACAGCACGGCTCCGAGCGCCGCGCGCTGCCGCTCGTCCGCG
>Ga0210401_10005461_pt1 | contig 13058 bp, 14 predicted proteins | sample IncBWH32MmetaG_FD_150866 | JGI IMG/M metagenome (GOLD analysis project Ga0210401, IMG submission 150866) | Forest soil microbial communities from Barre Woods Harvard Forest LTER site, Petersham, Massachusetts, United States - Inc-BW-H-32-M | ecosystem: Environmental > Terrestrial > Soil >... | reverse complement strand
AATGCCAATTTCGTGCAAGGAACGGTCCTCTCTAACAAATCCTGGGCAACTGATCACCGGAAAGCATATCCACGATGCGTGTGGTGCCGAGCGCCGTGCGCAGCACTACCATTTTCGGGTGCTCTGCCGTGACGCGACCAATGATGCGCGCATCTTTTCCGAGCGGGTGACTGTGCAGCGCTTGTAACGCCAAGTCCGCATACTCCGGCGATACGATGGCGACAAGTTTGCCTTCGTTGGCGACATACAGCGGATCGAGGCCAAGCATTTCGCAGGCGCCGCGAACATCTTCGCGGATCGGGAGTGACCCCTCTTCCAATTCCATTCCGACGTGCGAGCTGGCTGCGATTTCATTCAGCGTGCTGGAGAGTCCGCCGCGCGTAGGATCGCGCATGCAGCGTACATCCTGCGCAGCATCCAAAAGGCAGGCCACCAGCGTGTGCAATGCTGCAGAATCGCTTTGAATTTCCGTTTCGAACTGCAACCCTTCGCGCTCTGCCAGGATGGCGATACCATGATCTCCCAACATGCCGCTGACGAGGATGACGTCCCCCGGGCGCGCTTGTTCCGCAGAAAGAAAAAGGCCTTCTGGCACTAATCCGATTCCCGTGGTGTTGATGAAAACGCCGTCGGCGCTTCCCTTCTCGACGACCTTTGTGTCTCCGGTAATGATGGGAACGCCAGCGTTGCCAGCCTGTTGCATCGAGGAAGCAATACGGTGAACCGTTTCGATTGGCAAGCCTTCTTCCAGTATGAAAGCAGCGGTCAGCCACAAGGGCTTGGCACCGCCCATGGCGAGGTCGTTGATGGTGCCGTGAACTGCAAGTGAGCCGATATCGCCACCTTTAAAAAACAGCGGCTTGACGACGAAGGAATCGGTTGTGATCGCAGGCGCGAGTCCTTGAGGTGAACAATGGCCTTACGAGTTCGGCGCTCAATTTACCGCCACTGCCATGACCGAGCAGAATACGGTCGCCGGCAGGAAGAGGCAGAGGGCAGGCAAAGCTTGGCTCCCGCGTTGAAAGGTTCGGCGTCGACAGTTCAGAGAGTAACGAGGTGGCGTCTGTATTGATAATAGGCGGCACAAGCACCTTCCGAAGAAACCATGGGCGCACCTAGCGGACGTTCTTGCGTGCAGCGCGTCCCGAATGCCGGGCATTCCGTGGGTTTCTTCAATCCAAGCAAGACTTCCGCACTGATACATTCCGAGGGTTCTTCAGCACGAATCATTTCCAGATCAAACTGGCGTTCGGCATCAAACAGCGCGTAAGCCTCTTTCAGGCACAATCCGCTGACTGGGATAGGGCCGATACCGCGCCATTTGCGGTTGGTGATTTCGAAAACACGCGCCACGGCTTCTTGCGCCGGACGATTGCCGTCATTTTGCACCGAACGCGAATACTGATTTTCCAACTCAATGCGGCCCTCTTCGAGTTGCGCGACCAACATGCGGATGGCTTCGAGCAGGTCGAGCGGTTCGAAGCCCCTACAACGATCGGCACTTTGAATTCGTTTACAAGCTGTTCGTAGTCTTTGCAGCCGACCACAGCGCACACATGCCCCGGAGCGATAAAGCCCTGAACGCGATTTTTCGGCGAACCCAGAAGGGTGCGGATCGCCGGTGGCACCAGGACGTGGGAGACCAGGAGACTGAAATTGCGGAGGCCGAGGCGCTCGGCTTGCAATACCGCCATCGCGTGAGCCGGAGCCGTGGTTTCAAAGCCAATGGCGAAGAACACCTCTGCGATCAGGACGCGAGCGCGCCAATTGAACCGCATCGGTCGGTGAATATACAACGCGAACGTCTCCGCCTTCGGCCTTCACATGGAACAGGTCGGTATCAGAGCCGGGCACGCGCAGCATGTCGCCATAGGAAACGAGAGTGACGTCTGGCATTCGCGCCAAAGCAATGGCGCGATCGATGGTTTCGATGGGAGTAACGCAGACCGGGCAGCCTGGGCCATGCACAAGTTGCATTCTGTCGCCGAGCAAATCGTCGATGCCATAGCGCATTAAAGTATGGGTTTGGCCGCCGCAAATTTCCATCAGCACCCAAGGTCGCGTGGAACGACGGCGTATTTCGGCAGCAATTCCGCGGGCTATCTTTGCGTCGCGATATTCATCCAGGTATTTCATGAGCCTGCGGGACCCCCTGGATCGATGGCCAGCCCTTCTGAGAGTACGCCCATGCTTTCGAGCAGGGCGTAGGTGCGCTCGGCGTCTTCCTTATCGACCACACTGATGGCAAAGCCTACGTGAACGAGCACGTAGTCGCCTACCTTGGCTTCAGGGACAAAATCCAGGCAGCTTTGGCGACAATCTGGTTGGACGGTTGCTCCGGTTGCCACATGTCCTTCCTGGACTTGGATGAGCGGCTGATCGAATTGAGCGAGCATTTCGATCTGGTGTATTCGCCTTTGGTGGACCTCAAAGTCTTGCCTTCTCATGTGGACATCGCACTGGTGGAGGGCTCGGTCAGCAACGAAGACGACGAACACAAGATTAAGCTGGTGCGCTCTCGCGTTCAGACCTTGATCTCTCTTGGAGACTGCGCGGTGACCGGCAATGTGCCGGCAATGCGCAATCCCTTTTCTGTCGATTCACTTTTCGATCGCGCTTACTTGGAGAACGCCACGCTGCAGCAACAGCGTCCGACCACCCGTACCCGCTTTGCTCGCCCGTGTGCGACCCATCCACGAAGTTGTGCCGGTAGACATTTGCGTGCCTGGCTGCCCGCCGTCTGCGGACACCATATACACAATATTGACCGAATTGCCGGCTGGCCGTGTGCCAGACATCGCCGCGTTGTCGCGCTTTGGAGCCTAGGGAAGGACCATGGGAAAAACCATCACAATTGACCCCGTCACGCGAATCGAGGGGCACGCCAAAATCACCTTGGAAACCGACAATCAAGGCGAAGTGTCGGCTGCCTATTTCCATGTGACGCAATTCCGTGGGTTCGAAAAGTTCTGCGAGGGCCGACCGTTTTACGAAATGCCCTACATCATGGAACGCACCTGTGGCATCTGCCCGGTTAGCCATCTTCTGGCAGCAGCCAAGGCCTGCGATGCGCTGCTGGCGGTGCGCGTGCCCCCAGCGGCGGCAAAACTCCGTCGCATTTTGAATCTCGCGCAGATTATTCAGTCGCACGCCCTCAGCTTTTTTTATCTATCCTCCCCAGACTTGCTGTTGGGCATGGATTCCGACCCGAAAGACCGCAACATTTTTGGCGTGATGAAATCAAAGCCGGAGCTCGGGCGTGGCGGAGTTCACCTCCGTAAATTCGGGCAGCGCGTAATTGAGACACTTGCAGGCAAACGCATTCACCCAGGTTGGGTTGTGCCCGGCGGCGTGAATGCACCCTTGACCCAGGAAAAGCGTGATCTGATTCTTTCGTGGGTTCCCGAGGTGCTGGAAGTCACCCTTAAATCATTGCACTGGTTCAAGCAAAACCTGGAGAATTACCGCGAAGAAATTCGCACCTTCGCGAACTTTCCAAGTCTGTTCATGGGGCTGGTTACGCCGGACGAACGCATCGGCTACTACGATGGAAGGATTCGCTTCACGGATTCGTTGGGAAATATCGTGGCAGACAACCTCGATCCCGCGAATTACCTCGAATTTCTAGGCGAAGTCGTAGAGCCTTACACCTTTACGAAGTTTCCTTACTACAAGCCGATGGGCTACCCCGAAGGGATGTATCGCGTAGGGCCGCTGGCCCGCCTTAATCTTGTCGATCATTGCGGCACGCCGCTTGCCCAACAGGAGTGGGTAGAGTTCCGCTCGCTGGAGCGCAATGCCGTGCTGAGTTCGTTTCACTATCACTATGCGCGGCTCATCGAAATTCTATTTTGCATCGAGCACATCGAGGAATTCCTGAACGAGCCCGATATCCTCAGCACGCATGTTCGTTCCACCGCCTCCCTTAACAATTTAGAGGGAGTAGGAGCGTCGGAAGCTCCGCGCGGCACGCTGATTCATCATTATCGTGTGGATGAGCAAGGCCTGGTGATCTGGGCAAATCTGATTATCGCCACCGGGCACAACAATCTCGCTATGAACCGCGGCATACTTCAGGCTGCACGGCAGTTTGTTCGCAGTGAGAAGCTCACCGAAGGCATGCTGAATCGCGTCGAAGCGGTGATTCGCGCGTTCGATCCGTGCCTCAGTTGCTCGACGCATGCTTATGGCGAAATGCCGCTACAGATTCAATTACGCGCTGCCGACGGCGCACTCTTGGACGAAATCGCGCGCAAACCATGATCCGCGCTCTCATTCTTACCTGCAGTAACTCCTCGCGGGGAGACGACGGGGTTGGCTTGCAGATCGCTCATTCACTGGCAATCGGCATCTGCGATCCTGATACTGAATTCTACTCGCAACAACAGTGGACGCCGGAGCTCGCCGAAGCGATTAGCAGGGCGGACCTGGTTATCTTTGTGGACGCGTCGGTAGCAGTGGCACCCGGCAAAGTGCGCACCCAGGCCATTTCGCCCGTTTCCTCCGCAACCGATTGCGGCATGACGCACACGTGCAGCCCAAGTGGCCTGCTCGCGCTCGCGCAACTGCTGTATGGAAGAATGCCGGATCGCAGCTACCTGATCACCGTTGGCGGACAATCGTTCGATTATTCAGATCAGCTTTCTGAAATTGTGCAGCGCGCCGTTCCAGTTGCCAGGGAACGAATCAGGGCACTTCTTGCCGGCGTGTCTTCTCCGCAAGAACAAACGAGCTCCCGCACTGCAAGTAGCTCAGATTCTCTCGCGCTCTTTGCGTTGGTATTCCTCCATCGCGCACCGTTTCTTTGGCTTGTATGTCGTGTGCTATCGTCATTTCCGCTTATGTTTTCGCAGCGCACCAACTGGAAATTAACTCCCAATCGGTTCACGCAGGTCGTGGATCATCTTCGTTCTTCCGGAACGCGCCTTCTCGACCTGACGATTTCAAATCCCACGCGCTGCGGATTCGCGTACGATTCCGCCGCAATTATCAAAGCGTTTCAGTCGCCGGAGATGCTCGATTACGACCCGCAAGCTAAGGGACTGCTCTCCGCGCGTCAGGCCGTCGCGCACTATTATGCGCAGGACCACGATACAAGAGTCGATCACGAATCCATTTGTCTAACCACCAGCACGAGTGAGGGCCATGCGTTCGTCTTTCGGCTCCTCTGCAATGCGGGTGATGAAATTCTGGTGCCCAAGCCCAGCTATCCATTATTTGAGTTTCTGGCTGATCTGCAGGACGTCAAACTTGTACCGTATTCGCTGGCATACGCCCAGGGCTGGTTCGTCGATTTTCAAACTGTCGAACAAGCGCTGACTCCGCGGACGCGCGCGATTCTGGTGGTCCATCCAAATAATCCAACCGGGTCTTACCTGCGCAGCGAGGAAGTGCGGAAGCTGAATCAGATTTGCAGCCAGCGGGAACTGGCGCTTATCGCCGATGAAGTATTTCTCGATTATTCCTTTACCGAAGAGCGCCACGCGACGCTTGCTGACAATCGAGACTGCTTGACGTTTACGCTCAGCGGACTCTCGAAAATCGCTGCGCTTCCCCAGATGAAAGCGGCGTGGATTGTAACTAGCGGCCCGGAGCGAATCGCAAACCAAGCCGCGGACCGACTCGAGGTAATTGCTGACACTTATTTGTCGGTCAACACCCCAACGCAACTCGCATTCCCTGCTCTATTCGAGCAGCGGCACTCCATACGATTACAGATTCTCCAGCGCGTTCTCGAAAATCGCGCTGCGCTTCAGTTACTACTTGCAACCCAAAGCGCTTGTGACTTGCTCCACGCAGACGGTGGCTGGTACGCGGTTCTCCGTGTCCCTTCAGGCCGTTCCGACGAAGAAATCGCCATCCAACTTCTTCAGCAACACCAAACCCTCGTACATCCCGGCCATTTCTACGATTTCCCCGACCAGAATCATCTCGTCCTGAGCCTGATCACGCCTGCACACGACTTCCTTGCAGGAATGCAAAACCTGTTGCGCATGCTTCAATAAAAGACGCTTAGCGCGCATGCGGCCTTTAGAAACTTGCAATAGCGGCGGCTTCCGTCGAGGAGATTTCGAACATAGGCTGCAACCGCGCAATTTCCAGTGCCTGCCTCAACTTGGGGCCAAGACTGCACAGCACGAGCCGTCCGCCTTTGGCTTTCGTCTTTCGATGCGTTTCGATCAAGGCGCCGAGGCCCGCGCTGTCAACGTAATTCACGTGGTCAAGGTTGATGACGATTCGCGTGGCGCCAGTTTCCAGAAGATTCTCAATCATTGTGCGTAGTCCGGTGCTCTCCTTGCCGAGGACAAGACGACCATCGAGCGCCAGAAGGTAAATTCCATTCATTTCGCGCTGAACGATTTCCAAAGGCATTTATGCCTCCTGAATAGATGAAGGAGAGTATCCCGTATTGGTAGCGATACCGGGATTCGAACCCGGGTTTCCGCCGTGAGAGGGCGGCGTCCTAGACCCCTAGACGATATCGCCAATGGGAAGGCGCGGCAGTGCCGCTGGCATCCAACTAACAACTATTTATCTTCCCATGCTGAGCGCACGCTCGCAAGCGCTCGCATAGTGCGACCGACATTTTTTCGCGCGCCCAACAAGTGCTCTGATAGACTGTTGCCCCTTTTCCAGTCTTTTGCGAATCTCCAGGAGAATCGATGACAGACATGCCAGCTTCTCTGTCGCGTAGAAACTTTGTTTCGCAGATAGCCAGTTTGGGAGCCTTTTGGGCATCTGCCACCACAATTCCCTTACCTGTATTCGCAGAATCCCTCGCAGATGATCGACGGATTTCGCAAACGCCGTTGGTCGACGCAGGTTTCGCCTCGGTGCGCAAAATCGGCGAGGGCACATACGCTACGATATCTGATCCCAGCAAAGGCTTCGCCACGATTTGCAACGGCGGATTTCTGGTCGGAAAAGATTCCGCGTTCCTTATAGAAGGATTTTGCAGTCCAGCTGGCGCCGCATTTCAAATGGAGACGCTTCGCAAAGTCTCGCAAGTTCCGGTGATGGCTGCGCTCGTAATGGTAGTGCGTGTCGCGATCACACCTTCGGGAACACATTCTATGGAGCGAATGGAATTCCGCTTTGGGGACATGCTGCGGCTAGCAAACGCATGTTTGACAGTTACGTCGCGATGCAAGGCGCTGACCGGTCCACGGTTCTCGCGCGGTTCGAAAAGCGCATCCGCGAATCCAAAAGTGACAGTGCAAAACAACATGCGCAAACCGATCTAATTGCGTTCGGAAATATCTACGACATGGCCAACAAAGTTCCCATCGCGGGACCTAATCATCCGCTGGACCCTGGCAAACTTCCGATGGCCGTTGATCTGGGTAATCTGGAACTTAGCATCGAAACATATCCCGGCCACTCTGGTACCGACCTCGTCGTCCGCGTGCCCGAGCAGAGAGTCGTCTATACCGGCGATTTGATTTTCAATGGAGCGTACCCCGCCTGCTTCGATGATCAGGCCACGATCTCCGGCTGGCGATCCACGCTGGAGACCTTCGCATCGTGGGACAAAGGTACCCTTTTCGTGCCCGGGCACGGCCCGATTTGTGGGCAAGAGGGCGTCCAGAAGCTGCGCGAGGTATTCGACGATATCGCCGAACAGGCCGAAAAGATGTACAAGGCCGGGGTACCCGCGTCGGAAGCCCCGGACCGCTATGTGGTTCCCGAAAAGTTTAAAACTCTCGCCATTTGGGCCGGGAATACCTTTCCTTGGGCAACAAGTAGCTCGGTCCAAATCCCTTAGGCCTGCCACCAGAAAACACAACGTCATACACTGACCGCTACGGTGCTCAAGTAATTTGATTTGATGCATGCGTTTTTTGCAGAAACGGTCGCCAACGCTTGGGTGTACATTTGCCGCGTCGGGCTTCCACTTTGTGTCCGACTAAAACGTCGCCCCATCACGCGGGCATTGCAAGGAGTCCATCATGCTCACGCCAAAAAGCCGCGGACGAATCATAGTGGTCATCCTCACTTTGGTTGCGGCCGCAACCATTCTCGGGACTGCGGCGGCGCAGAAGGCCTCTGTCCCCAAGCCGCAAGACAAATTGGCTATGGGTGAAGACGAAGTCAAGCAACTGCTGCTCCTGATGAATACCGACAGCAAGGGCCAGGTCTCCAAGCAGGAGTATATGAAGTTTATGGAAGCGGAATTCGAACATTTGGACAAGAACAAGAAAGGCGAGCTGAACGTAAAAGAACTGACGAAATCGGATCTGACTGCGAGCCGCTTCGTCGGCAAGTAGCAGAAAACTCGATCGTTAGCTATTCCTCGGCCTCTGTGCGTGAGCTCGGGCAAACGAAACAGTGTCTCTATCTCTGTTCATCTGCCCGAGCACGTTATTCGACCACGCCATTCAAAGAATCGAAACCGCGCCGTTAGAACTTCACGAGAATCGACATGTCGATGAACGATTCGTCTTTGCGAAGGTCTGGGAACCAAACGCTGCTGGGTCCTCCGCCACAAGCCGTTTCCGCCGCGGCAAGGCTGGTTTGCCCTGACGTTCCGCCACCGCTACACGTGAAAAACTGTGGGGAACCGTTGTTACCGCCCGGAGGCGTGATGCCGCCACGGCCCGTCCAATACGGCACGTTGGCATGGCGATAGTCATATTCCCAACGGAACGTGATGTATTGCTTGGGCATATAGTCAAACGTGATTGAAGAATCCCACGCCTTAAAGGGATCGCCTGGGTTCCCCGTGAAGTACGGCGAATTCGTAGCCGCCGAGATCGCGCCTTCTCCGTTGATGGGCGGGATCAGAACCAAGTAGCGTCCCGGATTGTTGATCTGTCCCCCACCAACGGTTAGTCCGAACAGATCGCGGTGGAACCAGAAGCGGTTATAGAACATGTAGCCGATAAAACTCTGCTTCGGGCCACCCTTCTTATCGCCATAGCAACTCACACCCGACCCATATTCACAACCCAAGTCGCCGGTTAGGGAAAATGCCATCTTATCGAGAGTCTTCTCCAGCTTGTCGTAGTACTTAACCTCGATGCTATCGTCGGTATGGATGCGGCTGCGGCCCTTGATGAACAGGTCGTCCTCGCCCACTCCGTAGTTATTCGAAATGATGTTCAACCACGGTTTAGGCGTCCACTTGATCTGTCCGCCGACCCCCGGGTGGTGGTTCGCCGAAGCGTAGGACTGCCATCCGTTGATGAACCAGGGCTCAATCTTCAGGTGGGCTGTAGGGAATATCTGTACACGCACGCCGTTGAAGAACCACGGAGTATTCGAAGACACATAGGAAGGCTGGTAGGCCCAGTTGTCGAAATTGTAATAGCTGAACAAGCCGATGTACGACATGAAGATTCCCGCGTCAACGTTGATTCCGTGCAACGCGTTGATGTGATATCCGCCATACGCCTCGGATATATAGCGATAAGCTGTTGGCAGGTCCCACTGGCCATGCCCCGGACTCGGGTCATTGCGTGGTGTGGTTGCGGAATACATCCCGAACTGCGTCATTAGCCTGGCGCGAACATTGTCATAGTGGAAATCGCCGCCGACGCCGAGTTGTTCCAACTGAACTTCGTTCGACCGAAACAACTCGCTCGAGCCACCAATGGAATGGTCTGTCGGGTGGTTGAAATCGAGGACGTAGTGCGTATCTGCTCTAATTTCCGGAGTGAAGAACTTCGTGTCCCAGAATATTTCCTTTGTGCGTGCGTTGCCGTTCAGCCATGTCCAGTCCGCATCAGAAAAGGGTTCGATATACCCCGGTTTCCCGTTGCTCGCAGCCGCAGTTGCCGGCGTAGTCTGATCCTGCTTTGGCTTACCGACAGGTGGAGCGATCGTCCCAATAGTGGCGGGGTCCTTCGGCGACATATTCGCTTCCGGCGAATTCGATTTCGTATTCGCTAGAGAATTGCTGCCTGGAGTGCCAGCCGCAATATTCGTCGCTCCGAAGGCGGTCGGCTGGGCAACCGTTGCGGCAGCGCCCGGCTGTTTGGCTTCCAACTCTTCCACTCGCTTTTCGAGTTGCTCGACGCGATCCAGGAGCATACGTTCACGATTTGTCAAGCCAGGCTCACTCTTCGGAGTCGCCAACGTCTTTGGTGCCGGCGCAGATATAGCTTCGGTAGTCTTCTTGTTATCATCATCGGCCTGCACGGCACCACCGGTGCCCAGCACGAGAGCACACACCGCCGCGAAGCAAAGCAGATGCTTATGATCCAGCACATTGCGCATGGTTTTTCCCCTCACTCACTTGCCGCAACGATATTTTCGGAAGTAGCGGACCGAGTCGCACTTCGAGGAATTCAGTCACGAGATGTCGTTGCCTGAAAAGATTAGCTCCGGGGACATTAGAATTCCGTGAAGACCCAATCAGCCTTCCGTTAGACCTTAGACGCGGGTCCAAGCATCACTTTGATGAGGTTACATAATTCGAAGATTCAGGATAATTAGGACTATCTAAAATTAGGACTATCTAGGGAAGCGAGAGGGTTTTCCGCGACGCGATTTCCGAGGCTAATTGCAGCATTTCGTCGTGAACAAGCCCATTCGTCGCCAGAATGGAGGTCCCACCTAGCTGGTATGGTTCCCCATCCAGATCGGTGATCTTGCCGCCTGCCTCCTCAACCAAAATCACGCCGGCCGCGGTATCCCATGGCTTAAGCCCAAACTCCCAGAAGCCTTCGAACCGTCCTGCGGCCACGTAGGCCAAATCCAGCGCGGCAGAACCATCACGCCGCACGCCGTGCGACTTGAGGGTGAAATCCCAGTAATAGTGAATATTCGGATTGGCCAGCCTCTTGTGGTTGGGAAAGCCAGTGCAAAGCAAACTCTTGTTCAGAGTGGAAATCTTCGAGGCGTGAATGCGCTTTCCGTTGAAAGAAGCTCCTTCGCCACGCGCTGCAACAAAAATTTCTTCAAAGATGGGATTGTAGATGACTCCGAGTATCACATCGTTTTTCTTGGCCAGAGCCATGGACACACAAAAGAATGGGTATCCATGTGCAAAATTCGTGGTTCCGTCGAGTGGGTCGACGTGCCAGCGGAATTCAGAGGTTGTCTCTTTGCCGGTTCCTTCCTCGGCGGCAACGGCGTGCTCGGGGAAATACTTCTGCAACTTTTCAACAATCAGGCGCTCGGACCGGCGGTCTGCCTGAGTAACCAGGTCGAATTCTCCTTTGTAGGCAATATCCGGCGGATGCGTGGCTTCTTCGCGTAGAATCGCGCCCGCTTCACGAGCGATTTCAAGGGCTGCTTCCAAATAGGGCTTCGTCATTCGGCGTTCTCTGATCTCCGCGGCCAACTATTGCTGGCCGGTCAAATACGTGGTGCGATGCCTTGCCGTGTAACCGGGCAAAACTTTCACTTCGATTGTACGGTAAGTATTGGCAGGGCCGCGCGGATTCGGATAGTACGCGAGGCGGTATTGAGTGCGAAGTTCGTTGTCGATACGGTCAAAAATGGCACTCAGTTCCTGCGGCGAATCCGGATAGAACATCGCCCCGCCCGTGGTCTCCGTTATCGTTTGCAGTGCGTGTTCGCCCGCAGTGTTCCTGCCGTTTTCATTCTTCACGGGACGAATTACGATGGTGTAGAGCAAAACCTCGCCACGCAATGCGGCCTTCCGTGCTGCTTCAAAATCGGCTCGACTGGTCGTCTCTCCCGCATCCGTGACCATGATAATCACACGCCTGCGCTCACCCGGACGCTTCTGAAGTGCCTGCGACCCGAGCAGCAGGGCGTCGTAGATCGATGTGCCAGCTCCGTCAGGAATTCTGCGCACCGCATCCTGCAACACGCCGACGTTACTCGAAAAGGGAGAAATCAGCGTCACCGTCTCATCAAACGCATACACTGCCAGACGATCTTCTGGTCGCAAAATCTGTTTGATGAAATGAGTAGCGGCATCCCGCTCAAAGGCAATTTCCTTGTGGGCACTCAAACTGGAATCGATCATTAGAGCCAGGTCGAGTGGAAGCTTGGTCTCGGACTCAAATACGTCGACTTTTTGCGGTACCCCTTCTTCAAAGATTTGGAAGGCTTCAATCGGCAGGTCCGGCGCTGGGCGGTTGTGCTCGTCCAGCACGCTTACCAGCACAGTGACCAGGTTGACATTCACCTTGATGGTGCCGCGCTGCGAACTTTGATCTGATTTTTTTTCTTTGGATTGCGGTTCCGTAGCCCAAGGTGGCCGGTCGGGCTTATCTTGCGCGAGTAGAGCACACGCACACGCGAGTAGCACGAACCCAGCGGTTGTATTAGAGCAGGCTCTCCGAGGCGGTCTGTTCATCTATTATTAGGATGCACTTTTTGAACTGCGCGGTGCCGGAGGCAGTTCCCCATCCGCCCACACCGCACCATCTGCAAAATATTCTTTTTTCCAGATGGGCACAGTCTTTTTCAGCGTATCGATCGCATGCCGGCATGCGTCGAATGCCGCCGCACGGTGGGCAGCGCTGATAGCGATAAAGACACTGGTCTCACCTATTTCGAGCCTGCCTAATCGGTGCACGATTGCAACGCGGTGAATCGCGAATTTGTCATGAAGATACGCCGCGATTTCCTGAATTTTTGTTACGGCCATCGCTTCGTAAGCTTCGTACTCCAGATATTCGGTAGCGCGCCCGTGCGATTCATTGCGTACAAAGCCGTCGAAGGTGACAATCGCACCATCTTTCTCAGCACGCACGAAACGCACTAGTCCATCAAAATCGATCGGCGATTTGACCAGCTCTAGCCTGTCGCTTATTGGAGTTTCGGGCATGACTCGATGCACTACCCGCCACTGACCGGCGGAAGAAACGCAATTTCGTCTCCCGGCTTCAGCTGCGTGTCCCAAGCCGCAAATTCCTGGTTACGCGAAGCCACCAGCGAGCCGCGGAACTCCGCTAGCTTGGGAAAGCGCCTCGTATAAGAAGCGAATAAATCCGCGAGGGTTGCGTCCACTGGAATCTCCTGCGGCTCCTCGCGAACCCCAGCTAGCTCGCGAATGCGCCCAAAAAATAGGACGTTCACCCGTATCGTCGGTAAGACGGAGGTCATGCAAAAATTGTACCCTGTTGAGCAGGCGCCCT
>Ga0210401_10005459_pt1 | contig 13059 bp, 12 predicted proteins | sample IncBWH32MmetaG_FD_150866 | JGI IMG/M metagenome (GOLD analysis project Ga0210401, IMG submission 150866) | Forest soil microbial communities from Barre Woods Harvard Forest LTER site, Petersham, Massachusetts, United States - Inc-BW-H-32-M | ecosystem: Environmental > Terrestrial > Soil >... | reverse complement strand
CACGGCTTTACCGAAGTGCTCTATGCCTATACCTCGCAAACCGGCAACAATGGCTCGGCCTTCGCGGGCCTTACCGGCAACACCCTTTTCTACAACATCACCGGTGGCGTCGCGATGTTCGTTGGCCGCTTCTTCATGATCGTGCCGGCGATGGCGATGGCGGGTTCGCTCGCGGGCAAGAAGTCGATTCCGCCGTCGGCCGGCACCCTGCCGACCACGGGCGGTCTGTTTGTCGGCCTGGTCGTCGGCGTGATCCTGATCATCGGCGGTCTCACCTTCTTCCCCGCGCTCGCGCTCGGCCCGATCGTCGAGCATCTGGCGATGACGGCCGGCACCCTGTTTTGATCGTTCATTCGGAGTTACGTCCATGGAAGTCATGAAACTGCAGAAGCGGGTGCCGGTCTCGGCGATGCTTGACCCGAAGATCGTATTTCCTGCGTTCGGTTCGGCTCTGGCAAAACTCGACCCGCGACTGATGGTCAAGAATCCCGTGATGTTCGTGGTGGAAGTCGTCGCCGCGCTCACATCAGTCATTTTCCTGCGCGATCTGGCGACCGGTGGCGAGAGCCTCGGCTTCACCTTTCAGATCATCCTGTGGCTGTGGTTCACGGTGCTTTTCGCCAACTTCGCCGAGGCGGTCGCCGAAGGCCGCGGCAAGGCGCAGGCCGAATCGCTGCGGAAAACCCGTACCGACAGCCAGGCCAAGCTGCTGGCCGGTTCCGACAAGACCTTTCGGCTGGTGCCCGGCACGAGCCTCAAGGTCGGCGATGTCGTGCTGGTCGAAGCCGGCGACAACATTCCCTCCGATGGCGAAGTGATCGAGGGCGTGGCCTCCGTCAACGAGGCCGCGATCACCGGTGAATCCGCGCCGGTGATCCGCGAGTCCGGCGGTGACCGCTCGGCGGTGACCGGGGGCACCCAGGTGCTGTCGGACTGGATCCGCGTTCGTATCACCGCGGCGCAGGGCTCGACCTTCATTGACCGCATGATCAAGCTGGTTGAGGGCGCCGAGCGTCAGAAGACGCCGAACGAGATCGCGCTCAACATTCTGCTCGCCGGCCTGACCATCATCTTTGTGTTCGCAACGGTGACCATCCCGAGCTATGCGGCTTACGCCGGCGGCCAGATCTCGGTCGTGATCCTGGTCGCGCTGTTTGTGACGCTGATTCCGACCACCATCGGCGCGCTATTGTCGGCGATCGGCATCGCCGGCATGGACCGCCTGGTGCGCTTCAACGTGCTCGCGATGTCCGGCCGCGCAGTCGAGGCTGCCGGCGACGTCGATACCCTGCTGCTCGACAAGACCGGCACCATCACGCTGGGTAACCGCCAGGCAACCGCGTTTCGTCCCATCCGCGGCGTGACCGAACCGGAACTGGCGGACGCGGCCCAGCTGGCTTCGCTGGCCGACGAGACCCCCGAGGGACGTTCGATCGTCGTACTGGCCAAGGAAAAATACGGCATTCGCGGCCGCGACATGGCGGAACTGGCCGCAACCTTCATTCCCTTTACGGCTCAGACCCGTATGAGTGGCGTCGATGCCGGCGCATCCTCGGTTCGCAAGGGCGCGGTCGATGCGATCCTGAACTATGTCGATGGCGGGCCGTCGCGAATCGTGGCGTCGGGAAATACCGCACGCGTTATGCAGGCCACCATGTCGGAGGCCTCTCGCGAAATTCAGGCGATCTCGGACGAAATCTCCAAGGCCGGCGGCACCCCGCTTGCGGTCGCCAAGGACGGCCGCCTGCTCGGCGTCGTCCATCTCAAGGACATCGTCAAGGGCGGCATCCGCGAACGCTTTGCCGAGCTGCGCCGGATGGGCATCCGCACCGTGATGATCACCGGCGACAACCCGATGACGGCCGCCGCGATCGCCGCCGAAGCCGGCGTCGACGACTTTCTCGCGCAGGCAACGCCCGAGGACAAACTGAAGCTCATTCGTGACGAGCAGGCCAAGGGCAAACTGGTTGCGATGTGCGGCGACGGCACCAACGACGCGCCGGCGCTCGCCCAGGCCGACGTCGGCGTCGCTATGAACACCGGCACGCAAGCCGCGCGCGAGGCCGGCAACATGGTCGACCTCGACTCCAACCCGACCAAGCTGATCGAGGTGGTCGAGATCGGCAAGCAGCTGCTGATGACCCGTGGCGCGCTGACCACCTTCTCGATCGCCAACGACGTCGCCAAATACTTCGCCATCATTCCCGCGATGTTCCTGGCCTTCTATCCGCAACTCGCTGTGCTCAACGTCATGCATCTGGCGAGCCCGCAAAGCGCGATCCTGTCGGCGATCATCTTCAACGCACTGATCATCATCGCGTTGATTCCGCTCGCCCTGAAGGGCGTGGCGTATCGCGCCATCGGCGCCGGCGCGCTGCTTCGCCGCAATTTGATGGTCTATGGCCTTGGCGGCATCATCGTTCCCTTTATCGGCATCAAGGCGATCGACCTCATCGTCACCGCCTTGCATCTGGCCTAGTCGTCATTGCGAGGAGCGGAGCGACGAAGCAATCCAGTCCTTCTGCCATTCTATGGATTGCTTCGCTTCGCTCGCAATGACGAAAATACAGGAGAAGACCATGCTCAGAGAAATTCGTCCCGCCATCATCATCCTCGTCATGCTGACGCTTATCACGGGCCTTGCCTATCCGCTCGCCATGACGGGAATCGCAGGCGTGATCTTTCCGAAGCAGGCGCAAGGCAGCCTGATCGAACGTGATGGCAAGGTGATCGGCTCGGCCCTGATCGGGCAGGAGTTTGTGGACGAGAAATACTTCCATGGCCGGCCCTCGGCGACGACGGCGCCGGACCCGGCAGATTCCACCAAGACCGTGCCCGCGCCCTACAATGCAGCCAATTCGGGCGGCTCCAACCTCGGCCCGACCAGCAAGGCCCTCAATGACCGGATCAAGGAAGACGTCGAGAAGTTGAAGGCGGAGAATTCCTCTGCTCCCGTCCCGATCGATCTCGTCACCTCGTCGGGCAGCGGTCTCGACCCGGATATCTCGCCGGAGGGTGCGCTATTCCAGGTGCCGCGCATCGCGAAGGCGCGGAATATGCCCGAGGACCGAGTGCGCCAGCTGGTGACGGAGAACACCACAGGCCGGCTTGCCGGACTGCTTGGCGAACCCAGGGTTAACGTATTGGCGCTCAATCTGGCGCTGGACGCGGCTGCGGGAAAGTAGCATCGGTGAGAGCGTTTTCGAGCGAAAGCCTGCCCCCACTTGATGCGGGGTGGATACCGATTCGCGTGAAGAAAACGCGTCAAAACAAAAACATTAGAGCCTCGGTTCTGATCCGGTCAGAACCGAGGCTCTAGGCTGAGCGCGGCCTGAGGACTATATTGCCCGGATGGCCCAGCAGCAACGCCGCGATCCCGAACAACGTCCCTCGCCGGAAGCCCTGCTGGAAGCGGCTCGGCGCGAGAACAGTCAGGCTGGCCGCCTCAAGATCTTCGTCGGCGCTGCGCCCGGCGTCGGCAAAACCTACGAGATGCTGCAAAGCGCGCATGCCCGGCGCAAGGCCGGCGTCGATGTCGTGATCGGCGCCGTCGAGACCCACGGACGGGCCGAGACGGAAGCGTTGTTGCAGGGGCTCGAAGTCATTCCGCGCAAACGCATTGTCTACAGGGATCAGACGATCGAGGAGATGGACCTCGACGCGCTGATCGCGCGCCGTCCGCAGCTGGCGCTGGTCGACGAACTCGCCCACACCAACGCGTCAGGCAGCCGCCACCCGAAACGCTATCTCGACGTCGAGGAACTGCTTTCCCGCGGCATCGACGTCTACACCGCGGTCAACATCCAGCATATCGAGAGCCTCAACGACGTGGTGGCGCAGATCACGCATGTGCGGGTGCGGGAGACCGTGCCGGATTCGGTGTTCGACCGCGCCGACGGCATCGAACTGATCGATCTTACCCCCGATGACCTCATCCAGCGGCTGAAAGAAGGCAAGGTCTACGTCCCAAAACAGGCCGAGCGCGCGCTGGAGCATTATTTCTCGCCGGGCAATCTGACCGCGCTGCGCGAATTGGCGTTGCGGCGGACCGCCGAGCGCGTCGACGAACAACTTCTCACCCACATGCAGGCCAACGCCATCGCCGGTCCCTGGGCGGCCGGCGAGCGCATCCTGGTTTGCATCAGCGAGGATCCCCGCGCGGCGGGGCTCGTGCGCTATACCAAGCGGCTGGCGGACCGCCTGCACGCACCCTGGACCGCCCTCAGCATCGAGACCCGGCGCAGCCTGCAATTGACCGACGAGCAGCGCGACCGGCTTGCCGACACCTTGCGCCTGGCCGAGGCGCTGGGCGGCGAGGCGCTCACCATTCCAGGTGTCGGACGCCGTATTGCCGACGACATCATCGGCTTTGCGCAAGCCAATAATGTCACCCAGATCATCATCGGGAAATCGGCGCGCACCTGGTGGTTCGAGCTCACGCGCGGCTCGGTCGTGCATGACCTGGTCCGGCGCGCGGGCAATATCAGTGTCAACGTCATCGCCGGTGAGGAACTCGCGGCGGACCCGGTTCCGAGGAAGACCGTGCGCGCGGCGGAGCGGCCCGAGCCGTTCGATCCCAGGCCATATCTGATGGCGCTCCTGATCGTGGCCATCGGCCTGGCCGCCGGCGCACTGATCCAGCCGCTGTTCGGAATCGAGAACGTCGATCTCGTGTTCCTCACAGCGGTGGTGGGCGTGGCGGTTCGCTACGGCCTGTGGCCATCGTTGCTGGCCAGCGTCGCGGCGTCGCTGTGCTACAACTTCTTCTTCCTGCCGCCGATCTATACATTCACGATCACCGACCCAACCAATGTTGCGGCCTTCTTCTTCTTCATGCTGATCGCCATCCTGGTTTCCAACGTCGCCGCGCGCGTGCGCACCCAGGCCGACTCGGCGATCGGCAGGGTGAGGACGACGGAATCGCTTTATGCCTTCAGCCGCAAGCTCGCCGGTACCGCGACGCTCGATGACGTGTTGTGGGCGACCGCCTATCAGACGGCATTGATGCTGAACGTGCGCGTGGTGCTGCTGCTGCCCGAGGACGGTGTGCTGACCGTGAAGGCGGGTTACCCGCCGGAGGATCAGCTCGACAAGGCCGACCTTGCGGCTGCCAATTGGGCCTGGAGCAACGACCGCCCGGCCGGGCGCGGCTCCGATACCCTGCCGGGCGCCAAGCGCCTGTTCCTGCCGATGCGAACCGGCCGCGGGCTGATCGGCGTCATCGGTATCGACGACGACAAGACCGGGCCGCTGCTGACGCCGGATCAGCGGCGTCTGCTGGATGCCCTGGTCGATCAGGGGGCCCTTGCGATCGAGCGGGTGCTGCTGGTGGAGGACATGGACCGCGTCAAGCGCACCATCGAGTCGGATCGTCTGCGCTCGGCGCTGTTGACCTCGATTTCGCACGATCTCAAGACGCCGCTGGCTTCGGTCCTCGGCGCCGCCTCAACGATGCGCGATCTCTCCAGCGGTCTGACCGATACCGAGAAGCGCGACCTGCTCGCTACCGTAATTGACGAGTCCGAACGGCTCAACCGCTTCATCGCAAATTTGCTCGACATGACCAAGCTGGAATCCGGCGCGGTCAAGCCAAATACTGCGCGGCTTGATATCGGTGAGATCGTCGGCAGCGCGTTGCGGCGCGCCGGAAAGATTCTGGTGCATCACAGGGTGTCGCTTGAGCTCGCTGCCGAATTGCCGATGCTGGAGCTCGATGCGGTTCTGTTCGAGCAGGCGCTTTTCAACCTCCTCGACAACGCCGCCAAATATGCGCCCGCCGACACCACGATTTCCATCAGGGGCTGGCGCGAGAAGGATTCGGTGGTCCTGCAAGTCATCGACGAAGGCGAGGGCATCCCGCGCTCCGAGCTCGAGAGCGTGTTCGACAAGTTCTATCGCGCGCAAAAGGGCGACCACGTCCGTCCCGGCACCGGCCTTGGCCTTGCGATTGCCCGCGGCTTCGTCGAGGCGATGCATGGCACGATTGCCGCGTCGAACCGTACCGATCGGAACGGGGCGGTGCTGACCATCCGGTTGCCGATCCCTGTGGCATCAAACGTGCTGGACACCGCCGCATGACCGCTACGCTGATCAAGGTTCTTGTCATCGACGATGAGCCCCCGATCCGCAAGCTGTTGCGGATGGGCCTTAGCACGCAAGGTTACGAAATCCTGGAAGCCTCCAACGGCAAGATTGGCCTCGAATTGCTGGCGCAGGATCCGGCGCTGATCATTCTGGATCTCGGCCTGCCGGACATCCAGGGCCATGATTTGCTGCGAATGATCCGCGGCCGCAACGACAGCGTTCCGATCGTCGTGCTGTCGAGCCGGGGCGACGAGGCGGGCAAGGTCCAGGCGCTCGATCTCGGCGCCGACGATTATCTGACAAAACCGTTCGGAATGGATGAGTTGCTTGCCCGGATGCGCGCGGCGCTGCGGCACCAATTGCAGGTCCATGGCGAGCGGCCGGTGTTTCGATCCGGCGATCTCTCCGTCGATCTGGTGCGCCGCATCGTCAAGGTCGGCGACAAGGACGTCAGGCTTTCGCCAAAGGAATACGAATTGCTGCGCGTTCTGGTACAGCACGCCGGCAAGGTGCTGACCCACCGCTTTCTCTTGAAGGAGCTGTGGGACGAAATGACCGACGCGCAATATTTGCGGGTCTATGTGCGACAGCTCAGGCAGAAGATCGAAACCGACCCGGAGCGTCCGCAATTCGTTCTGACCGAAACCGGAATAGGCTATCGGCTCAGGGCGCAGGATTAGAACCCATAAAACCTGAGGCGTTGCGAACGTCCGCTCCGGTGCGCCTGGCGGACTCAAGTCGGACATCGCGCCATGTCCGAGAAGTGCCAAAAGCGGAAATGGCGCTGGCTCCAACACAGCATATCCAAGCCAGCTCAGCGTCGCGACGATCGCAGGCGCGGACGGTCGGCATCGGCACTCGCAAGCGTCGCGGGATGCTTCGACCCGCCTTGGCAAAAGCCACTCGTCTACCGCGAAGCCGCGTTGTGCCGACATTAACCATGCAAGAGCTTCTCGCGCTGAAGACCGGACGCGCTTAATGAGCATTTAGCATTTTTGCACAATAGATAGACGATCAGCGCCAACATTTTTGACGCAGCAAGAATTGCGAGCAGAACTCACCTCTAAGGAGGGATTGCATGAGGGCGCTCCTCATCGGCGCGCTGGCCGCGACCTTGGTCGGCTGTAGCTGCCCTTTACGGCAGCAAGCAGGCGTTGAATCATGCACGGATGCGAACGGGTTAGCCTGTTTGGACAGGACGGCTGCCAGTCAGCCGATTGAACCAAAGCCAGTGTCATTCAAGACCAATTCCGCGCCACTAGAAATCAAGCCCGCGATCGCGGCGAAGACGGAAAAGCCGTCGTCTGCTCACGCCCGCCATAGGGCCCATCCCGCCACGAAAACGGCGAAGTCCACCATGATAGCAGCGAAAGTGGAGCCTCCGACATCTCGCAGCCCACTCCCGCCTACTGCATTGGAGGCAGGACCGCAGCCCGCAACCAGCGCCGCTGCCGATTCGACACGAGAAAACACTGCGGATTCGCATCCTCCTGGCGGTGCCGTTGCGAATTCCACTTCCAGGACGATGCAGGAGCAGGTGGCGGCCGCTACGGCGGTCGTGGAACGAATGACGGTCGCCACTGCGGCGCCGGACCCGAAAGCGAATAATAGCGACCGGCCCAATCACCCGGAAACCGTGCAGCGTGGCGATGCCGAAAAGATCACACCTGCGTTGCCAAACACCGACCTTCTGATTGCCCTTGTGTTGGCTCGTCCGGAAATCAAGACGGTATCCGATCTGACCAACAAGATCATCGCGATAGATGACAGGCATTCTGCATCCAGCGGTAATGTCAGGACCGCGATCGTGGCAGCGGGTGCACTTGAAGTCCAACTTAGCGAGGGTCAAACGAAGGCGATTGAGCGGTTAATCAGTGGCGAGGTGCCGGCTGCAGTTTTGGCTTTGGTATCTCCGGCAGCGGCGGAGGGGTTTCCTGAAATCGCAGGCTTCAAGATTTTTCGCATCCCACTGTCGCGTCGTCATTGAAGGCACGATCCTGGCCAACGCAGGTTTGAGGAATCAACAGACTCATGCACCGCAGCAATTACCTGCTTTGTTCGATCACCTGGTCGCCGCGCAGCAGGAACGATTCCGGTATCGTGAGGCCGAGCGCCTTGGCGGCTTTGAGAGTCATGACTAGAGGCGGCCAGCCGAGGGAGATTTCGGGATGGACGCCCGGAATTGCTTTCGTCGACGAGGAAGGGCTAAAGTTATTCCGGATCAGCGAACCTAAATCGGCCGAACATGCGAAACCCGTCCACGGCATCGCTTCCGTCACTCAGTATTCGTCTCGATCTGGACGCGGACTGTCGCATCGGGCCAGGCAAAATCCAGTTGCTTGAGCTAATTGATGCCCACGGTTCGATCTCTGCCGCCGGCCGCGCGATGCAAATGACTTATAAGCAGGCCTGGCATCTGGTGGACGAGGTCAATCGCGTCTGTCGGCGCGCCGCCGTCGAGCGGCGAATCGGCGGCAAGAACGGGGGCGGCGCGATCCTTACGCCGTTCGGCCATTCGCTCGTTGCGCGCTACCGGCAAATTGAGCGCTCCGCGGAGAGCGCGGCCCAAAAGGAGCTTTTTTCCTTGCGGGCGGAGCTGGGTCCTCGAACGAAAGCCTGAGGCGCAGGCATGGGCAATTTCCATTTTCCCCTGGCTGACCGCCGGCTATGCGAGGCCGACATCATCCAAATCGTGGCTTCAGGCCACCGGCATCCGCCCGACCCGCACAATGACGTTTGCGGCCTGGAATCTGTCACGACGCCGTAGAAATCAGTTTTAGTTCCCTACTGTTGCCAATTTGCACTTTTTGGCAGATTTCACCCGCGCTATATGGACTGGTATACAACGAGATTCGGCGTTGTCAGGTATTTTCTGGGGGTGTGGAGATGAAAAGAGCTCTCGTATTTTCGCTCGCGATGGCGAGCATGGCGGCTACCGCGAACGCCGCGGACTGGGTTCCCCCGAAGGTGCCGGATCCTCTTCCTGACAGCCTGACCTGGTACGGCATCACCCTGTACGCGACGCTCGACTATGGTTATGCCTTTCAAACCAACGGGCGCCCGGTTGGAAGAGTGGTCTCGACGTTGGAATTCATCCCGTTCACCACCACCAGAAACTATACGGGTCGGTCGATCTCGACGATCGCTGGAAACGGCCTGCAGCAATCGAATATCGGCTTGAAGATCGACACACCAATCGGAATGGACTGGAGTATCGTCGGCCGGCTCGAAACCGGCATCGACCCGCTGTCGGGCGAGCTCGCCAACGGGTGCGTCTCCTTTATCCAGAATGCCGGCATCGTCTATACCCAGCAAAATTCGAACGCGGACAGTGGTCGCTGCGGCCAAGCTTTAAACGGACCGGCCTACGGAGGCATCAGCAACCCGTTATACGGCACGTTGACGGTCGGCCGACAGCAATCCTTCCAGCTCGACAGCATCGCGAAGTACGATCCGATGACGCTCTCCTACGCCTTCTCGCTCCTCGGCTACTCTGGCACGAATAGCGGCTCGGGCAGCACGCAGGCCGCCCGCTGGGATAACTCGGCCAAGTACATCTACGCCTACGGGCCCGTCCACGCCGGCGCCATGTTTTCCGATGGCGGTTCGAACACCGGCATGTTCGGCAGCGGCTACGGCTTCGATGTCGGCGCCGACTACCGGGGCTTTTCGATCGACGCCGTCTACACCAAGGAGCACGGGGCGGTGAACCTGCAGACCGCCGTCAACGATATAGCCGGCAGCCAGACGCTCGCAGCCAACATCTCCGACAACACCGAGTGGTCGGTGATGGCCAAATATACGTGGAACCTCGGAGGGTCAGCCGCGCCTGCTCCTTATCCCACCAAGGCTGCACAGGCTGAACCCCAGGGCGACAGGGTGACGATTTATGCCGGTTACACCAACATCAGTCAGGCCAATCCGAACACGCCGATTTTCTTCGGTGGCGCTGCGGGTGGCTTTCCGCTCACCGTCTCGGCGACCTTGCCCGACAACAATGCCTTCACCACCACCAAGGTCCTGCAATTCTTCTGGACCGGCGTGAAGTATGACTTCTCGTGGGGGCTGAGCCTCGTCGGCGCCTATTATCACGTGAACCAGAATAACTACGTCGCTGATAACGCAGGGTGTCCGCTTGGGGGCGCCAGCACGGTCCACTGCGCCGGTGCGTTCGACCAGGTATCCTTCCTTGCCGATTACGCGTTGAACAAGCACCTCGATGTCTACGCGGGCATCACCTATGCCCAGGTGCAGAATGGCCTGGCCTCGGCGTTCCCAGGCACGCCGGGTGCCAAGTTCGGTTTCGCGGGCACGGGAACGAGCGTCAACACGACGTCGATGATGACCGGCTTCCGCATCAGGATCTAAAGAGGTAAGATTTCCAGAGCGAGATGACATTTCTTCGAATCGTCATCTCGCTCTATCTTTTTGTTTGAGCATGATCTCCGCGCAAACGCCACGCGTTTGTCGCGAGGGAAAACCGGTACCCACTTTTCCGGATCATGCTCTAAACTAAAGAAGCCGACCCGGACCGATCCGGGTCGGCTTTGGCTTTTGAAGGGAAGCCGTTCCGACATCGTGAGTGGCGGAGATCGCACCTGAGCTGCTGAGGCACAACATCGGCGTTGCCTGACAAGCCCCGGAGCTCACTCCTTCCGCAGGATAGTGCGGCCCCTGCACCGCGAGGCGGCACAGACTCGGTTAATCAACCGCCATGTGCGCTCGGTGGGACCGGGTCGTACCCGGAGGGAAGCGACTGACCGTCGTACTCGTCCTGGGGGTAGAAATTGCGGGCTCCGTAAGCCGAGTCGTAGCGATTCTCCAGCGCATCTTGACTGTAGTGGTGGTGATGACGGTGCTGCATTGCCATCGCCGGAGTTGCCAGCACAAGCGAAAGTGCAGCCGCTCCAATCAATCTGAAGTTCATCATAATTCTCCTGTTCACTGCGATCGAACGCAAACATCATGTCGATACACAGCTGACATAACGGCGCGTTTCGGCAGCACTGCTAAATTGCCTGTTAGAGATTTCAAACGGGCGTGATCGGCGTGCGAGCAGGACGGTGGTCCCGATCTTTTATGCCGACGACTTGACTTATCCGGTTTCAGGGTTGCCACGCCGACTGCACGGGTGCTGCCGGTAACGAGCCTCCCGGCACTGGCGCGACGATGAGGTAGCTTGGATCAACGCAGCCGGGCTCACCGGGGCGCGGGCCCCAAGCCGCTGACATTGGGGCTGTCTCATTGATCAGGTTGAGCCGCCGCTGAGCATCACTGGCCCATGCGCTCGCGAGGCAGCTTTACTCCGGCGCCCTTAGTTCGCTCTTGAGCCAGCCAGCCAATTTGTTCGATTTCATCGGGTCCGCTACCAGCGCCTTGTAAGTCAGTTCGCACTTGGGACATTCAAATGTCCGTAAATCGGGACCAGCAAAGCTGGGCTCGATACCGACCAGCATCATGCGAACCTGGCACTTGGGACAGTCGGGCCGCTTGATCATGCCAAGCGACGACTCAGGGGAATGAGTTTGATGCATGTGATGCTCCTTGGATCAGGCTGGAGTGAAACTCCTTGTCACCGATAAGGCGGATGGTCGCGTGCGCTGGAAGATTGTCAGCTGAGTGCATGGCCGGTATTGATCTACGTCAATATCGCGCCACCCCCATCGACGTATGTCCGCGCGCGCGCGGCGTCGGAGCGCGACCCGTTTACACGCGTCCTTTTCCTTGCGGGCGCGCTTCCGGATCGAGGGCGCCGGCGGGCCCTAACCTTTGCCCCAGTACCAATATTCACCCGGGGAGGGAGTCGGGTACATGCGCTCGCGGTACCGATGTTCGCGGTGATAGGCGCGCAGAGCCACCGCGCCGGCCGTCGTCGTCGGTCGAATGTTCACGACCTCGGATTCGGCGACCAGGACTGCCTCGTGCAAACGCATCTGGTCGTCATCGGGGGGCGCGCTCTTGAATGTCTCCCAGGCTTGCCGGTGACGCTCGATCGCGGCGAAGATCGGGTCGGGCTCCGGAGTCGCAAGAGCGCCCGTCCTCGGAGCCACGAGGGTCGCGAGCGCTGTGGCCATCATGGTCCGCCGACTGATGCGCCGCGCGGAACCCGCAATGTAACCAGAGCGATACGCGCGTTGGTTTTCGCTTGGCGATTGCCTGCCCGTGAGGCCGTCAGCGAAACCAGCCTGCCACGGCATTGGGTCCTGATATTCCGTTTCAGATCCCATAGTCATCTCCATTTGGTGAGCTTACAACTCGAAAGCGGCTCCTCTCCTTGCTGCAGCACGCTCGACGATGTCCCTTATCACCAGGCCAGGCTCATGACCTGCCAGCGCGAGGGTACCCAGGAATTCCGAGTAAGGAGTCATGAGCGGGTCGGGGGTGATTTCTATGATGAGCAGTTCGCCGTCCCACAACCGGCCATCGATTCGAATCAAATCTATTGTCTTGAGATCCGCGGTAAGCTGAACGATTTTCGAGAGCAATTCGTCGGTCATAAACTCGACGGAGCGTAACGCAACCCGTCGGTCACCCGAAAATTTGAGATTATAGTCGTAGACACGGTTTATCAGAAAACTTGATTCTTCCCCCACAATCCTTTCAGAACACCCCCACCGAAAGCTCCCGCCTTTATCGAACGCAAGGCTTATGAACACCTCCGGACCGGACACGAACTCCTCGACTATTATTCCCTCCGGGAAGCTGCCCAGCTGACGTAGCGCCAAGTCTTTGGCTTCTTCCATCGTGGTGCAAATCGACCCTTGGTCGATGCCGATCGATGACCCTTCCATATTGGGTTTAACGATCACGGGAACGCGAAGGGCGCTGATCAGGTCGGTTTGCATTGGGGTTGCAACCAGGACGGACGCCGGCGATTCCAGACCTGCTCGCCTGAGAAAGACTTTGGAAAGAGATTTGTCGTTGGCAATCAGCCGGGCATAGGGATCGGGCCCGACGTATCGCAGTCCATAGATC
>Ga0210401_10005457_pt1 | contig 13060 bp, 10 predicted proteins | sample IncBWH32MmetaG_FD_150866 | JGI IMG/M metagenome (GOLD analysis project Ga0210401, IMG submission 150866) | Forest soil microbial communities from Barre Woods Harvard Forest LTER site, Petersham, Massachusetts, United States - Inc-BW-H-32-M | ecosystem: Environmental > Terrestrial > Soil >... | reverse complement strand
GTTTTCGGTGGTAGGGACGCCGCGCTGCGGCGTCACCGCCCGCGCAGAGCGGGCGGAACGTGCGCTGTTGAACGTCCGACCACACTCGATTGCGCCGCTAAACGCGGCGCGGACGGCGGTGGCAGCGCCACTTGCAAAGAGCGCCGTCCCTACCACGCCTCGAAATTTCGACGACGACGACGAGACGATGGCTAATCTAAATCGAAAATCCCGAAACCGGTTCGTTCAGCAGCACGCGGTCGCACCAATCGCCGAAACTTTCGCGGTTGAACCGTTCGTTCACGTAACGGGTTAGGACCGGGCGAAGCTCGGTTTCGATGTCGGCGTCTTTGACTGTTTCCTTCCACAAGCGCGCCAGTCTTGTCGCGGCGAGGTCGCCGCCGAGCCAGATTTGGTAACGTCCCGGCGCTTTGCCCACGAACGCCAATTCAGCAACGTATGGCCGCGCGCAGCCGTTGGGGCAACCAGTCGAACGAATAATAATTTCCTCACCCGCCATGCCGACGGCTTCGGCGAGTTTTTCGATGCGGTCCACCAGGCCCGGCAGCATGCGTTCGGACTCGGCCAGCGCCAGCCCGCAGGTGGGCAGCGCCGGGCAGGCCATGGCTGCGGCGTGCATGGGCGTGGTTTGGCGATGATCGGTTTTGACGCCGTGCTCCACTAAAACCTCGTTGATAGCGTCCCGGTCCTCTTCAATGATGTTGGCCAGGATCACGTTCTGGTTGGGCGAAAGGCGAAACTCGATGTCTGAAAATCTATCGGCGACCTGGCGCAGGGCGGTTTTCATCCGCCGGCCTTCCACGTCCTTCACGCGCCCGGTTTCCACAAAAAGTGTCAGGAACCATTTCCCATCCACAGCCTCGCGCCAGCCGTAAAGGTCGCCTGTGGTGGTGAACCGATAAGGCCGCGCCGGTTCCAATTGGATGCCCGCGCGCTTTTCCACTTCGGCCCGCGCCCAATCCACTCCGCGCTCGGCGATGATGTATTTCATGCGCGCGTGTTTGCGATCGGAGCGATCGCCGAAATCACGATGGATGGTGAGCGTGGCTTTCGCCACCTCCACAACCTGGTCCGGTGTCAGAAATCCAATGACATCAGCAAGGCGTGGATAGGTCTGGACATTTCCGTGGCTGCGGCCCAATCCGCCACCCATTGCGAGGTTGTAGCCGATCAATTCCCCATCTTCGACAATGGCGATGAAGCCAACGCAATTTGTAAAAAGGTCAATGTCGTTAACGGGCGGAATGGCGAACGCCACCTTGAATTTCCGCGGCAAATAATTTTTGCCATAGAGCGGGTCCACGAAATTTTTAGTTTCCGGGTCTTCGAGATTGAGTTGCACGCCGTCGATCCAGATCGAGTGATAGGCGCGCGTGCGGGGTTTGAGTGCTTCCGTCACTCGATAGCAATCTTCGAGGACCTGCGACCGGGTCAGCGTATAGGCCGGGGTGGGGGGCGCCATGACGTTGCGTTTAACATCGCCGCAGGCGGCAATTGTCGAAACCAATGCGTCGTTCAGGCCCTTCATCAGCGCCCGGAGGTTTGATTTTACGATGCCATGGAACTGGATAGTCTGGCGGGTTGTAATGCGGAGTGTGTTATTTCCGTATTGGCCGGCCATGTTATCCATCGCAATCCATTGTTTTGCCGTCAGCACGCCGCCGGGGATGGCGCTGCGCACCATCATAATATATTTCTTGCCGGTCTTGCGCAGGTCGCGGTCGTCTTGCTGATAGACGCCGTGAAATTTCAAAAACTCATAGTCGTCCTGGGAAAAATGGTCGGCCGCCGGGTCGGCCAGGGTCGCGGCAATGTTGCCCGCAAGGGTTGGGTTCGCGGTTTTGAGTTCTTCATTGCGCGACAATTTGACTGAAGCTTCATCCATAAATGAATAGATAATCTATAATAAACAGGTTTTAGGTTCAAGATTTCAAAGCGGGCTTAGGTAGGGACAGCGCGCCGCGCTGTCCGCGCCGCGTTTAGCGGCGCAACAAGTGTGGTCGGACGTTGTAAAGCGCATTTTCCGCCCGGTATACGGGCGGTGACGCCGCAGCGCAGCGTCCCTACCACAAATAAACAGGGCCGCGGGCGCGAAACCGCGCCGTGCGGCCCTGTGCCAACATCCAACCGTAGTTCTACGTTTGTTGGCAAATCGTTATCGTTCGCTTGCGTGGCAGGCAGGCTGTCATTCCAGCCGCCAAAAGCATGCCCGAGTTTATCGACAACCCCATCGTGTTCCACGTTCATACCGCTACACAGCCGCGTTGAGACATGGAGATCCGGCGACAAAGGCGCTACGCCGACGATAATGTCATTATAGTAGTCTGCCATGGGTTTGTCCATCCAGTAGCCCGAGCATTAGAGATTTGGCGCGTATGCGATGAACTTGCGGTATTCGTCCAAAATTGTTTGCAAGGCCGCGATATACGCCGCTTCCTTTAAATACGAGGGTGGCGTCGCGGCCGTCTCAAGGATGATTTCGAAGGGACGCGGCCGGACCCTCGGCGGCGGGAAGCTCAGCATGCCCTCGAAGGCGTCGTAAATGATTCCGTTGCGCGCGCGAAATCCGTCAATGACCGGGCGTGTGTCCCGCGCGAGAATCCTTTCCACGGATTCCAGGGCGGGTTTAAGAAGATCTTTCGTGAGCGTTGCTCCTCGCGCATAGCCATAAAACCCTGTGCTCGTATCGTCCGTGTGAAGCGAAATGATTCCCTGAAACGAGCGCGAAATGAGCTCGGTCTGAAGCAGCCGCACTTCGGGTTCGCCAGAATTTTTCCAAAACTCGCGGTTCAGGTCCTTGCCGCTGCGGGCAAAGCGCGTGCCGTCCTCGAAACCGGTCGGATTGCAAATTGGATAAATTGACAGGCAATAGCCCCGTGCCAGCTCGGGTTTGGCTTCCAGCATTTTGATGAATTGAACCAAGGCGTGGGAACCTTCAGGTTCATCGCCGTGGACGCCGGCAAAGATTCCAATATGAATCGGCGTGTCACCGCCTTCGGGCCCGATATACAGATAGCGTCTCAGTTCGTAGCTCTCCCTGCCGGATTTGAAACGCGCGTCGTGATGGGCGGTCAGGCTGGGAGATTCAGCGGCGATGCGATCCAGCGGCGCAAAAAAATCGGTTAAGGAACGCCGTCCGGCACCCGTTTTCTGGCGCGGCGGCTGGTATGAATCTTCAATCGTTTTCACGGTAATCAAATTTGGTATTGGCATAAATAACGACTAATTTGGTAGTATATTACTCAGGCCGTCGGTGATGTCAAATCTTTTTGCGAAATTTTCTGATGTTTTCTTTAAATCCCTTCGCCTTCCTCAAAACCGGCCCAAACCTCTTGTTTTGAGACGGGGGCACCTTTGGCGACTTCGGCGAGCGTGGAGCGGTCCATTACCTCGGTAACATAGTTTCGAATATCAAAGAAAACGCGGCGAAAACGGCAAACCGGCTCCTGGGAACAGCGTTTATAGCCGGAGAGCGACACGCAGGCGATGGGCGCTAAAATACCGTCAAAATGGCGCACAACTTCGCCCATCGTAATTTTGGAAGGATTCTTCGCCAGGACATAGCCTCCGCGCATTCCGGCCAGGCTTTCCACCCATCCCTTGGCCTTGAGCGCGAGCATGATCTGCTCGAGAAAACGTTTAGGGATGTCGTTGCGCCGCGCCAATTCGCGAATGGGAATGGGGGTGCCGTTATAATGTTCCACCAGCGTAAACAACGCCCGCAACGCGTAGTCCGTCTTTTTGGAAACCTGCATATACGATGTATTTAGTCGAAATTTATTGCTTTTTGCCGAAAATGCAAGGGCTTTTAGTCCACAGTCGCTACGTTCGTCCGATCTGGGACCGTGGACCGTGGACTGTGGACTCAGGACTAACGATCAGGTCGCCGGAACGATTCGTTGGGCCAACAATGTTAAGACAAACAGCAGGGCAAAAATCACGCCCACAGCGAATGGACATTGCGGCGCAATGGCCAGCCAGTCCACGAAAACAATTCCCGCAAGCAGGTTCGTGACGATGCGGACGACGATGATTTCTCCGCCAAAAAAGACCGTGCGCACGCAGCGAATAATCCAGCAAAGTAGCACTACAGACAAATAAATCGCCGGTTTTCGGGAGCTATTTGCATCCATCAGCATGGCTATCAGGATTGGGGCGGCCAAAAGAATCAACGGCCAATAGGGAATCAATCCCCGTCCGGTGGCGCCGGATTCGCGGCGGGCGACGTAGCTCAAGCCCACGATGTAGAATGCCAGGGCCGCGCCGCACCAAATCGGCCGCCCATTGTAGTCCCCCTGTCCGATCGTCCCGGCGATGACATAGACCCAAAACCGGCAAAGGCCCATGAGCCAGGGCGAGGCCGTGATGACCTTGTGCGTGGCGTCATAAACTACGATGCACGCCGCCAAAACCACTGCGAGCGCGCCGGTCCATAGCCCGCAAAAAATTAAAAGCAGGACCCCGAGCGCCATCCATGCCCAACCGTAAGCCCAGACCCAGTCCTCGGCAATCGCTCCGCTGGGAATGGGCCGCGTCGAACGCCGCTGCCGGTCAAAGTCAATATCGAAGGCGTCGTTGAGGAACATGCCGCCGGTGTAGAGCGCCGACGTGCCGAGCAGTAGCAGCGGCAGCTTCCAGTAATAGCTCCGGTCCGGGATGAATTGGCCGTATCTTGAGAAACACGAAAGCCACCACCCCGCCAGACAGTTCGACCAAACTGTCGGCAGATTGGAGACGCGGCCCAGAATCAGCAGCGTGCGGAATTTTTGATTCACCGGAATGAAATTAAAAAGGAAAAGAGGAAGCGTTGAAACGTTAAAATGCTGAAACGTTGGAACGGGCGGTTTGCACCGCGGCCACCAACGGATTGACACGGACACGCACTGACTGTGACGGAACCACGTCTTCCAGCAGAGCCGCGCGCGTAATGGCAAGTGGCGCTGCCACCAAGCGGAATCACCCGCTCCCTCACGATCGGTGCTCTGTTGAGAGCGTGCCGCACATTTTTTGTGTATATGTAAATCTGTAAACGAGCGGGGGAAATGGGTGAATGTGACGGCAAAAAGATGCGGTTTTGCTGGGGATTGGATCGAACATCGATCTTTTTAACGGCGCTGATGAAATTGCCCGCACCGCGCGTTTCCTCTCGCCGCCAGTCGAACCCCGCAAATTCTCCAATAAAACCGCGCGTTTCGGCCTACTTTCCCTTCGTTTCCATATTGCATTCCTATGGAAAAAATGTGTCGCATTCTGGGAGGAACTGACTACGCCGTTCCTGAACGGAGTTCGTTATTATTATGGGATATGAATACTACAAATACGCCAGCCCGACGGGCTTGGAGTCAGACTCGTGCGTCGCGCCGGCGGTGGCACCCACCTTCGCTCAGATCCGTCCTCCGCTGAGGATTTTAGGGAGGACCAGGGCTACGGCGGGCAGGTCGCCACTTGTGATTGCGCGCGGCTCTGCAGATTAAAACTTATAGGTGAAATTCAGGAGGATGGAGTGCAGATACGTGGGACTGGTTGTGATGCCCGGGCCAGCCAAAGTCGAATCCCAGTGGTGGTCGAGCGAACCGAGGAAATTATATCCCAGGCCAACTTCTGCATGGCGGCCGAAGACGTATTTGATGCCAAACATGGCCTGATAGCCAAACGTGCTGTCGGTGGAGCTGGTGGAAGTTGTTAATGGGTCCCATTGATCCAAAGTGCTGATGAGAACGCCGGCGCCCAGGCCGCCGTAGACCTGCCAATGGTCGTTGAATGAGTGCTTGTAAATGCCGTTCAACATCACCGGCACCGACCAAACATACTCGTTATATGAAAAGTTTGACGCCGGCACGCCGTCAACACTGGAGAAGCTGTTAAAGGCGAGGCCGGTTTGGAGTTCGACGGCGAAGTTCTGGTTTATGTTGTAGCCCAGGTTCAAGTCAACCCTGAGGCCAACGTCAAATTTGGTTACGCTGCCCTGCGAGATGATGTTTTGCAGGATGGCCGGTCCGGCGTCGGCCCCAAAGTAGATGCCGCCTGTGTAGCTGTCCGCGTTGTAATCCATATCTGCCGCCGCCGCGGGCCATGAACATGCCGAAACGAAGCCCGCCGCCAGGGCGACCGGCAGGGCAGGAGCCAATCCATAGATTTTTTTCGTGGTTTTCATATGAGTTTTTTGTTTTTGCGTTTGCCGATTGATTGTGAACGTTCCGCGAACAACCGACCGGTGACGATGCGGTCTGATGCTATCTGCCTGTTTTTCGCGGGATGCAGGTCGGCTTCTAAACCCAATCCCATGCCACGTCAAGACGAAAAGCGAAGTTTTTATCCGCAGAGCCGTTATTTTATTTCGGTGCGGCAAGGCGTAAGAACGTGGGATGCGGAGAGATGCAGCAAATCAGATTCGGTGTTTGCACATGGCCATTGTGGCAACACAACTTGCCAGGACTCACTTGCCCCGGCTATAACCGCCCCTTCCATGAATCGGCAGAGCACTGTTGTCGAAAGACTCTCCCTCATCTCCGCCTTCGCCGGGCTTCGGCGCGAAAAGCCGGCCCTCTCCCGCTGGGAGAGGGAGAATGATCGTCCGACGATTTGGTATGGCTAAAGATGGCGCCAGTTCCGGGGTTCAGTGCGAAACCGCCTTCGGGGAGATCTTTCAGGGCTTTCAGTTAGCGGCTTTTGCCGATAGTTGGGGGATCAGGTGATGGGGAGAAATAGTCATCTGCTATTCTCCATCCCAGTTGTAATCGTATCCGGCCGGCGGTTCGTAGGCGCCCGGGTCTGAATCGGAGACACCGTCCCAATAGACTTTGGCCAGGGCTGCATGCCCGTCGACAAGGCTCAGGACGTTTTTTGCGTTGGGATAATCCTGGTTAATGAGTGGATGCCACGAGCCCCCAAAATAGGCGGTCCACTCGCCAACCAGCACCGCCTTGGCCGGACTTTTGATGGAACCCAGTTTCTGGCCGGTGATGCGCGCGATAGCGCCTGGTCCGACCTCGTAACCGTTAAACGTGTAACTGGTGAACGCGTGTCCGGCCTGAGTGCCAATGATCGGATCCGACGGACAGATAAAAACCTTCTCGCCCGGCGATGCAGGGCCGGTCAGTCCCAAGTAGCCTTTCACCAACTGCTTGTAGAAGGCGCCAACTCCATTGGCGTACGGGTTTGGCATCGGTAAAACCGGCAGGCGGTCCGCGCTATCTTCCGCGTACAAGCGAATCGCCAGGTTGACCTGTCTCAGGTTGCTTAAGCAATTCGTCTTCCTGCCCTGTTCCCTGGCGCCGCATAACGCCGGCAGCAGGAGCGAAGCGACGATTACGATGACCGCAAAAACAACCAACAGTTCGATAAGCGTGAATGCGCGTTTTTGGTTCATCAGGAAAATCATGAGTTGGCGAGTCTTCGGGTTCAATTCACGTCTCCGGCCCATTTCCATTCATTGCCGATTTTCTTCATTTTGATAATGGCCTTTCCGCTATGGAGGGCTTCAGCCGACGGCGTGGCGTGAATGTGCAAATTGACTTCGTCGTCGGATACAATTTCTTTTTGGGTGATGCGGTACCCGGCCATGGCATTGGCCCACCCCATAAGAGCCTGGCTTACCTGGTCCGGCGATTTCCCGGCCATTTTTTCCTTAAACTGATCCATTTGCTCCGGAGTAACGGCTGCCGGGAGCTTTTCCGGGTCCCCGGTGCTCGCGGCCCAAATCATCGATTGGACCGAGGCTTCGGGTGTGGCGTAGCCCGCATAGCTGAAGTGCGGCGCCCTGGCTTTGAATTGTTGCAGAGTGACAGTGGCGGCTCCGGCGATAACGAGTACAACGGCGCCCGCCACAACGGCGGTTTTCAATTTGGTCCATGCCATATATTTCAATGTTGTTTTGAGGAGGGTTAAGGTTGAGGACGGAATGGCCGCTCCTTTGACCGCCGCAATCGTGACTGAGGCGGCCAACCCGACGGGTGCGGCTTGAACTGAATGGGCCGAGAGTGCGCCGGCAATGGCCACGACCGAGAGCGTGAATCCCCGTTTGACAAAGAACGTTCGCAGTTTTTCCAGGGCCCGGTTCACCCGCATTTTGCCGGCGGCTTCCGTGGTGCCGAGAGCGGCGGCGACCTCTTTGAAGCTTCGGCCTTCAAAGAATCGAAGTGTCAGAGCGTTTTGGTCGCTTTGCCCGAGCCGCCCCATGGCCGTTTCCAGCAGGGGCTCAATATCGCTCCAAATCTCCGTTTGATGGTCGTCCAATTGCGATTGCATATAGGCTTCCTGTTCGCGGTCCTGCCGGCGGCGGCGCAGAGTCAAAGCATTGGCGGCCGCGTATTGCGCAGTTCGGTAAAGCCAGCCGGAAATCACCGTTCTGGATCCGAGCGAACCGGCTTTGCGCGCCAGAATGATGAAGACCGTTTGGGTAACCTCCTCCGCCAGGTGAGGATCGCAGACATGGCGCAAGGCAACGGAATAGACCAGATTGACATGCCTTGATACCACGGTGGCAAAAGCCTCCTCGGATTTGCACCGTGCGTACATCCGCACGAGGTCCATGTCGTCGTTCATCATTCTATCTATACATCTACGCAGCGGGGCGGCGAGGGGCGGGTGAGACGGTCAGAGCGTGAGAGCGTGAGAGGGAAAAAATGGGACGCAAGGGGAGCGAAGAAGCCGCGTGAGGGCACGCGGCCTGCAATGAGGGCGGCGTCGCAATCTGGACAAATGGGACGTATTTGACGGATCGGACATATCTGCTTTTCCTTTTTCCTTTTTAGTTATATGTTCTTCGAATGTTCGAGACCATTTCTGTTCAGTTAAAGACTGCGGCTGACAAGCTTTCGCATTTGCGGAGGTTTCTTTGACGTTGCCACCGCGCAACAGCGCGCCGCGGAGCTGAATACCCTGATGGCCGAGGAGAGCTTCTGGAATAATCGCGAGCGGGCGCAACAAGTCATTGACGAGTCCAACACACTCCGCGACAAAATCGAGCCGTTGCTGGCGGCGGAAAAACAGCTGGCGGATTTTCGCGACCTGGTGGAACTGGGCCAGGGCGAGCCGGAGGCAGCCCAGTTGCAGTTGCAGGCCGAACTCGAACGCGACGTTACCAAATTTCTCGCAAGCCTGGACGCCCACGAACTGAAGGTTTTCCTGAACGGCCCGCATGATTCGAAGAATTGCATCCTGAGCATCAACGCCGGCGCGGGCGGGACCGAGGCGCAAGACTGGGCGGAAATGCTGTCGCGCATGTATCAACGCTGGGCGGAATCGCGCGGCTGGGAAGTGGAAGTGACGGACGCGCTCCCGGGCGAAGGCGCGGGGCTGAAAAGCGTTACGATGCTGTTGCAGGGCGAAAATGCCTATGGTTTCACCAAGGCCGAGCGCGGTGTGCATCGGCTCGTCCGTATTTCACCATTCGATGCGAATAAACGGCGTCATACGAGTTTCGCGAGCGTGGACGTGATCGCTGAAATCGAGGAAGAGGATTCAGACATCGTGATTCCCCCGAACGAATTTCAGGTGGATACGTTTCGCTCCGGCGGCAAGGGCGGGCAGAACGTGAACAAGGTGGAAACGGCGGTACGAATTACGCACATACCCACTGGGTTGGTCGTGGCGTCGCAAACGCAGCGGTCACAGCATCAGAACCGGGCGACGGCAATGCGCCTTTTGCTTTCGCGCATTTATGCTCAGAGAGTGGACGCGCAGAAGGCCGAGATGGAACGGTTTTACGGCGAGAAAGGCAGTATTTCGTGGGGCAATCAGATTCGCAGTTACGTTTTTCAACCGTATCGGATGGTCAAAGATTTGCGCACCGGCGTGGAAACCAGCAACGTCCAGGGCGTGATGGATGGCGAGCTGGATCCGTTTGTGAATGGGTGGCTGCGGACGGGGTGTCCGACGAAGCGGATGCAGGGAGTGAAAGATGAAGAATAATTGCAGATTGTAGATTGCAGATTGCAGATCGCCCCTGCAGGGCTTTTGATATTTGTAGAATCGGTATTCCAGGCTCCCGCAGGGGGCGGGACCGGGCTATCACATTTCGAGCTTTCAGCCCGGCAGGCCCGCATTCGCTATGGGCGGATTGGAGGGTTCGGATGGAAGGCTCGGCTTGCCATGGTCATTGCAATGCACAAGGCAAAGTTGTCGTAAACTTTGCATAATGCAGCGCATTTCCGAACGTCCGACCGTTACTATTGCGGTTTTCTTTGAAAATAAAAAATCCCCAATTCGGCATATTTCCTGCGGGTCGAGTCGCGGTTTGTCAGGTAAAATGAAAATGAGGTCGGACCATTTGAGCTCGCCGGAATCGGCGATAAAAATACGATACAAGTGCCGGCCAACGCACAGAGAAACGGTTTTTGTTCACGAAAGAGCGGGTGATGACCAGACGATTTGGCAAGGCAACGTTGAAATATTTAGTAGAAGGAAAACAGGATGCTGCATAGTTTGGCGGGTGATTTAACCAAAATAGGAGCGCAACGATGAAAGAAAAAATCTCGGTCAAAGTTTTGCTGGTGGATGACGATGCGCGCAATTTGGACGTTCTCGAGAGCGTCCTGGCGTCACCGGACATTATCCTTGTCCGCGCCCAGACAGCAGACGAGGCTTTGCTTCGATTGATCGGAGGCCGGTTTGCCGCCATTCTGCTGGACGTTCAAATGCCCGGTGTCGACGGTTTTGAATTGGCCAGCCTGATCAAGCAGCGCAAACAGACACGGGACATTCCGATCATTTTCATCACGGCCTATTATCTGGAGGATAAAGACATTCTTTGCGGGTATCAGGCGGGCGCGGTTGATTATTTAGTGAAGCCGTTCAACCCGTTAATTCTCAAATCCAAAATCAATGTCTTTGTCGATTTATATCGCAAGAATATTGAATTGGCACGGGCCAATCAGGATGTGGAGAGAGCCGAAGAAGCGATGAAACAGGCCAACAATAAGCTGGAGGGCCGGGTCCAGGAGAGGACGGTTGAATTGGTCCTGGCCAACCGCGCCAAGGACGACTTTCTGGCGATGCTTTCGCATGAGTTGCGCACACCGCTGGGGCCGGCGCTGTTGCTGGCAAGTGAATCGGCTGATGACCCTGGGATTCCTGAGATTTTGCGGCGACGATTCCACGCAATCGCCAAACATGTGGAGCTTGAGGCCAGGCTGATTGATGATTTGCTGGATTTAACCAGAATAGCGAACGGCAAATTGCATTTGGAACGCAGGCCTGTCGTTGTTCATTCTGCCATCGAAGATGCAGTGGCAATCGTTGAAGAGGAAATCAAGAGAAAGCAGATTTTTATCGGGTTGAACCTGAAGGCGGAAAATTGCGCGATTTTTGGCGATCCGACTCGAGTGCGGCAAATATTTTGGAATATCATCAGGAATGCCGTTAAATTTACACCGGCCGGGGGGCAAATTACCGTGGAAACCTTTTCCGATGCGGGCAATGGGCGGCTTTCGGTCAAGGTAACAGATACTGGTATTGGCCTGACGGCAAAAGAGATTAATTCAATTTTCGACGCGTTTTCGCAAGGAGAACTTTCTGACCTGAATGGGCATCATTTTGGCGGCCTGGGTTTGGGACTTACGATTGCGCGGCGGCTGGTAGAACTGCAAGCGGGAACAATTCGAGCCGAAAGCCCGGGCCGCAACCAGGGGGCTACATTTACCATCGAATTTCCATATTTAAAAACAGCGGAGAATCAGATTCCTGTATTGCCCGCGCCTGCGGCCGGGCCCAAAACGACCAAGAGAAGTCTTTCGATCCTGGTAGTGGAGGATGATAAGCTGACACAGGAAACACTGGTTCAATTGTTGACACGGCGTGAGCATCGAGTAACCGCGGCAAGTTCAGTGACTGAGGCGCGTAATCTTACCTGCAGCGGGAAATTCGATGTGGTCCTTTCAGATGTGGGCTTGCCCGATGGCACCGGTTACACGTTAATGGCTGAGCTTCGAGATAATTTCGGGCTAAAAGGCATCGCTTTGACGGGCTATGGGACAGGGCAGGATATTGAAAATGCGAGGAAAGCCGGTTTTATAACGCATTTAACGAAGCCGATCCACATCAACTCGCTCGAAAATGCGTTGAGCCAATTTCATTAAGCTGCAGTGTCCAAATTTGAATCCGGCCGCTCTTTGGAAAGTTCCGCCAATGTTGAAGTCAGTTGCGCCACCTTTGATTCCAGAAACGCAATCCTGGAATCCAACGCGAGACGGCTTGCAACGGTCCGCAACTCTAAATTTTCAAACTTTTCGCTCAATTCGGTCAACTGCAGGCGTAACGCCTCGAAATCTGTGTTCATCGTGTCCTTTTGAAGTTAAAGGATTATCCACTCCCCGGCCCGTGCTGAAATAGTATTCGCTCAAATCAGCCATGCAAAGGGAAAAATATGGGGAAATATATGGATTGATGGATTGATGGATTGGTGGATGATTGGATGGCGGCGCGGGACCCGCCTTCGCTCTGAAGCTACGGCGGGCAGGCCGCCGCCCAACCATAAGAACGGCCACGATTTATCTTCAAACGCTCTCGTTTTGCGGTACAATAGGTTAAAATATCGGATGTTGGTTTAACCCGTTAGGATTGGAGCTATCCATGAAGAGTAAATCAGTCACTCGGCTGCTGTTGATTTTGTCCGCGATTTTGACCCTCAGTTCGGCGGCCAGTCGTGGCTCGACGTTCTCGGCTTATTATGCCTTTGGCGACAGCCTCTCGGATACCGGCCGCAACCCGGCGACGCCGGCTGGTTCGTATTATAATGGCCGATGGAGCAATGGTCCGCTGTGGGTGGAGTATTTGTCCGCTGACCTGGGGCTGGCTTACAATCCGGCAAACAACTGGGCGATTTCCGGCAGCACTACCTCCAATTTACTGTCGCAGATTGCCAATGTGCCGGCGTCGCCCGCGCTGCATACGGCGTTGTTCAGCGTGCTGAGCGGCGGGAACGATTTTTTGAATAATGTGACCCTGGGCGTGAATGATTCTGCCTGGGGCCTGGTGGTTACCGATGCCGTTTCCAATATCGCGCTGACCGTTACCACGCTTTGTACCAACGGCGCGCGCGAAGTCATTGTCGGTAATCTTC
>Ga0210401_10005456_pt1 | contig 13060 bp, 10 predicted proteins | sample IncBWH32MmetaG_FD_150866 | JGI IMG/M metagenome (GOLD analysis project Ga0210401, IMG submission 150866) | Forest soil microbial communities from Barre Woods Harvard Forest LTER site, Petersham, Massachusetts, United States - Inc-BW-H-32-M | ecosystem: Environmental > Terrestrial > Soil >... | reverse complement strand
CACCGAGGCAAAGCTACTGCTTCGAGCAGGTGGCCCGGCTCGCATGACCATCTGACGCAAAGCCAAGCCAATGACGAAACTGCGAAAATCTGCAACGGGGAATCCAGCGACTCGCGAGAGGCCAAAATTTCCAGTCATCTCCGAACAGATGCAGCACTGGTCCGCGATGCTCGAGGCGGAAGTGGAATCCTGGCCAGCCGTCACGTGCAAGCGCATGTTTGGCTTTCGGTTCCTTTACCGGCGGAAAGCCGTGTTCGCCGCTTTGCCCTATTCTCGTGGACTTTTCACTCCTTCTTCCATTCTTTTCAAATTCAATCCCATGCCCGCCGGCTTATTCCGACAGGCGCAGAAAGAGCCGCGACTCGACACTGGGACACGCATGTCCGGCACAGGCTGGTTCTCTTTCGAATTGTTCAGCGATGCGGATGTTCGCGACGCAATCTGGTGGCTCGACCAGGCCTACGAGCGGGCCAAGAAAGGAGCTGCCAAGTGACACCTATTTTGCTGGTCGGCGTTTCGCTGGGCCTGCCGCCGTCTCTGTATCTTCGCGAACTTCGACTGGAACGGACGAGCGCGGAAGCGGCTGGTTAGGTTGCCGGAAACCGCGGCACTAAATTCCAGCAGTACACTCGTCTCCTGCGGTAAGCTGAAGAAAGCTCACGAGAGCCGCTGCCCATGGAACCGAACTCCATCGTTGTCGTCAGCCTGCATTCCCCCAAAGAAAAAATCTGGGGCATCCTGCTTTCGCTGAATCCCAGCGGGATCACCGTTCGCGGCATCGACCTCAACTCCTTCGATCATTTCATCAGTCAAATCAATCAACTCGACGCCGAACGCGTTGGGCTGCCAACGGTTTTCTTCCCCATGACCCGCGTCGAGCGCGTCTCTCTCGACGAGCCCTCCGGCTCAATTCCCTCAATGGCCGACATCTTCCAGCGCAAAATCGGCCGTTCGCTGTTCGACTATCTCGCGCAATTCGCCTGAACTGCGCTATCCTTATCCTTCCAATGAAAGCCCGCATCTGGACGGTACCCAACCAAATCACATTTCTGCGCCTCGGCTTCTTGCCACTGTTCCTGATTCTGGTGCTGTATGAAGAGTACCGGTGGGCGCTGATTGTGCTGGTCTTTGTCGCGGGAACCGATTTCATCGATGGCCTGGTCGCGCGCAAATTTCATCAGCAATCTGCCCTCGGCGCTTATCTGGATCCCATCGCCGACAAGCTGCTGCTCTCTTCTTCCTTCCTCGCGCTGGCTATGGAGAAGAAAATTGCCTGGTGGCTGACCATCATGGTGCTCAGCCGCGATGTGCTGTTGCTGGTCGTTGCCGCAGTGATCCTGATTATTCAGGGCTACCGGCCTTTTCCTCCAAGTTTGCTTGGCAAAGCCACTACGTTTTTTGAGGTCGGGCTGGTCTTTTTTGCCTTGCTGGGCGCGGTGTATCCGGGGGAGCGCATTGCTTTGCTGACGCACTACCTGGTGTACACGGTCGCGGTGTTTGTAACGATTTCGGGCTTTCACTATGCCGTGGTCGTCGCGCGGCGCTTGCACGCGTCCTGATTTAGCAATGGCCTAAAGGCCTGAGCTACATGTGCGTTCCGTTGCTACTGCATTTTCTTATTGGGGGACCCGGTCGCCGTAGTGCAGGAACATCATCACGAAACTGGCTACCAGAACAATTCCCGCCACCCAGCCCATCGCGTACGCCCTGGTCCGTTCCGGCCCGGGAAGTGGTTCGCGGTCCGTCAGTACTTTCCCCAGTAAAAATCCCGCGGCCAGGCCGCCGAAGTGCGCCCAATTGTCCGTTCGCAATCCGCGAAACAAGAATCCAATCGCGAAAATCGTAACCACCCACGAGATCAGCCGGGAGCGCATCTCTTTCATCTGCACGCCCCCGCGCTTGGTTGCGACCGCGATCAATAGTCCAACCAATCCGAGGATCGCGCCGCTGGCTCCCAGAGAGAAGTGGCCCGCCCACGCGCTGAGGAGGAAGCCAGCGGCGCCCATAACGACGTACAGAAATAAATAACGCGCCGAACCGTAGATTTCTTCGACGATGGGTCCCAGATCCAGCAGGATCATCATGTTGAAGCCAATGTGGATAAGTCCGCCGTGTAGAAACATGGCCGTAACCAGGCGATACCACTCGTGACCAAGAAAAATGGCGGGCCCGAAAGAAGCGCCCAAGCGGTACAAGGTGCTGCCATCCATTCCCCACAGAATGCTTAGCCCGCCGCCTTCACCTGATTTCATCGTGCCAACCAGGCTCAAGCCGAACATCACTACGTTCAGGATCAGGATGGCGGTGGTTACCGGCGCGTGCCCGCCAAAAAATTCTGAAAGACCTTTGCTCCAGGCCGCCAAACCGAACCGCAAGTTCGTTCCGCACTCGTGGCAACGCGTCGCGTTGATTCCCACCAGCGCGCCGCAAGCCGGACACAATTGGGGACGTTTCTCTCCGCCGCCAAACATCCCACCAAACATTCTCTTCAAGCGCTCAATGCGCATCTGCCAATGATAGGGAAGGGCCAACACTCCTCCTTGCAGCCACTTTGATGCGTTCCTATAATACCGGAAACGCGCTTGGTTATGCGGCGCAGGAGCCTATGGACAAATTTGAAGAGTTTGGCCGCCGTCTCGATGAAGAACTCACCCGCCTACGCAAATACGTGGAAGAAGAAGTGGCGCCCGAAACGGAAAAGCGCACCGCGCAATTCCTTCGCGAGGCTTCGGAAAAGCTCAGCGAAGCCTCCAAGAAACTGGAAGCGCGCGCCGCTGCCCGCGCCCAGAAAAATTCTCAAGAACCCAAACCGTGACCTTTGACCGGCTCGCTTCCCGAACAGTTTTGATCGCCTTGGCTCTGCTTAGTGCCGGCTGCGGCGGGAAGCGTCCTGTCGCTTCGCATCCCCCCACCAATACGCCGCCGTCCGCGGCGCCCGCGGAGAGTGCCGGCGGTGCCACCAGCAATCCGGCCACGCCGCCTGCAGCAGCCGCTCGCCCCGGCAAGCACTCCAAAACTCCTCCAGCGCCCGCCGGCTACAGCGAAGAGGGAAATGCTTCCTGGTATGGACTTCCGTTCAACGGCCGGCGGGCCTCCAACGGCGAAATCTACGATATGAACAAGTTGACGGCGGCGCACCGGACTTTACCGTTTGAAACGGTTGTGCGCGTCACTAATCTCAACAACGGCAAAACCACCACGGTTCGCATCACCGATCGCGGCCCTTTCGTGGATAATCGCATCATCGATCTTTCGCAGGCGGCGGCTCGCGAAATCGAATCGATCGGCCCCGGCGTTGTTCCGGTGCGGTTGGAAGTGCTCGGGAATGTCGACGTCAGCGCCGGTTTCTTTACGGTTCAAGTGGGTGCCTTCCGCGAGCGCACCAACGCCGAGCGGCTGCGCGAGCGCCTTACGGCTTCCTACTCGCCCATCTTCATTCAACAAATTGAGGCGGGCCAGAACAGTTTCTATCGCGTGCGGATCGGCAAAATTTCCGGCGAAGAAGCCGCGCAGCAGTATGCGGACCAGCTACGCAGCAAGGAAGGCTTCACGCCGTTTGTTGTGCGTCTGGATGAAGCCGCACCTTCAGGAGCAAAGTGATGGACCCCAATTGTCTGTTTTGCAAAATCGGAGCCAAGAAGATTCCGGCGAAACTGGTATACGAGGATGACGAGGTATTCGCGTTTGAAGATGTCAACCCACAGTCGCCTACACATGTTTTGATCTGTCCGCGAAAACACTTTGCCACGCTCCACGATGCCACGGCGGAAGATCAAGCAGTTCTGGGCAAACTCCAGCTCGTTGCAGGCAAACTCGCTATGGAGCGCCATCTCCTGCCCGGTTACCGCACAGTCTTCAACAATGGCAGCGGAGCTGGCCAGTCCGTGCTCCATCTTCACTTGCATCTTTTGGGTGGCCGCACGTTCCGCTGGCCGCCAGGCTAATGCAATCGCGCGATAGCTTTTGTGCTGCCCGCGCTCGCTGATTTCTCGCGCAATCCTTTTTCACGTTACACTTTCCTTTCTTCTCAGGAGGCTCCATGCGTTTCCGTTCGCTCAGCCGCAAGATGTTTGTTGCTGCGCTGCTTCTGCTCGTCTCGGTTTCTGGCCCAGTTGCCCAGCAAGCCGCCGCTCCCGCCGCCGCGCGCGCCGGGCAACTCACCGTTGATCGCATTTACGGACAGCCTAGCTTGAGTGGGCGCTTGACTCGCGGAATCGCTTGGAGCCTGGACGGGAAAAAATTCAGTTTCTTCGAGACGGTGGGCACAGGCAAGGAGGCAAAGCCAGCGCTCTATGTCATGGATGTTGCTACGGGCCAGCGCTCGCTGCTGATCGCTGCCGACAAGCTGGAATCTGTGCTTCCCGCGCCTTCCGGCAAACAATCGCAGGCCACCGGGCTTGGGCGGCGCGCTCCGTCGCAAGTGCAGTGGTCGGTTTCGGGTGACGCGCTTCTTTTCGAGAGTGCTACCTCGCTCGCATGGTTTGACGTGAAGTCGCAGGAAGGCCACGTACTCGTTTCGGGAAAGGAAGAACTTGCCGACGCGAAAATTTCGCCCGACGGCAAATATGTCAGCTTCATTCGCGACCACAATTTGTGGCTCGTTCCGACGGCGGGCGGTAAAGAGCGCGCGTTGACGACCGCAGGCACCGAGGAGATTCGCAAAGGCGAGCTCGACTGGGTCTATCCCGAAGAGCTCGACATCAGCACGGCGTACTGGTGGGCGCCAGATTCCTCCGCGATCGCTTATCTGGAAATGAATGAAAGCAAGGTCTCGCAGTTTTCCCTAACGGACTTCGAGTCCTACACGGGCGAGGCGGAACTGCAGCGCTATCCGGTGCCCAGCGGAAACAATCCTGCCATCCGCGTGCTCGTGGCGTCGATTGCCGGCGGTGAACCGCACGTGATGGACATTGGCACGAACACGGATATTTACATTCCGCGCGTGAATTGGCTGCCGGATTCCAAACACGTTGCCATTCAGCGCTTGAATCGCGAGCAGAATATTCTGGATCTTCTGCTGGCCGATACTGCTACCGGAAAGTCTTCCGCGTTGCTCACGGAGAGGGACCAGTATTGGATCAACGTCAGCGACGATCTGCACTTCTTGAAGGGCTCAAACCGTCTTCTGTGGTCCAGCGAGCGCAGCGGCTACCGCCATCTTTATCTCTACGACCTGAGTGGCAAGGAAGTCGCGCAATTGACCAAGGGCGATTGGGAAGTGACGCATGTTGACGCCGTCGACGAAACGAAGGGCGTGGTCTATTTCGGCTCTACGGAGAAATCCCCTCTGGAGCGGCATCTTTATCGGGTTGCGCTCGATGGTTCGGGCTTCACTCGCCTGAGCAAAGAAGACGGCAGCCACGCGATCAACTTTGCGCCAAACGCGGCTGCCTACATTGATACCTACTCCAATTCTGGAACGCCGCCGCGGCAGGATCTGTATCGTGCCGACGCCACCAAGGTGGCCACGCTGAACGAAAACGGCGTGCCCGAATTGGCGAAATACCATCTTTCGCCCGTGGAGTTTCTGACCGTCAAGTCCCACGATGGCATCGCGCTTAATTGCTTCATGATCAAGCCGCCCAATTTCGACTCCACGCGGAAATATCCGGTGCTCGTGTACACGTACGGCGGACCGCATGCGCAGGTGGTGATGGATTTGTGGGGTGGCAACAATTTTCTTTGGCACCAGATGATGGCTCAGAAGGGCTACATTATTTTTGCGCTGGATAATCGCGGTTCCGCGGGGCGCGGACACTGGTTTGAAGAGCCAATTCATTACCGCCTGGGCGCGCAGGAACTTTCCGATCAGCGTGATGGCGTCGAATGGCTGAAGGGTCAACCCTATGTTGATGGCACGCGAATCGGCATCTGGGGCTGGAGCTACGGCGGCCACATGACGCTGCACGCGATGTTTGATATGCCGGGCGTGTTCAAGGCCGGATTTGCCGGTGGGCCGGTGACGAACTGGCGTTACTACGACACGATTTACACCGAGCGCTATCTCGGACTGATCCCGCAGCGTGAGCACAGCTACACGGAATCGTCGCCGATCGAAAACGCCGGTAAGCTTCAGGGGAAACTGCTGATCGCGCACGGCACCGGCGACGACAATGTGCACTATTCCAACACGCTGGCGCTAATCAATGAGCTGATTGAAAGCGGAAAATATGCCGAGGTAATGGCGTTTCCGGGGCGCGGCCATGGAGTTACCGACCCGCCGGCTCGACGCGTGCTGATGCAATGCGTAACGCAGTTTTTTCTGGATAATTTGTGAGCGTTACTTTGCGTTGAGATCTACGTCTTTAACCGGGAGATCCCAGTGCGCTTCCAGGATCTCGAAGCGCCGTTGCTCTTCCTTCCGGTAGCCTTCCTGGTCGGGAAACATCTGCTTCAGGATTGGCGCGGAATCGAAATTGTCGTGAGCAATGGAAGCGTTCTTGTACACGATGGTCACGCGATAGTCCCAGCGGCCATCTTCCGGCATGTGATAAATGGGTGTAGCAGCTGTCACCTTCAGGATGCGGCCCATCTCCATCTCTTTGTTCAGCAGTGGATAATGATTTTTCTTGAACAAGGCAAGGAATTCGCTGGCATAGCCCCACTTTGCCCGGTAGTAGCATTCCACCGTAAATGTTTTGTCTCCGGCACGGGAGTCGGCTTGTGGGCGCGCGTGACCGACCACGCCAAAAGCGAGCACAATCGCAGCAAGCAGCAGCGCGAACCAGAGCGCAACACGGAGTTTGGGCGAGTCTGACATGGGATCTCCTAACGATTAGGTCTGTGGACGCATTGTATCTCGAAACTGTGCCATTCTCGGGCCAGGACTCACAACTACGCGTCCTGTCCCGCATGGCCGTCCTATGCCCTTCAGTACGCGGCGCGCGTCAAGCGATCGCGAATCGCAGCCCATTCCGGGGCGTGCGGCGGCAGTTCTACCGCGATCCAGTCGTATCCCTCGCGATCCAAGTCGTGCAAAACGCTGTACAGCTTCGCGGCGTAGGCTTCCGGCTGTTCCGGCATGCGCAGCTTCCAGGTTGCTTTCGCGTCGTAGGCAAACCAGAGATAGGCGCCACGCCCCTTTTGCGGCAGATGGCCACGATTGACCAACAGCACACGCGTGCGCGGACTGTAGTGCTTGTGGTGCTGACCCGGAGAACGATGCGCGACGTGGTGTTCCCCCGGCTCGGGTGCTGGCGTGCTTCCGACTGGTGCGGCATCGTCGACCAACGCCATGCCGGGGCGAAGGACTTCCAGGCCGTCCTTGGTCACCGCGATGACCGTGGATTCGAGGCCAACTTTACAGGGTCCGCCATCGAGCAGAAAGGGCGTGTCGTCGCCAAAGGCTTCGCGGACATGCTGTGCCGTGGTGGGAGAAAGTTGCGTGAAGCGATTGGCACTGGGCGCTGCAATGGGCACGTTGGCTTCACGCAGAAGGGCCAACGCCACGGGATGTCGCGGCATGCGCAAGCCTACGGTGGGGAGCCCGGCAGTGACTTCATCGGGAATAGCAGGCTTTTTCGGCACGACGATCGTGAGGGGCCCGGGCCAAAACTCGCGTGCCAAGCGCTCCGCGTCTTCGGGCCATTCGGCGGCAAGTTCGCGGGCCTGCTCGACACTGGAAACGTGCACAATTAGCGGGCTGGCGGCCGGCCGGCCTTTGAGCGCGTAGATCTTGTGAACAGCAGCGGGATCGAGGGCATTGGCGCCAAGGCCGTAGACCGTTTCGGTGGGGAAGACTACCAGTTCGCCGGCGCGGAGCAGTTGCGCGGCTTTGCGGATGTCTTCGTCGGAGACCATGGTGGTGTCAACAATTGTCGCAGAACCGAAAGCCACGTGGCGAGCGGCAAGGGCTCTGTCGTTCGGTTCGACGGTCGTCGTAGGAACTGGCCGCCAGAGAATGGGGGTCGGCAAGCCGATTGCCTGAGCACTTCATTATTACGTGTCACCAATACTTTTGGAACGCTTTTCCTGTGCGGAGGGCGGGAAGGTCGACTGAGCATGTCTACGAATTTGCGAAGTGCAGCCCGAGCCGTGCCAACACGCGTTGCGCCGCGCCGGAACCGAGTATGCGAATCACAAAAAAGGTGAGCAAACGAAGGCGGTCCAGAGGTCCATCGGCCAAGAGGGCAGCCAACGAAGGGGCCGCGCGGGCGAGTCCGAATTTTTACTGGTGGCATCCATTGGAACTCCGAGCCCGTCAGTACTGCTACCACGACACGTAGGAAGACAATATTTTCGCCAATTCCACAGGTGGTGCCAGATGAAATGGCGCGAACCGGCAGACGGCAGAAAGGTCAAAGGAAAACCCGCCCGCCTAAGAAGGGGGCCACTACACAGGCGGACTTGCCGCCGCTCCCGCCCGATGTAGGAAAGAAAAAGGCCCCGAAATGGGAACGGGGCCTTTGGCTGACAGCTAAGAAACTAAACCACCATGGAGTTACCAGTTGAACTTCAGAGCGAACTGGAACTGTCGCGCATCATAAGCTGCCGTTGGCTGCCCGGCCAGACACGTGGCGCCCGAAGAGGGATCGCACAGTTGGTTCACTGCGGCGATGTTGGTGTGATTGGTAAGATTGAAAGCATCGGCGATCAGGTCGAGGCGGAAGCGTTCGCCGAAGTTGATGGCCTTGGCGATGCGCAGGTCAAACTGAAAGAAAAATGGCATAACAAATTTGTCGCGCCCCAAGTTGCCAATGCACCCGGCCGGTGGCGTGATGCCCGGAACACTAAACACACTGCCGTTGTCCGCAAAACAGGATTGCGCGACGCTGAACGCGGCGCCGTGAATGTATGGCGAAATGGTGGCCCCGCCGGCCGCCGGCCGATCCTGGGAAGCGCCGAGATCAAGCCGCGTGTCGGACCCGGTGATCACGTTGAAGGGCCGGCCCGAAGACAACTCAATCAGCGGAGCGACCGTGAAGTTGCTCAGGAAAGCGTGCATGAATCCTTCGCCATGCGTGTGCGGAGAAGTCTGGAAGACGCCACTGGTGACCCAGCGATGGCGCTGGTCGTTGACGGAGTTGGCGCGCTCGAGGAATGGGAAGCGAGAATCCTGCGGCTCGAGCGTGGATTGCAGGTCGGTGGCGTCGTCGATGGAATGCGACCAGGTGTAACTGGAAAGCAATTCAAAGTGGTTGGAAAAGTGTTTGGAGACATTGACGGTCAGAGCGTTGTACCAGGAACTGCCCGTCGATTCCTGCGCGTCGACGCTGTTGAACGGAACGGGCACGCCAAAGCCGGTGGGAAATCCCGCCGCGGAAGCGAGAGCCACCTGCGTGGCGTAGCCACCGGGAACAAGGCCCGCAAACGATGGATTCGGACCGGACGGGCGGAAGTAGTTAAAGAATGCGGGAGTGCCGACCAAGCCGACTGGAGCGCCGGAGCAGTTTTGTCCGGTGTAGCCCAAGCCCAATACGCCGGGAGCTAGAGGCTGTCCCGTGGGCGTGGCGAACGCAATGCTGCCGCCAGGTTGGCCGGAGGCCGTGGTTACGTTAAATACCGGGATGCCGCCGGCACACGCGCCGTTCGGAGTAGAAGGAACAGCGACGGTGAGCGGGCTGCCAAAGTTCAAGCCGGTGGCGTCGGCTTTCTGCAAATTGGTGGTCAGCAAAACGGGATCGGTGGAGTTGACGTCGATGGGGCGGTAGAGATGCAAGCCGCGCGTGCCCTGATAGCCGACGCTCAACGTCCAGTTGCCCGCGATGACATGTTCCACGGTGAGGTTCACCTGCTGCGCGTAGCCGTACTGGAAATTGCTCTGGATCGGCAAAGTGAACGGAAGAATCGGAAGCGGGAAGCCGGGATTCCCCGTGGTGCCATTCATCGGAGACGGCAGGAAGTTCTGATTGGCGAACAGCGAGCCGGACTGCAATGGATCAAAGCGCTGCTGGTTCGGCAAATAGAACATGCTTGGCAAGCCATTCAGAGCGCCCTGAAAAATTGTTGAGCCGTTGAGATTGGTCGGAATATCGAGACTGCCGCCGCAAGTGGGGTAGCCCGCCGGTGCGACAGCCGAGGGAATCAAGCCACAAGCGGAGGCCAGTCCACCGGGAGAGAGGAGTTGAACGGAGCGGCCGCCATCGGCCGTGACCGAGTCAAAGGCGATGGCCAGCAGCGGATGATCGTAGAAGATGCCGTAGCTGGCGCGCACCACAGTCTTGCCATTCCCGCGCGGATCCCAAGCCAGGCCGATGCGCGGAGCGACATTCTTGTAATCGCGGGGAATGCCTTCCGTGACGCCAAGCGCCTTTTCCGCAGCTGCGTTCACGGACGTGGCCGGGGCGAATAGCGGGGTGATTTCCACGTCATAGCGCACGCCATAGTTGAGCGTAAGTTTCGGGGTGATCTTCCAGGAGTCCTGCGCGAAGAAGCCGAAAGGAATGTTGTCGAAAGGAGTGTTGGAAGTGCCGATGCCCTGGATGTAGGTGGTGGGAACGCCGAGTCCGTAAGCTTGCAACGGAGTGGCGCCGGGAACCACGAGTTCTCCATTGGCGCACGCGCCATTGTGAGGACCGCTGGTAAGGCTGATGCAATCAGGCAAGCCGAAAGAGGAAGCGGGGAGCGGGCCGAAGTTGGCGACGCCGCCGAAGTCCAATTCGAAGATCTGCTGTCCACCGGAGGGGCGCAGCAAGATGATGTTGACATCGGCGCCGAATTTGAAGGTGTGGCGCCCTTTCGTCCAGGTGACGTTGTCGGTGAACTGGAAACGCTTCTCCACGCGGTTGACCGTGGAGTAAGGCTCGCGGCCGAAGTACGCGTAGCCGGGAATATTGACGCCCAGTTCCGAGCCGCCGGAAAGATTAGAGAAGCCGAAATGGTTGCTGCGGCGAGCGAATTGGAAACGGAATTCATTGAAGATTGTGTCGCTGGCGATGGTGGTGTGCTGGAACGTTGCGTTGACATCGTGCAGCCAGTTCACGCCCACGCGCGACCCCGCGTTTTGCCCGAAGACCTGGTTCTGCGCCGTGGTCTGAATCCCAGTGGTATAAGAAGGAGCGACGCCTACACGCAGGAACGAATTGTTCTTCGTGTTCCACACGTGATCGAGACGCGCGGACCACAGGCTGGTTTTTTCGGAAGTGGGGAAGTTGCCGCGGATCGAATTCAGCCCCACAAAGGAAGCCGGCAACCCGGCCACACCAAAAGAATAGTTGGGGTCGAGCGGATTTACGGGAACATTCGCACAATTCACCGTGCCGATTTGCGCGCCCGCGGGAAGAATCGGGCAGGTAAGGGGAATGGGGAATTGCGCGCCGGGTCCGGGATTCACTAGTCCGCTAGTGAGAGCGGGTGCGACCGCGCCGTAATCCAAACGATTCAGGGCCACGCTGGAAGCTGAGCCCATCAAGATGGCGTATTGTGAAGCGAGCGTCGCATTAATCGGCAAAAGGGTTGTAAAGGCGGCGGCCTGGTCCTGCGTCAGTTGCACGGGTAGCACGGTCGTCGGGCTGGTGGGCACCTGGACGGTTTGCAGACCGAAATTGTCCTGGCCAATGCTGGAGAAGCCGGTCTCTTCGCGTTGCGTGTACTCGTAGGAGAAAAAGTAGAACGTTTTGCCTTTCTTAATGGGGCCGCCGAGGGTTAGGCCCGCTTGCGCGCGTGTGTAAGCCTGCTTCACGGGAACGAGTTGGCCGGCGGCATTCACTTCACCCGAGAAAGGGTTGCGGGCCTGGAAGGCGCTGTTGCGGAGGAAACCGAAGACGTTGCCGTGGAATTCGTTGGTGCCGCCCTTGGTGACAATGTTGACCACTCCGCCGGTGGCCCGGCCATATTCCGCGTTGTAGTTGCTGAGAATCATCTGGAATTCCTGCACGCCCTCTTGCGACAGCGTGGTGCGCACGCCGTCGATGGAGTTGTCGCCAAAATCGGCACCATCCACGCTAACCATGTTGGAACGGGCGCGCGCGCCGCTGATGTTCAGGCCGCTGTTGGGCGCCGGACCAATGGTGGGAGCGACGTCGCGAGTGGTTTGCGAATTCAGCAAAGTGAAATTGATGTAGTTGCGGCCGTTGATGGGGAGGTTGTTGATTTGGCGCTGCTCCACGGTTTGCGCGCTTTCACTGCGGGTGGTCTCAATAGGAGCAGTTTCGGTAGTGACGGTGACGATCTGCTGCTGCGTGCCGATCGTCAGGGTGACGTTGAGAATGGCTTCCCCGCCTACCGTTACCTGGACCGCAGGGTTCTCGTAAGGGGCAAACGTGGAGGGGCCTTCCACTCGGACTTTATACTCGCCGGGAGTCAGGCCGACGATGCGGTAGCGGCCGCCTTCATCGGCGACAGCGGTACGTTCCGCTCCAGTCTTCTCGCTGGAAACGGTGACTTTTGCGCCGCTGACAGCCAATCCTTGCGGATCGGTAACGACGCCAGTAAGCGTAGCGGTATTAACTTGAGCGAACGACCCTACCACCCCGAACAGCCCAAACAGAATGACCCCGCAAAGAACCGCAAACGCAAAACACGAATGCCTGCGTGGCATACCCTTCCTCCTTGTGAACTCAGCCGGTGCCGCTACCCCTAGCGGTGCCGGGTGTACCCCCCGTGAGAAGGCCCTGGATTAGTGCGGCTTGTTAGACCAATTTTTTACTGCAATGAAACGGACTTTGCAACTTTAAACCGAGTGGTGGCAAGCGGCTACGCGATTGTGACGGAGGAGGTGCTCAAGCGGTAATGGCGCGATTCTGTGCCGTTTTGGAACACTGAAGGGAAGGCGAGAGAAGTGGATCGGATCGGACCAGCAGTCGATATCCGCAGCGGATTGCCACGCGACCCGCGCTGCGCCATGACCGTCGCCGAGGGGCGGGAAATCGTCCCGTCAGGCCCATAGAGAGCCCAGAAATGAGGGTGTGTCGCGGAGCCGAAGGTGGTTCAAGCTGTTCGAACTTGGGGTCCAGAAGGTGCCACACCACCACCCTGCTGTCCACGTAGCGGTAATCCTAGGGAGGAAACGAGCAAGAGCAGAATGAGGAGACCTTTGGAGAAGATCGAGAGTGGACGCAGACAATAGCTGAGTGGGCGGGTCGTAACTTTCCTTTGGAACGGGAATGACGAATGCGATCGG
>Ga0210401_10005455_pt1 | contig 13065 bp, 15 predicted proteins | sample IncBWH32MmetaG_FD_150866 | JGI IMG/M metagenome (GOLD analysis project Ga0210401, IMG submission 150866) | Forest soil microbial communities from Barre Woods Harvard Forest LTER site, Petersham, Massachusetts, United States - Inc-BW-H-32-M | ecosystem: Environmental > Terrestrial > Soil >... | reverse complement strand
TCGGCAGGACATGGAACAAATAGGGTTTACCGTTTTTGTCAATTCCGGAACCCGCAGCGACTTTTGCGATCGACGCATTGGTCCCTTGAATCGGATGATTCATTCCCTGCCGCTTGATACCGCCTTCCATAGACCAGATCGCACGACTGATCTCACGTTGCGTCGGCTCTCTGTGCTTCAACCAAAAACTTTCTTCCTTGTTCGGTTTTCTACCGTTGATCTCGGTGAAATGGGCGACAGCGTGCTTCTGTTCCGCCTCAGGATATTCGAGGCTCTCGGCCCAGTCCTTGACGACCTTGTTGTACGCACGCTCAGCCGTGGGTTTCGGGAACGATCGGCGGCGACCGAACATGTCACGAGCTTCACGCTCGTCCTCCGCTTTCTGCCCACACGACTCGAGGAAGTCCCAGACATCTGGAAACTTCTCTCTGTGGACCGCAACGAGATGCTTGGCCTCACCGATGTCCATTCCTGTTCGGGCAGCGAGGGTTTCAGCACTCCCACCGTACATCAAAAGAAAGTTCAGAGTCTTAGTGTTCTCACGTATTTTCTTGTGCTGTTTGCACTTACATTTTTCGTGCCGTGGTGTGCCGTCAGGACGCAGAGCGTAATACGCACAACCTTCCTCAGTGCCTTCTTTCCACTGGACCGGCATCAATATCTCAGTCGACACCGAGTGAATGTCTTCGCCTCGATTGAACGCATCGATCCAAGTCTTGGCGTTGGCTAGATCAGCGATGATCCGTAGCTCGGCACCGGACATGTCGACCGTGACGTAGACCCACGGATCGTCCTCATCGATCACTTCCTCGAGTTCCATCTCCATCCATGCGGCAATAAAGCAGGAGCGGACCTCTTCTTCACGAGGAAGATTTTGACCGTTAGGATTGTCGGAACTCGTCCGCCCAGTTTCAGCGATGAGCTGGTTGTACATCGAATGGAGCCGATGCGTGTACGGAGAGACCCAGCCTTCTTCGTTGCCAGGATGCGTCATCCACTCTTTTGTCCAAGCATATCCGTAGGTCTTCAGCCTCTTGTCCCAACCTCTGTAGTCGAGAAGATTTTCGATCAACGGAAACGACTTGTATTCCTTGAGGTCACCTTCATCCGTAGATTCGAGGCCTTTGAGCTGCTTCGGCCAATACTCCATCAACGCTCTGTACATCTGAGCATTCGAGTCATAGTTGATCAAAGCTTTCCCTGGGCAGTCTTCAGCGAGATTCTTGACCTTCGTTCTCTTCTTGGAAAGAGTGCTAGCTTTTTCCTTCAGCTCGTCTTTCATTCTCTTCCGCTCAGCCTCTAGATGGGCCATCTGTAATATGCACGCAGCGGACGTCGCCGGGTCGGATTTCTTCGTCTCTTTTGCCTTCGCCTTTAATGCGAGTTCGTCGTCGCTGACTTCGTTATAGACCTTCCACGCCAGCTTTGCGACTTCGACTTGTTGCTCTGTGATGATCTCGTGCTTGCTGCCAACGAGAGGCAAAAAGACGTCATCGAACTTCTGTAGACAAGCTTTGATGTGTTCCTCAGCGTTCTTCGTATTGCTGTTCCATTTCTCACTGTTGAGTTTTTCTCCGTGGACGTGCATCTCTGCGAACGCACCTATAGCCTCATTCTCCAGCTCCATCGTCCTCAGAAGTTTGTCATTCTCCCCAGTGATAATCTGACGTCCCTTAATAGAGTGCGGGAACCGTGTGTCGAGTGCGGCGTATTCGTACTGCTCTTGCGTCAGCTCATTGTCGACATCGAACGAAGTCTGAAATGTCTTGTCGATTTCGTAGTCGAAGTACCGCTTCATCATCTCTTCCATCGAATACCAGTCGTAGTCCTTCAACGAGTGATCACCGGCGTAGATGACACGCTCAGCGAGCTGGCAGTCCCAAAAGCAGTAGGGACGCACACCCCATCCCCAGTAAAACGTCACATATTCAAACCAGAGGTTGACGCCAACCTTTTCCCATGTGTGAGACTCTAGAAATGGACGGATGCGATCAATGACCCATTTGACACGAGGGTGCTTATCTAGGTTCTTTCCATAGAATCCCTGACAATCACGGAGATTGTCTCCAGACTCAGCGAAGGCGAGAAGATCAATAACGTATTGTTTTGTCTTAGTGCCGAACTGAATGAGACGGCACTTGCGGGCGAAGAACTGCTTGTGTGGCGTCGTTTCTACGTCTAGCCCGAGAGTTAGGGTCTGCTTGATCCATGCACACATCTTCTCAAGCTCGAGTTCATCCTTGACGACTGTGATATCCATCGGTGGCTTGAGATTGGCTGTTATGAGTTGCATTGGTCTCCATTGAACACACTTCGGGCTTATCCCTCTTTCCTGCATCATAGGTAACCATGCGGTTGGCCGATGAAGGAAACAAAAGATACCAGATATACAAAACCCATCTGGTCTACCTCAGAGACGCCACGTCCCTCTTAGGACCCGTAGGCCCCACTCTCACGAGTGCACTGCTTTATTTTGTCGTGGCTGCAGAGTCTGACGATTCTTCTTGATTGATGCAGTTTTTTAATGACCGGGTCGTAAGCCCTCAACGTTGCCCGGTAGAAGCACGCCCCGCAGGACGGCAAGAATCTTTCTCTGTCTGAAGTACGAGTGCTGTCACATCCACGGATGGATGCGTCTGTGACAATCCTCGCAGATCGCAACGAGATTGTCAAGTGTGTTTCCACCGCCGAAGCAAATCGGACGAATGTGGTGGCGTTCAGTCGCAGGCATACGGCCACACGACTGACACAGAATATTGAGCGGCACGAGGTGCTTCATTTTTTCGAAAGCGATGCGGACACGAGTCTGCTGCAGCTTTGATACCCGGCGACCGATAGAGGCCATACGGACAAGGAAAGGCAGGCGAAGCTCGAGAGACATTGCGACGAATGGATGAGGCATGTGCGACCTAAGAATACACGCCGCCGAGGGTATTGTCAAGTTTTTTGTCAGAAAAATGTGACAAATTTCTGACAGACTGTGTGGGGACGAATTTGCTTGACTTTGGGTCCGTTAGAGGTTACTATCGGTGTGTATGGGACGCAAATCTAAGAAGGGAAAGAGGTTAGACCCTAATTCAGCTGACTGGTGGGAGCGTCGACTCCAAAATGAGGGTCTCGGCGTGGATCGAGGCACTAGTAGAAAGCTCGTCTATGTTGGTGGAAACAAGGCACTTGATGTCGTCGAGAGGACCCACGAAGACAGGACTGAGAGCGAGTTTTCCAAAAAGTCTGAAAAAGAGACAGAAATAACTCCTAGTCCTGTAAAGACTTACAGGCCTGCGAGACCCATTTAGGCCCCTGAGCGTACCACGCTATAGGAAGAGAGCACAGATTTTGGCCCGACCGTGGCCTTTTCGTACAACAACCTTGCTAAGCCGATCCTACGACTCAATAGTCGACTGCGATCAGGCCCTTACGTCTGGTGCGAAACATACAACACGGTCATCTTTTATCTTGACAAACGGGGTGGAGTCTCTCCTCCTACGGCGGGCATCGCTCGCCGCCCACCCCGATATTGCGGGGGCTTTCGATGCTGGTGCCAGCCAGTGAAAGCCCCCTGCCACCTATTTGAGGAGAAAATATGCCCGCACCCCAGCCCTCGCAGTTCACTTACGAATCAATGCTCCCAGAGACCAACCCATCATTCACACGCATGAAGATCACGTTCGACGTCAAAGAAGGCGTCAAATCAGAGGACATTCATCCGTTGGAATATCAGGCTACAGTTCTTGCGTGGCTCGCCGGTGATGTCAAGCCGTGGAACGATTTGCAGGTCCGTACAGCAGAGCACAACGCTCAGTTCGAAAAGAAGCAGTAAAAAATCTCTAGGAGGAGATATGGCGTACAAATCTGCAGGCAATGAAGGATCGAGTTTCCGTGCGAAAAATCACGACGAGGTCCACGCCGCATTCGAGACCGCAGTTCTAAAAGTTCTGAAGCTCGATCTCATCAGGAAAGTCTACACCATTCCTGTGCCGAAGGCATCCGCAACATTGCAATTTTGGGAACCGAAGCGTAGTTATACGCCGGGAATCAAGATCGAGAACGGACCTGAGGTCAAATATCTCGACGTCGATGAATTTGCTGACTGGGCTAACCTCACAGTCAGCGACGCCGTAGAAAAAGCAACGATGCTCGGACACGGTTGTGGTGTACTCTACAACTGTCTCGTCAACAACGCTCTTCGCACCAAAGAGCACAAGATTGTTTTCGATCTCTTCAACAACAATCTCAAATTCAACTACGTCCACAATGCGGAGCCAAGTGTCGCAGACCCGATGGGAATCATTCCAGGATGGGTTTCTTTCCGTTTCCATTTCTACTCCTCAGACAGTTTTAAGGGTCTGGGTATGAGTGACGAAGAAACACTGACACGGCTCGAGGCGTTTAAGGCGAGGCACGGGAATCTATGAAAGTCCTAGTCGCTGTCATGTCTTGCCACAAGTACGAATATTATGTGGCACAGAACAACATCGATTGGTTTGACGGTGTCCGAAAACTCGTCGACCCTGCCGCTCAGCGGCAAGCGTGTCGTGACACTTGGTTGAGTGAACTTCCCGAGGAATGGGACTATCGATTCTTTATGGGAAAGCAGTTCCCACGAAGAGATCGGGACATCAGGCATTTCAAGACGCCAACGATTCCTGAAGCACTTTCAGACGAAGTCCTACTCGATGTCGACGACACCTATCGTGGCAACGGATTCAAGCTTCACGCCATATGTCGATGGGCACTCGATCGTGGTTATGACTACATCTTTCGAGCCGACGACGACACGATGCTATGGATGGATCGAATTTCAAGAGTAGGTTTTGAGAAATACGACTACACAGGCAACTGTCTTCCGGATGGGCGAGACCCTGGTGTTCATGCGGGTTTCGCAGTGTTTTTGAGTCGCAGGCTGATGGAGTTGGTCGTCAGAGAAGCACCGTCATATGAATACTGGTGTGACGACGTCTGGGTCGGTGATATCGCCCGGGAAAATCGGATTCCTACGAATCCTGTCATGAGTATTCAGACACGGCTAGGTCTTGACAATCGTCGAGATTATTACATCAACACCGCCGTACTCCCAATTGATCACAGTTATGCGGCACTTCATTCCGCTACGCCTGAAATCATGCGGGAGATTTTCAACAGAGAAAAGGAAATCAAAAATGCCAGCAACACTCAGCAAGAATGCAAATTACCCGAACGGAGTCAGCGGACTGATCCCGGGAGTACCGACATCAGCACAGAACATTGTCCCGGCGAACGGAGCATCGAATCCGGCAGTGGTGGCCCAGATTGCGACGATCGCAGGGTACACGACGGAGAATCAGGTGGATCAGACACAGCAGTCAGCTGCGAAGTTGGTGGCGACCTCGGTGTCACAGCCGGGTAACGCTGTCCCCAACGCACAGGACGAAGCAGGACAGCCGATCCAGAACACGACCTATCAAGGCAACGCTGCAGGTTACTCTGAAAAGGGTACGAACGCTCTGGAAGAGTAAGTTCAGCAACGGTCAAAGTACAAACCTAGGAGGCACTATGTGGTATTTCATTGTTCCCGTATTGGCACTCATCGCCGGTTATGCGTTTCGTGGTCTGTGGCGTCGATTGATCGGTAAAGCCGATGTCGCCGTCGTCAACGAAGCCAAAAGAGTCGAAACCGACATCAAAGCGAAACTGTAAATAGAGGGGCCCTTTGTGGGCCCTTTCTTTTTTGGAGGAGAGCTGGAGCGTCTTGTGCATGACACTTGGCCTCGTGAAATCAGTCAATCCTTAAAAGACCCTTTGCTCGACACTTATACTGTGGGTGGAGCAGTTTCACCACAGGAAACAATTGGCTATAGGAGGAGACCATATGCCAAGTCTACAGAGAAAAAATGCAAGGGCAGAGAACCGATTTCTGAAAGACCTTCAGGAATTGTGCCGTGACAAAAAGATTCCGCCCTCGATCAGACTCAAGGCATTGGACCGCATCGGTATTGTGTTAGGCAAATTTCCCAACACAGTCATAAAGCCAGTTGAAGAAGACCTTGAGCCGACTAATAAGCGTCCGACAGATGTAGGTGTGCAGGACAAAGTCGGCGACATGATGCGTGAGTTGAAAAAGAAAGTAGAGGAGAGCGATGCAAACCCCATACATAGTGTGGAAGGAAGTTGAGGCTTTTGCAGCCCAGTTCAAAATCGACGGCGTCAGTATTTTGCTCGATGACACTGCTAAGAAGTTTGCCCATGCTTTTGCGAATGCATCGTTGATGTCGTATGCGTCTGCTAATTTTGCAGAATCACAGGTCATGCTCCGCAATGCGGTCGCCGTTGCTAAGCAGGATGTCGTCAACATCCCGACAGAGAAAAAGATTCAGTTGTGAAAATGCACGAGATCATTCCGAGGCTTTATGTCGGCGGAGACGAGGCTGTTGAAGAAGCAAAAAGTCGTCGGTTCGCTCGCCTCGCAGTTGCCAAAGAAGGACCCGATGGCCACCGGCACATGTTGGGGTATACGACTCTCGGGGCTCCGAGGGGCGACAATTACTTCTGGGCTCGTGATGGCGATCACATGGCCCTCAATGTCATAGACATGGAGGACCCGGGAATGATTCCCGACGAAGCTCTAAACCGGGGGCTGAGATTCATTCGAGAGCAATACGACGCAGGCAAAAAGACACTGGTACATTGCAACGCCGGTCATTCACGTGGTCCGACGTTGATGATGATGTTTTTGAGAACCATCGGTGAACTGCCTGACAGCTTCCATAGAGCAGAAAAGATTTTTCGCACGCTCTACCCGCCGTATGATCCCGGGACAGGGATGCGGACACACGCACATCAGAGGTGGTCGACTCTGCCGAAGTTCAGGTAGATATGTCATTGACGGTTTCTATAAACGGCATTCAGCAGATCACTTTTCCGACCGGAGTCAGCTCGGCGTCATGTAGTGGTGACACTCTGACAATTACTCTCAGCGGTGGCGGCGGAGGGTCGATTGATCTGCAGACTAATGGTGTCGACAATGCGACCCAGTCGCAGTTGAATATCGCAGCATCTTCCTCCAGCAGTGTCACAGTTGCGAACTCTGGCGGGACAGTTACTATCACTGGGCCGTTGTTTCAGACGAACAGTTCATCGAACGCAACTCAATCCCAGCTCAACCTCGTTGCCGGTTCTAACATCACTCTAGTCAACAGTGGTGGAAATGTCACCATTTCTGCTAGTGGCGGCGGAAGTCTGGCAGCAGGATCAAATGTAATTCCCAGCTCTGAGAGATCAAGTACGGATTCTGGATACACAAACAACAGCATCATACTTCGACTTCCTCAGGGAATGTTGCTGTGCCGACCTTCGTCTTGGAAGTTTTCTATTTCTCTTGCTGGAGGTGCCAGCTTTGTTGTTTCAGCAGGCGTCGTCTATCGCACTACCGTGGACAGCAATGTCGTCATCGATTCTACGCCGGTGACTTGGGGCGGTTCAAGCGGACCTACGCTCACAGCTGGAGAGACATTCAGCGATTCCATAAGTCTACCAATAGACACAAGTCATGACTACTGGATCGTAGTTCACTTCACCTCTTCTTCAGGAAGCCTGAACATAGGGGGCTCGCAATATGTCAGTGCATTTTTTCACAACGACTGCGGGTTTGTGTTCGGAGATCAGACAGGACTGACTGCGGGAAACTCTATACCGTCCGTCAATCCTGAATCCGACATCTATCGGACGATCTCAACGTAAAGGAAAAAATATGAATTACATGGACAAGGTCGTGGGCGAACAAAAGCCCAAGAAAGAAATTGACCACGTCGTAGTCCGGAAGCACAAGACCGGACACACCGTGGAGCACCATCACACAGCCCCAGGGCATCACCCAGCCGAGACGCACGCACTGTCTAATATGGACGAGTTGCACGGACACATGGAAGACCACATGGGAGAGCCTAACCCTGGCGAAGCGGAAGCCGACGCAGGGCAGCATGGCATCCCGCCCGCAATGGCAGGGCCGATGGCACCCCCGGCAGGACCGGCAGCAGCGTAATCGAGATCATATGAACGAACAACAGAAGGCAGACCTTTCAAAAAAGAGAGGCCAAGCTGCAGTTCATATCTCGGACCCTGAGGAAAGAAAAAAGTTCATTTCAGCACAAGGCGAGGCCGAGAAAAAAGGGGCATCTGACGCTGACTATGAGCATTTAGACCGAGAAGCAGACGACACGATCGCTACTCAGGGTCAGAACAAATCTGTCGGCGTTCCTTCATATAGACATGGAACTGATTATGTTCCCAGGACAGGGCTTGCCAAACTTCACGAAGGCGAAGCGGTCTTGACCAAGGAAGAAAACGAGAAAAGAAATATGGCAACGGAAAAGAAGCACAACGTCAGCCTCTACCGGGCAATGTCGCACCTAAATAAGGGAGGCCTTCATAGAGCACTGCGTGTACCTGAAGGTGAAGCAATCCCCGCAGCAAAGCTGAATGCAGCAAAACACAGCGAGAATGAACACATAAGGCATATGGCTCATTTCGCAGAGACAATGAAAGGTTTTAAACACGGAGGAAAATAGTGCCAGCAAAAGGACAGATTGATGATGCTATTCGTGATGCAGATGGCAATGTAGTTCCTTGGAAGAAAAGGAATCGAGAAAAAGCCAATGCGGCGGCGAGAGATCGTCGTCAAGAGCGAGCGTCAAAAAATCCTTTGCAAGAACGCTTGAACCGAAGGAAGTGGTTTGTTAAACATAAGTTTGGGATAACTGTCGAAAGGCGTGAAGAGATGATAGTCTCCCAAAATTTTTGTTGTGCGATTTGCGGTTTGCATATACCTGATGTGAACGACAGCAGATGGGCCATAGACCACGACCACGAAACTGATGAAGTTCGAGAGATGCTGTGTAAGCCCTGCAACTCTGCAATCGGCCTTCTACGTGAGAGTATTGTAGTTTTGGCCAACGCAATTAAGTACCTCATCAAGCACAAGAAATAGGAGAGAGCATTGAATCCCACAGACTTGCAATCGATTTTGGATGACCATCTCCAGAACGACATCAATTACCAGCATCATGGCAAGACGTGGGAAGAGTTGGACAAACTGGCGGCGATTTCTCTTTCTAGACTGCCTGAAAAACATCAGAAGCTTTTGTTCTCAGTCTGTACGAGATATGATCTGACTGATGTCACGTTGATCACCCGTGCTCGGTTCATGGCACAGACAAATCTTTTCTTCCTTTGTAAGCTCCTCGGCTACAACAAAGTGTCTCGAGAAGAATACGTCTGGACTGACAATTTGGTGCACAACACTCATGAAGAAATTTGCAATGATTTCTTCGTCAGGAAAGACCCGACTCAGAAAGACTTCGAGTCTTTTGCCAATGCCTATCTCGGCAAGAAAGAGCGTCTGCTGTTGGTCCCTCGAGGTGGATTCAAATCCACTATGGACATGGCAGACACGGTTCAATACATCATCTGCTGGCCGGAAGTCACCTGTCTCATTTTGACCGGCTATTTGAAATTGGCTGAGGGTTTCGTAGGCGAAATCAAAGGCCACTTCACGCTCAAAGAGACGCAGGACCCTGGCTTTAAAGGCCTGTTCATACCGGGAAAGAAATTCTACAGAGCCCGCACTGTTCACAGCGAAGATTCGATGTTCCAGATTCTTTTCCCGGAGCATTGCATCCCTGAGGAAGACGGTAAGGCGTACGAGTATCAGTCGCCCGCATCTTCTAACGTGGTGAAAGAACCCACGATTTTTGCGGCATCGATCGAGCAGAACTTGGTCGGATGGCACGTCGGTGTTTTGAAACTCGACGACGTCGTCACCAACGAGAACTCGAACACACTCGAACGCATCAAGAACATCAACAAGCAAGTCAGCGTCAACCAAGCCATGCTACACCCGTATGGCTTCTATGACAAAATCGGAACGTGGTACGACTCGGAAGACACCTACGGACAGGACATCAGGAATCTCTCGAAGGCCAAGGAAAATGGCGACGACTTCCCGATGAAGATTTACATCCGTGCTGCATGGTGGCCGACCGACGAAGCAAAGAAGATGGGAAAAATCGAAGAGGAGATGACCAAACAGGACTATGTCTTGTGGTTCAACCAGCCAGGTCAACTCACCTACGAATTCCTGATCGGAAAGAAAAAGACCGATCCATACTTTGCGATCAAGTATCTCAACGATCCGACTCAGATGCACGCAATCAAGTTCCCTCGGGAGCTTTTGCTGCGTCGAACGATTTCAGCAAATCTCATCCCACCGAATACCGGGATGATCGTCACATGCGTAGATACAGCGTACTCGACCAAAAACTGGGCCGACTACACGGTCATCATCACGGCACTGATTTACGGTGGAAAGTTCTACATCATAGACATGAAGAGGGGACGCTACAACGAGTATGAGTTGCCTGCATTGATTGCGGCGACTGTACTTCAATGGAAACCCAAGCGTGTCTGTATCGAGGACTCCGTGGGCGTCAAGTGGTTAGGTCGAGAGATCTACCGTGAGATGGACAAACTGAAGGTCAGGACTTACATCGAATTCTGCTCACTCGGGCTTGGTTCTAAGAAGAACTCGAAGGCGATGAAGGCAAAACCTGTGCTCCGGTTCATCGGTGACGAACGCTTGTTGTTCGCCAACTCTTGTCCAAGTCTCGAAGAACTCTACGATGAGTTGAGCAGATTTGGGACAGCGGCATCGACTCACGATGACATAGTCTCGGCACTGTCGATTCTGGTTCAGCAGTTCGCAGCCTATGCGGACATGGAAGCGGTCCAGACGACACAGATGTCGACGTATGTCAATGATCCGAAAATGAAGCACTCTGCGGACCAAGTGTTCTGTACTGGGAAATACCAGCATCTCAATGCTGCGGAGATTCAATCTCTACAGATAGAAAATCCGCAGATTCCGTGGCAAGAACTTGCTGCAGCAGATGCTAAGGAATTCAAGGCTGCGAACTTCGACCCTCTGGGCGATTTGTTCGGATAGGGAAAATATGGCTGAAGAAGTTCAGGTCAATGAGAAAGTCACAGTCGACACGATTCCGGCAGACCAAATGATTGCCAACACCGGAGACGGAAATCCGTATCAACCGGTGACAGGGGAGAGCTTTGACACCAAAGGTGCTCCAGAGGACATCGCAGATGCCCTTGCACTCGTGGTCCAGTCAGCGAACTCAGCGAAAGCGTTCATAGCGAACAAGCAGTGGATTCTTTTGTGGAGAGATGCCGATCTTCTGTATCAAGCACCTCGACCAATGACGGTCTATGAGAACACCTACGTTCTCGAGCCGAACGTTCAGAGATTTACTGTCGCTAAGGTCTGCAATGCAGTCGTGCCGCAGCTCTATAAGGGCTTGTTTTACGACGATCCTCCGATGATTCTGCGGCCAGAGCCGAACACTCACCAATCGGTCACGGACGCAAAAAGCAAGTTGTTCAACGTCATTCTTGATGAATGCAAATTCAAGCAGCAGACGAAGTGGGGCCTCGAGAATATGGCCTGCTTCGGAACCGGCATCTGGAAATGGGGATACGACTGGAAGACTCGAAAGACTTTCAAGCGTAAGAAGTCCTCTGTAAAGATCGATCTCGGCGGAGATGGTACTCAGATTTTAAACCTCCCGACCGACGAAATTCCAGACATCGAAGTCAGGGAATATGTTGTTCCGTTGCCGTTTTTTGAATGGCGACCTGTCGACAAGGTCCTCGTTGATCCACACCTAGCCGTTGCAGACATTCGTGAAGCTCGCTGGGCGATCGATGTCCAATATATGGACTGGTACGAATTCAGCGACCTGATGATTGCCATCCAGAGGGAAGTCGGTAAGGGCAAACACGGCGAATGGATGAAGGGATGGAGATTTCCGTCCGAGAAATCGCTGAAAGAGTATTGGAACAAGGTTCCATCGACTGACACTCTGGAAACAGAACAAGCAACATACATGGAGGGAGTTGTTCATCACGCACAAAAGGTGAACATCCAAGTCAGTCCTAACCCGCTCCGCAACAAGCTCGAGATTCTTGAGTACTACGACAAAGGCAATAAGATTCTCGTCCTCAATAAAGCGTGGGTATTTTTTAAGGGGAAAAATGAATTTGAAGTAGTGCCGTTCCTCAGTGCAAACTGGTGGAATCGTCCCCGTGCGTTTTACGGCATGGGTCTCGGCATGATCGTTGGACAGAATCAACGAGTTGACCAGGGTACTATCAACGCAATTCTCAAAATATTGTCATTCGGCGTCAATCCGGTCTATTTGAGATCGAGAGATGACAACGCTCCGACGCAGATGCTCCGTACGAGTCTAGGCAAGATTCTTACTGTGTCTGATCTTGAGAAGGGCTACAAGTTGATGGAGACTCCGAAGACTCCGCCAGATATCTGGACAGCACTGTCGGAATCGGAAAAGGCAACCGAATCTTCGTCAGGTGCAGATCAGGCACTGGTACAAGGCTCGTCAGCAGGCCCCCGTTCATCGATGGGCAGAACCGCTGGAGGTGCAAACCTTCTCGCCGGTGCTTCTGCGACACGACTCGACGGGCCGCTAGACAACTTCATTGATCAAGTCTTCAAGCCATTCCTGAGCATCATCGACATGATCATCTACAAGACGATGTCGGATGGAGCAATCCTTCGCATCCTTGGCGATGAATATGGGCATGAACTCATAAAGAACCTCGACCTCGAGGCGTTCCATTCGGCTCGCTTTGAATATGAGGTTCTAGCCGGTGCGTCGTTGTCCGCAAAGAGAACGATGGCACAATCGATGGTCCTGTTGACTCAGATTTTCCAGAATCCACAGATTCAGGAATCTCTGGCCGAAATCAACGAAGAGTATATCGACTACAAGCCAATCTTGACCATGTGGCTTGAAGCTTCGGAATGGAGAAACAAACAGGACATCATCAAGCCGATGACTGCCGCTATGAAGGCAAAGCGTGCACAGAATTCTAAGGCTGCGTTGATGCAGATGCAGATCCAAGCGAAGCAGCAGGGCGATGCTCAGAAATTCCAGCAGAAGCAGCAGCTGGAGGATCAAGCTTCAGACAACCGCATCAAGCGGGATGTCATTCGAGAAG